>BNJS01003805.1_pt1 | contig 180678 bp, 241 predicted proteins | sample 8540461 | NCBI WGS metagenome assembly BNJS01 (sample SAMD00202454, study PRJDB9452) | human saliva metagenome | isolation source: human saliva | place: Japan
GATGGTTGGCTGTATTGTTGATGGCTTTGCTGCGCGTCTGCCCCATAAGACCGAGCACTTCGGCGTGTCCGGTTCTTCCAAAGATTACGATTTGCGCCGTCGGGGTTACACGAACTGTTTTGATGCGCTTTGCAGCCGTAACAATATTATGGACAAGTGGCATCATTAATCTCGATGTTGTTGCGACGGGCAAGTTCAGGTTTCGGTGGTTCTCGCCATGTGCACGCACAACACTTTCTACATCGTGCAATCTACGTAGCTGTTCGTGGTTGATCGTGGTCACACGCATAGCCGTTAGGGCGTTCCACTCCATGCCATTGTGCACAATATCGCCCAGACAATACATCTTTTGCCTGCCAACTCTTCTTCTTCGGCCTTTTACGGCCGTTGTAACGCTGAAACAACGTGCCACCACTGTTGGGTTCATCTCTACCTGTATCATTTCACATTAATGGTTATCACAACCTGGGCTGCTTTGGGGTCGTTGGTAATCATCAGCACACGCGGTGCAGCTCTTCACGTTTTTGGCTGCTTTCGTCGGCCGTTATTTTGCTTGGCCATATCGCCTGGCACGATGTGCGTTTCTTTGTTGAGCGATAGTTTGCTCCCTGGCAGGAACATTTGCAGCGAGCCACGTTCAGTGTGCTGCGGCCATTAGCAACAATGTCTATCTCGGCTTTCACTTTCTTCCAGAAATAGCGCCAAGGTCGACCTTCGTTGCCGAGAGAGTTTTATTCGCGGCGTTGCGAAGAGCTTTTGTTGACAACTCGTTAAAGCCCGCAAAAGAACTGCCGGACACTTATTTCCTTGTCAGCCGACACCTTATCGCCGGGAACATACCCAGATAGATGTTGGTTTAAGTAGTCCGAAGCGTGGAGCGAACGCGAATCGATGTGATAGTGGGTCATTAATTAATTACGCCCCGACATGATGGTTGAGGCGAGACATCGGCTTGCGTACGGCGGCAGGTGCATCAAAATGGGCTGTATGGGCTTGCCTGAATTGTTCATGATGTGTATTTTCTGCACGGGGCGAATGCCGCGATTCACGTCGTCGAACCCGATGTTGTTCTTTCTACCATCACATCGCCAAGGGTGAAGCGTAAGTGCCAGAAAAGTCTACTACTTCTTCAACCAACGCCTTCAACGTTAGCACAAGAGGACTTTCCTGATGGTCCATAGAGGGCCAACTTGTTTGTTAGCGCCCCATTTGGCGGTAGAATTAAACAGGTGGTTTGCACCTTAAACACCTGCCCGGCAGGTATCTGGTCTTGGGATAGCTAACCCTGTGCATCCGCAGCTTTTGCGAACATCGGTGATGCGGCAGCGGTTTCACCCTGTTTTTACTTCTGAATTGCGGTTACGGGCGTGCGATACAGTACTTGCTCACAATCAATGGCGCGCGTACAGCTTCCATGCGCCAAAGTTGCCGAGAGGTCATAGAGAGGAAACATACGCCAAAATACTGTTGTCTATTATTGTTATTGTTTATTTAATCGTTATGGTTAGGGCCTTGCGTGCCATATTTTGTACGTTTAACACGGTGCAAGTGCCTGCCGTAAATGTTCCGGGCGATCTATATAGGCAGTATTTCTACTACATGCGTGCCCTTTGGCATCATGTCGGCATAATAATAGGTAGCATTGTCCGTGGCGAGCAGTAAAATCCGCCGCAGATAGCCCGTAAGTTGATTTACGGTTCCATGCAGGCGGCGCGCTTGTTCACCACCTGAACGAAGTCGTAGTCGCGGGCCGCGGTGATGGCGTGCGCATCACCATGCCCACCTTCGTCTTGCCGTCGTACAGCAGCTCGCGCTTGATGCTTAGCCCCATCGGAGGCATCGGTACCGGTGGTGTGCCAAATCATGTACAGAATCGAGCTGGGCGGTCTTGTCTGCGGTGAAGGTGCTGAGGTCAAAATTCCGTCGCGGTGGTCTTTATGCAGCCCGCGCCTGCCGAGGTGTTGGGCGTTTCGAGGCGTTTGCCACAGAGAGCTTATGGGCGAGTTTACAGCGGCCTGCAACACCTGCATGTTGCCGCGTTGAGGAAGGCGTAAACGGCATTCACGCTGCTGATGGGCGTGCCCCAAACCTGCGTGCGTTTTGCCGCACAGCCAAACGCCTATCTCGTCGAGGGTGGTCGCCGGGCTCGACTGTATGGCCTCAATGGCGGCCACCGTGTGGGTAGTATCGGTCGAACCAGCTGTACAGGCTTCCGCGTGTCGTAGTAGCGGGCCTCATCTTCTGTAAAATACACTGTACTCGCGAATACTCTGCAAATACTTTTGCTCCGACTATATAGCCGTTCTGGCCAAAATAACAGCTGCAACGGCTCACTATAGATGGTAAACGCAGCAGGTTAAGCCACAAATGGCTGGCGAGTAGCGCTGATCGGCCTTAATATCTTGTAATAGTTCTTGTCTACCAACGAATCCTTACAAGGTAGCGCACCGCCCATCTGCTAGGGCGTACGTTTTCCCGCCCTCGTTGCTCGCGTTTCTTCATTGACGATTTCAATTGCTGCTGCTACACGCTTACCCATGAAAGCGAATGCCCTTCCAGGCGTGGTCGGCGTCGGTGCGCCCACCCGTCAGGGTTTGCAGGCGTTACTATCTCGGCAACGGTCGCGACGTAACCACTGCCTGCCATACCTGGGAACTAACTCGAACCATCACCACGCTGCAACGCACGCAGCTTGTTTGTTGCTTGGTTTAGTGATACGATACTGTTCTCGTCGAAGAAACGCACCAATTCTGGCGTTGTTGCTCTCTGTTCTTATTCCACACCCAAGGCAACCAGCACCATGTTTTCAGTCTCTTCGTTCTTTTCAGTCGCTTTACCATCGAGCTCAATTACTGTTTTCCTGTTTCCAGTTCGACCGTGTTCTTTATTATGGGGGTCGTTTTGCCAGATAACTACCCAAACCGTTTATATAGAACGAAGTAGCTAGGGGAAATGGCATCGCTTTCGTCGACACTACTCATATAGGGCGGCGTGGTCTGCACCCATCATCCAAGCAGGCGGCGAGGGACTTCACCGTTAGCGATTATCCGCTCTATTTACTGCGAAAGCTTTGCGCGCATATCGATGAGCGTACCCGGACGATGCTGGGTGAAGGCCCTCTCGAGTTGGTGATAAGCTCGGTACCAGCAGGGCAGGTAGTGTCTGTTCGCCATCGCTAAATCCTTTGCCCGTCACTGATATGCGGCATATCCATTTTAATGTCATATGAACTTTTGTATCTTCTTGCAAGTTGAGTGGGAAACTAACGTTGGTGGTTTGACCGGTTTACCGTGCAAGTCCCCGCCCAGTGTGGGTCTGTTTGTTTCGGGGTTCACAATTCAATCACGCCGTTCCCGTCAACGCCTTTTCGGAGGTGTTGATTACGCGGTAGTTATCCAACCCTTTGTCGCCCAGTCGCATAGCGGGTATGCTGGCTGTACCATCATCTTTTTGAGGCCACGCCTCGCTTCTTCCACCATCACGTTGTTCGCGTCCTGGTTTGCGCCGCTTCATAGCGCCATGTGGTGACACTTTCGGGCAGCGGGCAACTTGATGGCTACATCACCGTTAGCATCGGAAGTGAGGGATGGATAGAAGAAAGCCGTCTCGTTCAGGTTCTCGCGGATGGTGGGTTTATCAGCAGAGCTTAGACTCTGGTCGGCTCAGGCTTCCCTCCACGTCTTCGTCTCACCTTCGTATGGAGATGCCTATTTTGGCGGAAACAGAGGATGTTCTCACCCAACAGAACCTGTTGTTGCCCTTCTTGCTGTAACCAGTTACCACCACTTCCGTCAAGCGAGCCCGAGTATTTCAGATCAGAGGCAGCGAAGGGAAAAAATGCGACCACCAAAGCACGACTCGTCGAAACGATAAAGCTCAAGGAGTTGACAACGAACGTAAGGGATTTCTGGAAGAAAGATCAAGAACTTAGGCTCCAGCCCCACTGCCAGTATGCGTAAGGAACAGGAAACGAATAACCGAGATTAAATCCCACCTGTGACCAACCATTTGGTCGAGCGACTTATCACAGAGCGTAGCCATCACTGGGCATTGGCGGGCTTTGCCGTCGGGATGTTTCAAGCGTCAAGGTCCACTCTTCTTTCTGTCCAGTGAGTGTTTATTTCCTGAATCGCTTTTCCACTCGGCCAGCAATCGCTTTATCTGGGTGAGCCCCTGGCTCCTGATACGTTAGGGTGCGGTCGCAGCAATGGTCGTCTTTCACCCAAGCACAGCTGATGGATGCTGCGTCGCCAGTTACTCGGAGTTTCAGAGTAGGGTATAGGGATGGTGATGATGCCAGATCGCTGATCACGGTTGTGCCTCTTTCGAGCACCTTATCACCCGAATATATCGGCGTAGCTAATGTAGGCATCGTTTGAGCTTGAAGCGCCCACTTGCACTATTACACGGGGCGGCTCATCGAGATTGAATTTCGACGACGTCGCAGGCCCATATCTTCGAGTCCACCACGGGTCGATCGATCGTTCATACTGGAAAAGCACGAACTCTTGGTCAACGTCTGTGTCCGGTCTCGCAGATGGCCACTGGTCGGTGCCTACCTGATGCAAGGCCGCAGCATTGAAAGCGATGGGCGTGTTGGCCTTAACCGTTTGGAGCGTTCGACCCATTATCTATAGTAGCGTGAACATTGCCACGAATTTCTGCACCAGATGCGTTTCTGAAACTGAAAAGCGACGCTCTTGAGGCTGTCTCTTCTCGCTTCTATCGGGCAAGTCGCAGCTCACGTGCCGTGAGTTTGCTGCCCAGCGGCTAACGACATGGAGCCCAATCAGGTCTCCTTACGCCTTGGTCTACAGCAGTGGCCGTAACCTCGAAGTTGTGAGAAACCGGGACGTTTTCTTACCTGCTGGAAGGTCACCGGGATGCTCACGCAGAGCTCCGTCGGCATCGATCACCGTGCTTTTCACGGGCTATCCTGCGTCAGACGACGTGCGGTCATCTTTCTCCACCACCGCAGCTGTTGCGCTTTGACCGTATAGGTAACTTTGCACGAACAGGTACGCCTGCAAAGCTCTTGGCATGTCAACCACTTAACACGGTGTCGCGCGCGTACTTCTCGTTTCACCTCGAGGGAGAGGCTTCAACGTCGGGCGGCTTTGTGTTCCTCGACTCTCGAACGACACATCGCCATTGCTCTGGCCCGATGTACTGACCCTCGCACGTACCCGTTAGCGCTGGCGGCAACGTAAAGCTGTGTGGAGAACTTTGCCAAAAGGCATCTGTTACAACCTCGTTTTCGGCTACCACTTTCCCAATTTGGCATCGTGAAAGTTTGAGCTTTAGGCTTTGTCTCTGCGGCAACTCTTACGTTCTAAGTCGCGCGCGAAAGCACCCAAACACCCGCCACCTCGCTGCGGTTTGCAGTCGATAGATGCTTCGATCGGTGTATAGGTACAGCTCTGGGGCTTGTCTTTGTCTGCGCCGTAATAGCGGTAATCGGTGTCGTAGCTGCTTTCGTTGAAAATGAAAACGTCGTTCCTTTGGTGTGCATACGTAAATGCGCGTGTCGCATGACACAGTTGCGTCTGGCTCGCCGTCGGCTCCGCAAGTATACGATCTCGTTCTTTTTCCTTCTCTCTCTTCGTCATCAGTAAAACCTCGATCGCACCTTTCGCATTTGGCACGGGTGCCCTGTCGTGGCGTTCAAAACGGCGATGAGGCACGCGGTCGTCTGGCAACTCTTGCTTAACACGTACGAGGTTGGTTACATGTCAACACCACGCGCGGCGCGTGCGTACATTCTGATTGTCAGGGATAGTATCGCATGTACATACCAAGAATGCGGCCTTCCAATTGCAATGAATCGTTGGTGACGCGTAGTCGGCATCGCCCACAAACTTGCGCTCACGGGTATGCGCACTGCTTTCATCTTTGTTTTACGCAACGCTAGCTGCTAGCGCGCGTAGCTCTTCCCCATCCTTCAAAATCTGTGTCGCACGTTCAGTCGCCACACCTTTCATGGTTATCGTCTTGATGTTGCGTACACTCGAAAGATACACCTGTCTGGGTTTTGCGGCACATTTCACGCGGCGCACGCGCATGTTGAAAGTGGGTTTTACGCGTTCGTATAGATCATTGCGCGCAAAGGTGTCTGCGTGTTCTGCCATGTTCCCCATTCTGATAGGGCGTGACCGATATATTCCAGCGCTGTCACGGTGCTGCCCGTCGGACGCCGGGCTTGCGCATGCACGTGAGCGCGCGATGGCCACTCGCCCGCTTCGCAGGTCGGCATACACAAAGTCACGAAAGAAGATCGAGCTTGTGAGACGACACGCGACTTGCCAGAACAAGAGTCCTTTTCCGTCATCGTCGTCCTTCGTCTTCACCGTCAAAACTGAAACGAAAACTGTTAAACATCATGCTAGCAACGATGACAGGCAGCGCGCCTGTTGCCCGCCTTTGCGTGAAAAGTCGTGCCATATCAAGCGGTAGCTCCTCGCGGCCATAGCCCAGCTCATGCAGCAGGTCGTTGTTGAAAATGCGGGCGTCGACACCTGGCTTTCAGCATCGGTCTGCAGCTACTGGCTTGACGTTTTGGCCAAGAGTTCGGGATTTTGCAACGACATGTCGAAAAACGCTTGTGCCGTTTTGCCGTCCCTATCTCTCAAATTGTAATTATCGCGGATATAGCTGCGCCAGAGCCGATTGGTACACGGCTGCCAAACACAGGTTGCGTAGCTTTCCGCGCCGCCAGCTCCTCGGCCTCCATCCGCTCACCTCGCCTGCAAAAGCGAGGTCAGGATGATACGACTGGCTAGCTACGCTCAAACGATGGCTACAGCGACGATCCGTATTGCTTTATCGGCCTTTGCACTGCTTTCTCTATCTGCTGCAAACGCCACAAAAGCCGTCTTAGGCAAATCTTTCGCCATTGCCACATCAAACTGCCTCCAGCTCGTCGTATCTATCAGCAAAAGCCGATTGACACACCATTATAAATAAGGCCACGCCCGTGCCAATTTTTTTCATACGCCTTTCTGCTGTTTTAAGACCTGTCGAGGATGCTCGGGGGCGGAGATACACTGCCTGTTATCAAGGTATGCACCTCTACCGCGCCATATTCAAGTTGCGCAAACGATGTGAAAAACATGTTCTTATGTTCGCCGCCAGATGTTCTATTTATAGTAAAAAGAATGGCAGTTTAGGAACGCAATTCCAGTGCTACATCCGTACCATGCTGCTTGTAGTGGGGCTACAAGCATCTTGTAAAGGCAGTATAAGCATCTTGTAGCGACAGTACAAGCATCTTGTAGTGTCAGCATAGCACCTTTGTAGCGGCAGTACAAGCGTCTTAGAAAAGCTATGCACAAAGCACTTGTATTTACCTGTCGGGCGTTGTTGATAGCTGTTTAAAGGCTGTTTTACAAAACCTTTCATTTACTAAAACGATATTGTTTCACTTTATGCGTTTTGTCTTTTTTAATTGGGCATTTGTTGATGTCGATAACGATACGCAAGCTTTATATGCCGCACTGATGCCGAAAGGCTAAAACAAGATGCCATTGTTCATTGTTGTCCTTGTTTATTTTACCGTTATGGTTAGGGCCTTGCGCGTGCCATATATACGCAGGATCAGAAGCGCATCGCACAGTGCAAGTGCCCGTTGTGAATGTTCCGTATGATTCATATAATAGGTGTTCCTATCACATGCGTGCCCTTTCGCATCATGTCCGTATAATACAATAGGTGGCGTTGTCTCGTGGCGAATGGTGGTGTAACCGCCGCGATAGCCCGTCAGTTGGTTTGTCGGTTCCATGCAGGCGGCGCGCTTGTCTACCGCCACCTGAACGTAGCGTCGTAGTCGCGGTCGGCAGATGGTTATGCGCACTTCACCTTGCTGCCCACCTCTTCACCTGCCGTCGTACAGCAGTTCGCGCTTGATGCTTAGCCCCATCGAGGCATCGGCAATGTCGGTGGTGCGTTGCAATCAAGATAGAGACAGAGCCCTACGAGGCCTGGGGCGGTCTTGTCTACGGTGAAGGTGTTGAGGTTGCACCCGTCATGGTGGCTTTATGCAGCCCATGCCTGCCGGAGGCATTGGGCGTTTCTGAGGCGTTTGCCGTCCACAGAGCTTGGCGGGCGAGTCGGCGGCGGCCCGCAAATACCTGCATGTTGTTGAGGAAGGCGTAAACGGTATTTACGCTGTTGATGGGCGTGTCCCAAACCTGCGTGTTTCTTGCTGTAACAGCCAACGTTTCATCTCGTCGAGGGTGGTCGTGTCGTCTGAGGGCCCGTATGGTCTTCGATGGCGGCCAACGTGTGGGTATTCCAGTCGAACCAGCTGTAATAGGCCCACGCGTGTCAAACAGTATCGGCTCATCTCTTCGGTAAACACCGCTGTACTCGCGGGAATGCCTGCAATACCTTGCCCATTTGTGCAGTAGCCGTTCTTGGCCAAGATATCGGCAACGGCCTGCCGTAGATGGTAAAGGCGACAGGGCTGCTTGGCCATGCGACTGATGAGAGTAAACTTGCGTTCGGCCTGAACGTTCTCGTAATATTCCCCGTCTACCAGCCAGAGCTTACATAGAGGTATGCGCAATCGCCCATTCGCCAGAGCACGTCTTTCGCCTTCTTCCGTTCCTTTATCTCGGCCACTTCTTCCTTAACCGCACGCCTATAAAATCCGAAGGCCCTTTTCCAGGTTGCGGTTCATGTCGGTGCGACCGCCCGCCAGTGTTTGCAGGCGCGTTATCATCCGGCAACCGTACACGTTATTGAGGAACTGCTCTTCATATCTCGAACCAGCCCCATCCGCCATCGCGCCTTTGCAGTTGGCGCAGCTTGTCGCAGGCCGTGTTGGGAGGCGTAGGCGATGCCGTTCGTCGAAGAAGTGAAACCAACCGTTGGCGTTGTTCGGTTTCCGCTTGCCTCCCACACCCAAGGCGTCTCGTTCAGCACCAGCGTTTTCACTTTCGTTCTTTTTCCTGCTCGCTTAACATCGAGCCTCGCCGTTGTTTTCCTGTTTCACAGTCTGATGGTGCGCTTTATTGCGGAACTTGTTTGACAGCTGTGGTTGGGCCAGACTGTTTACGTAGAACGAAGTTGGGTTAGGGATATGGCATCGCCGCCACCAACCATATACGGCAAAAGTCTGTACCATCATCCAAGCAAGTTATTACGTATCTGATGGTAAGTCGGTTGTCGGACTTGTTCACGGCGAAAAGCTTGCGGTCGATGTTGAGGTACGTGCCCGGCGATGCAGCGTAAAGGCCTTCGAGTTGGTGACAAGCTCGGTATCACATTTCAGCAGGGGCAGTAGAGCCGCCACCGCCGTCACAAACCTCCTTTGCCCGTAACCGATATGCGGCATATCCAAACTTTAACGCCGGCGGTAGAATTTGAGCCTCTTTGCAGGTCGAGCACGAAAGCCTGTTCGTGGTTTGGCCGCACTCACTGTGCAAGTTTTCGTCGATAGAAACGTTTTGCCCGTTTCGGGGTCTACAATCTCAATCAATGCCAATTCCCACAACGCTCTTATCAGTCGTATTAATTACGCGGCAGCGTCCAACCCTTTGTCGCCCAGACGCATAAGCGCGGCATGTTGGCCGTACCATCATCTTCTTGGAGGCCACGGCCTCGTTTTCCACCAGCACGTTGTTCGCGTCCTGCCGGCGGCCGCTTCATAAAGCGGCCAGGGTGGTATACCAGCAGCAAACTTGATGGCTGCCGCCATTGGCACGAAGTGAGGGCGGATAGAAGAAAGCCGTCTCGTTGGCGGTTCCTCGCGAATGGCAGGCCTGGCTTATCAGCTACTACCTCATCGGTATTGTCAGTATAATTTTGTCCTGCCGGCCTCCATAATTTCAAGTCTTTCGTCTCCGCACGAACGTTCGCCAAAGAGGATAAAGTCGATTTTTAACTATTGTCGCGTTTCAAAACAGGCGGAGGAATTAACGTTTCGCTCTCCTTCAACTCATCTTCACCTATCACCTCAGGCATAACTTAGTCCGTCTAGATATCAAAGGGCACACACCGGAAATGTTTTGAAAACGGTAAAACCTAAATGAAGGAGTGGGCAGCAAGCGCTCAAGCTGAGAAACCCGAAAGCTCTACTGAGTCTGTGTTCCAAATCCATTGCCAATTAACAGAGGGGGTATTGAAATTATCCCAAAATCAAGTCCCCATTGATGTCCCTTTTATTCTTTCTTCGAGCGATTTATCATAGAGTGTGGCCATCAGTTGGGCGTTGGCAGGCTCATATTGGGGTGTTTCAGGTCCAATGTCCACTGTTTGCCTGGCGTGTTTCCATTCCCCAACGTTTTCCATCTGGCCAGCAAGCGTTTGTCGGCCTGGCCTTACTATTGACATATTACAGTCGTAGCATTCTATCGTCTTCACCCAACATAGCTATGGTCATGCCGTCGCCATATTCGGTTTGTAGGCATAAGGGATGGTGATGAGCGAATCATCGATTATGGTTGTACCTCTTCAAGAACCTTTATCGCCCGAATAGATGGCGTAAAGCACATAGGTATCTTTCAACGACGTTCCCACTTGCACATACACGGGCTTGTTGTCGAGATTAAAACTTGATGCCGACTGATACGACCATATCTTTGACCCACCACAGGGTCGTCGGTCGTCCATGCTGAAAAGCACAAACTCTCGGTCGAGCGTGTCGTTTTCGCAATGGTCACCAAGCGATGCCTGCCTTACGGACAGACTTGCGCATCGAATGGGATGGGCGTGTTAATTATAACCGTTTGACGTTGCTCTTATCTATATAATAGCGCATCGCCGTTAGGATTTCCGCGCCAGTGCCATTCCTTACGTTAAACAGCAAGGTTTTAACACTGTCTTTCTCTATTTTAGCAGGCAGGTCGCACGTCACTGAACGGATCAGGCCCAACGGCAGGCTGGCTTATCGCACACGAACGCGTTTCTCCGCCTTGGTCTGGGGCTACCAGAGGCTGTCACCCTGAAAGAAAAAATAGGCATATTCCCACGTAGGGAAGTCCCATAGGAACCCTCACGCCAAACATCCCTTCACCGTCGGTAACTGTGGTATCGTCCAACTCCACCCGCATCTTCTTCATCGACATCGCAGCTTGATAGCACCAAAAATGCATACGCCCATCGTATATAGTACACTTTCGCCCCCGAACAGGCGCACCGCGAAACTCTGCGCATGTCTTTAACAACCAAGCAAAAGCGCTCAGCATACTTTTCTTCACTTTAAAGTTCACGTCAAACGCCTGACGCTTATACTTCCACCCTGAACGACGCTGCGTAATAATTCCTCTTTTAACCTTTATCAGTGAAATTACCCGTAAGTCTCCATCTTGGGCAAGGTAAATTGCAGTGAGCGAGCCTGCCAGCGCATCGGTACCCGGCATCACGCCGCCCCACCTCTTTTCCGCATCGCACCATAAAGTATCAGCACAACTTTCCTTCCTGCTACGCTCTTACGTTCTAAGTCGGGACCGCCACGCCGAAATGCCAGCCACTTGCATACAATTTGCCCAGGACGGTAGATACTTATCGGTATAAATAAACAGCGAAGGCAGTCTTTCACCGTAGTTCCCTTCAAGACCAGACCAACTATCTCTTGCAAGCATACACGTCGGTTACCAAGGTGTATAGGGGAAAATCTCCTATTTTCATTATATCCCAAACGGCACACCACTTCGCCATTGGCTTTACACGCCAGTGTCTCAAACTCCGCGTCTTGTAGTCCGGCCTGCCCTTTAATTGTCGCCCACTTTGGCATTGCATAGGATGCCCCGTGCAGTATTCAATACGGCGATGCGCTTTGATCGCAAGCGTTGTTCCTGCATCACGGCCGCAACATTGGTTACAAACAACAGCGAACGTTGCACTGGCACTTCCTCGTTGCTGGGAACAACCTAACATGTGAAGGCACCCACGGGCAAACCATCCAACTGTACCGGAATCGTTCGAGAACTGGTACACACCTGCCCACAAACTTACATTCTTCAGCCGAAGGCACCGCCTTCATCGTCTTCCTAAGCCTTGCAACACTTGGTAGGTTTGTTTATATCTCTCAAAACGCCCGTTTATATTTAGATTGATGAGGCAACACGTTCATCCGTTTCACTATCTACCAGACAAGCAAGTATGTAATCGACATATCTCAGAAACCTCCCTCTTTTCACCCTTCTCTGAGTCGTACATTGCTGTAATGATAGATGGCCACCCGGCAACTTCAGGAGTACGGCATACACGTTCATCATGAATCGAGCCGCTGAACGATGGGTAACCTCAATAAATTTGCATGTGTCCTCTCTCTCTCTTTTCCTCGTTAACGCTATCCGCAAAGCTGGTTTCGTCTCTTCCAACATCAATCTCAGCCAGCAGGCAAGCAGCCTCGCCCGTTTCCTCACCTCTCGCAATAGCGATACAACAAGGCGTACTACCAGCAAGCCCTCACATGCAGCAGGTCGTTATTAAAGACATGACTATCCATGCCAGGAACCAGCAGCGGTTTCGTACCCCTGGCCGATGTCTTGCACAATAGTTCGTGTGCTTAACCGACAAGTTGAAATAGGTTCTGGCCTCACTGCCATTACTATCTTTCAGCTCGTCACATTATATAGCTGCAAGGCCGACTGGTACACGGCAGCCAACACAGGCTTTATCCGCACGGCCAGTTCGGCTGCTGACTGCCTTTACCTCGCCCTCGAGCGAGCCGAGAGATGCTCACCATCACTCCGCCCCTTGCAAAAGACGTGCTTTGGGCATCGAGCCATATTGCTTTTCGGCCCCTGCCCTCTTTCAATCTGCTGCAAAACGCCCATATAGCCGTCCGTGGCAAGTCTTTCTTCCTTGCCACATTGTACTGTTTCCAGTTAATGCGTCGTAATTGCTCGGCAAAAACAGTTTGACATACCATTATTAATAAGGATAATGCCAATAAAACAGCTTTTCTCATACGCTATTGTTATATATTACAGGCGAGGTTACCTGTCTGGACGCAAGGTCGTGTAAACCTCCGACATGCAAACAAAGCTCGGCCATGCCTGTTTCTAACTCGCGCAACTAATGCAAAAGTAAAAATATCTCTGAAAAGCAAAACTTTACTTCCTCGTTTTTATGCCTTTAACGAATAATATGGATGTTGCGGCACGTTCGCAATTAAACAACTAACTTTGCCCGACAGAAAGAGACAATAAGAAATATGAAGCGTTTAAACTATCTTCTTTCATCAGCGCATCGAGCAGCCCCTCATAAGTTGGCCTCCGCGTGAACAATCCGGCCGGAGTGCTCATCACGCGCAAACACTCGCTGCTCGTATCAGATGCAACATTTCTAGCCTCGCGCAAGCAAGTATATTCCAAGTTTCTGAAGAGTTCCAAACTATCAACCAATGCTGCAAACACGGCTATGGTGGAAACGCGTTACCAACGATTGGCGAACGCCGTGGAAACCCATTCAAGAAGTGATTCAATTCACCAAGACGAGATAAAGAACTTTTGAATGGAGTTTCACCTCAGCCGACACTGCATGTAAACGTGCTTTCCGCATGCCTGGCTATGGAAAGATTGTGGTTTTCGAGGGATTGCTACCTGGTAACCCAAAACGAAGCCTCGTTGGCCATCGTGTTGGGCCAATGACGAAATTGCACACACGCCGTTGCGAAGATCATTCGGCCGGCGACAGATGTCGAAGAAGATGCCAAGCCTACGGGAACAGCCAGATTGGCGGCAGCACTTTCTGTTGCGCTATCGGCGGCGAGTACGGTAGGCGGACTGGCGCAGGTGGCGGCAGGACAATACTCTCGTTTGCGAACTTGAAATACTGCGCTGACAACGAAGTCGGAGGCCGACCATGGGACTTATCTTCGCTGCTATGGCCGGTTACGACCCTCGCGGCTGTGGGCTTTGGCAACGCATGGCCGCAAAGCGCGGCGGAAACAGTCCGACATAAGTTTAGCGACCACCGGATGCAAAGCGCATCGCTGCCATAGCGTAAAACCGCTGCCCGAAGCCATGAGTTACTACAAGGCCTCCTGGCAACGCGCACGCCGACACGCAACAACGAACACAAAGCTGCAGCCAATACACAACCCAATTAACAAGAACAAGGGTTCGAAAGGCGTGTCGGCCTCTGCTTTATATCGAAACCCAAGCGCAACATTAAAGCGTAACAGAACATGCCGAACGAAGAAATGAAGAAGTTTTGCTCTCGACCTCGATCGTCGTGGCTGCTGAGCGGCAGAGAATGCCCGCTGCGTGCTTATCAGGCTCACCCACACCCAACCTTTGCCCCTGATGAAACCTGGGCAATTTGTTGAAGCGCGGCAGACCACTGCCACAAACCTTTTCTGCGACGTCCCATCTCCATCAACTGACGTAGACACATACTCGCGCAACGAGATGGGCTGTTGGTGGCTACTGCGGGCCACGGCACACGCCAAATGGCCTCGAAAGAAGGCTGGCGACACGCTTAATTGCGTGTTTCCTCGGCAATCCTTTCACCATCCACATCAGTCTCGATGAGCGTTTCTTGCTCGTTGGCGGCGGCGTGGGCGTAGCACCAATGCTCTTTCCTGGGGCAAAAATCAAGCGAAATGGGCGCACAACCTCATATTCTTGCTAAGAAGGGCGCATTTGGGCAAGCCGACTTGCTGGAAATGACCCTTGAACGTGTACGGGCGCGTACTGTTATCACTCGAAGACGGTCGCTGGCGAAAAGGTTTCGCCACCAACCACCTGGTACTGCAAAACGAGACGTTCGACATGATTTGCACCCAAGGCCCAAACCCATGATGATGGCTGCGGCACGTTACGCGCGCGAGGGAACGGCTTGCGAGGTGTCGCTCGAAAACTTATCGGCCTGCGGCATCGGCGCATGCCTCTGCTGTGTGGAGAAAACTGCAGACGTGAAAATCTCTGCGCATGCAAAGATGGACCTGTGTTTAACATCAAAAACTGCTGGTACGGCGTCCTCACATACGAATATCGGCAACGTGTCGACGAAAAACCCCGTGATGACCGCCTCATGGCACCTTCGGTTATGGCTTGGAGTTCGAAGACTTTGTGCCGCTTCTTGACGGCATCGGCGGCATTATTGTAAAAGGAACAACCCTGCATCCACGACAAGGTAACGACTATCCGCGCGTGCCGAAAACGCCACAAGGTATGCTAAACTGTGTGGGATTGCAGAACAAAGGCAAGCATCACTTCGGCCGAACACATCTATCCCAAAATCAAGGACATTGACACGCGCATGATTGTGAACGTGAGTGGCAACACACCTGGAAGACTATGCAGAGTGTGCCGCACGTGCAGATGCACCAGAAAACATACCTGCTATTGAGCTGAACATTTCGTGTCCGAACGTAAAAGAGAATGGTCTCGAACAACTTGTAGTTTGGGCTGCTGCTAGCGTGGTGCGCGGTGCGTGCACGCTACGGCAAAAACGCTTAATTGAACGTACTCTTCGCCCAACGTTACCGACGTAACGGAGATTGCACGAGCAGTAGAGGCGGAGGAAGCCGACATGCGTTTCGCCCATCAACACGCTGATGGGTATGGCCATCGACACGAGCGGCGGTGCAGCTGGCTGGCGAACGTATCGCGGTGGCCCAAGCGGCTGCCAGCTAGCTTCAGTTGCCCCTGCGCATGGTGTGGCAGGTGGCGAAGGCGGTGAAGATACCCATCATCGGGTTGGGCGGTATATGCAATGCCACCGATGCCATCGAGTTTATCATGGTGGCGTATCGGCCATTCAGATTGGCACCGCCAACTTCCTCGGTCTACCGTTACCATTAAGGTACGCGATGGCATAAAACCAATGGCTAGCCAACTGCATGCGTTAAAGACATCAAAGAGATTGTTGGGGCGGTTGGATAAACGGTTTTATGGGCGGCATTGAAGTTTCCGTACTTCTGAGCTTTTAAGCCGCTTAGAGCTAAAGCAACTTTAATTCGCCTGCACCTTAACGCGCGCCCACCCTTATATATACATGCTAAACAGGCTTTTCGTCCTTATACAACGAAACACATCCGTTGGGTGTTAGCTATGGTATAGCGGTTGGTGGATAGGCGCTTTGGTCGCACGCCAACCATTATAAGCTGTTTTACATTGCTGTCTGATAAAAGTTATTTCCCAAACACAGTGTGTTTCTTTTGTCAGACAGCAATGAGAATGTTTCAATTACTGTATCTCAAAAACAAAAGATGGGAACCACCCACAGCATCACCGAACACCCGGTGCCAACCTCGCCGAATTGCTAGCCGAGAAAATCTGCAAGGTTTACCATGAGTTCGACACTGTCCACTTTATACAAGACACCGCCAACAAAACCATCGGACAGAGTTACACACAGCGAGTGGCAACCCTTGCCGAACTATTAAGAATCTATCTCCCAGCAGACTATGAGAAAGCTTTACCCATTCTGATGGTAATCTTGGGCGAAGAAAACCCCAACGAAACAGGGATGTTTACCCACTATTATTGGATTTTGCCCATCGGGAAGTTTGTGCAAGAGTACGGCATCGAGCATTTCGAACGCCTCGATGAAAGCCATTGAAGAAATAACCAAGAGAAATACGGGCGAGTATGCCGTTAGGCCACACATCAGAAAATATCCAGAAGCCTCGCTCAAAATCATCGAGCAATGGGCAAAATCGCCCAACTTCCACTTGCGCAGACTGTCTAGCGAAGGCGGCTTGTCCTAAATTGCCTTGGGCTAGTAAGTTGGACGACATTTATAGAAGACCCCGCACCTGTGCGTTCCAAATATTGGAGTTACTAAAAGAAGACGAAATTGTTTTCGTGAAGAAATCGGTTGCCAACCATCTTACCGATTGGCCTGCGAAACAGAACAGCGGTCTTACCGCTCATTGAACGTTGGCAAACTCGAGAATCCACACACACAATGGATAAATTGCAAAGAGCCACGCGCAAGATACAATAGGTAGTTCATGACTTTTCTCTCTTTCTTTTCTTCGTGAGAAAAATTAGCATGAATGCACGATTCCCCAACGTGTCGCTTTCTAGCATGTTTTACGCCGCTGGGGAATAGTTTACGCTATGATGTACGGTACCAACCGCTTTTCCACATAGGAACCAGCATTTCCTATTCGTGAAAGACATCAGGATAGGCGCAAGGAGAGCCCATCAAGTGCAGTGTTTTCTCTTCATAACTCTTCCTCAACCACTTTATATATTAACACAGTCTTGATTTTTTGTCTCCATACCCAAATTTGTAATCCTATTGTTTCAAAATCATAAACATGTTGATTTTGTCCCTTTCCATTAACTAATAAATATATTCGCTCATGATTATTGGGACGATGTGGATAGCGGATAATAATTCTGAAAACGGCAAGCCGATTAACCTACTCCCTGATAAAAGGCAAGAAGAAGCACATCGAGAATCACATTGATCTTTCCATCATCATCGCACCAAATGTCTATTTCATCATCATAAAATACATGAACTATTTGTAAATGTCGATTCATTGTAAACCGCTTTGTGTGTGACGTTTATATAAATAATTTGAAAATATCTGAATCGAGTATTAAAGTCGCTATATGCAGTATTTAGAATCAACTCGTCATCCTATAATATTACTTTTTATTTCCTCTACGCTATTTCTGCAGTAGTAAGTCCTTAAAATGTAATCCCTTTCCTACATTTGTGTTTAAAAACCACAGAAACGGTGGATCTTACACATTCGCAATTCCGGAAACCGAAACCGAGTTTTGATTAATGTTTCTATAAATTATAATCTGTTACCTTTGTGATACCAGCACAAGATAAACATCCTTCTCATATACGAAGTGTAGGATCAAATCAACCCACTGGCTTATATAAGCTCACGAAAAACAATGCAATCCCGGAACGAGTCAACTCATCAACTTATATAGGCTCACCAACTTACAACCCTCATCATCTACTTGTAATCTCATCTAGCCACCAACCTCATCAAACTCTCCACCAACTCGCCACCCTTGCCAATCCTCAACACCTTTGCTCAACCCGTTAATTTGTTAATTCGCCAACCAAGCAACCCAGCCACTTAAAACTTAAATTTATATTTCCACAACACCGCTCTAATCTCACTCCGTTCTAGGGAAAATACAGGTTACAAAAAGTGGTCAAAACAGTCACTATGTCAGCCTTCATGCCTTTTTGCTTTGTCCATTTTTAAGAACAAAACGGCTATTTTGCACTCATTTTGCCTTTCTAGTTTGGTTGCACAGCCCATCATTTTCTACGCCCAATAACCCATCTTTTAGCCCCTCAAAATCCTTGCACTTTTTAACGGGTGTTTTGTCTTTCTGCCATGTTCTTTCATGGTTCTGCAAAGGTTTGGTTTATACCATTTCGGCGGATATTTGCGCGTTTTATCTTGCATCCAGCAGCATTTTTGCACTGCGATTTAGTAGCATCAAAACGCACCGCGTTTTGCAGCACTTTCACCTCATAGTGTTTGTGCACCAAAACGCACTGCGTTTAGCGGCATTTTGCACCGCGTTTAGCATCAAATCTGCACCGCATTTTGCTGCAAATGACCCAAAACCAGTGCAGAGGACGTTTTGTTTTTTAATAAAAATTCATTTTGCCTGTATTTACAACTACCCCTTTTTGCATCAAAACAAACCTTCGCGAGAATCGATGGCAAGGCTGGCGATTGGTTGAAGAAAGGGCACTCACAATGTTAAATTCCAACCAAAAACTAGTACAAAAACTTCCTGATAATGAGCGTTTATAGGCTTTTGAGTTTTGTAAAGTAGTAAGTTTTATAAGGGTGACGCCGGCTATAATCTTGTGGAGGTTGTGGGGCAGTGAGGGCCGTAAGTTGGTGGAGGTATACAGTGAGATCGTAAAAGCTGATGAACTCATAAGCTTTTTAAACGCATGAGTTCAAAAACTCATGAACCTACTAATTCATGATTTTAGAAACCCATTAACTCACTAGCTCATGAACTTACAACCTCACCAACTTACGACCTCACCAACTTACAACTCACAAACTCAGCCATTCAAAGGCTCAAAAGCCCCTAGTGTATCTTGAAGAGTTCTTTAATTCCTCCCAGGCTACCCAGTAGGTTTGTAGCCTCGTAAGGCAGGTAAACCATCTTGGTTGGTCGCCTTGTGCCAACTCTGCATCATGGCGATGTACTTTTGTGCAAGCAGATAATTGGTCGATTGGTGCTCTGTCCAACAGCATCGGTAATTTTTGAATGGTATTGCCTCGGCCTTCGGCCTTGCGAATGCGTGCTTGCGCTCACCTTCGGCATAGAGAATGGCCTGCTGTTTGACAGCCTCAGCGCGGTTGATGGTAGAAGTCTTCTCACCTTCCGACTGCAAAATCACGGCTTGTTTCTCACCCTCACTGGTAAGAATGGTGGCGCGCTTGTTACGTTCGGCTTGCATCTGTTTCTCCATCGCCTGCAAAACGCTCGATGGCGGGATGATGTCTTGCAGCTCAACACGGTTCACCTTGATCCCCCACTTGTTGGTTGCATCGTCTAACACCGAGCGAAGTTTGGTGTTGATGGTGTCGCGCGAGGTGAGCGTTTGGTCCAATTCCATTTCACCGATGATGTTACGCAGCGTGGTTTGAGTAAGTTTCTCAATGGCGTTGGGCAAGTTGTCAATCTCGTAAACGGCCTTAAAAGGGTCCACAATTTGGAAGTAGAGCAAAGCATTGATTTGCATTTGGATGTTATCTTTGGTGATAACGTTCTGCTTGTCGAAGTCGTACACTTGCTCGCGAAGGTCGATTGTGTTCGAATACGAGTAGCGGCGATTGGTCATTCTTGATGTTTTTCGCTTTATCCACAAAGGGTATGATGATGTTGACACCTGGTTTGAGGATTGCTCGAAACTTACCCAAGCGTTCGATGATTTTCGTTTCCGACTGGGGTATAATAACAAGCGACTTCTTAACGAAGACAATGGCCAGCAATATTGCGGCGATAATTAAATAAGTTCCCTAGATGATTCCATTCCATTGATTATTGTTTTTGGTGTTATTCAATTTAGGTGTTTACTACGGATGATCACCCGTTTCAAGACATCGTCCTAGGCACGTGCAACGAAGAAAATTAGCCACGGCAGCTTGGCCTGCAAAACCCATTTGGGCACCCAGCTTAACGCATGCGCCCATAGCTGCCAACATAATGGCCAAAGATTGCTTTCAGACACGTGCAACCTAACCCGTGTGCGATGCATGCTTTCCATCTTAGCGATGCGCACCCTTTCTCCTATCTCAATAAGCGATCGTCGGTACGAAACAGTTAGCGCTATTCGTCGCCGTCTACCTTTACATAGCGCTGTGTTGTGGCGCGCATCATTCTATCCACCACACCCACGCGCCCTTCAAAGTGCGTCGGCATTGCTTTTTCGTGTCCTCCTCATCGCGGTGCAGATGTTTCATCACCACTGGCCTAACAGCAAAGATGGATAAGATTGAAAGAAGGCGAAACAAACCACTTGGCCCCAAAAATGGGAAAGCGAGCCAGCATCCACCATTGCTAAAAGAGCGCCAATGGCGAAACAAAGGATGTAGAACGTGCCAGAGGCCATTTTCTATTATTAGCATAATAGGCTTATTAGTAGCCAAAAATAGCCATTGATTTGAATTGAGGTATTCGAACATCTTTGTGGTATATTGATTGTGTTTCCAAAGTTAGACAAAATTTATAAGACTGCAAAATAATTGTGATAATAATTGAATTCAGCTTTGGGGAGCGTACATAAGCGCGTGCTTTTCATCATGAGAAACAGACAAATTAACACGTAGAAAATGGAATACAACCAACCATTCGCCACTTTCAACATTTCCTTTTTCTACAACCATTTTCAACTCACAGGACACAGCAATTATAAAACATATCAAAAGTGAACGACAGCCACCAATACAACTATCAAATTGACACCAAACAAACCAAACAAACCATTAGAAAGAAAGGTAATCAGGCATTAGCCCATATACAACACGCATCTTTTACCCTAGAAAGAATTAACCATTATATCCTTTGAATTTGACCAAACGAATGAAAACAAAATATAAAGCTAGAATAATCACGTTTTGCAAGATTTTATCGCTTTATTGTTAATTTTGGATGCAGAAATATTATTCATCCACAAAATCAAATTAACTCTGAATAGACTTAACGCTATCAAAAAACGCTACTGTAGGCATAGTATTGCATGGCTAACCATGCCAGCAAAGTGCACGCAAGAGGTGGGATTCCTGTCGGGACACGCGACGTTATCGACATTGTTTAGCAACGTCCCGCAAGCGACAGCATCATTATCGACGGCAAAGGTGAACTTGGCAAGCGTCTGCACAGAGTTCAACATTGCCTCACATCCTGCCCTATGCGGGTGACGAGAAGAGCCTCAAACTTGTGCTTTACGATGCTCCAACGGAAACCTATTACGAAATGACTACCGAGAAATCACAGGCATTTTTGAAAGAGTACATTAAGGAAAAGAAACTCGATGAGGCCAGCTTGTTGAAACTGGGTTTCTATACACGCCACGGCGGGAAAGCTGGTCAGTTGCCCATTGTAGCCCCTAATGATTTGGGGAGCGATATCCTTCGCGCAAGAAAGACGAGAAGATAGAACCAACTAAACTATAATTTCAAAGCAATGCAAAGACATCTCAGATTATCATCATGGCCGTTGTGTGGTGGCCGCCCTAGTTATCAGTCAAGTGTACAAACGCTTCGTTAGCCAAAAGGCATTAGACCCCGCACAGGCCGACAGTGAGGCACAAAAATTAAGCGACAACGACCTTAACGTCCTTATCAATTCCGACTTTGGCGTGTGCATTCAACACCTAGACGACAAGAACGTGTTGGGCGCAAACTACATCTACCACTTGCCCGACATGAAGGAACACATGAAGAACGCCGGAAAGGACGTTCTGAAAAGCGCGCTAACACTGGGAACAGTGAAATACACCACCGTACAAGTGCCCATGCCTTTGCTGCTTACAGCAGACGGCCTGCACCTCTTCGAACTGGATGTTGAGGGAAAGGTGAAGCGACACTTGATGTTCGACAACGCCCGAATGGAGAAAGCTACGCTCACGCCCTTTGCCAACGACCGCGTTCCAAAAGAACTGGGTGACAGCGCAAAGTTCTATAAACTGCAAGTGCCTAGCGAAGACGGCGTACGTGAAATAACGCTCTGTTCCGTACTTTACCCCACACAAGAGTATTACATGAGATACAACAAGTATCGCCGTCTGTTGGCTTACGCTGTTGGTAAGAAGTTCTTTAAAGCCTTAGGAGAGAAGTATCCGAACTTAAAGGCGTAGAAAAAGAGGGGTTAACGAGTTTGCAGGTTAACGAGTTGACAAGCTGACGAGTTGACAGGAAGATGGGTGTAACTGGTTTGATAAGCGGACAAGTAAACCTGTTGACGAGTTAACAATTTAACGGCTTGACAAACTAACAAGTTAACGAGTAAACACCCAATCTCGCCCAATGAAAACGGGTTGACAAGGTAACATACAGCCTTGCCAACCCGTTTTTATTCGGCATCAACGCCAAATTTAGCCCCTGCCATTGCCAAATTATCCATCAGCACCATCGCTGCCATCGCCTCAACGATGGGAACAGCACGCGGAACAACGCACGAATCATGACGCCCACGAGCCGCAAAAGTGTGGTGGGCGTTCCGTCTAGTTCAATGGTGTCTTGCTCCATCAGCACCGTGGCAACAGGCTTAAAAGCCACACGAAAAAAGATGTCTTGGCCATTGCTTATGCCCCCTTGGATGCCTCCACTATGGTTGGTAAGCGTAGAAACCTGACCTTCTTCGGCCACGAAAACATCGTTCACCTCACTGCCTTTACACCTAACCAAGTCGAAACCATCGCCAATTTCAAAACCCTTTGCGGCGTTAATGCTCAGCATGGCATACCCCAATCGGGCGTGAAGTTTGTCAAATTCGGGCTCGCCAACCCCCACAGGGCAACCCTTCATCACGCATGTAACCACGCCGCCAATGGTGTCGCCCGCGTTCTTCGTATCCAAAATAAGTTGTGCCATGCGCTTGGCCACTTCCTCATCGGGGCATCGCACGTCGTTGTTTCTCTGTGTTCGCGGTCATACAGGCGATAATCTCTTGTTCAAAACGATGTCGCCCACCTGCGACACGTAGGCCGAAATGGTTATACCCATCTGTCTAAGTGCCAGCTTAGCCAATGCTCCGCCAACCACACGAGCCAAAGTAATGCGAGCGGACGAGCGTCCACCGCCACGATGGTCGCGCAATCCGTACTTATTATAATAGGTGTAGTCGGCATGCGACGGCCGGAAAAGTCCACGCATATTGTCGTAATCTTTCGAGTGCTGATTAGCGTTTCGCATGACAAAGCCAATGGGCGTGCCGGTGCTTTCCTTCAAACACACCACTAAGCAATTCCACTTGGTCGGCCTCGTTGCGGCTCGTGGTAAGCTTGCTCTGGCCAGGCCACGCCTATTAAGCTCCGACTGGATAAAGTCTAAATCAACATCTATACCTGCCGGCATACCGTCTACAACGCCTCCGATGGCTGGCCCATGACTTTCGCCAAAGGTGGTGAGGGCGAAAAGGTTTCAAATATGTTGCGCATAATTGTGAGGGGTAAACAGTTATAAAGCAATGGCGAACACACAACCGCGCCAAACGCAGTTATGATGTGCTCGCCATTGTATATATAATATCTGTGTGGTCTACACAACAAAAGGCTTAATGGTGTCCACAGCCACCGCCATGATGGCCATTACCATGACCGCAACAGCCGCCATGATGACCATGTTCGTGGCCATCGCCTTCTGCATCGCCATGATTGTGCCCGCAACCACAACCTCCGCAGCCGCCTTCGCCACTGATATGGTTCAGCATTTGCTGCACTCCTCGTTCGTAGCCTCGCGGTTCTCCAACAATTTCGCCCTTAAACAGCAAGTCAAGCCCTGCAAGCGGATGGTTCAAGTCCATCTTCACCGTGTCTTCCGTCACATCAATCACACGACCCGTAAAGCGGTTTCCGTCTTCGTTTTGCAACGGAACAACGGCATCTTTGTAGATATTGTCGTGGTCGAAGTGTCCATTGATGGTGAATATCTCCTTGTTCAAGTCGATAACGCGCTCCTCTACACGCTCGCCATGCTCTTCGCATCTCGATGTCTCAGCGTAAAACTGCTCGCCCTTAGGCAAGTCTTCCACACCATTTTTCAAAAGCGTCGAGAGTGATGCCAAAAGTCCCGTAATAAACACAAAGGGGCGGTCGGCAGGCGCCTCCTCGATAAGCGTTTCCTTGCCGTCGGCCAGCGAATAAAGCTTATAAGCCACGGCGATAAACTTGTTGTTTCTTTTCCATTGTCATATTTCGTTTTTATCTTTTACTTGCAATAATGATGCCAACGCGTGTTATGCCATCAACAGCACTCCACCAACGCGGTACATTACCTGCAAAGTTATGAAAAACTTTCCAGCATATATGGCCTATTCCACAAATTCCCTGCCACTTAACCCAATTGCGTTATCGCGTTGTTCTTTGTCGTTTTACCATCTTATTGGGCATCTCCTGCTTGCATTCTCAGTCACATAATCCACAGTCCCTCCCAAAGAATAAGCCAAATTTCCCAAAATAAAGTCTAAAACTCCATTAAAGTCAATTTTAATAATCCGCCATGCAATCTCCATTATTTTCCGTAACTTTGCTTTCGCTAGGCCAACACGCACCATGAAAATGGCTGTTTCAGCCTTAGGCCTTGCCACTTTAACTTCAAAACACTGCAACGAACGATGAAAAAGATATTGACATGCGCCATATTCGCCCTCCCTGTACGCACTACATGCCAGCGCACAACGCCCTGCTTATGCCAAGATGTCGGGCGAATGGTGCGCCAGCTGTACGCAGAAAACCAAGCCGAACGGCGGGCGAGACACTCGCTCGAACCAGCCTGACAGCCGCACCATGTGTGCCTTTTGTGCGCATTGGCAGCCACGCGCGAGGCGGTGTTTAAAGCCCACGCATGCAAGTCGTTAGCGCAGTTTGGCAACATCCACATCGTGAACATCCCCCTCAATCAGCTGGCCAAGTTGTCGCAATCCAAATGGGTTAGTCGCATCGAAATGGGCCACAGCAACAGCATTTTGATGGACACCACGGCCAAAGAGCTGCTAAACGCATGGCCGCATATATCAAAAGCCAATCGCTGCCACAAGCCTACACGCAGGGGCGTGGTGGTGGGCATTCAAGACATCGGATTCGACCCACGCACCCCACAATTTCCTGCGACTCTACGGTCAAAACTCCTACGCCTCAAGGCCCTATGGGACCAAACTTTCAACCGACACCATCGGCACAACCCCTACCGTTGGGCGCGACTACACCACACCCAATGCCCTCCCTCAGCCTGCGCCACACACGCGACGGCAAACAAAGAAACGCATGGCACACACACTTGGGCATTGCAGCAGGCGAGTGGCTTTTAGAGCCCTTATCGCGGCATGGCTGAAAGCGACATCTGCCTTGTGGCAAAACCTCACGAGCGAAAACAAAAATCTGGTGGACAAAAAGACTTATATAAATATACCACAGCGACAGATGCGTTGGGTTTAAATATGACTTTCGACTATGCAAACGCTACAACCAACGGGTGTGGCATCGTTTAGCGAGGGTTCTAGCTTTGCGTTTCGACAGCGACGCAACCTACCATGCCGTTTTAGACAGCCTTCAAGGCCCAGGGCGCATCATCGTGGCCTCGGCAGGCAATGAAGCGGACGCAGGCTAGCTCACTCAGAAACCACTGGGAACCGACTCGGCAGGCACATTCATCAAGGATTCTAACGGCCGAATAGGCGTTTCGGCCAAAAGCAAAGCGCATTTTTTGCTTAGATTGAGGTTTCATCGCGTGGGCACATTAACCACATACGACATCGACACGCGCGCATTAGTGGCCGCCAAAGACTCGCAACTGATAGACACACTTACCTTGGAAAGCTGCAATACGAGATACAAGCGGCTGCCTGAGCGTCGAGGGCGAGCATTTGCCTACGAGATGTACTCAGCACGTTGGGTTCTAGCACCCATGTGCCGCCAACGGCATTAGTATTAATTGGCGCAAATGCCGATGTGGAGCTGTTCCGAGGTGCAGGCAGATGGGAAACGAACAAGCTCGAGCCTGCGTTGTTGGGCGGCGACGACACCCACACCATCCTATCGCCCGCCAGCGCACCAGCAGTTATTGCCGTTGGCGCAACCTCGTATCGCACACACATTACTAATTATAAGGGCGAAAAAGTATTCGTTGCAAGGAACAGGGGGCGAAAAGAGCACCTACTCTTCGAAAGGACCAACCGCAGATGGTTGCACAAAAGCCCGACGTGAGTGGCTCTGGCAGCACATCATCTCGTCGTACAGCAGCTTTTACATTGCCAATCATCCCAACAACAGCGACGTGCGACGGGATGTGGCACACTTCAACACAACGGCCGCACCTATCCGTGAACTGCAACACGGGTACTTCCATGTCTGCGCCAGCTGTTGCCGGTGCTATCGCCCTGTGGTTGCAGGCCAACCCAACGCAACGGCCAGCGACGTGCGAAGACATTGTGGCACAAACGGGCACGCAACACGCACCTCTCCCTTGTACCCCCATCCCAACGACCTTTATGGCTACGGACTAGTGGATGTTTTGTCGCGGCCTTGCTCCACATCTTAGGCATTACAAGGTGCAAGGCATCGACCAGACACCAACCCACAGGGCGTGCATATAACAGCAACAACAATGAGTCGGGTACATAACCTTTGCCGATGGGCAGCACGCTTTGCTCCCTGCGCATTTTACTCGCGCATCAGCTCCATTGGTTCCTGAGCGATGGGCCGCGCGCGCTGTTGGCCGCACAGTCCACTCATAGGCAGCTAGGAGAGCACTAGCGGCAGGCGTACGCCGCCGTCTGAGACACGCAGATAGCCCACGCATGGCGGCAGCATACTGCAGCCCAGGCTCGCTGCAAAATAAAACCATCAGCCTCCACATTACGCCTCAAAACAGCTCTTTACGCAAAAACACCCATTTCTAGGGTATTGTGCTACTGTGCATTTGTACTAACTTGCACATCCATAATAATAAACTACAACTTCGAAGCTTAAGAATTGGAGAATGACGGTGGTAGTATACGGTCTCTCAACAGGAACCCGCCAAAGCATCGCTGGAAACGATTGCGCAAACTGGGCGGTAGAAACCCTAGACGTGGCCAACTCAACGCCAGACGTTGCTGCCGAGAGCAACGAAAACTTCGTCTCATCGGAACCTCTACGCGGGTGCTGGCGAACTGCAAGACGATTGGCACGACGGCGTGAAAGTGCGCTTAAAGAGGCCGACCTCGCTGTGGCAAAACGGTGGCCGTATTCGCTGCGGCGAGCATGAATCTTACTTCGAGTACCCTTCATGCGGCGCAACGGCCGGGCTTTTACAATGCAAGGCAAAGACAGTGGCACGCAAAGAATGGTTGGCGAGGTGTCTACCGATGGCTATCTCCTTCGACGACGATAGACGAGGCTGTGAGCGACAGCGGTGAGTTTGTGCAGTCTGGCTCCTGACGGCGGCGTGAACGAAGGACGATGGAGACCGAGGTCGCATCTGACGCATAGCTCTGCAGAAGCAAGCCCGCACTGTAGAGTCGACTGCAAAGAAATACTCTTGCGTAGGCAGTGAATAACCAAGAGACGGTGCGGCCGCAAACAGCCCCACCGCCGCATATAAAAATACAAAACTATGCCGCAAAAGGCGGGGAAATGAGTTTCAGCCGACGGCAAGAAGGTGCTGATGAGACCATATTTATGAGTATCAGAAAGGCGGCGATAGAGGAGCCTATAAGCACTTCAACAAGAAATACGAGTTCACCTTGCCAGTACGAACATCAGCACATAGACTACCTGATAAACCGAAAGAGAAATCAACTGTTTTCGGAAAGAAAGAGTGCCGCTCTTACGCCCATCAGGATGATGATTACCGGTCCGCCACGAGGCTCAGCCGTGAAGAGGATTTCATCCTCGGGCGGCGCTCGGCTGCGAGACGTGCCGACAGTGCAGACGCCATTGCGAACGCAAAGAGCGCACTTGTAAAGTGGCGCAATAAAGCGTGCGGAAACAAATAAAACCATATTGACAGATATAATCAACATATCGATAGCACTTTTAATCTTGTTCGCTAAAGCCAAAATTCAACAATGTTTTTTACCAATAGCGAAGGTCAGGAGACCACACAAACAACCCCAACCCGCATTATCGAATATCAACTCGTAAACAAACACCAAAACCACAAACACACAACAAAACCACAAAAAAACAAAAAACCAAAACAACACCAAACACACAAAAACCCCACAAAACCAACAAACCACAATTATGGCTGCAAAACTCTCACTCAACTACATCCATTTCCACAGAATCAGGAAAATAAAGATGCCACCCCACCACCACCAACAACAAACCACCCCCCAAACACACCAACACCACCCAAACCCCCCCAACAACAAACAACCCCACACAAAAAACACACAACACAAAAAAACACCAAACCCCACAAACCAAAAAAAAAACAACCCACCTACATTTCATTAACATTAACAATTGACTTTATCTCTCTTATCTTCTTGAAAAAAACTTTGAATGCAAATTACAAGCCCCAACAGTACTGCCATACAAACCTAATAAAGTATACAAAACACTACACCCAAACGACCCTGGCCATACTACAACCACTTTTGTCCAAAAAACAACACCCCAACCAACCCCACCCCCAAAACACCACACAAAAAAAAAACACAAACAAAAAGCACGTGCATAAAAACCAACTAGTACCAAGCAACGGCTTGGTGCTAAATGCAGTGCATTTTTGCACTAAAGCAGACATTTAGTGCAAACTCAGTGCATTTTGGTGCTAAAACACCAAAGGCATTTTCGAGGTGCTGAGACGCATAGGGCATTTGATTGCTAGACGCAAGGGCATTTTGAGTGCTAAATGCAAAGGCGTGTTGCTTCAAACCGCAGGTGAAAATGACTGCAAAATGCGAGGGCGATAAACGCATAAATATTCATTGAAAGGTATAGGCAGCCGCTGTTTCAAGCCATTAAAACACTTGCAAAAGAGCCCGAAACACCCCTCAAAAAGTGGCGTTTTAGGGGGCTAAAAGTGAGGGAATATGAAGCTTGATGCGAGGCGAGCAACCAAACTAGAAAAGGATTATTTGGTGCAAAATGCAGGCAATATTCTCCGAAAATAGACAAAGCAAAAGACGTGAAAGGCTACGAGAATAGGATGAATTTAGCTACTTTATAGGCTTTTATTTTCGCATCAAAACGGAGAAGTTTAGGAGCTGTTTTGTAAAATAAAGACAACAATTTAACTTTTAAGTTAGCGGGAGATAAGGTTACGCCAGTTGATGGGAGTTGTGAGTTGATGGATGTATGAAATATGGTGAGGTTGATTAGGTTATAAGCTAATGAGGTTGTGGGTTTGTGAGTTCATGAGTTCACGTGAGTTTGTGAGTTCATGTGAGTTTGTGAGTTCCTTGAGTTTGTGAGTTTATGGAGTTTGTGAGTTTTGTGAGTTTGTGAGTTCATGAGTTTGTGTGAGTTTGTGAGTTCCCTTGGGTTCATGAGTTTTGTGAGTTTGTCGAGTTTATGGGTTTATGAGTTCGTGAGTTTTATGAGTTCATGAGTTTGTGAGTTCCTTGAGTTTTGGCAGAGTTTGTGAGCTTTGTGGGTTTGTGAGCTTGTGAGCTTGTGGGTTTATGAGTTTATGAGGCTCGATGAGGTTTATATGAGGCAAGCGGGTTTGTGAAGTTTATGAATTTGTGAGTTTATGCGTTTGTGCGTTGAGTGAGTTTATGAGTTTGATGGGTTTGGCAGGTTTATGAGTTTGTGAGGTTTGCGAGGATTGTGAGTTTGTGAGTTTGTAGTTGTGAGTTCATGAGTTTGTGAGTTCCTTGAGTTCCTTGAGTTTGTGAGTTTCATGAGTTTGTAGAGTTTGTGAGTTTGTGGGTTGTGAGTTTGTGGTTTGTGAGTTTGTGAGGTTTGTGAGTTTATGAGTTTATGAGTTTGCGAGTTTGTGGGTTTGCTGAGTTTGTGGCCAGGTCTACGGGGTTATAAGCTGATGGGTGTGGTGGTTGTGATGACGGCCATGCCAGCAACATGTAGCCTGAGACAGAACACACATAAAGCAAAGAAAACAATACATACGGACCCAGCCACGCACGCGCTGGGGCAGAACCTGCGCGTATAAAACAAAAAGCCTGCTGCTAGCGGCTTTTCACAAAACACAGCTAGCTGCGCGTACTGAACCATCAAGAGTGGCCTGAAAGGGAAGACGACTGCCTGCAAACGCTTTTGCAGCATGACTGTGGATTTCGCACTGTTCCACCGTAGCAGCCGCCCCACGGCAAAGGCCACTATCGCAGAATGGCCGAAATGAGTCAACACTGCGGGCAAAACTGCGCCTATCTCGCCGACAGCAGGCAGCGATGTGGGAGTTGCGCTGCGCTTAATCCGCTCTTCTTTACGCCTGACTCTATTTCTCTCTTTTCTTTATCCATATTCTAACTCTATTTACATATAAGTTGACAAACCAACGAGCCTGCATGTTTACTGGTTAACGAGTTAACAAGGTTACAAATTGATAAGTTAACAAGGTTACTAATTTACAAGTTAAGCTATTTACTAGCTTACAAGTTCACGAGTTAACCAGATGGCAAGCTAACTAATTGACTAGTTGATTGGCTAAACTAGCAACGAGCTTACAAGTTAACAAGCAAACGCGTTGACACGTCAATAAGACGTTCTTAGTATACGGCTGATGAGCTTAATAGCCCAGCACATCAGCCAAAAACAGCCCTAGAACCTCAGCCCCAGTTGGAAATCAACGAGGTTATAGTTGGGCGTTTTCAGTGCCTTATCGTTCACCAACTCATATTCGGCACTTAGTTTAAGCATTCGCGATAGTTCGCAGTCGATGCCTAGTTCGTAGAAAGTTTTGGCCGTGCTGCGCTTTCCGTTGGGGCAATATTGGTCGAAACGCCTTCACGTGCAGTCCCATTAAAATCAATACAGGCGCAATGACCAAAGCGCACAGCGAGCCATAGGCTTTGTCACCTGCCTCGTAATTGATGTTGGCATCTTGCAGGTCGGCTTTGGTGTTATGAACGGTCTTAAAGCCATAGCCTTTGCTGTAAATGTACTCGCTGCGGAAGGTCCAACCCTTCGTAACATACTCGCCACTCACGGCAAAACGGCGTTTTTCTACCGTTTGTTTGCCTTTCACCACCTGTTTTTGTCCTGCTCCATCCAATATTGGCTCGTGCGTATCGGGGTCTACTGGCGTGTAATTTCCCACTCGCGCGTAAGAGCCAGTCCAGCCAAACGCACCTAAGCGCATGCCTTTAATGGGCATAACCCACAGTCCGCCAATGACGTCTTTACGCTGATCGGCATCGCGCATGTTGATGCCCTGCCCGTTAAACACGCCCACCTGATAGTGAAGCAGTGGCCGTTCGTTGCTGTTGGGAAAGAGGTCGCCCTGAGATTTGCAAAGCCGATGTCGCGACCATTGCTGGCGGCCTCGCCCGTTCGGTCGCTAAATCCCGATAGTTTCAGTACGCTTTGCCCAAACGACATAAAGCCTTGGTCGATGGGGTGCATGGGATTTTCGAAGGTGAACGGTCGCTTAAATTGCCCCAGCTTTACGCGGAAGGCTTATACTTCGCCATTCGGCAAACACATCCACCACACGCGGCGACGTGCCGAGGGTGGCCGTATTGCCGTTAAACTGCACCTGGGCTCTCAATAGAAGTCGGTAAGCGCACGTCCTTCTAACGAAAGGCGCGCCATACGGATGTTAAATCCGTTGCTTTCAGCACCTTCTTGGTCGGCCCATTGATATTGCGATATCATGTATCCGCTAAGTTTGAGGTTGCTCACCAAGGTGAGTTTCTTCTCTTCTGTCGGTGTATCGCCGCTTTGTGCGCTGGCTTGTAGCGTTGTTGCCGCCAAGAGCAGCGCAAGCATTGCCTTTTGTTTCATGAGTATCTTGTTAATAGTTATTGTATAGGCTTGTTTATGGCGGGATAGTTATGCGCGGCGTTCCAGCAGCACCACGTTCTCCACATGGGGTGTATGGGGAAACATGTCTACGGGTTGTACGGCCGTCACCGCATAGCGTTCGTCTAGCGCAATGAGGTCGCGCGCTTGCGTTGCTGGGTTACAGCTAACGTACACAATGCGTTGGGGATTGGCTCGGATAATGGTTTCGATAACGTCGGCGTGCATGCCTGCGCGCGGCGGATCGGTAATAATAACGTCGGGCTGTCCGTTGTTGGCGATAAAGTCATCGTTCAGAATGTCCTTCATATCGCCTGCATAGAAGGTGGTGTTGCCTATGCCGTTCAGCTCACTATTCACTTTGGCATCTGCTATTGCCTCGGGTACATACTCTACACCCACCACTTTCTTGGCCTGTCGAGCCACAAAGTTGGCGATTGTTCCCGTGCCCGTGTACAGGTCGTAAACAATTTCTGTACCATTTAAGTTGGCAAAGCGGCGCGCCACTTCGTAGAGGTGGTAGGCTTGTTGGGTGTTGGTTTGGTAGAAACTCTTTGGTCCTACCTTGAAACGGAGGTCTTCCATCACCTCGAATATATGGTCGTTGCCTTTGAAAACATGCACGGGCAGGTCGGCAAATGTGTCGTTACACTTTTGGTTGTCTAGCCAAAGCAGCGACGTTATCTGCGGAAAACGTTCGGCCACGTGGGCAAGCAGGGCATCGGCCGTTTGTGGGTCGTCGGCTGTTTCAAAGTGAAACTGCACCAACACCATCCATTCGCCCGTGTCGCTATTGCGTATCATGACATCGCGCAGCAGTCCTGTTTGTTGTCGAAGGTCGAAGAAAGTGATGTTATGTGCTAGCGCATAGTCCCTTATCTCGTTGCGAATTTGATTTTGCAAGTCGTCCATCAGCCAGCATTTCTCGATGGGGAGTATTTTATCGAACGCCCCTGTGATGTGGAAACCGATGGCGTTCATGGTGTCGAAAGTTTCTCCCGAGGCCACTTGTTCGCGGGTTAGCCAGCGCTTGTTAGAACATCCGAACTCTAACTTGTTGCGGTAATGCAGGGTTAACTGCGAGCCCATGATGGGCTGGAATGTGGAAGTTGCACATGCGAGATACGCGAAAGCTGGTCGTACACCTGCTGTTGCTTGGCTCGCAGCTGTTCTTCGTAGGGCAGGTTTTGCCATTTGCAGCCGCCGCACACGCCGAAATGCTGGCACACAGGCTCAACGCGCACGTCGCTATACTTCACGAAACGCACCACCTCGGCCTCACCAATAGCTGTGTTTCTTCTTTCTTATTTTGAGGTCTACCACGTCGCCTGGCACCGCGAAGGGTACGAAAACAACCATGTCGTTGACCCTCGCCAACGCCTTTCCTTCTGCCGCCACGTCTGTAATGGTGACGTTCTCCAATATCGGAAACTCTTTTCTTTCTTGCCATATATATAATAAGGTGCAGCGCAAACGTTCGGTGAGAGACGCCAAGGCTGTTTTTTCGCCCCTTTCTTCACAAAAAAACATCGCACGCAACGCCAAAGCTGCGTAAGAACTTACGCTACACATTTGCAAAGATACATATTTCCATCAAAATATTCGAACATTTTGCATGCTGTTTACGATAACAGCCACTTTGCCACGTACAATTTACAAAAATCAAGGCTGAAAAGTTTTGTAAATCAATAATATTTATCTATATTTGCAAAAGGTAAAAACAGAAAACATTATACGTTCTAATTCAATGAGTGAAAAAAGAGTTTACACCTTCGGCAATGGCGTTGCTGAGGGTAAGGCAGACATGAGAAATCTGCTAGGTGGTAAAGGGGCCAACTTGGCTGAAATGAATCTTATCGGCGTTCCCTGCACTCGGGTTCACCGTACCACAGATGTTTGTATGCGATACTTGAGAAAGGGAAAAGAAAAAAGTTGTGTCTCTGCTTAAAGGCGAAGTTGAAAAGGCTGTCAATCACATTGAGAACTGAGTGAACTGCAAGCTTTCTGGCGACGTGCAAAAACCCGTTGCTGGTGTCGGTTCGTTCGGGTGCTCGCGCCTCTATGCCTGGCATGATGGACACCATCCTTAACCTCGGACTGAACGACGAAGTGGCCAAAGGATTGGCAGAAAAGTCGGGCAACGAGCGTTTCGCTTACGACAGCTACCGCCGTTTCGTACAGATGTACGGCGACGTGGTGCTGGGAATGAAGCCCACAAACAAGGAAGACATCGACCCTTTGAAGAAATCATACAGCGTTAAGGCCGAACGCGGCATCAAGCTGGACAACGAAATGACCGTTGACGAACTTAAAAAGCTCGTTGTGCTGTTTAAGGAGGCCATCAAAAGGCAAACGGGCAAGGAATTCCCAACCGACCCGATGGAACAACTATGGGGTGCCATCTGCGCCGTGTTCGACAGTTGGATGAACGAACGCGCCATACTCTATCGTAAGATGGAAGGCATCCCCGCCGAATGGGGAACGGCCGTTAACGTGCAAGCGATGGTGTTCGGCAATATGGGCAACACTTCGGCAACGGGCGTTTGTTTCAGTCGCGACGCCGCAACAGGCGAAAACCTCTTCAACGGAGAATATCTCGTTAACGCACAAGGCGAGGATGTGGTGGCCGGAATCCGCACGCCACAACAAATTACGAAGGAGGGTTCGTTGCGTTGGGCGGCACAACAGCTCATCGACGAAGACGTTCGCGCAAGCCAATATCCCTCTATGGAAGAGAACATGCCGGAGATTTACGCTCAGCTTAACGCCATTCAAGAAAAGCTGGAACGCCACTATCACGACATGCAAGACATGGAGTTCACCGTACAAGACGGCAAACTGTGGTTCTTGCAAACGCGTAACGGAAAACGTACGGGTACGGCAATGGTGAAAATTGCAATGGATTTGCTGCGCGAAGGCGAGATTGACGAGAAGACGGCCTTGAAACGTTGCGAGCCCAACAAGCTAGACGAACTGCTGCACCCCGTATTCGACAAGGCTGCACAAAAGCAAGCTAAGGTTCTTACCGCGGTTTGCCGGCATCGCCCGCGCAGCCTGCGGACAAGTAGTGTTCTTTGCCGACGATGCCGCACGCTGGCACGAGGAAGGGCACCAGGTTATCATGGTCCGCATAGAAACGTCGCCCGAAGACCTCGCCGGCATGTCGGCAGCCGAGGGCATCCTCACTGCACGCGGCGGCATGACTTCGCACGCTGCCGTTGTTGCCCGCGGCATGGGCAAGTGCTGCGTTTCGGGCGCCGGTGCCATCAACATCAACTATAAGGAGCGTACGCTTGAAATAGACGGTGTGGTGTTGCGCGAAGGCGACTACATCTCGCCAAACGGTAGCACTGGCGAAGTTTATCTGGGCTGTACCACACAACCCGCCAAAGTAACCGGCGACTTGGCCGACCTGATGGAGCTTTGCAACAAGTACACACCAAAGCTGGTTGTGCGTACCAATGCCGACACCCCACACGATGCACAAGTGGCAAGAAACTTCGGAGCAGTGGGAATTGGCCTATGCCGCACCGAACACATGTTCTTCGAGAACGAGAAAATCAAGGCCATGCGCGAGATGATACTCGCCGACAGCACCGAGGGACGTGAGAAAGCACTGACAAAACTGCTGCCTTTCCAACGCCAAGACTTCTACGGCATACTCAAATCGATGAACGGATACCCCGTAAACGTGCGCCTACTCGACCCACCTTTGCACGAATTTGTGCCACACGACTTGGAAGGTCAGCAGGTAATGGCGGCCGAAATGGGTATCTCTGTACAAGAAATTCAACGCCGCGTAAACTCACTAAGCGAGCACAACCCCATGCTGCAGGACATCGTGGTTGCCGTCTGGGTAACACCTATCCCGAAATCACGGCCATGCAAACACGCGCCATTCTTGGTGCTGCCATCGAGCTGAAGAAGGAAGGATACGACCCACATCCCGAAATCATGGTACCGCTCATTGGTGTTGTTCACGAGTTCGACCAGCAGGAAAAGGTTATCCGCGACACGGCTAAGAAACTCTTCGAAGAAGAAGGTATGGAGGTTGACTTCCACGTTGGAACCATGATTGAGGGTGCCACGTACAGCCTTGGTTGCCGACAACATCGCCAAGAGAGCCGAGTATTTCAGCTTTGGAACGAACGACCTACACGCAGATGACATTCGGTTATAGCCGCGACGACATCGCCAGTTTCTTGCCCGTTTACTTGGAGAAGAAGATCTTGAAGGTAGACCCCTTCCAGGTTCTCGACCAGAAAGGTGTTGGCCAACTCATCGACATGGGTGTGAAGAAAGGCCGTTCCACACGTCCCGAACTAATCTGCGGTATCTGCGGAGAGCACGGCGGCGAACCCGAATCGGTGAAGTTCTGCCATCGTGTAGGTCTCAACTACGTTAGCTGCTCGCCCTTCCGTGCGCCCATCGCACGCTTTGGCAGCCGCTCAGGGCAGCAGTAGAAGATTAAGCGAAAAGAGGGAAGACGAGTTGAAAAGTCGGCAATTAACGAGTTGATGCGTTAACAAGTTTACGAGTTAATAGGGTTGGCGAGTTCGCAAGTCAACAGGATTAACGAGTTTACAGGTTGGCAATTTCACCAGTTAACAAGCCGTCAAGCAGACAGAAATCACTTTTGCTAAAACTACTCATATCACAACGCAACAGGCATCCTCCATACCGAGGATGCCCTGTTGTGTTTGTCGCCCTAGATTGCTTTGCAGATGTGTCGTTCGCAGTTCATTGCTTATTTCTTATTGCAAAAACACCATGCTTACCGTTCCTTTCTAGCAGAAGCTAAAGTGCTGTAACTGCCCTAATTGCCGCATTATTCGGCCTAACGCATTTCTTTTTTAGTCCATTTTTGAGCGTATCACCTGTGTTTTGCAGCAAATAACAGTGCATTTTGCAGCAAGTTGCGACCCTTTTTGGTGCAAGTAGCACACTTTGCGCTTCGATGCAATAAGGCATATTACGCCCCTCTCCTCTTGGAGAAGGGTTGGGGGTGAGGCGTATTTATCCCACCTCCACGCACAACACATGCCCCGACACGCACATCGCCACTAACCCATGCTGCATCATGCTGCCGAAGAGGAGTGCCGTTCAATGTGCTTTGGCTGCCAATGCGCAAACACCAACATGCGGTCCACACCTGCAAACACATGCTCGCCGCGCTCTCACGCGCGCGCATACACGCGTACCTTGTTTATCTATAACGTTCAAATCAACAGCACCAGGCGAGTTCACCGAGGTAACATCTGCGGCCCCATCAAACTCAAAAAGGCACTCATCAGACAATGTCACGACTTGCCCATCCACGCAAAGCGTGATGTCGCCATCAAGACAAAGGATGAGGCGCGTAAAGCCCGTGAAGTCTGAAAACGTGCTTTCCGTAACATGAATAACGGCAGACGAGACACGAAGGTCGAAGTTCCGGTCTTGCAAACTGCTCCCCACAGTGGGCAATATGCACACTTCGCGAGTCAGTCCGCCACTCCACACACTCGTCTTAAAATCCTCTTTACGAATTATTTCCATCGTTAGATTGTTTTAAACCAATGCTCAAAGGTAGCAAATATCCTGCAAACAAAGCGGTAAAGAAAGTTTGTTTTTATCGCCATTATCGATAACGACAAAACAACAAATAACACCCTCTACTTTCATGGCTTTGGCATCCTATAAAAAGCAACAACGAGAGTATCCACCTCGGAATGGCTCTCGTTGTTGCAACAAACACGCTGAGCAGGTTCTAAAAAATTGCCTTTGCTGTATTTTTAGCTTTTAGCTGAGCAGGTTTTGCTTACTTCTTGAAGGAGCATAGTGCACTATGCGACTGAAAGAGAAAGCAAAAGATGCCAGATAAAAGCAAAAAGACAGTGAAGAGCAATACAAGGAACAACGATTGAACCTTTGCGGGGAATTTTTAGAACATGCCTTAAGTTTGCAGCCTTAGGCGTCTTTACTTACCCAATATCTGCTCTGCGTGTTCCTTCACTTTAATTTCCTTGGGCTGCATAATACGTGTTATTACACCCTCTTCGTTGATGACAAACGTGGAGCGGAACGTGCCGAAGTACTTGCGGCCATACATGCTTTTCTCGCCCCAAACGCCAAATTCCTCAACCAACTTATGCTCGGTATCCGCTATCAGCGGAAACGGCAAGTCGTGTTTCTCGATGAATTTCTTATGCGATTTCTCGTCGTTTATGCTCACACCAACCACGGCATAGCCCTGTTTTTGCAGCTCGGCATAGTTGTCGCGCAGGTTACAAGCCTGCGTAGTGCAGCCCGAAGTGAGGTCTTTGGGGTAGAAATACAACACCAGTTTCTTACCTTTAAAGTCGCTTAGGCGTACTTCGTTGCCGTTCTCGTCGCGCCCCAACACATCGGGAGCCTTTGTTCCTATTTCCATCATGATGATAATTCTTTTTCTATTGTTTGTTGGTACAAAGGTAAACATTAATTTCCGAAAAGCCTTATCCGCCACCAAAACACATTTTCGCCCCACATAACGCCCAGCAAATGTTTCGCCCTTTGCGGCAAAATGAGTACCTTTGTGCCCGAATTGGTTTGCCGAGGCCCGGTGCTGAGGCGATTAAAAGGGAACGGGGTGCAACTCTCCGACTGTCCCGCAGCTGTAAGTTCTTTACGGTTTTCTTCCAAAGGCGGTATCTAAAATGCCACTTAACGCGCGGTGTCAGCGCAGGCGAGCATTTTAGATAACGCAGTTACATAAGTCCACTGTTTCGGTTCAATCGCACCGTTTGCGAACCGAGTGTGGGAAGCGAAGAGAATTAGAACAAAGTCAGAAGACCTGCCCATTCTTAAAAGCGACGTTCCACTCGTGGGATTAGGGAACACCGCAAAACGTTTTTTAAAATCAAAAGCAAGTCTAAAATCACCTCATGGACATAACCAAGAGAAATGGTTCTGATGGCTCCCTTCGACAGGGAAAAGATTGCCACGGCCATCAAAAAGAGTTTTATCAGCACAGGCCGACCCATCGTTGAAGAAGAAATTACGATGTAGCCACCGCCGTTGAGCAAGTTATCATAAACCATCCTGCAAAACTTAACGTTGAATGTATTCAGGACGAGGTGGAACAGAGCCTTGCGCAACGCGGCTTTTACGCCGAGGGCTAAGAGCTATATTCTGCTTCGTTGGCGGCGAACCGAACAGCGAAAATACTACCTCAATAAGATTGCCAACACCCTGCAACAAGCCGAAATTGCGCCGGTGCTGCTAGGCATCGCGGCCGACTTCGAGCCAGAGTTGTACCCCATTGCGCTGCACTCGCCGAGAAGTTCGCTGGGCTTTCGTTAAGGCCGACATGAACGGGCGCGACAAGCTCTCGGCCTTGATAAAAGCCGCCGTGGAACTTACTTCGGCCGAGGGCTCCTAACTGGGAATTTATTTCTGCACGACTGCTTAGCTACCGCCTGCAAACGCGACTTAGAAACGTTTTGAACAAGCAGAAGACATACAACTTTCGCCCAAAAAGGTGCGCCATTTTGGCCAGTCAGAACCTCTGGAACTTACATTGTCGATGCTTATACCGAGAGCGAACTGCAACAGGCGGCATCGTTTATCGACGAAGAGCGCAACAAGCTGCTCAACTATTCGGGGCTCGACCTCCTTATCAAAACGTTATGTTATCAGGTCGTTTGCGCACAAACCCGTTGAGAGCGTGCAAGAAATGTTCCTCGGCATTGCCCTACATCTGGCCATGAACGAAGGCGAAAACCGACTGCATTGGGTGAAAAAGTTCTACGACATGCTTAGCCGTCTGGAAGCAACTGCGCCACACCCACCTAGCCAATGCGCGCAAGCCTTTCCATCAGCTATCAAGCTGTTTCATCGACACCGTGCCCGATAGCCTTGAAGGAATCTACCGCAGCATCGACAACTTTGCCCAAGTCAGCAAATTTGGCGGTGGTGCATGGGCCTCTTACCCGGCAAAGGGGGCCGCTGGCGGTCGCATTCGCGGTTTTGAAAAGGTGCCGCAGGTGGCGTGGTTAGGTGGATGAAGTTGGTGAACGACACCGCTGTGGCCGTAGACCAACCAGGCGTTCGCCCAGGCGCAGTGGCCGTTTACCTAGATGTTTGGCACAAAGACCTGCCTGAATTTCTACAATTACGCACCAACAACGGCGACGACCGTATGAAAGCGCACGACATATTCCCCGCCGTGTGTTACCCCGACCTGTTTTGGCGAATGGCGCAACAAGACCTCAATCAGAACTGGCACATGTTCTGCCCCAACGAAGTGTTAACTACGCGCGGTTACTCGCTGGAAGACTTCTACGGCGAGGCATGGAGGAGAAATACCACGAATGCGTGGCCGACAAAACGCCTTTCGCGCCGAGACCACGACCATCAGAGACGTTATCCGTCTTGTTCTCCGTTCGGCCGTCGAGACTGGAACGCCCTTCACTTTCAACCGCGACATCGTTAACCGAGCTAACCCCATCGGGCACAATGCATCATCTGTTCTAATCTCTGCACGAGAGATTGCCCAAAACATGAAAGCCATCGAAGAGGTAAGCAACGAAGTGCTGACCAAAGACGGCGATACCGTGGTGGTACGTACGGTTAAGCCGGGCGATTTCGTGGTGTGCAACCTAGCTAGCCTTTCGCTTGGCAACCTGCCATTAGAAAACGAGGCCTATCTCAACGATATTGTAGCGACTGTTGTGCGTGCACTCGACAACGTTATCGACCTGAACTTCTAACCCGTGCCATACGCCCAAATCACCAACCACCGCTATCGCAGCATTGGCCTTGGTGTAAGCGGCTATCACCACGCACTAGCCCTGAGAGGCATTAAATGGGAAAGCGAAGAACACCTGCAATTTGTAGACCAAGTGTTCGAACGCATCAACCGCGCCGCCATCGAGGCCAGCTCTTCCTTGGCAAAAGAGAAAGGCGCTTACGCTTACTTCGAGGGTAGCGACTGGCAAACGGGCGCTTACTTCGACAAGCGCAACTACAATTCGCCCCAATGGCAGCAAACCGCCCAGCGTAAAGGCACAGGGCATGCGCACGCCTACCTCTTGGCCATCGCCCCCACAAGTAGCACCAGCATTGTAGCCGCAACAACGGCGGGATTAGACCCCGTTATGCAGCGTTTCTTCTTGGAAGAGAAGAAAGGCGCCATGCTACCACGTGTGGCCCCGGCGCTATCCGACCGCACTTTCTGGCTCTACAAGGGCGCATACCAAACCAATCAAGCATGGAGCATGCGCGCATCGGGCATACGCCAACGCCATATTGACCAAGCGCAAAGCGTTAATCTCTACATCACCAACAACTATACCATGCGACAGTTGCTCGACCTTTACCTCTTGGCATGGCAAAGTGGGGTGAAAACCATCTACACTGTACGAAGTAAATCGCTAGAAGTGGAAGAATGCGAAAGCTGCGCATCGTAACCAACAACACTACATACACAAACGAAACTCAACACAGCACAAATGGACAATAAGCTAAAAAAGAACGCCTTGTTTAACCCACAAGGCGATACTGACTTGCGACAAAAGACGCGTGATTGGCGGAAACACCACCAATCTAAACGACTTTAACAACATGCGCTACACGTGGGCTACGCGACTGGTATAGGCAGGCAATGAACAACTTTTGAGTTCCAGAAGAGATTAATCTCACCCAAGACACCAAAGACTATCACTGCTGTTGCCGCCTGCCGAACGCAAGGCTTACGATAAGATATTGAGCTTTTTGGTGTTTCTCGACTCGCTGCAAAGCGCCAACTTGCCCTCGTTAACCGAGTTTATCACGGCCAACGAGGTGAACCTCTGCCTGCACATTCAGGCCTTTCAAGAGTGCGTTCAGCCAGAGTTACAGCTACATGCTCGACACCATCTGCTCGCCCGAAGAGCGAAACGACATTCTTTATCAGTGGAAAACCGACGAACACCTACTTCGCCGCAACACTTTCATCGGCGATTGCTACAACGAGTTCTACGCCAACAACGACAAAGCATCGCTCATGAAGACGCTCATGGCCAACTATATTCTCGAAGGCATCTACTTTTATAGCGGCTTTATGTTCTTCTACAACTTAGGCGCGCAACGGCAAAATGTCGGGTTCGGCGCAAGAAAGACGACATCAACCGCGACGAAAACACGCACCTGTGGCTCTTCCGCAACATCATTCACGAGATGAAGAAAGAAGAACCCGAATACTTTACGCCCGAAAAGGTGAAAGTGTACGAAGAAATGATGCGCGAAGGAGTGCGACAAGAAATTGCATGGGGCCAATAGTTATTGGCGACGAGGTGCAAGGACTTAACGCACAGATGGTAAACGACTACATTCGTTACCTTGGCAACATGCGCTGGCGTAGTCTTGGTTTCGGCAATTTGTTTGAAGACAACATCGAAGAGCCCGAAAAAGCGCGCTAGGGTTGCTAATATGCCAATGCCAACACGGTGAAAAACCGACTTCTTCGAGGCCAAAAGTACGGCGTATGCCAAAAGCACTGCCATCGAAGACGACCTGTAAAGACTTGCCCATCCAGCCATTTCTCCCCATCTTTACACCCGTAACATGCAAATATGAAAAATCTCATCTCTACGTTTCTTTTGCTGTTCATGCTGCTCGTGGCTGCCGCTGATAACGACGCGTTGTGCCGAAACGCGTTTTTACGCAACCCGATGTGCGTTTCATGCAGAAAATAAATCAATACACGCCGATGCCGTCATCGGGTGAAGGGATTACCTAGCGGACTGCAATGGAACGTTCGCCGCAACTTGGTTGAGGGCAAGGTGAAAACGACTGGCACATACACCTACACCATTACCTCTAACATAAACGGACAGGTAAGCGAAGAACAAATCACGCTTACCGTGTCTGATAAGTTGGCCATGCCCTTCCTTTCATGGGATGGCTTTCTTGGAATTCCGTAGAGGGCGACGTCTCCGAGGCTATTGTTAAGCGTGTGGCAGACATGTTTCGGGCCAATGGATCGTATCAGGCTGGTTTGGAACACGGTGATGATGGACGACTTGTGGCAAGCACGTAAGCGTGCAGACGACGGAAAGCCGCTACCCGACCCCAAACGCTTTCCTAACGGCTTGCGTAACCTTGCAGATTACGTGCACGGCAAGGGCATGAAGTTTGGACTTTACACCGATGCGGCCGACAAAACATGTGCAGGTGCGTTTGGTTCGTATGGCTATGAGCGGATAGATGCCGAGCAATATGCCCAATGGAACGTGGATATTGTGAAGTGCGACTACTGCAATGCGCCGTCCGAACAAGACACAGCCATTGTGCGCTACCGTCGTTTGGGCGATGCTTTCAAAGCCGTTGCGCGCCCCATTACGCTCTACATCTGCGAGTGGGGCGACAGAAGGCCGTGGCTTTGGGGAGCAGAGTCGGGCGGTAGTTGCTGGCGCGTGAGTGCGGATGTGCGCGACAGGTGGACTTGCGAGCGGGCGGAGCAGGCGTGGTAGAAAGCATTAAGGCCATGAAAAGCATCGCGCAATATGCAGGTGTCAACCGCTTTAACGATGCTGACATGCTTTGTACAGGACTGCATGGCAAGGGAAAGTCCTCGAACGACTTATGTTTCGGCACGCCAGGCATGACGCAAGACGAGTACGCCACGCAGTTTGCGTTGTGGTGTATGTGGTCGTCGCCGATGGCATTATCCTTTGATCCACGTGCCAACACCGTGACAAAAGAAGACTTGAAGATACTAACCAATCGCCACCTTATCGCCCTTAACCAAGACCGAATGGGGCAACAGGCCGACTTAATATCAGATGCAGACAGCCTTGTGATGTTTGCCAAAGATTTGGAGAATGGCGATGTGGCTCTCTCCGTTACCAACATGTCGGGCAAACCGCTTGAATCCACTTTCCACTTCACCCAAATACCCGCCCTCGATGCCAACAAACGCTATCAATGCAGGGACTTATGGACGGGCGAAACTTTCGCCGTTGCCATAGCTTTACAACAAAGGTCTCGTCCGCATGCCACACGGGTGTTTAGGTTGAGCCTGCTAACGGCACACAAACTATATGCCTTTGCCCAACGTTATATAACAAACGCTCTTGTTGAGCGTACGCTTGTAGCAACTCATATAGACCTACTGCCATAGCTAACAAGCTTACCTATCGCAATTAGATTGTTCGCACAAAACCAATAAGAAAAATATAAGGGAGATTACTATGAGTACAAAAAGGAGAAATGATAACGAGCATCAGTAAAGAGATAGAACGCGAGTTTGGCAAGCCCGGCACAGCAGAACGCGAAAAGTTTGATGAGGAGGCATACGCTTTTTATAACGAAACAGCTACTATTATACGTACGAAAAGCGGCAAAAAGGTAACACAAAGCAGAATTGACTAAGCATGTACTCGCCACTAAATCCTACATTTGGAGAGTGAAGACATGATGCCCAGTGTTGACTGAGTTTTATAGGCAGGTTCTAAAAATTACCTTTGCTGTATTTTTAGCTTTTAGCTGAGCAGGTTTTGCTTACTTCTTGAAGGAACATAGTTGTCTCATGCGACTGAAAGAGAAAGCAAAAGATGCCAGATAAAAGCAAAAAGACCGTGAAGAGCAATACGAGGAACAACCATTGAACCTTTGCGAGGATTTTTAGGGCATGCCTATAACATCGTTACTGTCTAGGCATGCATAGAGATTGTTAAGCCCTTAGTAAGGGTTTAAAAAGCTAGTCCACTTGTTAACCAACTTGCCCGTTAACCCGCTGACCTTGTATCTATTTTAAGAATAAATTTTAACATTATGAGTGCGCTTTTTATCCACCAAACTCCCAGCAGGCCGCAAATAATCGATTCTCGCGAAGGTTTGTTATGATGCAAAAGGGGGCAACATGCGATGCTGGCAAAATGAATTTTTATTTAAGATAACCACCATTTACACCCCATTTTGGGGGCTATTTTCACAAATGTATGCTAATATGCCGCTAAATGCAGTGCGTTTTTGATAAACGTAGTGCATTTTGCTACTAAACGTCAAGGTAAAATGGTGCAAAACGCAGTGTAAAATGATGCTAAATGCAGTGCAAAATGGTGCTAAAAATGCAAGATAAGCATAAACATCCACTAATCAGACATAAACAAAACCCTATCGAACCATGAAAAGCATGGCAAGGGCAAAATGGCACATTAAAAAGTGGGTTTTAGGGAGCTAAATACTGCTTTTTCGGATTGAAAAAACACAAGCCGACAACCAAAATAGAAAGGCAAAATGGTGCAAAATGCAGGTCATATGCCCAAAAACGGACAGAAAAAGAAACACGTAAGGTTGCAAATAGCCGCTAATAGCCTACACAAAAAGCCTTAATTTACTCTAGAACAGAGCGGCGGCAGAGCGTGTTTTGTAAAATACAAATCACCATATTTAACAAAGTATTCGTTACAAAAGCACTGAAAGCTGCTCGATAATGGCCGTTTTGTGACAAACAGCCTTCAGAACAGCATGCCTTCGTAATATATTCCACAGGCCAAAACTTCTACGGGCCATATCAATGCCTACCGCCAAGTTGTGAAATCCACCTTTATATGAGACACGAAAAGAATAGCTAATGGGCTTTCCACCATACGATGCTGGTTTAAATTGAACGGCATTCAGCATCTTTTTTACGTCTTTCCAAACCCACATGTTGCCCTTAAAACTCTTTTTGTTTACCAGCCTTACTCGTTTAAGTCGGCCCCGCTTGCCTATCGTTGCAGACACAACAAACCGAAAAGACGTTCCATCATATAGTATCATGGATAAGTTTTGGGCGATGTGTTCGCTCAGTTCTTTCTCTATACCCGGTTCGTTGGTTGAAGAAACAAAGGCATAAGTTTTACCATCAACTACATAACAAGGCCCTTGCACATGCTGGGCTCATGATGCAAAAGGCGATTAGCAACATGGCTAACAACGCCAAAAACGTTATCGCTCTCATCCCCAAACAAATTTACATTTATGGTTGGCTCTAAGAAAGCAACTTTGGATAGCGCTTTTAGGTACAATCTAGTGAGATACCGATTACTTCTTAAAGGGGGCATCCATGCCCACATATTCATCATCGCACCAACACTTTCTCTATCTTTCCACGTACATTGTGTGGAGGTCGCGTTTAGGATAGCTCTCGTCGAGTGTTTCCTGATACACGAAAACCACTCTGCTGCAATTCAGCGGCATACAGTTTCTTAAGCAGATAAGCACAAGCTTGGCCTCCTTAAAATATACCGTTTCATCGGCAAACACTTTGGTAAGTCCTGCCTTGGCTATCTTGTCCTCATCGCGCTGACACACTCCCCAGGTACTGGGCCATTTGCTTTTTAAAGTCGCTATCCATAACGCACAGCGAGAAATACTTTTCCTTATCCACATACGTCTTTGTGTAACGCGATGGGCGCAGATAGATAACCGCCGTGGGGTCGTTGTGTCCCCACAGGCTAAACCTAGAGTGCCCCCAACTAATGGTCATCGTGTTGCACCCATCCTGCTCATTACCCGCAGACACCAACATCCATTCCTTTCCCCAACAGGTTGAAAAGGATTAAAATTGCATCTCCTTATAATTAATTTCTTTCATCTTATGTATGGTTATGTCGTCATTCCCTACAAAATCCGCGCCAAACGTGGAAATATGCCCTCACGCCGCTTTAACAAAACGAGCCATAAGGCTGCTGGCAATGCTATCTTTGGCATACAAACCCTATTGAAAAAGACATTGCCCAAGCCACATGGCGGCTGGCAGACGTGGACAAGAGGCTCGTTACTTGCACCCCATGCCTTGCAGTTTGCCCCGCACAGGCGTGGCATTGATAAAGACATGGCTGTGTGGATAGTACCTAACAAGATACATAGCAGGCGTTCCGCCATTGATTACGCCATTTCTGATACCACGCCCGCGCAACCCCTTGGCATCGGTTTCTTTCATAAACTGCATGGCGGAAAAAGCCTTGTCTTTCACCAAAACACCACGCAGCACCCTATCAACTGCATCTGTTTCGTACTGCGAGAAATCAAAGTAATAATATTTTGTTAATCCCCACTTGTCTTTTTCATTACAACTAGCGAAACGCAAAGTAAATTCTCCGCCTCCAATTTGAGGAAACAGCCAAGCATATGCGCGTTTTGAGCGTACCACATGATGCTTATACAACACCTCGTTTAAGGTCATTTTCGTAACTTTCGGTCCGCATTTCAAGTCCTTAACGTAATTAAACACACCCATGCTGCCAGCAATAAACACGGCAATCGCCATTAGCACTACGAGCATCAGCCCAAGTATAGCAGCATTTTGGCGCCATTTTCGCTCTTCTTCTTCAAAGTTTGAGCTTTTATACCGCTCTCTTCGTAGGTGGATATTCGGTTCATTTTAACACCTACCACGATAATCAACACTACGTAAACAAACAGCATTGCAGGCGTGGAAACAGCAATAAGTTGCCACAACAATCCGGCAAATCCAACCTGCGGAAGTCCCCAAAAGACTCGCAGCCAATAACAAACAGCTGCAAAACGGCCATCGTGACGTACGTGGTGATGCGCACTTTGCCCCACCAATAGCTTCGTTGGCGTGCCTCGCGACTCGCTTAGGGCACGCATTTTTCTCTTAGCCATGAGTTATAAGCGTGATGTATGTGGCACAAGTCTAACACAGCCCAGTTCAAGGGCAGAGCGCGCTGCCCTACCTCTTGTACTGGGCTCACATTTATGGTTTAATTAGCTACTCCACCTCGGTCTTATCCGCAATGGAAGTAGCGTTCAACGAGTTCTTTCAGTTCGGCGGGGCGGTTTTCCACTTCCTTACGCAGGTTGCTGTCGTTAAAGTCGCGCAACTGTTTGATGATACCGTCAATCATTGCGGGCGAGAATACGCCGTGAGCTTCGTACACCTTGCGTTGACGTTCCAAGCAATCGGCCGATGCAACGCAGCTATCGGGCAACTGTCCAAGACGGCTCAACTTATCGGCGTTTGCAGCATCGTGGATGTTCACATCAACGTAAGTTTGCTCTGCAATTTCGAGTGCGTTGGGCAATTCAAAGCCATAACGGCAGCCAACATACAAGCCTGCGAGAAGTTGGTAAACGTCGGCCGAGCCGTCGGGCGAACGCATTTCGAAGGTTTGTTTCATCGACGTGTCGGGCGTTTCGGCCGGTTGCTGGGGGTTGGCCTTGTGCATCATGTCAACGCCGGCAGCCCAACCTAGTGGCACACGTACGAGAACAGAGCGGTTGCGGTCGCCCCAACAAACGTTGGTGGGTGCCTCTTGGTGAGGAACAAGGCGGAAGTAAGCCATCGGGTTCTTGTTGCCAAAGGCGGTGATGCTGTCTGCAAGCTGCATCAATCCGCGATAGCGGTGCGTGCCGTGTTGCTAAGTCTGCCGTTTTCTACCATCACGCTCTTGCCATCTTTCATCAGGCGCATGTGTACGTGCATACCCGAACCGGCCTTACCAGTGGTAATTTTCGGTGCAAAGGTAACGTTCATACCCATTTGATAGGCCAAATTGCGAATAATCCACTTGGCAATCATCAGCTCATCAGCGGCTTTTTCTACGGGTACGGGCAAGAATTCACTTTCGTTTTGCTCGTAAATCAGCCCGTCTTGGCTAAAATTACCCACCTCAGAGTGTCCGTATTTAATCTGTCCGCCGGCCTCAGCGATGTACGACATGCAAAGCGTGCGGAAGTCGTTTAGCTTTTAGCGTGAGGGCATCGACTCGTGGTAACCGCGCTGGTCAACGGCAGAACACCTCCTCGTCGGGCGTTATCACGTAATATTCCAGTTCGCCCATAGCATGGAATTCCATGCCCGTAACCCTCGCGGAAAGCCCTTTGCGGCCTTGGCCAAGGTGTATTCGGGCGAGCTTTCTAGCGGATTGCCGTCCTTGTCGAAATAAGATGCAAGCATGCAAAAGCGTAGGAATTTCGGCGAAAGGATCGACGAAAAGCCGACGAGAAACGCGGCAGAACATGAGGTACGCTGCTGCCTGCTTGGATGAAAGAGAATAAGCTGGACCCGTCTCACACGTTCGCCACAAGTGAGTATTGTGTCGAGGGTAAGCCAGGTTGTTGATGATGAAATTGAGGGTTTTGAGCTTGCCGTCGCCCCCGGGATACATGAAAGTTCACCATCTTAATCTCGTTTTCTTGGATAAACGCACGATGTCTTCCTCGTAAATTCGGAAGAGGGTTTTTGCAAGAACGCCACCACTTTCGTTGGCATTCATCAAAAAGTTCATTGTTTGCCATGTTTGATGTCTTTTTAGTTAAAAGGGTTTAACGTTGGTTGATTGTTTACGTTGATTTCTTCGCCGATGGCTTTATCGGTCGGGACAAAGGTAGGAAAAACAAATCTATGTGACAAATTTTCCGACAATAAATTATGTTTTACATAAAAAATAGTCGCAAAGATGACAATTTGACAGAGAAAATGGTCACGGCACACTATTTGGAGTAGTGTTCAACAGACAATAAGTCAGATAACACGTTAGAATAATAAGTCAGACAATAAACAAAGCATAGATATAAACAATGAACTTCGACAAGTATACAATCAAAGCGCAAGAAACGGTTCAAGAGGCCGTTAACATTGCGCAACGGGCAGGCCAGCAGAGCATCGAACCGGTGCACCTGCTCAAAGCCTTGCTTGAAAAGGCTGCCGATGTAACCAACTACATCTTCCAGAAACTTGGCGTTAACGCCATGCAAGTAAGCACGTTGGCTAATTCGGAAGTAGAACATCTCCCGCGTAGGTGGCGGAAACCCTCATCTAGTAAAGCGATGCCAAGCAACGTTTTGTTGAAGGCCGAAGACCTATCGAAGAGCCTTGGCGACGAGTTTGTCTCGGTTGAGCCGCTCTTCCTTGCCTTGCTAGCCGTCAACTCATCGGCTGCTCGCATTTTGAAAGATGCGGGATGCACCGAAAAAGACGCGCGTGCTGCCACCGAAGGCCTACGGCAAGGGCAACAGGTGAAGTCGCAATCGGGCGACGAGAACTACCAATCGTTGGAGAAATATGCCAAGAACTTGGTGGAAGATGCCCGTAACGGCAAGCTAGACCCTGTTATCGGGCGCGACGATGAGATACGGCGCGTGCTGCAAATTCTCTCGCGCCGCACCAAGAACAACCCCATATTGATTGGCGAACCCGTACGGGTAAGACGGCCATCGTTGAAAGGTTTGGCCGAGCGCATCGTGCGTGGCGACGTGCCAGAGAACCTGAAAGACAAGCAATTGTATTCGCTAGACATGGGCGCACTGGTTGCAGGAGCCAAGTATAAGGGCGAATTTGAAGAGCGACTGAAAAGCGTTATCAAGGAAGTGACCAACGCCGACGGGCAGATTATCCTCTTTATCGACGAAATTCACACGCTCGTTGGCGCAGGCGGAGGCGAAGGAGCGATGGATGCCGCCAACATTTTGAAACCCGCGTTGGCTCGTGGAGAACTTAGGGCCATAGGTGCCACCACGCTAAACGAGTATCAAAAAGTACTTTTGAAAAAGACAAAGCACTAGAACGCCGCTTTCAAACGGTGATGGTTAACGAACCTGATGAGCTTAGCGCCATCTCCATTTTGCGCGGTATTAAGGAGCGTTACGAGAACCATCACAAGGTGCGCATACAGGACGATGCTTGTATCGCCGCCGTACAACTGTCTGAACGCTACATCTCCGACCGCTTTTCTGCCCGACAAAGCCATCGACCTGATGGACGAGGCAGCAGCAAAATTGCGAATGGAACGCGACTCGGTGCCCGAAGAATTGACGAAATAACCCGCCGACTTAAACAATTGGAGATTGAACGCGAGGCCATTAAGCGTGAGAACGATGAGCCCAAGATCGGCACAGTTGACAAGACATTGCCGAACTGCGCGAACAAGAGAAAGCGTTCAGGGCCAAATGGGAAAGCGAAAGGGCACTAGTGAAACAAGATTCAGCAAAGACAAACTGGAAATTGAACGCCTGGAACCACGAGGCCGACAGGGCAGAACGCGAGGGCAATTACGAACGTGTGGCCGAAATTAGGTATGGCAAACTGAAAGAGCTTGACAGCGACATCGAGAACATTAAGCAGCAACTGCAAGCCACGCAAGGCGGAGAAGGCATGGTACGCGAGAGAGGTTACGGCCGACGACATTGCCGGAAGTGGTGAGCCGCTGGACGGGTATTCCCGTTACGCGCATGTTGCAAAGCGAGCGCGAAAAGCTGTTGCACCTCGAAGAAGAGCTGCATCGCCGCGTTATCGCACAGGATGAAGCCATCGCCGCAGTTAGCGATGCCGTGCGCAGAAGTCGTGCCGGGCTGCAAGACCCCAAGCGTCCCATCGCCTCGTTTATCTTCCTCGGCACCACGGTGTGGGCAAAACGGAGTTGGCGAGGCCTTGGCCGAATACCTTTAACGACGAATCGATGATGACACGTATCGATATGAGCGAGTATCAAGAAAAAGTTCAGCGTGTCTAGGGCTCATCGGTGCACCTCCTGGATATGTGGGTTACGACGAGGGCGGACACTTACCGAGGCCGTAAGACGTAAGCCTTTACAGCGTGGTTCTTTTTCGACGAGATAGAGAAAGCGCACCCCGATGTGTTCAACATCCTACTACAAGTGCTCGACGATGGTCGCCTCAACCGACAACAAGGGGCGCACGGTGAACTTCAAAACACCATCATCATCATGACGCTCTAACCTTGGTTCGCAGTACATCCAGCAACAGTGCGCCAACCTCAGCGATGCCAATCGCGACGAGGTTTTGGACGAAATGCGCCAAAAGTGATGGACATGCTGAAACAAAACCATACGTCCAGAGTTCCTCAATCGTATCGACGAAACCATCATGTTCTTGACACTCACCAAGCAAGAGATTGCCGAAGTGGTTCGGTTGCAGATGCGTTCGGTTGGCCGCATGCTTGCCGAGCAGGGCTTTAAGATAGACGTTAGCGACGATGCCATCAGTCTTTTGGCCGACCTTGGCTACGACCCAGAGTTTGGCGCACGGCCCGTTAAGCGCGCCATCCAACGCTATGTGCTTAACGACCTCAGCAAGAAAAATACTTGCCGAAGAGGTTAGTCGCGACAGGCCCATCCTCATCGACGCCCCTGATGGCAAGGTTGCGTGTCAGGGAACTAAAATGGGAAATAAACGTGGAACAGTGGCCCACAACGCGCCAAGCACCTGTTTGTAGCCACTGACACACATAAATTCGCTTTTAAAATGGCAGGCACAAGCAACCGAGAAACCGGTCTTGTGCCTGTGTTTACAGCAGTGGATAAAGCACTGAAAGCACAAAAGTGCATTTACCGCTCATCACAACACGCTCTCTATACTTTCGGCACAACCATCTGCGCACAACACACTGCCAAGAAAGCCAGTTTCGATTGCAAACAAGCTATATTTTCTGCTTGAAAAACAAAACCAATAATTTGTTCATTCAGACACGATAACGGTACATTAACTAAGCCGTGTGCAACGTGCGGCAAGCATTTATTAGAGAAAGGAGGAAACGAAGATGTCCATTTCCAAAAACAAGACAAAAGCTAGTGGACGTGGCGCGCCAGCTATTCGCACGCAACGGCGTGGCAAACACCACGATGAACGACATCGCCGTGGCATCGGGAAAGGGCAGGCGAACGCTCTACACCTATTTTAATAGGAAAGAAGACGTGTACTATGCCGTGATTGAAGCCGAACTGGAACGCCTATCTGACAAGCTAGACGAGGTGGCCGCAAAGAAAATCAGTCCCCAAGACAAGATTATCGAGCTGATATACACCCACCTAAGCATGATAAAAGAAACGGTGGTGCGCAACGGAAACCTACGTGCAGAGTTCTTCAGGAACATCTGACCGTGGAGAAAATGCGCAAAAACTTCGACGAAGACGAGATTGAACTATTCAGGAAGGTGTATGCCGAGGGTAAAGCCGATGGCGAATTTGACATCGACAACGTGGAACTAGTGGCCGACATCACACACTATTGTATCAAAGGACTTGAAGTGCCCTTCATCTACGGCCGTTTGGGACATGGCTCAACCGAAGAGGCCAGCAAGCCATTGGTACAAAGGTGGTGTATGGCGCATTGGGCAAACGTATCAATAAGCAATGAAAGCCGCTGCATTATTTTTCGTTCGTGGGCATAATCATGGCTGCATGCACGGCATCCAGCCCAAAAGAGCAAAGCCACGCCACCAAACCCGCTATCGTACAAGCCCCCAAAGCGGCGACAACAATGAAAAGACAGCACGCCAATGCAACGCCCTGTTGCCCGACACGACGACGAAGTACAGAAGAGGATGGCGGCATGACACAAATTGAAAGTAAGTTGTTTACAGAAACGTCATCGATGCACGTTCTTTACCAAGAAACGATACGAAGAGGAGACATAGACAACGCCGAGATGCTGCTGCCCAAACTACCTTCAAAGAACAAAAACGTGGACGTGGATAAGAACGGACTAATTGGCATTTCCTATAAAATCGGGCACCGACAGGCAACGGTTGAAATGTACTATAATGGCGGCGTAACCACGCTCATACTACGTGAGCAAAGCGGAGGCGTAAACCGCAAAATCATCCACAGTGCCGACTAGCCCCTAAAAGGCTAACGGGCAACAGGCGCAAACATTGTTTTGCCATGTCAAAGTAAGTTTGTACCTTTGCCTAACGAAATCAATGTATTTTCTAACATAAATAAAAATCAAATGGGATTATTAACAGGCAAAACTGTCCCTTGTTACGGTGCCGCCTCGCGGCATTGGCAAAGCCATCGCATTGAAGTTTGCACAAGAAGGCGCAAACATCGCATTCACCGACTTGGTTATCGACGAAAACGGTAAGGCTACTCGAGGCCGAAATTGCCGCCTCGGCTTAAAGCCAGCGATACTCAGCAACGCCGCCGACTTTGCACAAAGCGAAGAGGTTGTTAAACTGGTGAAAGAAGACTTCTGGCCCGGTAGACATCCTCGTGAATAACGCCGGCATCACGCAAAGACGGGCTTATGCTTCGCATGACCGAACAACAATGGGATGCCGTTATCGGCGTAAACCTCAAAAGCGCATTCAACTTCATTCACGCTGTCATCCCCGTAATGATGCGCCAACGTGGCGGCTCTATCATCAACATGGCATCCGTTGTGGGTGTTCATGGCAACGCCGGACAAGCCAACTATGCCGCCTCTAAGGCCGGTATGATTGCCTTAGCCAAGTCTGTAGCCCAAGAAATGGGTCCCAAAGGCATTCGTGCCAACGCCATTGCTCCTGGCTTTATCGATACGGCCATGACGCAAGAACTGTCTGATGAGGTGCGTAGGGAGTGGATGAACCAAATTCCTTTGCGCCGTGGCGGCACCGTTGAAGACGTTGCCAACTGCGCACTTTACCTCGCCTCCGACCTTTCTAGCTATGTAAGCGGACAGGTTATCCAGGTAGACGGCGGTATGAATACGTAATTACACATAAGCATTCGTGTTCGGCGAGAAGGCCGTTGTGCCCTTTCGCCGAACCAACGTTTGCGGTTAAGGCCGTTCTAAAAGTTACCTTTGTGCATTTCAGAACAAGCTTTAACCCAAACAAGCAATGGCAAGTTTGCCAACACAATCGGTCAATTTATTTACCAGTCCACTTGTAAACCTAGAACTTAGCCCACCCCATACACACCCCAATCCTTAGATATCATGATTCCTGTTTACGAAGACAACCACATCATTATCGTTTCTAAACATAGTGGAGAGATAGTTCAAAGTGACAAGACTGGCGATGTGCCACTTGTAGATATCGTAAAGAGCTACCTCAAAGAAAAGTATGCCAAGCCTGGGAACGTGTCCTGGAGTGGTTCATCGGCTCGACAGGCCGGTATGGGGGCTTGTGGCATTCGCAAAAACAAGCAAGGCGTTAAGCCGCATGAACGCCCTTTTCAGAACGGGCGATGTGGAGAAGACCTATTGGGCCATCGTACAGTCGCCGCCCGAAAACGAAACGGGCGAATTGGCGCATTGGCTCACGCAACGAAAAACACAAAAGCTATGCGCACAACCACGAAGTGGCAGGCGCAAAGAAGGCCATTCTAGCTATAAGGTTATCGGCCGCTCCGAAAACTACACGCTCTTAGAAGTGCAACTGATGACCGCCGGCACCACCAAACTACGTTGCCAGTTTGCTCGCTATGGGCCGCCCCATCAAGGGCGACTTAAAGCATGGAGCAAGGCGAAGCCACCCCGATGGCAGTATCTCCCTGCTTTCTCGAAAGATTTCGTTTGTTCACCCTGTCTCTGAAAGGAAACCATCTGCGTAGAGGCTCCCCCTACCCGACGACAACCTTTGGCACGCGTTTGGGTGAGGAAGAAGACTTGACTCAAGAACATAAACAAACGAGCCGACAAGCATCTAGAAAACCCAAGTGATGCAAAAATGCAGGCGACACGCTCAAAAATGAACAAAATAAAGAGCTGCATTATGCTGAGATTTGCGTCTAATTGTATAATTTGCAAGCATACTTTTCGTTAGAAAAATGTCGAAAGCACGACGCCTTTTTAAAATATTAGTTCCAGATTTAAGTTTTGTGGTGACGAGTACGTGAGTTTGTGAGCTGAAGCTCAGGACAACTGCAAGGTAGAAAAACAAAGAGAAAGAAAACCAAACAAATTCTTGAAGTCCCCTGTTGACAAGTTGACGAATTTTTCAAATCGCAACAGGTATATCGGAATGACGTTTACCTCTTGCAACCAGCAAGAATGGTGTTCTTCGTTGTTCCAAACTCGTATATGGAATTATTTTGGAGCACCATACATTACAGATATTAGTACGTGCGCCATTTTACTTTTGATGGGCTTGGTTTGATTATAAAAATATACGCACCAGCAGAATTAACACGAGTGGCACCTAAGTACAAAAACAAGCTAGCCATTAAAAAGGAGATTGTGGGAGACGTAATTTATAGGTAGCCATGCAACGATACACCCCCAAAGGGCTCCACCAACAGCAAACATATATGGGCGTAGCGTCGTTATGTCTTTGAACCTTAACTTATATTCCACTATTTCTTTGATTTTTAAATCATAAGACTGCTGCACTCACTCACCATTATTTTGTCATACCAGGTGTCTGCATAATTCAATGAGGAGAGCCTACTTCTGCCATTTAACTCTTTTATTTAACTTAAAACCAAAATAATGGGTTGAAGTTAATAGAACTCTTTTCAGACTTTCATTCTTTTGAAGTCTAACCTCTTCTGACTTTTCAAATGGACTATCTTCAAAACAGGTTTAACTTACAACCATCTTTAAATACAAACTGTATCGCTATTTTGTATTGACTTGTATTTATATAATCAAGACTATAAAAAGCCTAATAAATCTGTTTTTCTCATAACGTTTTTCTTTCTTTCCTATTTGGAAAACGACATATTCCTTGGTATACCCTACAAGTACGGTCTTATTGCAGATTTTATGCAACAAATAGATGCACATATACACAATAGCACAGAAGGAGCAAGACATGATCCACCAATTATAATATTCGGTAGGGCAAAAAGAATTTGATTATAAAATAACCGAACATGATGAATAACCCTCACCCATACTCGTCAGATATGTATGGAGGATAAGTTAAGACATTGGAGAATTTGTATCTATAAAGAGTATCCATAATATACCCATTATTTTTATGCACATTGTATTTGATGAGCATTGAGTACGCGAGTGGCTAGTCTAGCTCATTTTAACCATCCGTATTTATCATTTTTCCTGCCTTTGTACAAATTTGCTGTTGTTTATTTGGAAGACCTTTTCTTTAACAACTATCATCACCACCTACTAATGCTACTGTTTGTCTAAACACTATCTCATTTTAGTGTGTTATTTTAAAGTCCAAACAACGGCTTATATGACAAAAGTTGAGGATTATTTTTTTTGTGGATTGGTTTAATTGGATCTAACGTTACGTCTTTTAACAACTTATCATTGTCGTTCAACAACAAACAACCCTGTGTACTCGTAGATTCTGGTCCAGTGCCATATTAAACAAACGAATAACATATACGCCATTACCTTTCGTCAAATTCCGCATGGATAATCTTTTCACTGAAAGACAATCTAAAAATTCGAACATCACAATATGAGATTTTCAACTTTTCATCGCATGGCATCATCTGCAGCTTTAATTTTAAACAAGTTCCATCCCTTATTTCCATTTTTGCTTTACCATAACAAGCCACAACAACAAACGAAAAATATAAATACAGCTGTCTTTTCATTTTAAATCTATTTATAGGCAAAAAGAAATAGCTAGAACTAGTCTATCGAAAAAAATGAGCGTTAGAAATGACACCAACTTCTTCTTGTATTCCACGGTATTTTACGAAGAGTCTCGTCATTGAACGTCTAAATCATTCTTCCGTTCAACGATGTTTGTTGTGAGACACTTTCTTTCAACACCTTCCATTGGCATTCAATGAGGTTATGGTTAGGTGAACATGAACGTAGGAATAGATCGTTTAATTGTCGTGTGAACTATCGGCACACAAGTGATGTGAGTCTAATAAGACTCACACCCCTTGCTGTGCCGAAACCTATGAAGAGGGTTTCGAGTGCCTCTTTGGATAAGTTAATACTGACGATGTTAAGACAGGCTTTCTATTGATATATTCCAAAATTATTGGCTCTCGACCATCATTTGTCGTCCACTTATAACGTCAACTTGCCAATCTGTCAACTTGTCAACTTGTCAACTATAACAGCTTTTATCTCAGCTTATGCCCCTTAAACGCGAAGAAAGCGATGTAGAGGAAACAGGGAAGGCAAATCCAATAGGCGTTTTGTGGGCCGTAGTTGTCTTTATAGAGTCGAAAAGAACCGTTACAACGGCTCCACCAATCAAGCCCATAGTAAGAACAGATGCCCCCGACTTGGTGAACTTACCCAAGTCTTGCATCGACAAAGGCCAGAATGCAGGCCACATCAGCGAACAACCCAAAGCGATAATGCCAATGCTAAACACGCTCAATGCACCAGGCAACAGCACAACAAGCAACGTACCCACTAAGGCGATGATGGTACATACTTGCAATGCACGGGTCTGCGACATGTATTTGGGAATGAGAACAACGCCCGATATATAACCCACGCTAATGCAAAGAGGCGTAATCCACGAATAATTTTCGGCATTTTCTAGGCCAAGGCCCTTGGCATAGTCAATAAGCGTGGCCAAAGCGATGGTTTCGGCTCCCACATAAAAGAAGATGGCAAAGGCTCCAAGCACCAAGTGAGGGAATTGAAAAATAGATTTCTTGCTGTTGGCATACTGCGAAACCTGAGCATCTTCGGCACTATTTGATGACTCACTCTCGTCTTCGCCTGCCGCCTTCACCTCAGGCAGCGGAGCCATCAACGACAGAACACCAAGTGCGAGGAACACGGCGATGATGATATAAAAGGGCTTATCTAGCTGACTAACGGTAAGATGTTCGCCTGCGACCAATGTAATGAACCACGGCGAGATGGGCCAAGCCAGCTTATTGCATATACCCATAACGCTGATACGCTTGGCTGCACTCTCTACAGGGCCAAGAATGGTGATGTATGGGTTGATGGTCGTTTGCAGAAACGCATTGGCCGTTCCGGCAACAAAACGATGCCACAAGGAACAACACAAAGCTTTCTTGACTGGCCGATACGATGAACACACCGAACGAAAGGGCGAAAAACAAAAACGCTACGGCCATTGTGCGCTTATAGCCGATAAGCTTTACTAATTGACCTGCGGGATAACCGAATATCAAAAAGGGAATGAATGTTGCGCCAATAAGCAGGTAGGCACCAGCCGATGGCACGTTGAGCGACTCTTGCAACACGGGCACCAAAAGCGAATTGATGCCTAACGCAAAGCCGCAAGAAAAGAACATCAGGCCTAAGAATGCAATAGGCACTAGATAATTTTTGTTTTCAGACATAATGTTGGTTTATTTAATTGATTGTTTATCGTTTGTAATCGTCCTTATTCCGACTTAATGCACGCCCGTGCAAACGCCTTTTTCACTGGTGCATACGCCCTTTGTTGGGTGTGCATAATTTGTTTGAGCAAAGTTACGACAATTGGAAGATACAGCCAAAAAGATACGAAGAAATAATTACTTGCCGCCTAATAAAATACGGTTATGGCATACCCACCAGTTTGCATGACAGGCAGAGTTGAGGTCGACCTCGACTCGCGCGTATATGAAGTCGTCTTGACTTTTAGTATTTCTACAAAGTGAACGGAGTGCAGGGCAAGTCAACTCACAGGCTTATAAACTCGCTAAAACTCAACAACTCACAAAGACATCAACTAACCAACGCACAACCTCTCAAGCTCATCAACACATAAAATCACCTACTCAAAAACTTAAATCATTATCTTTAATTTTACTAACAGAGGTCTAATTTTCGCTCCGTTCTAGCGAAAATATAGGGTATAAAGTTGGTAAAAAGCCACTATTTCCCTTTTCACGCCTTGGGATTTGTCTATTTTAAGCAGTAGAGCCTGCATTTTGCACCATTTTACCTTTTCTAGTTTGGTTGCCAGCTCGTATTTTTATCAACCCAATTACCCACTTTTAGCCCCTAAAACCCTATTTTTAATGCCCTCATTTTCGCCCCTTTTTCAGCCATGTGATCTCATCGCTTAAAAAGTGTTTGTTTATACAATTACTATGGATATTCATGCTTAATCGTCGTCGCATTTAGCAGCATTTTGCCTTGCGTTTTGCACCAAAACGCCTTGCATTTAGCATCAAAACGCACTCCATTTTGCACCAAAACGTATCCCATTTGAGCGGCAAAACGCATCCCATTTAGCGGCAAAAACGCACCCATATTAGCACCAAACAGCCGAAACAGGTGCAAAATGGAGGTCTTTTTCAAATAAAAATTCATTTTGCCAGCATGCTCATGCTACCTTGTTTTGCATCAAAAACAAACCTACGCAAGAACTCGATTATTTGCAGGACTGATGACAATTGGTGAGGAGAAAAGACACTCATAATGTTAAATTCCTTGCTGAAAACTATACAAAGCAAATGTACAGTAAACACGCGCGGGTGAGCAACCGCACGGTAAAACATGTAGGCTTGCGGCGGCCAGCGCAAGCGGTTGTAGGACATGCTGCTCATGGGCAACGGCAACAGCACTCATGGAAAAAGCAGAAATAATCGGCCATCAGCAAGTAATTTTCAGCTTGGAAACCGCATGGAATAACTTCCACCCTACCACCTTTGAGACCTTACCGCGTTTCGCTTTGACAACCAAATGGGCAGAATTTCAGATTACATCGTATCTTTGTCAGGCACTTCGTACACGTTCGGGATGATTATCTTGGTTTTACAGCAAAAGGACATAAACTCCTCTCAATTTGTAGAAATACTAAGATTCAAGACCCCTTCTATATTAAAGTGCGTATCTCGACTGTACAAATCTGTAAAACTGAAAATGTACGCAATTGGGGCAATAAAACTACTAAGAAACAGAAAAGGGGACAAACGAAATAAATCGTTCATCCCCCTTTTATTGCATGTTAGAGCTTTTGTAACTGCATTAAGAAGTTTTTGTTCATTGCTCTAGTTACTTTTTCATGAGCGTTGCGTCCTTATTACTGTATTTCAATCCACCATTCCAAGCGCGTATGGCTCGTTCGATGTTGTTTTGTGGATTATGACGCTTTTGAATGAGAAGGAATATCTCCTTCGACTTCTGAACGCTAAACCTGTCTTTAAGAGTGTAAGCCTTTCTGATATTCAATTGCTTGAGATCATGTTGACTTTAACTGCATATCGGTGTTAGTTTGCATGGCTCCAACAGACTTTCTCCACTTGGCTGAATCTGTTTCCACCACTTTCCACCTGAATAATCGCATCCATAACCGGCTCCCAATTCACATTGTTGTTAACCGTGTTATCCTCATTCGTTGTTACATGGGCTAAGCCCGGCAGTAAACTTAAAATTGTAAAACATAAAAATACAATTCTTTCTGATCTCTCCATAATTTTTATTTATGGGACCTGAGTATAAGCTATTTAATTGTTATAGCACATTTGTTGCCCGCGACTATTACTTTATGAGAAATAAGTTAAGTGAATAATCTGAGTCCTGTTAGATACCTTTAGCGAATAAGCTCTTCCAGAAACAAGGGGAAGGGTTTATCCTTATTCTTATCGCATGCAAAGTTACGAACATAAAACCGATGCGGCCAAACTTTTATAGGCAAAAACATATGTTGACATACAACATATTGTTAAGCAAGTAGTTAAGAGGAAGGAGGAGAAGGACATGAAAACACGAACTATCGACGCGCAGCCTTGCTTAGAAGGAGAAATATACTGCAAAACAAGCTAACGGATTTCAGTGCCTTGAAAACTACAAGTCGGAAACAATAAGCCCATTGACTTATAACTCCACAAACCAATGCACTTACAATCTCACTAACCTACAAACTCATAAACTTAAAAAGCTTATAAACTCATGAACTTATAAACACATAAACTCACAACTTACAAAAACTTACAAACTCATGAACTTATGAACCTACAAAAACTCACTCAACTCATGAACTCATAAACTTACAAAACTCATGAACTTACAAACCTCATGAACTTACAAACCGTAGAACCGTGAACTTATAAAACTCATGAACTCACAAACTCAAACCTCCCAGAATCGAACAAGCCCCGAGTGCGGATGTCGCGCTCGGGGCTTGCGTATTGAAAAAAGGCGGCCACCTACTCCCGCATTGCATTGCAGCACCATCGGCGCAGGCGGGCTTAACTTCTCTGTTCGGAATGGGAAGAGGTGGGACACCGCCGCAATAACCATCCTCGATTAGGGGTTTGACTATCACACAAGCGTAGCGAAGGAGTGACGCGCCACGCGGCACTTATGTCCTGCGGCATCCGCAACATGCGGGCCGACGAGACGGCTGAGATGCGGGAGGTAAGAAAAGTCTCGGGCAACTAGTAGCGCTCGGCTCTATGGCGTCGCCGCCTTTACACCTGCAGCCCTATCGACGTCCTCGTCTGGGACGACCCTCAGGAGGAGTTCCAATCTGCGGCCGGCTTGCACTCAGATGCTTTCAGCGCCATCCGATCCAGACCAGATACCGGCGCACTTGGCGGCACAACCCGGTAAAACCGGAGGTCTGTCCATCACGGTCCTCTCGTACTAGTGACAGGGCCACGCAAAACCCAACGCCCACGATAGATGAGAGACCGAACTGTCTCACGACGTTCTGAACCCAGCTCGCGTGCCACTTTTAATGGGCGAACAGCCCAACCCTGGGACCTTCTCCAGCTCCCGCAGGATGTGACGAGCCGACATCGAGGTGCCAAAACCACCCCGTCGATATGAGCTCTGGGGGATCAGCCTGCGTCATCCCGGAGTACCTTTTATCCTTTGAGCGATGCAGTCCATACACTTGCACCGGATCACTATGCCCCAGTTTTCCTGCCTGCTCGGCATGTCTGCCTCCCAGTCAAGCACCCTTATGCTATTGCACTCTAATGGGCAGCGTTACCACCGGCCTGAGGGTACCTTGAAGCCTCCGTTACGCTTTTTGGAGGCGACCACCCCAGTCAAACTGCCCACTAAGCAGTGTCCCCGCAACTGGCGGGTTAGACCTCGGACAGCCAAAGGGCCGTATCGTCAGTGGCTCCAGCAAGAGCTGGCGCCCCCGCTTCGAAGCCCTCCGCCCATCCCACACATCGGATGACCAAGGTCAATGCTAAGCTGCAGTAAGTTCACGGGGTCTTTTGTCCCATCGCGGGTAATCGGCATCTTACCGACGCACAATTTCACCGAGATCGCGGTTGAGCAGCGTCCGATCATTACACCATCTCGTGCAGGTCGAGAACTTACCCGACAAGGAATTTCTGCCACCAGGACTAGTATAGTTACGGCTGCCGCTTACCGGGCTTCAATTCAAACCCTTCGAGTGCCTCTGAGCTCTCCTCTTAACCTTCCGGCACCGGCAGGTGTCAGGCTGTATACGTCATCTTCGAGTTGGCACAGCCTGCGTTTTTGTTAAACAGTGCCTGGACCTATTCTCTGCGCCTCGCCTGCGACGAGGACCCCTTATCCCGAAGTTACGCGCCGGTCTGCCTTCAGTTCCCTAACCATGAATCTCTCAACGCCTCAGTGTTTCACCGACTACGTGTGTCCGTTTGCGGTACAGGTGCCGCACGGATTGAAGCTTTCAGCGGATTTTTCTCGGGATGCTTACTCACGCTAGCGCCCTTCCCCGAGGGGAACGGCATACTTTCGTTCCGGCTGCGCGGTGGATTTGCCCGCCGCCCTCAACGCCTACGCCTTCAACGGAGAATTCCGTATCTCCGCGGTGGTGTCACGCCTCCGTCTCGCGTCGCCCGTGCGGCAGGTAAGGGAATGTTGACCCTTTCTGCCATCGGCCTCGCCGTTCGGCTGAGCCTTAGGACCTGATCATGACCCCCGGGATGATTGGTATTGCCCGAAACCTTTAGTCTTACGGCGGGAGGGAATCTAGCCCTCCTTTATCGTTACTTATACCTACATTTGCTTTTCCATAGGCTCCAGCGGTGATCGCCTCACCGCATTCGACGCTATGGAATGCTCCTACCGATACTGATATACATTGCTATCCCGCGTCTTCGGTGTCTGCCTCATACCTGATTATTATCCACGCCCGGACCCTCGACCATGATGAGCTGTTGCGCATCTTTAAATGAATGGCTGCCCAAGCCAACTTATCCTGGCTGTCGCGGGGACCAGACTCGTTAGATTGCAATCGAGGCAGAACTCGACCTTAGACGGCGGTCTGGATTCTTCCTCTCGGGAACGGACCTTAGCACCTGTCCCCTTACTGCGCGTCTGTCCCCAAGCATCTGGAGTTCGTCAGGACTTGATAGGCGGTGAAGCCCTCGCGTCCTCATCGGTCGCCTCCCACCTCTCTGGGGAGAACACTGCACGCGGCACCTAAATGCCTTTCGGGAGTACGAGCTATCTCCAAGTTTGATTGGCCTTTCACCCCTACACACACCCTCATCGGAGCTTTTCAACGCTTATCCGTTCGGACCTCCATCCCGTGTTACCGACTTCATCCTGACATGTGTAGATCACTTGCTTCGCGTCTACCACATCTGACTAAACGCCCTCTTCAGGCTCGTTTACTGCGGATGCGCGGCTCCCGCCGCTTATCCTTGCCAGATACGGTAACTCGTAGGTTCATTATGCAGGCACGCCGTCACTGCATGAGCAGCCCTGACCGCTAGTGAGCGCCGGTTTCAGGAACTATTTCACCTTCTTGTCGAAGCGTTTTTCACCTTCCCTCACGGTACCGGGTTCAGCCATTTCGGTCCCATGGAGTATTTTAGCCCACCGGATGGTCCCGCCGTTCGCGCAGGATTTCGTGTCCCGCGTTACTCAGGATACCGCCATGTCCCATTGTGCTTCGGATAAGGCTATCACCCTACAGCCTCTCTCTCGGGAGAGTTCTCTCACAGCAAGGTACAACGGCGCGGTCCTACAACCTCGGCGATGCGTTGCCACAACGCCGGTTTTGGGCTCTTCCCGTCTCGCTCGCCACTACTGGGGAATCATTAACTTATTTTCTTCCTCCGGGGTACTAAGATGTTTCAGTTCCCCGTTCGCCCTCACCGACTGTGGTGATACCCGCGTATTGCGCGGGTGGGTTGTCCCGATTCGAAATCCGCGGGTCAAGGGTCATTTGCACCTTACCGCGGCTTATCGCAGCTTATCACGTCCTTCATCGCCTCCATGAGCCAAGGCATCCGCCATGCGCCCTTAATTACTTTCTTTACGCCAGCGCACGCTCCCCATAAGGGAAGGCGCGCAGCCCATACTTCAGCTGTATCGTCTACATGGACTTCGCAGTCCACGCGATTCGTTACTATTCTACAGTCTTGCTTGTGTCAATATGTCAAGATCCTCATGCGCAAAACCATAGCGCAAAGTGGAGAATAACGGATTTCGAACCGTTGACCCCCTGCTTGCCAAAGCAGGTGCTCTAGCCAGCTGGAGCTCAATCCCCGCGATTAGAGCGAAAGGCGAACGAATCGCTCCCTCTCAGGCGATGTGTAGTCCCAGGGTAGGCTCGCTACCCGTGCACATTGCACTCCAAAGTGCGATGTGTAGTCCCAGGCAGACTTGAACTGCCGACCTCCACATTATCAGTGTGGCGCTCTAACCAACTGAGCTATAGGGACTGCGTGTCGGCGGGAGGTCCGCCAGGGCCGTGAGGGAAGCTCAACCCCGCATCGTCTTCACACCGCTTATATATAGGTGCCGACGGCGGAAGGGCCAAAACCCTCATCCCTGATTCCCTCTGTATCGGAGTATAGACAGCGCAGCAGACAAGAGAAGTCGAACCCCAAGAACCGAGGCGAGCGCAAACCACAAACATCCATTTAAAATGGAAAGAGTGTGCGCGTCCCTCCAGAAAGGAGAGGTTCCAGCCGCACCTTCGGTACGGCTACCTTGTTACGACTTAGCCCCAATCACCGGTTTCACCCTAGGCCGACCCTCGCGGTCACGGACTTCAGGCGCCCCCGGCTTTCATGGCTTGACGGGCGGTGTGTACAAGGCCCGGGAACGTATTCACCGCGCCATGGCTGATGCGCGATTACTAGCGAATCCAGCTTCGTGGGGTCGGGTTGCAGACCCCAGTCCGAACTGAGACGCACTTTTAGGATTGGATGGCATTCGCATGCCACCGACTCTCTGTATGCGCCATTGTAACACGTGTGTAGCCCGGACGTAAGGGCCGTGCTGATTTGACGTCATCCCCACCTTCCTCACACCTTGCGGTGGCAGTATCTCCAGAGTGCCCGCATCATCCGATGGCAACTGAAGACGGGGTTGCGCTGTTATGGCACTTAAGCCGACACCTCACGGCACGAGCTGACGACAACCATGCAGCACCTCCGCGGCAGCCCCGAAGGGCCTCATCCTCTCGGAATCGTTCCGCCGCAGTTCAAGCCCGGGTAAGGTTCCTCGCGTATCATCGAATTAAACCACATGTTCCTCCGCTTGTGCGGGGCCCCGTCAATTCCTTTGAGTTTCACCGTTGCGGCGTACTCCCCAGGTGGGATGCTTAACGCTTTCGCTTGGTCACCGACCATAGAGGCCGACAACGAGCATCCATCGTTTACCGCGTGGACTACCAGGGTATCTAATCCTGTTCGATACCCACGCTCGAGCATCAGCGCCAGTTGCGCTACAGTAGCTGCCTTCGCAATCGGAGTTCTTCGTGATATCTAAGCATTTCACCGCTACACCACGAATTCCGCCTACTTTCGGCGCACTCAAGCCCCCCAGTTCGCGCTGCAAGTCGGATGTTGAGCACCCGCATTTCACAACACGCTTAAGGGGCGGCCTACGCTCCCTTTAAACCCAATAAATCGGATAACGCCCGGACCTTCCGTGATTACCGCGGCTGCTGGCACGGAATTAGCCGGTCCTTATTCATGCGGTACTGCAAAAAGCCCTGCACGTGAGCCCCTTTATCCCCGCATAAAAGCAGTTTACAACCCATAGGGCCGTCATCCTGCACGCTACTTGGCTGGTTCAGGCTTCGCCCATTGACCAATATTCCTCACTGCTGCCTCCCGTAGGAGTCTGGACCGTGTCTCAGTTCCAGTGTGGGGACCTTCCTTCAGAACCCCTACCGATCGTCGCCACGGTGGGCCGTTACCCCGCCGTCAAGCTAATCGGACGCATCCCCATCCCTCACCGCTAAGCCTTTCGTCCAAATCGGATGCCGTCAATGGACAACATACGGTATTAGTCCGACTTTCGCCGGGTTATCCCGTGGTGAAGGGCAGGCTGGATACGCGTTACTCACCCGTGCGCCAGGTCGCCATCAGGGGTTCAGGCAACCCCTTCATGCTGCCCTCGCGACTTGCATGTGTTAAGCTCTGTAGCTAGCGTTCATCCTGAGCCAGGATCAAACTCTCCATTGTAAAATGTCTGCGCATCAGGGAATCCTAAAAAGAAAACCCCAAACGCTAAAAGTTTTATGCCTTGCGGCATTATCCCATCAGGACGAGCACCCAAATCTATCGTAGTTCCACTCACCTGTATCAGATTAACCCACGTCTCCCATAAGAAGACAAAGGAGAACCGACGGTTCTTAATGTTCTACCCAAACGCGCTCATCTCACAAAGACAAGCGCATCTGCTCTTGTACTACTACTGTCTATGTAAATCTTTCAATGAACTCTTTTTCAATTGCTCCCAAAGAACTTCGTTCCCGAAAGCGGATGCAAAGGTAGGGCTTTTTTTAATACCACGCAAGCCTTTTTAAGAAAAATATCGAACCACGATGCAAATTTTTGAGTTTCTTTACACAAAGATAACATAACGGGGATTTACACCTTATTAATATATATGGGCGAATTAGTTTATGAGTTTGTGAGTTTTATGAGTTGGTGAGTTCGTGTGTTTATGAAGTGGCGAGTGTTTGTGAATTGATGAGTTTACCAGGCCACAAGTTTGCAAACAACCAAACAACCCTGCTGTACGCCTATTACCAACCACACAGCAACAATAAGAAAAAGAGGTGTAAGAAACATTCCTTACACCTCTTTAATATAGTTGCGGAGACACGACTCGAACATGTGACCTCCAGGTTACGAGCCCGGCGAGTTACCAACTGCTCCACTCCGCGATGTTTATCCTGCGCCTCATTCCCTGATTTGCGAGTGCAAAGGTACACATTTATCTGGAAACACACAAACTTTCTGCGAACTTTTTAGCTAAAAAGAATAAATTCGTTAACAGAATAGCATCTTTCCTTGCTAAGCAGCGGCTATAAACGCGCGCGAAAGTAAGAACAGTGAGCATTGAGACAAAGCCCAGTTTCCATCCCCACCAGCAACGCGCCACGCCCCACACATCAATGTCCGCCCTCGCGTGCACGACGTTCCTCGTCCAACGTTTGGAAATCCTTTTTGCGCAACACGAAACTATTACTGAGATACTTCTCGCGAACAATTTTATTCTCAGCCAACTCTTCGGGCGCACCCTGGAATAGAATCCTTCCCTCGAACAGCAGGTAAGCCCCATCCGTAATGGTAAGCGTTTCTTGCACATTATGGTCGGTTATAAGGATGCCGATGTTGCGATACTTCAACTGCCAAACGATGTGCTGAATGTCTTCAACGGCAATGGGGTCAACGCCAGCGAAAGGTTCGTCAAGCATAATAAACTTCGGGTCGATGGCCAAACACCGCGCAATCTCCGGTGCGTCGACGTTCGCCACCCGACAATTGGTCGCCCTTGTTCTTTTCTCACCTTCCCCAAACGAAACTCGCGAATAAGGCTTTCAGCTTATCAAGCTGATATTGGCGCGGGTTTTTTCCCGTCAGTTCCAACACGGCCATGATGTTGTCTTCACACTCAGTTTCCTAAACACACTGGCCTCTTGTGGCAGATAGCCAATGCCAGCACGCGCGCGTTTGTACACAGGAAAGTCGGTAATCTCGGTGTTGTCGATAAAGATATGCCCGTCGTTGGGTATCACCAAGCCCGTAGTCATATAGAACGAGGTAGTTTTCCCCGCCCCGTTAGGGCCTAGCAGCCCCATAATCTCCCCTGGCGAACGTTGATAGAGACATCGTTCACCACCGTTCGCTTGCCATAACGTTTCACAAGTCCTTCGGCACGCAGCTCCATGTGGGCATCTCTCGTGGTTCAGTTCGTTGAGCTGAAAAATCATTCATAGACATATCTTCTCCTTATAATCTGAAATTAAAACCTTGGTGCAAAGGTAGGCATAAAAGTGGTAACAAGAAATAAAAAGCGCGCGCAAGATAGCTGTTTCTATCATAATTTGCGTACTTTTGCATAAGTTAGGCGGCGTTCGGCAATGTGAAAACAAGTTTTCATTGCGCTCACTGGCACTAATCTTTGCATAAGTTAGGCGGCATTCGGCAATCAGAAAAACAAATTTTCATTGCGCTCACTGGCACTAACTTTGCATAAGTTAGGCGGCACTCGGCAACGAGAAAACAAGTTTTCGCGGCCAACAACACGCCAAACGGCAAAAGAGCTTAAACGTTGCCTGCCGACAAACGAAGAGTTATCGAAAGGCTTACACATTATTATATATAGGATAAAAAATGTTGATACTCAACTATCTCAACACACTTGGGCAATACCTCATACTGATGGGGCGGTCTTTTTCGCGCCCCGAACGCATGCGGATGTTCTTCAAACGCTACGTTAAGGAGATGTCGCAGCTTGGCGTCGACTCGGTGGGCATCGTGCTGCTCATCTCTTTCTTCATCGGAGCGAGTTATCTCGCATACAGATGAAACTGAACATCCAAAGTCCGTGGATGCCACGTTGGGTGTCGGGTTATACCACGCGCGAGATTATGTTGCTCGAATTTTCGTCAAGCATCATGTGTCTTATCTTGGCCGGAAAGGTGGGTTCTAACATCGCCTCCGAACTGGGAACTATGCGCGTTACCCAGCAGATAGATGCGCTCGACATCATGGGCGTTAACTCGGCCTCGTACCTGATATTGCCCAAGATACTAGGATTGGTAACCATCATGCCGTTTCTTGTGATATTCAGTTCGGCAATGGGCATCCTCGGAGCCTACGCCACGGCCTACATTGGGCACATTCTCACCCCCGACGACCTCACCCTTGGCATACAACATGCATTCAACCCCTGGTTCATGTGGATGAGTATCGTCAAAAAGCTTGTTCTTCGCCTACATCATCGCCAGCGTGTCGTCGTACTTCGGTTACACGGTGAAGGCGGCTCGGTAGAAGTGGGCAAGGCCAGCACAGATGCCGTTGTAAGCAGTTCGGTGCTCATTCTGTTCTCGGATGTGTTCCTTACACAAATGCTCAGCTAAACGGCACACGCCAACAGCCCACAACAAAACAGAAGGCTCTTAGGTATCGTAAACGAAAGAGGGAGCCGCCCCAATGGGCAACGGACGGCCACGACAGGGCAAGTAACAAGCCCGAAGGCCAACCCCTAAAAAGCAAAAACAATGATTGAAGTAAAGAAACTGACCAAAGTCTTTTTGAGGACAAGACCGTTCTCAAAGGTATAGATTGCGTGTTTGAAACAGGCAAAACCAACCTTATCATCGGACAAAGCGGTTCGGGAAAGACCGTCTTGATGAAGAACATCGTTGACTACTCGAACCCACTTCGGGCGAGATCTTATACGATGGGCGCAACTTCGTAAGCATGTCGAAACGCGAAAAGGTGCAGATGCGCCGCGAAATGGGCATGATTTTTCCAAAAGTGCGGCCTTGTTCGACTCGCTTTCGGTACTCGAAAACGTGATGTTTCCACTCGACATGTTCTCAACGATGAACCTGCGCGAACGAACAAAACGTGCGCAAGAGTGTCTTGCCCGCGTTAACCTTACCGACGCACAAGACAAGTTTCCTGGCGAAATATCGGGCGGAATGCAAAAGCGCGTGGCCATTGCAAGGGCCATTGTGCTAAACCCCAAATACTTGTTTTGCGATGAGCCGAACTCCGGACTCGACCTCAAAACGTCGCTCGTGATAGACGAACTATTATCGAGCATCACCAAGGAATTTGGCATGACCACCATCATCAACACCCACGACATGAACTCGGTAATGGGCATTGGCGAAAACATCTGCTTTATCTATAAAGGTAAGAAAAGAATCGCGGGAACGAAAAGACGATGTTATGGGCAGTAAAAACCAAAAGCTGAACGACCTTGTGTTTGCTTCCGACCTGTTCAGAAAGGTGAAAGAGGTGGAAGAACGCGAAGAAGCCAACATCGCCGCCAGCAAGTAATTCTGTTTATTCTGTGCACAAATGGGTTGCTTGCGCAAATCCAGCAGCATGCCACATGTCACAATACGGCATGCGCTTTATCTTTTACTAACGCCCAACTCTCGGCAATGTGCCAAAACCAATCGGGGCAACATTAGCGCATATACCACACGCCCCGATGTAACACCATAGGCACAACAACCTCTTCGCTAGTGCTGTCGCCATAGGCAAAAAGCAGGAACACATTGGCCGAACGCTTGGCTGTATCGGCCACGCCGTTTACCACACGCACGTCAAGAATACCGCGCCGTTCGTCTTTTTGTTGTCCCACAAACATCTTAGCGTTGTCTATCAGCTGTCGGCGATAGCTTGGCGGAATGCTGTCGGGCCGATAAAACCCATCCACATAATGTTCGTATTTGCCTGCCAATAGCTGCATGTAATATTCTTTGGCCGCTTGTGCAGCAACCTCGCCAGGGTCTGGCCCCATCGAGCAACCCACAACCAGCAATGCCACGAAAAAGTAAAATAGTTTCTTCATCTGTTCGCTATCCTGTTAATTTATAGCGCAAAGATACGAATTATCTCATTTAGAACAATGCCCTTTCAACGCTATTTTCCATTTATCTAACAATGTTTTAGGAGGAAAGTAGAGGGCATGAATACTTGCGTAATGCAACTACAAGGCCTACGCCGGGCAAGACTATAGCACAAACTTTCGGGCATAACATCCACCTGGTTGATGATTAGATGCCACATCACGCACAAGTTATTTCTTGTTATTGTAAGAAGATGCAATCCCCTTGTGGCAAGATTGCAACATAAGCAGTGACCATTGTGCCAAATGCCACGATGCGGTAATTAGGGCTATGTGGTACAACCAAATGTGGAGTTTACATTTCGTGTGTTATCCCAAACTCGTATGGATTTGGTAAGAATCCATCGGCTTAGTACAAAAAGTTCCACAAACACAGACGCATCATCGTGATTTGCGCATAGCTGTGGCTTAACGATTTTATTGTATGCACAGCATTTCTTGGTGATGTTATCTCTTTTTATTCATTCCTCTACGATTTTTTGTTTAAAGTTGTTTTGAACATAAAGGAATAATCACTATATTTGCAAACGTAAGCACTTTGACTTGCAAAATCAGTTTTTATATACATTAAACAATCTACCTATATGATGAAAATTATACTTGTTACCGCATTTGCATTGTCGGCCGTTTCTATACGGGCGCAACAGATGTCTTACGCATACGATGCCAACGGCAACCGTACCAGTCGCACTGTGGTGCTGCAAACGCATGCAGCAAAAAGCATGGTTCAACAAAAAGACACTGCCTTTCTCATGAACATTTGGCACAACAGCAGTTGCGCATCTATCCCAATCCTGTTAGGAGGAACTTACCATCGCGCTAGACGCTTATTCAACGGAACATCAAGGCGAGTTTTCGCTTTATGGACCGAATGGCGCGCTGCTCGTTAGGCGTGGCATTGCAGGCACCGTTACTAAGGTGAACATGGCGAGTTATGCCAAGGGCGTGTATGTGCTGCACATCCGATTAGACGGCAAAAACACCTCGTGGAAAGTGATTAAGGAATAACTTAAAAACTAGCATTATGAAACGAATTTACATAAAATACTTTTTAACGGGGTTGTTTGAGGATATTGTTTCTGCTGGAGCAAGCGCAGAAACAAGAACAAACAAGATAATGGACAAACAGTCCGTGATTGACTCCATCGTAAAACCCGAGAAGAACTTGGTGATTGAACGTGAAGTGACGCCCAAAGGCGATACCATTTACCGTTACAAGTACCAAGCAGTGGACTTAGGCCCGATTGAAGACAAGGCTCCTACCATATTATATAAGGAAGAGCCAAAACGTGCATTGCGCAACGCGATGCCAGCCTTGCAATCCGTTGCAGAGAAAGGCAACCACTATGTAGGTAAGATTCCATTTACCGAAGGCGTTACGCCGACGGGCGGGAAGACCTACGCCATACCCATTCTTACCGCACCCCTGCAAAGGGACAAGCACCGCAAGTGGCCAGTACCTACAACAGTCAAGGGGGTAACGGGACGGCTGGTTATGGATGGAACGTTACTGGGGCTTCGGCCATCAATGTTGTGGGGAAGACAATACATTATGACGGGCAAACGGCAGCCGTAGACTTGTCGAAACCTGCTGAGTGCGCGTTTGCGCTCGACGGGGTGAGGTTGGTGCGCAATACTGGTACGCTGACGCAATACGATTACGAAACTTCGCAAGGCTTCGTCTTGGTGAAGAAGCACCTTGCGAACGGGGAAATAGCCTATTTCTCTGTGGCCTATCCCAATGGGAACACGGCCACCTTCGGATTTAAGAACAACACCAAAACGCAACCCGCTTATCCGATAACCGAGATGGTGGACAGAAACGGGTATAAGATAAACTTCGAATACACCGTGTCGGGCAACTGTCATTTCTCTCTCGCATTGCCTATGGCGGGAGAAGCGAGGCGGAGCATACGGCCGAAATGCTGTTCAACTACGAGGCGCGCAAAGATTTCACCACCGTTTACCTTAGCGGTGTGGCCCTTGCTGCCGACAAGTTGCTCAAAAGTGTCGTGTCGCGCAACAAGGTGGGCAACACCTTTGAGGAACTTTGCACCTATCGGCTGTCGCACGAACTGAAAGACGTTAGCCAGCTTGTGCAAATAGGATGCTCATCTGGAGGATGGAGATGGCACCGCTGAAGTTTGGGTATGCGAACGAGAATATATGAATGGAAGTGGGACATTGGTACAACATACAGAAACGCATTTGACTACATATTTCCAAAATTCAACTAATAAACCCATTTATGCTCGTGGAAAATTTATTAAGGGACATTACGGTGACGGACTGATTACTGTCCCAGGCGGATATAGTCCTTATACACTTATTGAAAGAAAAAGAATTCCGATTCTCGGTTACATGGCCCGATATGGTAGTGGTTATCCAGTTGACCAAAACATTGCTATTGTACCAGGCCTATCATTTTACAGTCTTCCACGGATGATAAAGGCTGAATATGGATTTCAAACCATTCAGGCTGCAGACGTGGACGGTGACGGCGTAGATGAAATTGTGCGTGTAAACTTTGGTAATTATTCTAAAGAATGCACGAATTTGTGGATAACTACTTTTACGTGCGAGGGAAATACCGCAAGTTCAACCTACTTTACAGTAGACGTAAATGGGGTTGCCTACGACCATGTGCTAATGCATAGTCCTATGTCACGTGTTTACTTCTTTGGAGATTTCGTTGGTTCAGGTAACGCGCAATTGCTAACGATCTCGCATAACAAGACTTTTATGGGTGATGACGTCACTTCGTGGTTTTCCTTAATCGACCTAAAAGAAAAGAAAAAGATTAGTGAAACAACACTTTTCTCTCTTGATTTCAACGCGGAAGTCTTTCCCATGGACGTAGATGGTGATGGAAAAATGGAACTTTGTCATAATACTAGAGGAGGGTTAAACATTTACACTTATTCTGCATCACAAAGAAATTTCGTAAAGCTATATGTTGATAAAGGAATAAATTCAGATGCCACAACCGTATCTGTGCATGGCGACTTGAACGGTGACGGAAAGATGGATATTCTCATTCCACCTCTCAACTCTCACCAACTGTATACAGAGAAAGAGATACTCATTTGGGCTCCGCAATTTTGCCCTTTGTGCGGAAAATATGAACCCCTTTTGGATGCTCGCACAACAGCATGCCAATATTGCTTTGAAGATTTGAAAGATTACTATTGGGAGCATTTAATGGAGGCGAGATGTAGGCAATGCAGAGGTGAGATTACAAAAGACATTGCTTCCAATAACAAGGTTATGGCCTGCACTAAACATGGCATTACCTACAAAATTAAGATAGACCTAGGCTATGTGAACAATGGCAACAAATGGAATGTTTACTTTATCTACCGGAAAAGGGTTTTCTCGAAGATAATGCCTATTGTCGATAGAAAATTTTTAGACCGCTATCTGTTGACAGATGTAAACAATGATGGGCTTGCAGATCTACTCTGCGTAAGAGACACTATAGCACGATTGTTTATGAATCACCATGGAGTGCTGGATACCATTGCCACAAGCACCTTTCCTGTCTCACAGAAGATGGACTTTCTTCCTTTAAATACGAGTAACCCTTATACTATGAGTCATTTGATAACCATAGCAAAGGGGATGGTAACTTGCTACAAGTTTACAGAGAATCACGTTCAATCTAACTTGTTGACAAATTTTACCGATAGTTATGGGATGACACACAGAAGCGGCTATTATAGTATGACGGACGAAACCGGTACATACAGGGGACATGGAGAACTTAGAACCTATCCGTATTATAGTTTGCTACATCCTTTGTTCTTACTCTCTTCAGATATTGTAACAGGTAGTGCTGGACTAATAAGAAATAATGGGTACAGGTATAAAGGAGCTGTAGCACATCGCACAGGGCTAGGGTTTATCGGTTTTGAAACGATAAGTGTCAAGGATGCAATAAACGATACCTTCAACTATGAGTATCGTGATCCTACTCGCTTGGGAATTACCACACGTACAGAAACACGCGACAGAGATGTGGATCTGTATTATGCAAATACCAACTTCACTGCTGCCAAGACTTGCAACCCTGTGTTGACGCGTTCTGTTGAGACCAACAAACTCACAGGTGTGAAGAAAGAAACGCAATTGTTTTACGATGCGTTTAACAACCCGACACGACAACGCATATCCTTTGGGAATGGAAATATTTATACCGAATCAGTACAGACCTATCGTAACGTCACTACGTCTGAACGTTATTTCGTTGGACTTCCACTTACAAAAACTACTACATCGGGTCGTAACGGCAACACCTGGACAACGCGCGAGGAATACGCCTATAACGCCCAATGGATGCCCGAACGAAGCGTCACTTATACCAACGGCAATAAGACCGGCGAAACGCATTGGACGTATGATGCCCACGGAAACGTGACCAGCGAGAAGTCGGCACCGTATAACGTTACCGATTTTTTAGGCAACACCTATACCTACGATGCCATAGGGCGTAACCTCTTGACAAAAACAAATGCCTTGGGGCAGACTACAACCTATGCTGAATACGACAAGTGGGGGCAGGCACACCGCATAACCGACCATAAGGGTAGGACAACCACCATTGTTACAGATGCGTGGGGCAAACCCGTCTCCACCACTTCGCCCGATGGAATAACAACAACGATAACCTCCGCATGGGGTGGAAAGGGTCTGTACACCATCGCCAAAAACGTTACTGGCAAACCCAAGACCATTGTGCATTACGATGCATTGGAACGAGAAGTGCGTAAGGGCAACTTGCGGTTCGACGGCAAGTGGCAATTCGTGGATAACGCCTACGACTATAAGGGCAGGCTTGCAAAGACATCCTTGCCGGTTAAGGGCGATGCGCCCGCGCTGTGGACAACCTACGAATATGACAAATACGACCGCCCCATAAAGCAAACGGAAGCTTCGGGTAAGACTACCACGTGGAGTTATGCCGGCCTGAGCGTTACCGAAACGAAGGAAGGCATCGCCTCGACCAAGACAACGGATGCCATTGGCGAACTGATAAAGGTGGAGGACCCTGGCGGAACAATTACCTACACGTTGCGCCCCGACGGGCAACCCAGCGCGATAACCGCGCCAGGCAACGTGATAACCACTTTCGAATACGATGGATTCGGTCGCCGAACGGCTAGTGTTGACCCAAGTGCAGGTCGCCGAGCTTTCTCTGAAAGCTACAGTACAGATGGCGTACGCACAGTTGGTGGAGACAAACGCAGACGGCAGAAGCATCACAAGCACATACGACAAGTTTGGCAGAGCAACCAGCATCCGCCGCCCAGAGTTCAATACCGCATATACCTATAATGCAGACGGCCTGCTTGTGCGTGAGGAATCAACCAACGGAACGTCTTCCGAATTCACATACGATGATAAAGACCGCTTGGCTACCTCTCGCGAAAACGTTCAGGATGGGAAGTTTCTGCAAAAGCAATACCAATATGGTAAGGGAAATGTTACATCAATATCGTATGCATCTAAGCGTGGAAATTTATGCCAAGAGTTGTTTGAATACGTCAACGGACATACGTTGAGATAAAGTTGGATGACGGGAGAAGTGTTTGGAAACTGACAGAAGAGAACGACTTGGGACAAGCGCAAAGGGTTGAAACAGGAAAATTAGTGCGCAATTACGATTATACTGAAACGGGATTGCCTTCTAGTTTCCGATTCGAGAATATCATACCCGAATACACCTACAATCCCTACTTTGGCTTTGATTATCAGTTTGATGTTCAAACGAACAACTTGCTTTCTCGCCTTAATCACAGGTATAAACGCTCAGAATACTTCTCTACGACAAAAGCTGAACCGGCTTGAAAACACTTGCCTATATCCAGAGAGTCCATCTTTGGTATATTCTGACAATGGCAATATCGTGCAAAAGCAGGACGTGGGGGTTGTGTCATATGCAAATGTTGCGAAACCTTATCAGCTCACTTCCGTTACACTATCGGATACAGCAATCGCATTACGCGACCAGCGTATCACCTATACCTCCTTCATGCGACCTGAACGGATTGAGGAGAATGGCTACACTGCATCTTTCGACTACAATGCCAATGCCGATCGCATACGGATGAACGTGATGCACGATACGTCGCGCCTACTAACGCGCTATTATATTGGTAGCGGTTATGAATGCGATGTAAACGAAATGGGAGAAGAAACAGAACGTTTGTATATCGGCGGTGACGCTTACAATGCTCCCGCAGTTCTTGTTTTTTATAGAAACGGAAGTGGAGGAATGCTCAGCCAAATCGTACGCGACTATCTAGGCAGTATCGCTTACGTTACTGACGACAATGGATATATGATGCAAGAGCTGGACTACGATGCTTGGGGACGTTTGCGCAGTCTATATAGTAACGCCTATTATGAAGAGGGATGCGAACCAAGGCTATTGCTTGGCCGTGGCTACTGTGGGCACGAACACCTGCCGTGGTTCGGACTGATAAACATGAACGCCCGACCTTACTGATCCCATATTAGGCCGTTTCTTAAGTCCCGACCCATACGTACAAATGCCTGACTTTACGCAAAACTTCAACAGGTATAGTTATTGTTTGAATAATCCTTTGAAGTATGTGGACAAGGATGGGGAGTTATTTTGGTTCATACCCGTAGGAATTGGTGCAATAGTAGGAGCATATGTAGGAGCTTCCATTCAATCTGGTACAGCTGCATTTTGGAAATGGAAACCTGATGCTTGGAAAGGAGCAATATCAGGTGCAATAGTAGGCGCAACTATAGGTTATGGTGTAGCAGGTGCAATAGGCGCAACTGGAATGACGACAATAGTTGGCAATGCCACTGTAGTGACAAAGGCGGCAGGGTTAACTAGTTCTATACTGAATAGTGGCACTGTTAATATAGCAATCAATTTAGTGAGTAGAGGAGGCTGGGATGGCGCATGGAAAGCAGGGCTGGTAGGCTTAGCAACAGGAGCTTGGACTGCAACGGGTGGTTTTGGTATGGTAAAAGGTTTCAATGCAACTTCAAACATCGGAAAACTGGCTGGGAAACTTGGCTATCAAATGATAAGCACTGCAAGTTCTTCCATAGGAAGCAATTGGGCAAAAGATGAAAGCCTTCTATCTAGTGTAACTTTGGGAATAGGCCCAGTTAATATCACACTCGGAAAAGGCCAAAAATTGCTGAAATGGCAAAATAATTTGGGAAATATTGCTTTTAATTCATTCGGTTTATTAAATACGCTACTGGGAGGAAAAATAAGCGTAGACTGGAAAAATCTAACATTAAACTTTAAAGGTGGTCTAATAGACAAATTCTTTGACCCTTCGGAATATGTTTATGCAGGCTTTGGGGCACATACGGTAATGGGCAATAGTTACCTATATAGAGCGTATGGACATGAATTACATCATCTCTGGCATTCGCGTGCTTTCAACGACCTATTTCTACTTAACTATGGCTTACAAGGGCTAAATTCCCTACTGTTAAAAGGTAACTTTATAGAAGAAATGAACTATTATGAGGATTTTGTTAACTACTACAAATGGTAGAAATAAAAGGACGCCGCCTTTTCTATTTCCTAATATTGGTAATCTTGCTAGTTTGTTCATGCGACACTTCTTTTTGGCTAACGTTTAAAAGATGGTACAGCTAGCAAGTTTTGCAAACAAAGTGCGGACATGTAACAGTAGACGCTAATGAATTTCGAGGTATTTTTATATTACGTTTAATTTGGTGGAGAATATGAAATTAATCCTGATTCACTGGTGATCAGTTTTGACGATGACCGAGTTTCTGTCTTCAAGGTAACCCATACCAAGGATACCGAGAATGTAATTCTGGCTAAATCTAGCGTAAGTAACTGTCATATAAAAGTTGAATTGTTCTTACATACGACCGGTAAGGATGTAGACATGAACAAGATGACCATGTATGTTTTACCATCTAAATATCTCACATGTGAAAAATAGTCCTGTACTATCAGATACACTTAAGATATCAATGGGTAGCTATAGACGTAGTCTTTTTTGGGAGAAAGTGAAACCACGCCCTAGTGGTGAATCCAAGTTAGGGGTAGTAGACACGAGAACTTTACGGTCAGGAGTAATTTGCGATACAATAATACAACAAAACCAAATCAAGCATCTTACACTTATCATTATGATGGTACGGATATAATAATGAATCCGTTAAGACACATCATTTTTGATTCTTTGTATCAGTGGATTGTATATAATAACAAGTAACTTATATGAAACGAAGATTCTATTTTACGCATTCAGTACTCATTTGTCTATGTCTTACCTCGTGTAGGGCATATTCCGTACTACGTATGTACATAACGGAGACTGCAAGGATGGAAGAAGGCAGACTATAATGGTGTGAACGGCATAGCTTACACCAATGATACCACACCAGATCTGATTATGCTAATGCCAAGAGGACCAGGTACTTCTTCAATTTCCGTGGGGCCAATATTTTTCCCCTTTGCTTTCCCCACATGCCTTCAGTTTCTGGGTAAAAAGAGACCAGAGCTGATAGTGGCCGCAACGCTATATGAACCAACTCAGGTAGCAATTTATCCACAGAGCATTCGCTTTACGGATAACGAGGGTTTACATGATGACTCCCACAATGATAGAAAGTCTAGATATAGTTCACGAACAAGACATAACAAAGCTAGACTCTACTGCTATCGTGCAGGGCATAAAGACGAGCGGGGCGATAAGGTTGCGTTGGCATTTTAGGGGGGAACAAGCAAGGAAGAGAATTTTTGTGTATTGATAGAATCTCCCAACAATTGTCTCGGAAGGATGGCAAACCGTTACTTATTCGGTTCCGACGCAAAACAGTATATGAGTACATTCCATTCTTTGGTCATTAATGCTTGATAAAAGTCTAGATGACTTCAATAAAAAAGAATAAGAGGTGCATATGGACAATAAATTAAAAATGATTTTGTTATCGGCCCTAACGTTAATGTTGATGTGGCTGCCCCGATGATCGATAGCAGAGGTGAAAACATAAAAATCGTTAATCGAAGTGATAAGGGAAATCTATTTCCAGGACAATACGCTTACGTATCCTTTTGCGAATGAAAGATACATTGCTTCAAAGGCTAAATTCTCCTGTTCACGGAATAAAGCCCAGAACACACTATTTATGTTATGCAGGTGACAAATTCAGATTGGAGGAGGGAACTGCAGTAGATGAGGTTTTGCAAAACTCTACTAGTTGAAAATGGTGACAACTTCCTTAAATATTTGAAAGCACCAGAAGACACCCTACGAAAGTATGTGCCAGTGAGTGCAGCGTTATCACCTGTCGGTAAAAGACTTGGATCTGACTGCATTGGACTGTGACTTATCCGCCAACAGAGGATATGAAAGGCGTTAACATGTAAGCCACCTATAAGAAATAAGTATTGACATAAAACAAATATAGATATGAAATTTTGTTGTTTTCGTTTTGAAATGTATTATACGTTAGAGAATCAATATTGCTACAATATTAGAAAGGTAAAGCTACGTCTCCCCGCCTGACAGAACACGGCATGATGAAGTATTATAACATACCCTCCTTGCGTGGAACCAGGCACAAGTGAGTGACATTTGTTTCGTTATGACGATGGGGTATGACATGCATTTCCATTTGACGCACCAACGATTATTCATTTTCGTTCTGTCCATTTTTGTGGTGCAGAATTTGTACGCTATAAGAGTGACGAATACGTGAATGAGATAGAAGGCGAAACCTCTAAGTTCTTTAAAGACCAATGAGGGGTGTAATATGGCAATGTTGTATGCAGACAAATGAGATTGATAAGATGATAGATATGAAACCGATACTTGGATTTATATTTTCAGTTCTCATTTGCTTATGTCTTACCTCGTGTGCGGGCATATTCCGTACTACGTATTACATAACGGAGACGCAAGGATGGAAGAAGGCAGACTATAATGGTGTGAACGGCATGAGCTTTACACCAATGATAACACACCAGATTCGATTATACTTAATGCAAGAGGACCAGGTGCAGCAATTACAACAGGGCCAATATTCTTTCCCTTTGCCTTTCCCACATGCCTATTGTTTTGGATAAAACGCTCCCCAGAGTTGGAGGTTGAAGCCAAATTCTACGTGTGTCAGCCATACATGATTTATCCACAAAGCATTCGCTTTACGGATAATGAGGGGAACATGATGACTCCCACGATGATAGAAAGTCTAGATATAGTTCACGAACAAGACATAACAAAGCAGGACTCTACTGCTATTGCACAAGGCATAGAGACGAGCGGAGCGATAAGGTTGCGTTGGTATTTTAAGGGGAAACAAGCAAAGAAGAAGGGTTTTTAGCGTATTGATGGATCCCCAGCAGTTAACGGACAGGACGAGCTGACTCATTGCTTATCTGGTTCAGACGCAAAACGGTGTGTATGAATATGTTCCGTTGTTTACCCATTGATGCTTGATAAAACTTGTGGCTCTTTCTTTTAAGAGGATTAAAAGTAAATATGAAAAGGGCATATTTAATTTTTCATCATGAGCAGTCTGTTTTTCTGCATTTCAAATGCGCAGACATTAATTGAACAGATAGAGCGTGCTTATAGCGCGCTCGACTCTGTTTCTTACATCAACAAAATCGTCTTGTCTTATGCAAAGTGGTTAGAAAAGAATGAAGAAGAAACGTACAAATTATTGTATAGCCCCGATAGTGACAGTATGAAGGTCGCTCAGTGGTTCAATAGAACTGATAGTATGTATCTGAAATATCTTTCAAAAACATAAAATTCTGAGTGAGCCAGCCATTAGACATTTTTGAAAATGAAGTAAAATCAGGAATGCCACTCTACGTTCTGAATTTAAAACTGAAAGATAAGCAGACATTGCAGGTAGATACTGGCAGGCTGGCCTTTAATCTTTTTTATTTCGACAAAAGATGTAAAGGACGTTTATACGTATATTGCTATGACGGAAAGTATGGTTGGCATGAGGATGGTTATAGAACTTTTTCAAGACCTCTTGGAAGGAATGCACCAATAGTTTTTAGGAGAATAATGCGTAAACAGCCGAAATATCTGTTGTTCTGCGATTTAGAAGGCATGAATACCATTTTATATGTAATCAACAATGACGTATTTATTTATAGAATTGTTGAAATGGAGAAGTATAAATTAGACTACTATATGAAGAATAGAACGGCTATTATGGATTCATGATGGCCAACTGCAAGCTCATTACTCATTTCGGCGCATATCGAAAGATTGGTTGAAAGAGAACAGATTGACATCATTCATCCGCCGGACAATTCCTCTGTCGGCGGATTTTTATTAGTGCCTTCAGTCTCAACATTCCCTTCCTGACATTACTTCAAAACTTGAAACCTTGAAGAAAGGTTTTCAGCCTACCAAATGTTTATTACGCCCCAAAACAAACATCTTGTTATGGATGTAATTATAGCCTTAGACGAGTTTAACCCACATAAGAATAAAGCATCCATGCAACGGCGAATGATTGGTAAATACATGCTATTCTTTCTTGACGAAGACTTAAAGATGAAGTCATATCAGCACAAACATATGTAAAATTTTCAGCTCAGCATTTAACATTATGAGTATCGTTTTCATCAACCAATCTTCCACCCGACCGCAAATAATCGATTCTCGGAGGTTTGTTTTGATGAAAAATGGGGTTAGTTTGTAAGTGGTGAAAGCTGGATAAACATTGCATAAAAGCGATAATTATACAGGATGGTGGGCAATTAGCGGCAAAAGTAGTGCTATTTGGGGCAAATTGCATTGCAATTAGCAGCGAAACGCAGTGCTAAATGCCGCTAAATGCAAGGTAAAATGCAGCAAAACGTGGTGCAAAATGCCGCGAAACGCAACACAAAATGCAGCAAAACGCAAGGCGAAATGTATAATGATGCACACTGTATGTTGGGTTTATTGGTCCGCGATTGATGAAAAACGATGTATTAGTGGATAAAAAGTGCCATAAAAGCGGTATTTTGACCACTAAAAGCCGTTTTTAGGGTAGCGAAAATCTGCGGGTAGGCGACCAACTAGAAAGGCAAAGTGGTGCTAAATGCAGATGATGCGCTCAAAAATGGCGCAAAAATAAAATATGAAAGGCTGAAAACAGGGGCTAATTGGGTGTTTTTGGGTGGTTATTTTCGCTAGAAAGGGCGGCGAAAAGAATGTGTTTGTAAACATATTTCTCACAATTTAACAAAACGAACACACCTTATCGCCGAATAGTTACTCAGAGAAAGTTTTAAACCCAAATCGGGCATTAGGTCGCTTATCAAATAATTGAAGCTGTTTGCATTGTTTCCTGTACACCTCTCGTTTGCTTGTCGGCATCTTGCCTGCCTTATTCTCTTGACGTAGTCCACTACAACTTCAAGAATAAGGCAGGCAATATACTCAACAACACACAAAACACAAGCGGCTTTAATGCCCGATTTGGGTTGAAAGATAAACGCTAATGGCATTTTTTACTTAAACACAACACCGCTTAATAGCATTAAGCCGCAGTTGGTGTTACAGCCAGTTGGCTGATTTGGGTTTAAGCATAACACTACCACAGAAAGGAAATTATATAATATAAGTTGTCCGCTAAAACTTTTTATAGCATCGGAATGGATATAAAAGTTTTAGCGGACAATAATAGAAATGAAAAGCTGACTACAGGATTAAAACACTTCTACCCCTTGTACATGTACGAATGCAAAAAGCAAACATTTGAAAGGCAATGCGTACAAAAGACCACTTCGGTATTTTTCTTTTCTACGAGTGGTTTGTTGCTTGCTGGTGGCAGATTAGGAGATTGGGGTTTCCCTTTTAAAACCCTTGACACCCCAGCTAGAACCTGTGCTTTATGAGGATGATTCTATCAACAAGGCGCACATCCGCAGCGTGCCTTTTAACACTTTGCGTGTTTTCCTTGCCTTTTCTTTCCACCACAGATAGTAGCCGCCGATAGGCAGGAAACCGCCAACAAGCGCGTGTGAAGCGCATATAGGAGCCTTGAAAACCAACCAGCCCCACTTGCGGTGTGCAACGATTTGAATAGCTTTTTACCACCGGGTTTCTTATCTTACCATCTTTGGGAGTTTCGGGTGCCCCACCTTCTTGTCGCTGTGCATGCTCCGTAGTACGCTCCATATTATCATGCGCGAAGGCATTCTGCTTTGTTGCGACTGGCTTATCGTCCCTTTTGGGCATCTTGTTTTCCATATTCTCGGTGTTCTGTCCGAAGAGTTTCGACATGCCTCGCCTGTACCAACCGAACGAAAACACAGGCCCTGTAAGAGCCATGAGGAACAGGAACACAAAGACATAGATGCCTATTGACACGTGCGTATCGTAAACAAATCAGGAAAGCCCTTGCGCATGCTTAAACACCTTTAAAGCGGCTTTTTAAGCATCTTTTTGCTCTTGGGCCACCACACAACGACACCCGTTAACAGCACAAGCACCATGCACATAGACGAAATGGCCATGACAACACGGCCAACCGAAAGTCCACCATGAGGGTTGTCGGGTTTCATAAAAAGCCAACGGTGTAACCGTGTTACGCTGCTGCTGAGGAAGGGTTTACTCTCTTCCATGCCCAAAGCAGAGAAAGGTCTTTCAATGCTATTATCAGAGCCCGTGAAAGCAGGTATGGCCGCCAAAAAGACCAAAGGGGCAATACGCTAGCCACTCTGTGGATTTTTCAAACAAATTTTTTCTCATATACTAAATGGTCATTATTTGTATTTGCGTGCCTTTAAACACCTTAATAATAGACTAAACAATAGGGCCGAAGGTTTAAGGCATGTACTAAAAATCCCCCGCAAGCGTTCGATTGTTGTTCCTTTTGTTGAGGGTTGAGGGTCGGACAAATGGTAAGGGAATGTTGAGTGGATATATCGGAGATTATGCCGCGGTCTACCGCCAAACGCACAAAAATGGCCTGCGGCTGTACAACTAGGGCAGTAAAAAGGTTGGGGACACAAGCCCTGCCTATCCCCAACCTTTTATGATCTGATGAAACACGTTAGACTGGACAGCCGTGCATGTTCCAATTTTCGCGTATCTTGTTTTCCAAAAAGCGGCGATAGTTCTCTTTTACGTACTGTGGCAGGTTGGCGTAGAACACAAACGAGGGTATCTGCGTGTTGGGCAACTGCGTGCAATACTTAATTTTGATGTACTTACCCTTGGTGGATGGGGGCGGATAAGCCTCGATAAGGGGGAGCATCACTTCGTTAAGTTTCGACGTTCCACGCGTCCTTGCGGTTAAGATATGACCTGTTTGGCGTTTCAAGCACCTTAAAGATGCGCTGTTTGGTGCAAGTGCCGAGGTCGAAAATAATGGGGAAATCCACAAAGGGAGCCATGCGTTCGCGAATGGCATTCTCGAAAGTCTTTATCACCTTTTGGTCTTTATCTGGCACCAAATCCCACTTGTTAACCACCACAACAAGCGACTTTTGGTTTTTCTGAATAAGTTGGAAGATGTTCATATCCTGCGATTCGATGCCGCGCGTGGCATCAATCATCAGAATACAAACGTCGCTATGCTCGATAGAACGTATCAGAACGCATAACGCCATAAAACTCCAAATCTTCGGTAACCGTGTTTTCGGCGTGTTCCAGCCGTATCTACGAGTAGAAGTCTGAGAGCCAAACTTATCGAAACGCGTATAAATGCTGTCGCGTGTTGTACCTGCAATTTCGGTAACGATGTTGCGGTCTTCGCCTATAAAGGCGTTGATGATGCTGCTTTTGCCCGCATTAGGCCTGCCCACCACGGCGAAACGAGGTATGCCGTCTTCAACATTATCGTTCTCGCCAGGTTTTAGTTGCTCAACAACAGCATCGAGCAAGTCGCCCGTTCCGCTGCCTGTTGATGCGCTAATGGGGAAGAGGTCGCCCAGACCCAACAGATAAAACACGGGCGCTTCGTAAATCTGCTCGTTGTTGTCGGCCTTGATTTCACCACCAACACCACGGGCACCTTTGGTCCGCCCTGAGTATCTGCTTACATCCTCATCGAGGTCGGTTACGCGCCGTATTCCGTCTACGAGGAACAGCACCAAGTCGGCCTCTTCGGTGCACGAGCACTTGTCGGCGAATGGCATCTTCGAAGATGTCGTCCGAGTTGACCACCCATCCGCCCGTATCTACAACCGAGAACTCGCGCCCAGCCCAGTCGCACTTGCCGTATTGGCGGTCGCGCGTGGTGCCAGCGGTATCGCTCACGATAGCACTACGGGTTTTTGTAAGTCTATTAGATGCAGTGGACTTGCCCACATTGGGACGTCCCACGATGAGCTACTAAGTTTGCCATAAATGCAAATTCTTAATCGTCGAAAAAGGCGTTAGCGTAGCCATGCGCGGCCAAATCCCGGCTCACACGTGGCCCACGAGAAACGTCTTATTCAGCGACAGCCAAAACTGTCGAGTTCTTTCTTCGAGCTTCGCCAGTCTTTATCAACTTTCACGAAGGGTTTCGAGGTACTCTTTGTCGAAAAACCTTTCCAATGTTTTTCATGCCTCGAAGAAACCTTCTAACGCACGCCCTGATGCCCGAGTAACGATGCCTCGACTTTTCGCGCTCAACGTAGATAACGAGCGTTGATGTGTATTTTCTTTTCTGTTTCCCTAAATGCATCGACCTTAACCTCCACCAGATAGAGGTATTTCCTTATCGTAGTAGAGCAGTATTTTCTCGCGAATTATCTCGCTTACGAAGAAACGCGCAGGCTTATCGGTAAGCTGATCTTTGTCGAAATAGGGCGGCGATTCGGGCAACAGCTCTTGTATTCGGCGCAGAAGGAGGTCGGTTTCCGAACTTGTTTTTGGCCGAAATGGGTAATATGTTCGGCCTTGGGCAGCAGCGCGTGCCACCGTTCCACGATGTCGCCGAGAGTTTTTGGTCGCTCTCGTCAATCTTACTGATGAGCAGCAGCACATGGAATCTTCATGCCCCGCACCTTCTCAGAAGTCGGCATTCTTCTCCGGGTCTTCCACCACGTCGGTAACGTACAGCAACACGTCTGCATCGCTAAGTGCCGATACCGAGAAAGCCAGCATCGACTCTTGCAACTTGTAGTTGGGTTTGAGCACGCCGGGCGTGTCCGAGAACACGATTTGCATCTCAGGGGTGTTCACAATGCCCATTATTCTGTGCACGCGTCGGCTTTTGCCAAGGTGGCTGTGGATACGCTCGCCCACCAGCTGGTTCATCAGCGTGCTTTTTGCCCACATTGGGGTTGCTAACGATGTTTACAAATCCTGCTTTGTGCATGTTTGTTGCTGTGATAAAGGTGTTTGTTTAGAGCTGAATAAAAGCTCACAAAGACGCATCTTAAGAAATTATGATGCGTCTTCTTTGTTATTATTCAATTGAAGTTAGCAAACGCCGCTTTTTACTTTCCTTGTTCGGCCATTTCCGGTGCATCATCGTAGGCCCTTACGTAGTAAGATGCGCCATGAACGAAACCAGCACCAAAGCCAGTAAAGATAAGGTTGTCGCCCTTCTTCAATTGTTTTTCAAAAATCCCAAAGCACCAAGGGCATACATGCCGCACTGGTATTTCCGTAGCGTTGGATGTCACTCAGCACCTGTTCGGGCTGCACACCGATGCGTTTACCCACCGCCTCGATAATACGAAGGTTGGCCTGATGCGGCACAACGTAGTTAATATCTTCGGCGTTAGGCCATTGCGCTCAATCAGTCGGTGCAATCGTCGCCCATTGCCGAAACGGCATAGCGGTGAAACAGTTCGGCCCTCCTGATAAGTGAACGTGTAAGCGATCTGCACGGTGAACTGCGAGACGGACAAACCGAGCCGCCGGCCTTTACATGAAGGAAAGGTAGCTCCATTCCGTCGGCCACGTGCAGCGAGTCTACTAAGCCCATTTCTTCCGTAGTTCCTTCCACCATCACAGCACCAGCCCCGTCGCCAAAGAGCGGACAGGTAGCGCGGTCCTTATAATCGGTAATGGCCGACATCTTATCGGCGCCAATAACGATGATGCGCTTGTGGCGACCGCTTTGTATCATGTTGCAAGCCACATCGAAAGCGTACATAAACCCGCAACAGGCAGCCGAGAAGTCGAATGCGAAAGCATTTTTCAAGCCCAGCTTACCCAGCACGATAGATGCTGGAGGGGTGGATGTAGTCGGAGTGGTGGTGGCAACGATAACCGCATCTATGCTGTCGGGGTCAACGCCCGTCTTCTTCATCAGAAGTTTGGCGGCCTTACGGGCCAGATAAGAAGTACCGAGCCCTTCTTCCGTGAGGATGCGACGCTCCTTGATACCAGTACGCGTAGTAATCCATTCGTCGTTGGTATCGACGATGCGCGACAATTCCTCGTTGTTGAGGACATAGTCGGGCACGTAACCGGCGACGCCTGAGATTATCGCATTAATCTTATCCATTATTCACGCAACCTCTTCCCTTAACGATAGCTACCTTACCTCTGTACTGTCCGCAAGTGGGACAAACCGTGTGATAAATGTAATAAGCGCCACAGTTGGGGCATAGAGCCAGTGTGGGAGCTACGGCTTTATCGTGAGTTCTTCTTTTAAGTGTACGAGTCTTGGACTGTCTTCTTTTTAGGATGTGCCATTTTGTCTTAATCTTTAATATTGTTTTTATTTCTTTCAGTTTCATCCAGCGCGGGTCAATCGCCTCTTCTTCATCCTCATCGCCACTTCGGTTGGCAGCATGTGCGTCCAGCACGTCTATCATTGCTGGGTTGCATTTGCCAGGCGCGTGCACATGCTTGATGGGTATGTTAAGTGCGATAAACTCGTAAACGAACCACGACAGGTCGATTACCCCAGGGTCTTCTTCCAGCGTAACCAGTTCGTCTTCTTCTGAATATTCTTCTCCAAACCTCACTATCAGCCGTTCTTTTGTGCTAACGGCCTGCTCCATGTCGTCGAGACACAGGTCGCAAGGTATGCTGACCGAACCTTCTATGTTGAAGTTCAGCTCAAAAGGTCGCCGTTTCTTGTAGCTTGCAGCTCAACGTTCACCTTTCCTTTCCTAATTTCGGGGGCGTCGATGGCCTCAAAGAAACTGTCGTCAAGCACGTACTCCAACAAGGCTTTGCCTTGCTTTAACGCCTTGACATCCAGCTTAAAGGTTTCTAAGTCACACATTTGGTGTGCAAAGTTACAAATATTTTCCGATAAGTTATAACGAAACTCAAAAAAGTTAGCGTTAGTTGGTTAGTTTTTGAGTTTATATTGGGGGCGAAATAACATTCCAAAGGAATTAAGTTAAAAACATGGTGATTGAAACAAGAACTATTTTCATCCTTTTATCTTTTCACGATTTTCTTGCATTCTGATGCTTTTGACATCTGCATAGCATACCTACAACACACTACCGAGCCCTTTGTAGCGACACTAAACAAGCTGCAGCGACACTACAAGAGGTCAGTAGCAACACTACAAAGGGGCTTGTAGCCACACCAAAGGGGCTTTGTACGCACCCAACGACAAACTGACGGGCGACAAAAGCTTTTAGATGGGGTGGCGATTGATGGTTAGTCGAGAGGCGGAATTAGCCTCGCTGACTGTACAATTCGTTGAAATCCACCCTAAATCGGTCGCCGTGTATGCCCTCGGCATCGCGCATTCCGCAGGTAACCACCATCGTAATTTCCGCGCTGCACGGCAAACCCAGTGCGCGTTTCACTCCGCAAACTGTCGAATCCTTCTAACGGACAGGTGTCGTAACCCGCCTCAGCCATGGCCAACATAAAGGTTTGGGCCACCAAACCACAACTCTTATGCAGCACTATGCGCGTGTCGGTTTCGGAGCATTGGCGAATCATCGGGCGAAACGCGCCTACGCTAACGAGCATCGTTTTGCGCACCGCGCCCCATAGTCCGAAGAACTTGCTATATAAGAAAGGTATCATCTTGCCATAATAACTCTCCTTCTCCTTGATGCGCCGTTCTTGGTCTCGAGTGCCGGATAGTCGCTTGATGTTGTCGCGTTCGAAACTTATCAGTTGCTTTTACGCGTTGCCGATAGCGGTCGTGACGGGTAACGAACACCACCATTTTGTTGTGCCGTTTGCGCGCTAACTTGGTTTAAACAAGCCGTTGCCAGTCGTTGCAAAAGGGCTTTGTCGGTAACGTCACCATCTCGTAAAGCTGCATGTTGTTGCTTGTTGGGGCCAAAGTGGCCAACTCTAAACAACGGCGAACGTGCTCTGCGCTGATTGGTTCGTTGTTAAACCTTGCGCGTTGCGCGCCTAAACTCCAAAATCTCTTGTAAATTCATGCTGTAATATTTATATGTGAGGTTCGTAAAATCGTTTTCTCTAGGAGTTAAGGAGTTAAGCCAAATACCTAGGGGTGTTAGGCTAATAGGATAATTCTGACCTGTCCGAAAGCTAGAAAGAACTAGAAACCTAGGAAACCGCTAGACACCTTTAAAGGCGCAGCCATCTTTTCACCTTTTCACCCTTTCACCTTTTCAACTTTAGGAGTTATGGAGTTAAGGAGTTAAGGAGTTAAGCCAAATGCCTAGGTGGCGTTAGCTATCTTTTCACCCTTTCACCTTTTCACCTTTAGGAGTCATGGAGTTAAGGAGTTATGGAGTTAAGCCAAATGCCTAGGGTGGCGTTAGCCATCTTTTCACCCTTTCACCTTTTCACCTTTTCACCCTTTTCACCTTTTCACTCCCTCCTCTTTCTCTGCTGCAAAGTTACAACTGAAAAGCCAACAAGACGTTGATTTAAGTTAAGTTTTTCGTCGGTCGCACATTCTTTTTTGCAATCTGCTAAGGCTCTCCGGACTGATGCCCAACAAGCTTGCGATATGTTTTTGCGGTACACGCTGCAACAGTTCGGGGCGAACAGCCATCAGATGTTTAAAGCGTTCTTCGGGTTTTAGCGAGGCTAACGACATGGTCGTATCTATCGAACGCTGCAAAACACGTTCGGTGGTGATGCGCCCAAAGGTTTTCAAACCGATGGTGAGCAGCAGAAGTTCCAGCAAACGAGCCTTTTGCACGCTGTACACCACAGTGTCTTCGAGTGCCTGCAACGACAATCGGCTCGGCGTTTCGTCTGCAAAACTAACGAAGTCCGTGGCCCATTGGTTCTCCAACGTGATGTCGCACGTGGCCTCCGACCCATCTTCCTTGATATGAAAATGGCGCATACGCCCTTAGCCACGAAAAGAAAGATGCTGACAAACGTGCGAAGCTTGCAGCAGAATTTCGCGCCGCTTAAAGCTCCTTTCCACAAAATAATGGTCTACGCAGCCAATTCGGCATCGCTAAACGCCATTGTTTGCTGGCAATGTATTTTCAAGGAATCGAACATAAGCTAAAAAATAAACACACAAAGATACTTATATTATCGGGAACAAGGCATAGAAAGGGCGAAAAATCACAACAAGTGAGTATTGCCGAAAATAGAAGTTATTGTTACTTTTTGTGGCGTTATAACAGATTAGATTTCATAAAATACAAGTACAATGAAAATCAGAACAACCATCAGGGCACTTTGTTCTCGCATCTGCCCTGTTCTTCGGTAGTGCGTGGGCCATCGCAGCCAACCACGTTAAAGTGAGCGGCAAGACGGGAGAAAGCACATTCTTCGCACTGGCCGACAAGCCTACGGTGACTTTCACTACCAACAAGTTGGTAATCACGGCAGGCAAACAAACCGTTGAATACCCGCTGAACGAGTTCCGTTCATTCGAGTTCGCCGACCCATCTTCTACGGGCATCGACACCGCACCCTCGCCAAACGAGAGTCAAGCCGTGTTCAGTTTCGGCCAATCGGTTCACGGAGAAGGTCTGCAACCAGGCTCGCGCGTGTCGATATTCAATGCTTCAGGGGCAGCTCGTTGTATCGGCAACGGTTAACACCGACGGCTCGGTAGACCTTCCCTTGAATGGCCAGACGGGCGTATTCATCGTTAAATCCACATCAAGAACTTTCAAATTCATCCAGAAATGAAATATCTCTTTACACTTGTTTTCGCCCTACTAGCGGGCGTAGCCACTACCACAGCACAAACAGTAACCATTACCAAGACCGACGGGAAGCACCGTTAAATATAAAGCCAGCGAAATTAAGAGCATTCAATTCGCCAACGAAGGTACACCCGTGCCGCCTGCACACAGTTTCAAAGGCTATCTCCTAGTTGGCTCTCCCCTGTTCACCGAAACCTATTACGGCGAGGCAGCCAAGATGGAGGTAACGCAGAAGGGCGGAAAAGAGCTATTGCAAGTTCACCGACGATAAATGGGGACGGGCGAGTTCGAAGTAACACTCAGCAAAGAGCAAATTAGCGTCGAGGGCAAACTCAGTGGCCAACCCCACAACCCCGCAGCTGCGAGCGAATACGATGCCACAATCGAGCGGCTCGATGGCGCATCGACATCAATGTGCCCGGTCTGATGAATGGAACGACCATCAAATGGAGGTTCGGTTCGCCCACGGAGCAGAAGCTCTCGAACGCATATGGGAGAAAACCAACTGACAGTAATGTTCCAAACATTTACCGCCAAGAACTCCGCTACTGCTTCAGGGTTAACGACAACAAGACCTATTCCATCAAGGTTCTTGCCCAGAAAATTGAAGGAACACCCATGGGCAACATCACCCTTGGAGAATACACCATCAACAATGTCAGCTATGAGTGCGAAGACTAAGACCTTCAGCAAAGACTACACGGCGAGACAATATAACGGTGAAATACAGCATGGTGGTGCAGAAAAGGAAGCTATACAAAAGAATGCCTCCATCAAAGCCAGCTTTGACGGAAATGGCGGGCTGAAAGTGGAGCACACTTTCAAGCTCGGAGCCATGCCCTTCCAGCTCACGGGCGCCTTCAATGGTAAGATAAAGAAATAAAGCTGCTGCTAAAAGCACAGCCAAACCAAAGCAGTAGGGATAACAGAGGGGAAAGCAATCGCAGCCGACAATTCGTCTGCAACAATGCTCCCTTGTCCCCGGCTTTGGATTTGAACAGCAAAAACACCTCCTAAAAGCCGGCGCTCACGCCAGCTTAGCCGAACACCCCAACATTCTCATCATTCCACATGTGCATCCTAGCTCAACGTCTCCGTTTGCTTACCATTGGCATGCTCGCCGCCCTAGTTTCGGGCTGCACAGGACTGTTCGACGGCATCTACGACTCGCCCGACAAAGCCCCGAAAATCAATGCCAACCAACTGGCGATAGATGCAAGCGACTGGCACATAACTGGTATGTACATCGACTTCGACTCGCTGAAAATGCTAGCCGAGTCGGGCGATGCTGATGCTTTTCTACATGCCCGAACCCACTTCACGCCTACCCTATCCCAACGATTAAAGACGAAACACAGGCTGATAACCAAACAGGCATCTACACCATTGGTTCGACGTGTTTGAAAAGGCATATCCCACAGTGAGAGAAAGAGACTTTATGCCCACTATTAAGCCAAACCTGAACCGCCTGCATGGAGCATCGCCATACACCGTGACAACGTGCGAACCAACGGCGGTGCGTTAGAAACCAACTATACGTCGATGAGTCAGCTACCCAGAAAGCAGCGCACAGTTTTATGGAGGCAACCTTCAAACCCGACGAATGGACCACCAAGCCGTTTGGCAGACTAACTCAGATGCTCAACAGCCTCATTGGTTGCCATGAATAAACATCAACAAGCAGCTTTTCATCATGGCTAAGCCTAGAAATACGCCTCATGCCACCCGCATATGCTAGAACACCTTGTCACGTGTTTGTGGTGAACTGAACAACGGAAAATTCGTGGCTCGCAACTAGAAAGCTACATCAACCCCACACTGGCACTCATGTTATCTCACCACAATTACAGGTATCCGTGATAGAAGTCGACGAGTTGACAGGCGAAGCCTTTTTCGTCACTAGGAGTTATAGCGAGTTAGCAGGTGAGTTCGACAATAGTTCAGAGTTATGAGTTAAGGAGTTAAGGAGTTAAGCCAAATGTATAGGTGGCGTAGCCATCACCTTTCCACCCTTTTCACCTGTGGAGTTAAGGAGTTACAAATGAATAAGTGGCGTTGGGCTAATAGGATACCTGACCTGACTCAATGACGGTCTCGACTTGTCCGAAAGCTAGAGAACTAGAAACCTAGAAACCGCTGGAGACACCTTTAAAGGCGTTAGCCATTTTTCTACCTCTACCTTTTTCACCCTTTCACCTTTAAAGGCTACCTTTTCACCCTTTACCTTTTCACCTTTACAATCAACTTCCATCAAAGCTGCTCATGTTTCCACCGCACATACATCTTTTATCCTCCTCTATCCCCACAACGCCAACGCAGCAGTTTCCCGCCGACACGCTTAACCGCACCATCAACCCTCAGAGCAGGTGGTGGTAGACCGCGCGCGAAGTCCGGAAACTGTTGGCTTAAAGCACGCCTGTTCTAACGCGCGTCATCACGAAAAGACATCGAAAGAGACCGATGCCCACTAACTGTGCGACCTATCAGCCCTCCATGCCTGCATTGAGTTCGTATGCCATGAACCAACAAACCCCATATTAACTTTGCTGGATTTGGCGGACAAAGCTATTGAGTACTCGTTGACGGCTGAACGGCTGGCAGGAGAACGATGGACGACGTTGACTCTTTACACGCTGGAGCATGGACAACGTTGAAAATGATAGAGATTGTTGCGCATGGTGCGGCCTCGGCCTTTGGGTCCTAACGCCACATGCGGCGTTATCAACATCATCACGCGCAACGCCACACAGCCTTTAAAGCTCAAACCTCAATGCGCGTGTTGCACGTCACAACGATTGGCGACAGAGGCTTGGAGCATGCAACTGTAGGTACAATGGGCCAACACCTGTCAGGTTACTCGCGTCGATAGACAACGATGACGTAAACCAGCGCCCTTCGCCCATATCGCGCGTTGTCACTACTCTGCGGCGACAATAGCGTGGAACGCCAACAACCAGTTATCTTTCAGTCCTGTGCGCGAACTGAAACTGACTGGCCGTGCTGGCTACTTTTTCCGCGAAACAACGCCCGAACAATAGACACGCCCGAACGTTGTCGCGACTTTCTCTGGCGGCTTACGCGACAATGGCAACCATCCGACAAGCAACATTTGGAACTCTCGCCCTACTCGTTCGACCAGTCGACAAGTCGACCCTATTCTACAACAGTATCGCTCTCGACCTTCGCTCTTACTCGAACGTACGCATACTTTCGCCTGTCTCACCCTCAGCACGGCAAGGCGGCGCTCTCCTGAGTGCCGACTGGGATGCACGATTGGCTGCCCTGACCCCTAATCCCGAAGGCTGAACGCGCAGACAACGCTCGATACGACGTCTTCGCACAATACGATCTCAACCTCGGCAAGGCGCGGGAAGTGGTTGGCGCACTACGACGTACATTTTTCCGACCACGCCATCACGCCCTAACGCCCAAACTAAGTCTTCATCACGCCTCTACCCGATGCAAACCTGCGTTGGGCTGCAGGAATGGGAGTTCCGTTCCCACGCTTGAGAAATACTGCAGCTTCGACACGGCGGCATTTGGCTTGTAACGGGGCAATGCCAACCTTAAACCCGAAGTTAGTCAACACTAACCTCTCGGCCGAATACAGCGCCTGCGTTATATCTTCACACTGAGTGCCATTTCACAATCTGGTTCGCGACAAAAGCAGCCACAGGCGCGTCTTCTTCGCCAACCCGTCGAGCCTCTCCCCATCTTCCCACATCAATTTGGCGCGATATGCGGTGCTGGGCTTTGAGGCCACAGTGAAAGGAAAGTGGCAAAACGGCATGTCGGCACAGCTTTCATACTGCTTTACGCACGAACGCTTGCCCAAGGATAAGGACGGAAAACAACTGAACAACCAATACCAGCCTGCCCGAAAAGCATACCTTCACCGCGCATTGGGACTATTCGCACCGCTAACAAAAGTCCTACCAACTGGCTTTTAACATAGACGGACGTGCGCTTTCGCCCGTAGACAATCTGGAATATGTAGACTATTACGACCTGTCTAAGGGCACCAACACCATTCATTATCCCGCCTACACGCTCTGGAAGGTGTCTGCCGTGCAGCAAATCGGCAGCATGTTCACGCTCACACTTTCGGTAGACAACGTGCCAAACCACCGCCCCAGTACCATACCTTTAACTCGCCACTCACCGATGGGGCTAACTTTATGGTGGAGCAGCTCCATCAACCTTTAAAAGGGGAAAAGGTGAAAGAGTGAAAGGGTGATGGCTACGCCTTTCTAAAGGTGAAAGGGTGAAAAGGTGAAAAATATGCTAACGCCTTTAAAGGTGAAAAGGGTGAAAGGTGAAAAGATGGCATATGTCTTTAAAGGTGAAAAGACGTGTGAAAAGGTGAAAAGATGGCTAACGCCTTTAAAGGTGAAAAGGTGAAAAAAGGTGAAAAGATGGCTAACGCCTTTAAAAGGTGTCTAGCGGTTTCTAGGTTTCTAGTTCTTTTCTAGCTCAGACAAGTCAGACTGGTCTGGCGGTCAAATTATCCTATTAGCTAAACGCCACCTGTACATTTGGCTTAATTCATAACTCCTAAAAATGAAGGTAGGAAAAGTGGTCACGTCACCTATACATTTGGCTTAACTCCTTACTCCTTAACTCCTCAACTCCTGAGCTATTGGCTTAGCTCCTTAATTTCCCAACTAAAAATGTCAACTTTTTAGCATAGCTTTAACATTATGAGCGTCCTTTTTATCCATCAAATGTCCTCAACTCGTAAAAATCGATTCTGCACGGAGGTTGGTTTTGATACAAAAGGGTTAGATATGTGAATGCGGCAAAACTGAATTTTTATTAGAAAAGACCGCTGTTTGCACCTGTTTTGGGCTGTGTTGCGACTAAATGTAGTGCAATATGCGCTACAATACAGTGTATTTTGGTGCTAAACGCAGTGCGTTTTTGGTCACTAATTACAGTGCGTTTTGGTGCTAAATGCAATGCGTTTTGGTGCAAACGCAAGGTAAAACTGGCACTAAATGCGTGACAGCGCATAAAATATCCACAGCAATGGGTATAAATAAAACCCCTTTGTGCCATAGGCACGAGGCTCTAAAAAGGCGAAATAGCTGTTAAAAAGCAGGTGTTTAGGTGCTAAAAGCAGCAATTGGGGCTTGAAAGATTTTGCAGTCGGCAGCAAAATAGAAAGGTAAAATGGTGGCTAAATGCAAATGATGACACTCAAAAATGGATACAAAAAGAAACATGCGAGCCGAAAATAATGTAGCTAATATCTTGCATTTAGAACATTATTTACGCTAAAATGGAGTGACAAGCAATACGTGTTTTGCAAAACATTCTCAAAACAAATTTAACTCAAAGTCAGTAGCTAAAACACGAAAAGAAAAGCATATAACACAGATTTCTCACATCAGTTTGCCCCAGTACCGCTTATCGCTAGTAATTCTTGGCTGTGCCTCATCGCCTTCGACGTTTCAGCTGGTTTGCCATGCACTATCGCCAATAATTCTTGGCTGCGCCTCATGCCCTTCGCGTTTCAGTTGGTTTTCGCCCATGCACGCTTATCGCCTGTAATTCTTGGCTGTAGCTCATCGTTTTCGCGTTTCAGCTGGTTTGGCCATGCACCGCTTTATCGTCAACAGATGCCAGCTGCGCTAGTCATCTCTCATGTTTCAGTTGGTCGCGTGCACCGCTTATCCTAATTATTCTTGGCTGTGCCTCATCTGTCTTCGCGTTTTCAGTTGGTTTGCACATGTATCTCTTATCAGCTTAACTCCTCAGGGCCTAAACCAGTACTAAATACTCCCCCGATGCCTTATGCGTGGTGTTGTTAATAATGCTTACACTGCATATTTAAGACATCGAGGAGCAATAAACAATCGGTCGTGAGACCCGCTTACCCTATATTTTAGAGGTTGTTTCCATCACTTCCTGTTCACTCTTTCGTTTGCTTGTCGGCATCTTGCCTGTCTTATTTTCTTGACGTAGCTACGACGTCCTCACGAATAAGGCATGCAGGATGCTCTTCCACAAAATCAGCACAGGCTCTAACGAGAATTTTGGTTAAAAGCTACAAGCCTATTACTTAGTTTGCCCTGTTTAGGGGCGTTTTTAAGTCGCTATCAATTTTCAAACTTTGGCCGCGCGCCTAAAGCTTTTACTCAAATACGACTTCAATCGCTTTTTCAAGGCATAAATGTACGCGCTCAAATCAGGTGTGAGCCAACCTTTGGGATACACGATAGCAAGTTATGCAAACGTAGCGTATAAACAATGTTGAACTCGGACGTGCGGTTAACTGTTGTTTCCCCGACAATGGCTCTGGTTCGCCATAACCGTTGCCAAGTTAAGGAAAGCGGTTTGCAGCATTGTCTGTCTGTCCGCCAGTTGGAGAAACAAGCGTGCGAACCCGCACCAATGATGTGCACCAGCAGAGCGAAGAGGGTATGCAGAAAAGGTCTGTTTGTACCGCTGTCGGCCTGCAAATTTACGCATTACGGGTGCCCTGTTTCATAGCGGCACCCGATTGCAGCTGAAGTCGCCAAAGCCGTTGCATGAGACAAAGTCGGCCTGCAGACGGGTTCTCGATGCCTGCAATGGTTTTCCAAACACGTCAGCATAAACATCTTCCATGTATTCCGAGCGAGCGAATACGGTGGAAGTCAAAGTAATAGGATATGCTTAGCCAACTCGCGACGCGCATCACTGGCCAACGACTGGCCATCGCGCGCCAATATCTTGCCAAACGGCTTAATTGGCACCGTGTGGCAGTTTACGCTCTACCGGGTATCGTGACAAAGGTGGCGAAGGTGCGCGCTGGCGGCGCAGCTGGCCACTGTGCCGATGCCTTCTGCTGGTCTTTCGGCACAACCTTATAGCGTATGGCTGAGCGCGACTCGCTCGTTTGGGTACAGGTAAATGCAGAGCTTTTGCGTTTACAAACAAACTGTAGCGCACGCATGACGCATGGCCTTGCTGCACCAAATCTCGTTGTATAAGTTCGGCCATACGCTTGCCGCCATCCCTCATCGCCAATCCATTTGTCGAGGTTCGACAGTACTCGATCAGCAGAAGTTGAGCCATACACCGCAATCGCCAGCCTTTACAGGGTCGTTGCTCAAGGTCTTCTTCAATGGCCGAGGGTCGTGGCGCGTGTTTTGATCTGCTGCAAACCATAGCGATAGAAGGGTCGCTCCTCGTGTTTGCCGACCAGAGATTACGCGGCTGTTTCTGGCATCGTCTTCATGTAACCTCGAGCCGCGGAGACAGCCTATACGCCCATTCCACAGCATAAAAATCGTGCACACGCCTAGTCGCGGTGGCGCCGGTCGCGCACGCCCTATCGGCGGGTTGCGCCACGCGAATTAAAACGTGCGCCAGTCCGCCTTAATCAGGGCCGTGAACCGCTTTCGTGCCTGCAGGAGTGAACGTTTGGCCGAGCTGCTTGCAGTCTGTTGGGATGGCGGCTGATGCAGCCATGTGTGACATAGCCAAGAGTATGCTTCATGCTTCGGCGCAACCGGTGCTTGAAATTCCAGCGTGCTGCTCCACAATGCTGACTCGGGCATCTGCGCAGCACGGTGCGTGAGAGTCTAACTGCGCCGTTGCACCCAGTCGCCTTGAGTTGTCTGTAGTTGTTCACCACGCACATCGCTGTACTTTTCCATGCGCGTAGCATTAGTTATCGCCCGTTCGTGGGTCGGTCACGATGGTCCCATAGCAGTTTCAGCATGAGTAGGCAAATACCTGCTGCGAGGAATAAGGCGGAAATTGTCGAGGTCGAAGTCGGATTGTCGGTGGGAGAGTCGACTGCCGTCTCGTCTTGACCCAATGCGGTTTCAAAGCCTTTGTTCCCACACACATAGCCCGCCTGTAATGGCGCGTTTCCAAAGCAGGTGGAAAAGGTGTTTTCCCAGCAGAGCACTGATGACTTAACAGGTTCCGGTGGGCGTTGCTAGCGCAAATAAGCCGCCGTGTCTTTGGAGTTCAATACGACGCGTTGACATGAAACGTGGCGCGCTTGTCTACCGAGACCATCGCTGGCGCGCATCTTTGTAATGACGAAGCGTTCCCACGCGTGTATCTGGCTCAAACGAGAGAGCGTCATTTGCTCGTTGGAAGCAGCCAGAGCAAGGGTGAAGTTAACGCCGATGGTGATCAGGGTAGTTGGAAATGGGCGTGCGCCACCTGACTGACTAGCAAGTAATGGCGGTCCACATCTTGATGCAGGCGGTGCGTTCCGAACACCTGAGGCGCGGTTATTCTCGACCAGGTTTTTCAGCTGACGAAAGACGGGCTTACCGAGTGCAGACCCATTTCTGCTGCGATGGGAAAGAAACGGTCTTCTTTGCAAACGAAGAGAACGACGAGGCGTCAGAAGACAATATTTCGAGGCGTGTACCTGCACTGCGTGCCGCCGATGGGGAAAGAAAAGTCGAGATTGTCGTAGTTTAGCCTTGCGGCAGAAACGCTCGCCCGACGGACTCTTCCGGAACCAAACAGGTCGTGTGTACCACACCATCGCACTGCGCTGTCTTTCTGATGAAACGCACATGCACGAGGTTGGAGTTTTATGTGATCGCTTGTTTGGAGTTCGATACCGACGGGATGGGTGACTCCAGCCAAAGCATGTGCTCCCGCGCAAAAGATGCCTGCAGCAACTCCAGCCAATATCTTCCCATCCGTTTTGTGCGGCGACACGAAAGCACCCACGACTCCGGTGGCGTGTCGGCGGTTGAAGTGCGCGTTCGTAGGCCGATTTCTTCTCGGTTTTGCGTGGTTGCGCGCTTTCGCTGACACGTTTGAAGGGAAAGCCGTTGCCGCAGAGCCTAACACGACAAGCATCAGCGAAAGCGAGAAAATGCGTCGCGACGTTGCGCTATATATAATAAGGGTGTTTCATTTGCCGTCCTCAATGCCTTATTGACGTGCGAGGCAGCGTCTCGCTGTGCGCGCGTGCGCTGGGCGAGGTTGGACTTAATGCGCTTTTCGAGCAGAGCCGTATAGCAGCAGCGAACTGCCAAAAGCCGGTGGCCGAACCATCGAGCAATGCTGCATCGACGGGTGGGTGCAAGCGGTGCATCGATACCGTAAGCCAGCTACGCAGCCGAGCGCGGCTGTTGCAGAAACCTCGTACCTTGAAGTGCGCCGAGATGCGTTGCCGCGCCTTGCTTGTGGCCTTAGTCTGCACACGGCTCGCGGTCGGTGAGGTAAGCGCTTGCACCACCTCTTCCTGCGAGGGGCTTTGCTGCCCCACGCTGGAAGATAGCAGAGGGATCGTCGAGAATATTCCTTTTGGCTGTAACCTTGCGGAGATAGGTGCGACGACACGGCCAAACGCGTGCGCACGCCAAAGGTCGTAACCAATAAGCTCTAACAACTGGTCGTAATAGCTAACCGATATGAAACTTCTTTCCTTTCAGATGGGGTCGGCATGCGCATAAAGCGCTTAGCCTGCGCCAAACACCACAGCATGGCTTGACGTTGGCGCGCCTTAGACACCACTTCGTAGCGTGGCACACCCGAAGAAAGTTTCATGTCGTTGAGGTATATGCCGCCCACATTGCTCAACACGCGCTTGAAAAAGGCATAACGTTGCTGTGCAATGGTGAGGTAAAAGCTTTTCTTTTATACGGCTATCCTCATCTTTTTTAGCCCTAATTATAGAGGTTGCGCTCCACAATTTGAAGGTTGCGCAAACCATATTCGCTCGCCTTAATGGCATCGTTGCCCAGTGCTCCCTCTTGCACACGGGGGTCCCAAGCCAGCGAAGAGGTGCGGAAGAAGCGGTAACGCGGGTTCGTAACGCGCTTATCCACCATCTTTCCTAATATGTCCGCCTCTTCTTTAACGCTTGTTTTTGCGGGGTCGAAGTAGCGATAGGCCCACTCAATGGCGTGCCTATCGTACATACCCGTTGCCGAAGGCATGAGCACAACGCCCTTGTCGGCGAGGCTGGGTCATAGTTAAAGGCGTATTGGCCATAATCGAGGCGGCCAAGCCATTGGCGTGGGTGAAAACGGCATTGCGAAGTGAATCTACGGGGAATGCAGATGAGGCACCAATGTTGTCGAGTAGTCCTAATACATGCCCCACTTCGCGCGCTACAAGATAGCGCAAGCCCTCGTTGAACTTGCTTTGCGGCAGAGTGCGAAGTGCGCACAGCGGGGTCGGCAGCCGCAGTTCCGATGAAGAACCAGCGGTAAAGCTGGTCGCCAACGTTGGCAGGAACAAACACCGAGGCATTGATTATCCTCGCCCGTTTGTGGGTTTAGCCATGAACGACGAAGACACCTTTCTCTGAGGCGCTGAGGCACATAACGTATGCAAGAAAAGGAGATGTTGTCGGGGTCGAAGGCTTTATCTGCTGTCGGAAAGTCCACCGCTTCAATGGCTTTCAGGTATCCAGCCTGTTCAAAAGCCTTATTCCAAAGCTCCACGCCTTCTTTTATAGCCGCCTTCCACTCGTGGGGAAAGGCATCGTCTATGTAAAAACGCATGGGCTTTGTGAGGTTCACTACCCTTGCCTTGCGCAGTAAGCCTTCGCGTTTTTGGGCGTAGAGTTCCACCGCTGTGCCACAAACGTGGGCTTACTTTTGGCAATGGCATTGCTGAAAGTAAGTTTCGAAACGGCGGCAATGCCCACGCGCGAGTCGGATATGCGCTGGCGCATCTTGCTCTCGGATAGCAAGGAAATGCTGAACGTTGCACTACGGTGGTGGGAATTTCGCTAGCCACGAGGCAGCGACATCAATGTGGCGGTGAGCAGATAATTTAAAATCCACTTTCACCGTTACGTTCTGCTCGAAACTTTTTAATGGAACGCACAAACGACATCTCGCTCTTGGGAGATGCGTTCACAGCGAGGTCGCCCGACTTCTTAGGAATGAGAGGCAGCATGGTGTTGGGACGCGCCAAGAAGTTGGTGGCATCTACCACAACAGCCGAGCTGTCGTTGTTGTATGCCTCCACTTTAAAGCCCATCAAAACAGGGTCGCGGTAGCTAACGTTCAATGCTTGCTGCATTTCTGCACTAGCACTGCCGTCTGAATACACCACGCCGTTTGGCGTTTTCATCACCAAGCTGCTGTCTTGCAATTCAAAAAAGAAGTGCAAGGGCGCAAAGTTCTTCGTTCCCACCGTTATATAGGTTGGGTCGGTGGTAGACGATACGGCCCCACTCAACAGCATTTCCCTCTGCATCAGCTTTACAGGCGCTTCAAATATAGCTTGCCGTCTACTTTATGTAGGGTAAGGAAAGTGCTACGTGCCGTTTCTTTCTTCTTGTCTTTAAATAGTCGGTCGTACTTTGTTTCTTTCTTCGCTTTCTTGTCGTCGGCTTTCTTGTCTTCGGCAAAGGCTTGAAAACCAAAGCACAATAGGAATAAGCCAATCCCATTGTGCGCACCATTGCCTTGATTTCGTTTGTTATCATCTTATAAATATGGGTTGGCGAAGGGTGCTTCCGCACCCCACGCCAACATGCTTTATTGCCTGTATGTGATGCGCTTGATGGTTCCCGTTATGTTTTTCTTCTGCCAAAGCAGCTTGTTCTCGTTCAGGTCGAAACAATAAATGCTCCCTACGAGACTGCCGCTTGCGGCATTGGTGGCCACGAAAAGCCTATCGCTGCCCTCGGTTATCAACATATCGGCGATGGTTTCGCCCGAATCGCCGAAGGTTGTCAACGCGCTGGTGGGGAAATTACCGTTTGAGAGCACGTTGTAAGCATAGAGTTTGTTGCCCGTAGCATAATAAACAAGGTTCTTTTCGGGCGAAACCCTTACCACCGAGTTCTTGGTAAATCCAGCACTAGCGTGTACATCGGCGGCATATTTCAATGTGGCCGCCTCCACTTTTGTTATATTCGTGGGGTAGAAACCAGGCGCAACGTAGTAGCATCTGAATTTGGATGCAGCCTTATTCCAGGTCATCAGCACGAGATTGCGTTCGCTATCTACGGCTCCCATGCCGATGAGCGAGTCGCCCGTGAAGGTTCCTTTGAGCAGTTGTGCTGGAATTTTGCCCGTGGCCTGCACCTTTTGGGGGACGAGTCGGCCCTCGGCGTTATCGAACAACACGTAACCATGCACGTAACGCAAGTCTTGTTGTTTCGAGATACAGCGGCATCGGCCATCGACATGTCGGTTTTCAGACTGTCTTTAATGAATTTTCCGAGGTCGAAGGGCGACGTTTCGGAAAGTGTTAGCCGAGCGGGAACATGGTCTACCATAGCCAACATCGACTTCGGATAGGTCAGCGCACTACGTTTTAGATCAAGAGACATTGCCCGTGGCCGTAGTCTTAAAGCGCGTTGTCATGAGGTTTCCATCAATTCGTAGATGGTGCTAGGGTTGCCAACAGCCACATATATGAGTGGTGTTTTGTTGTCGCGAGCCAGCGCATAGTCGATATCCTTGGGCTCAGAGGTGAAGTTGACATTGGGATTGTTCTTTTGAAGTACGTCCAAGTCGAACGATTTGTTGCTCTGTGGTTCGGGTAAATACGACACAATAGCGCGCCCTCCGTAACTGGCCAATATGTAAAGGCCCCCCACGTATGAGTATTGACGTTCAATTCGAACTCAGTAAAACTGTATGTTGTCGCCGTTAGTTACCTTCAATCGGCAAGGAAACACCCCGAATTCTTCGCACACATAGTTGAGTTGGGCATCGGTAGACACCACTTTCCTGTTTATTTCCCACTCGTAGGCCACGTCTTTCTGCGCGTTGGTTTTGCACCACTTTGGGCGTCAATTTTAAGCGTGTCCCACCTGTCGAGCGTGTATTTCTGTTGCAAATCCTGGCTCAACGACAGCTTGGAAGCGTTGCCCGAAGGCGACGTTGATTCGTCGGTGATGCACGATTGCAAGGACAATACGAGCACCGCAAGTGCCAAGACGTAGCAAATGTTTCTTTATCATCATTCTTCTTTTATCTGTTAACCATAGATAGGCAAAGGCATTGGGCTGCACAAGATGTTTTCTACGTGCAGATGCCTTTGCTTGATAATCATAATTCGTCGGGATGGGCTGCAAAATAGGCGATAACTTCTTGCACTCTTTGGTACAGATAGCTCTGCGCTGTGGCATCGGTGCCGGTGAGTATTTGCCTTATCGCATCTTCGTTGCCATCGTAATAAGAGAGCAATTTGCGATACTTGTTCTTGGTGAAAGTGCCCAACCCCCAGTAGGTTTTCACGCACTGTCCAGAAGTCGGGCTTGACAACACGTTGTTAAAGGTTATCTTCACCCTATTGTTTGCCTTGAACCTCACGCCCATTTCGGCTGTGGGAACCAAGTTCAACACAAGCTTTATCGAGTCGTTTTTGTCTTCCGAGAGGTTCTCTCTTATCAACTTCACAGGTACATAAGCCCGATACGAATTGGGTAAGAAAGCAAGTGTGTCGGCATCGAGGCGTGTAATGCTTGCCGCTAACGGCCGTACTGCCCGCGCCAATTTCTACACGAAAGGCCTGCTTGTCGGCCGATAGGCGACCCGCCAAGTTAACCGGCACGTACACAACGTGCGTTAACGTGTCGAGCGGTTTCACGCCAAAGGAGTAATTCAGCACGCTATCCCCCGGTTCGGCGAAGTAAAAGTATGCCTGATTTCCCGATTGGTAAGTGCCGTCTTCGCTGTATTCGCCCGTATAGTCTGCGCTGCTGCAAGCCACCAGTGCGGTTAAGGCCGCGCCAGCCAGCAGTATATGTTTGAATGTCTTTTTCATCTGAGCGTTGTTTTCTATTGTCCACCATATTCCTTTTCTCTCGGCCAAGGCAACACGAAGATTGCGCTCGACGGCTGGTAAGTGTTGATGCCGCGATAGTCGCCGAAAGCCTTGTTGTAATGCTTTAAAGCTAAAGAAGGTTTGCCCTTCGCCAGGCATCTCCCGCATGCGTTCGCGCAGCATTTCCTTTGTCGAAAGCGGTGCGGTCGGCAGCCTTCGCATCGGCCACCGCTTCAGAGACCACGACTGGTTCTCACCACATTTAGCAGGCGTACTGCCTCGGCCTTGTTGTTATCGTAGGTACATTCGCTAAGTATGTAATACATCTCTGGCAAGCGTATAAGCGTAAGCCCTTGCAACGGACTGCTGTTTACCTGAGCGTCGCTCTCCAAAAGACGAACGAACGAATAGGTCTTTATTCCGTCGGGGGTGGTGTTCTGTCGATAATATCCCGTATAGCGAAGGTCGGCACTGGTGGCCGAGAAAGCCGACGTTTCGTAGAGTTCTTCCAAGTCGCGGCGACCTTCGGTGAATGTTCCGCGCGCCGTTTGCGAGAGGAATGTTGAAGAAATATCGGCAGAAAGCGTGTTGTTGTATAGGCCGAAGATTAGCTCGCCCGTTGCGGGAAAACGTTTCACGTCTGCCATCGAGTAAGCTTTTAAGCGAGAAATTGTTCGTTGCGGCAATAACCAGCCGTGCATACTTGGCTGCATTGGCCGTGTCGCCCATGGCATAGTACACGCGTGCCTTGGTTGCAGCCACGGCATACTTGTTGAAGAACACGGCACGACCTTTAAGATAGTCGCTCGTTGGGGTTTTGTTACGTTCACCCTCATTGCCGTCTGCCAGCAAACTTTCCGCCGTATCAAGGTCTTTCAATATCGCCTTGAACGTTTCGTGCAGCGTTAGTAGCGGCTTATTGTTCAGGTCGAACGTGGTGGCGTAGGGTATTCCGCGCGTGGATGCGCTACTCCTTGCATAGTCTTCCGGCAAACAAGCGCACAGTCCGAAGTGCAAAAAGGCACGCAAACCATAACACTCGCCGCGCATAAAAGGCCAGTTCCTTGTGGTCGATTTGGGGGTTCTCGGCATTGCGTAGCACGTTGCTGGCATACGCGATGGTTTTGGTATTGTCTTCCCATATCCCGTCTACAATGGCACGTGCGTCACTGCGAAGGTAGTTGTAGCGGCACGAAGTAGCTTGTTTCAGGTATTATCATAGCCAAACTGCAGCTTGCTGTGCTGGATCTACCGATCCATAGCGCAGGTTCTTTTCCCGTAAAGGTTTGCTTTTGCGCAGCCATTCCTGCCGCGTCGCCATACATGGCGTTGCGATAGCCACGCGAATGGAGCCGAACTGTTCGCTCTCGTCCACCCTCGCCTGCCCGGGGTGAACGTCTAGAAATCGTTGCTGACGATGGCGAAACCACTGCCACCAATCCTGCCAGCAGGTTTATCCAATATGTTGTTCTCTTCATTGTTTTCTTGTCTTATCTTTGTTTCTTATTGTGAATGTGGCGCACAGCGTTCGGCGCGTGAACCCACGGCCCGCCATTATTCGAATCCCAGCCTCGCGAGAGTCAGCACTGCGCTCGTAAGGATAGCTTCAGTCCCGCGTTCGCGCTTTACCGACGAGAGGTGACGGCAAGTCGTGGCAGCATTTCCGCGCAAATCGCGCCTCAATCCGTACTTCTGGATAAAGGCCAAAGGCACTTCGTAGGCAAACGACAAGCCACTTAAAGTGAGATGTGTCGTCTGTACGAAACGTGATGTTTGCATGGCATTTCACTCGAATCGCCGATACGCTTCGTACGCCGTGTGGCTCGCCCACTTGTTTCCGGCATCGGTCGCTGAACACCCTTTCGTCGGCGGTTGTAACGTGGTCGGCTCCTTCAACTTTCGATGCCAATGTTTGGTTGTAAACCGCACCTCCGAACGAGTAACGCAGCGATGCACCCATCGAGAATTGGCGATAAGTGAGGTAAGAGCTGAGCGAACCGTTGCCAAAGGGCGTGCTATCGCCAAATACTAAACCTTGTCGATGGGGTCGTAAACAAAAGGTGCAACTGCCATCGGCGGCAGTAAACACGTCGCCCGTGATGGGGTCGATGCCCGCCGAAGGAACCACTTTCAAAGCCGTAAGCGACTGTCCTTCTTCATAAATGGGCAACGGAGCTAGTCCGCGCTTGGCCTGATTCTTCTCGTTTTGCTCGCGCAAGGCGTTGCTTATCTTCTTTATCTTGTTCTTGTTATAGGCATAATTGAGACTAAGCGACCACTGCCAGTCTTTGTTTTGGATGGGTATCACGCGTGTTTTGAAAACTCCAAAACCACGGTTTTTCCAACTCGCCAACGTCTCGCGCGACGTTCTTACACCCACCGAAGAGCCTGGTTATGTCGAGCAAAAGGTTGTCGGTGTTCTTTACATAGAAGTCGGCAGAGAAGTCCCATCGCCCTTTAAACATCGTTAAGTCCACACCAACGTTTCCGCTAAGCGTGCGTTCCCATTTCAAATTGGTGTTGCCAATGCCCATAGGAACGGCTCCTATACCTTTTATATAATTATATCCGTTGAGGTAAGTGTACATCGTAAGTGCCTGATAAGGCTCAAACGAGATGTTACCCAAGTAGCCTACGCTGGCACGAAGTTTGAGCAATTGGAAAGGCGAGCCTTTAAGAAACGACTCGTTGTGAACGTTCCAGCCCGCACCCAAGCTCCAAAACGGCGCAAAACGGGTGTTCTTACCAAACTTCGACGAGCCCTCGTAGCGGTAAATCACGTCGAGGAAATAACGATTGTCCCAGATGGCGTTGGCGTTTACGAAGAAACCCACGCCGTTATGCTTGGTGTCGGTGCCCGAAGGACGGCCCGTGGGATAACTTCCTGCCAACGATGCGTGGGCAATATTGTCTCATAATGGCCCACAGAGCCATACGTGCTGCCGTCTACCGAGTTCGACCTCGATGCTCGCACCAGCCATTGCCGTGAAACAGTTTCTTCAGAAGATAGTCGTTGTACGATGCCATCAGCTTACTTTGATAAGTAGTGGTCTTGGTGAACGTCTCGTTGAGACGTCCCCTGCGCGACACATCAGCAGCGTGTTGATCGGCCGAGAAAGGCGACACGAATGTACGGGCCGTCATCCGCCCTTTTCTGTATCGAAGTCGCCGTCTATTCGAATCTCGCGCAGCCACAGCTGCAACGAGGTGGTATTGAGGAAGTCGAAGTTGTCGCCCTCATGAAACTGCCCAACGATGCCTCGTAAAGTGGGTTCGACAGGTCGTAGTTAAGCTTGGGTTTAAGCGCACCCGTTTCGTCGTAAGGGTACTCGTAGGGTTTTGTTTCACCCAATCAGAAAAGTCGCCGTAAGGCATTGGGTCGACAACCGAAGAAATCGTGGCCGTGTTTGAAACGAAGAACTTGCCCGGCAGGTTGTACGAGAGCTCAAAGTTGGTTGAAAGACGTTCGCGGTTAGAGCCTTTCATCACACCTGCATCGTTTCCGTAGCGCACACGCAAGTTGTAGCGAGCGTGTTCGTCGCCACCGTCTATGCTTAAGCTTTGTTGGGTAGAGAGGGCGTTACGCAAGGGCTTACAAATCCAATCGGTGCTCACGCCGTCTTGTATCTGGTTGTAATACTGGGCATACTTTTTGTCAGTGCACTACTGCTCAATAAGGTCGGTCGAGGTGTAAAGACCGGCCAAACGCTCATGATTCAACTTCTGCGATGCCGAAAGTAAGTTATAGTCACTGAGGTCGGGTGTCGACAAGCGCGAACGTGCCCGCTGTAATTCACTTTCAGTTTGCCACCCGTCAGGGCCTTAGTGGTGATAACAATCACGCCGGCCGAGGCCTTCGCGCCATACAAAGCCGATGCCGATGCGTCTTTCAAAGCTACGGTGAACGGTCTCGATGTCGTTCATGTCCAGCGTCGTTCATAGTCACTTTCACGCTACGAACCATCCACTACCAGACACGGCATGTTGGCCTGTCCCGTAAACGTTGGCGCGGCCACGTATGTTGATGTCGGCCATTTTGTTGTGGTCCGAACCTCCTGCATTGTCTTCCAAGATGTTCATGCCTGGCACAAAGGTGGCAAGACTTGTCAACACGTTCTTTGTGCCCACGGCTAACAGCTCGTCTTTCTTGATAGACACTTGCGCACCTGTAAAGCTGTTCTTATTCTTTGTGGCGAAACCCGTTACCACCACTTCGCGCAACAAGTCGGCATCATCGTGCATCACAAAGTTGCCTGCGGTTCCGTTCTTTACGGTCTTTTCCAGCGGCTTATATCCAATGTAGTTAAAGGTAAGTTTCACCTCAGGTTGGTCGGTTTCTATCTCGTAATATCCGTCCAAGTTGGTGATATACCCACCACTAAAACCCTGCATTCTGATGGTTACGCCAGGCGAGGCTGCCCATCAGCATCGGTTATCTGCCCATAAACGCCTTTTCTGCGTTCAACGGCGTTCTTACGAGTCAAGTTTTACCTATGTGCCGCACTGTCATAGGCAAAGGCTGCTTGGTTAAGCACCTGTCCTAGCACGGCCCGCACGGGCTGTTCGCGGGCATCAATGCTCACGCGGTCGGCCTTTTCAAGCTGCGATGCGTCTACATCAAACTGCAAACCCGTCTGTTTTGAAACTTCATCAAGGAATGTCTTTAACGTAACTTGTTTCATCGACAGCGTTACCCGCATGTTGTCTACGCTTTGAGTTTGCGCCAACGCTGTGGTTACACTGCCAAAGCAGTGACGAGGCCAACACAGCCCGCACGTAACACAAAATTAGTCTTCTGCATTTGTTTTCTCATCTATTGTTATCCTCTCTGTTTTCTTTCACACTCTCAATTTATAAATCGCTTCTATCCCAACTGAGATGAGACGTCTGACTCTTGTGCCTATCGAAATAAAAGAATTGCAAAAGTACACATTTTTAAAACAATATGCAAAACAATATTTAGCACTTTTGCATCAAATCGTAAGAATAAATAAACGCAACCCTAACATTTAGTCAAACAAAACCAACCGCCAAAAGCAGCCGTACCCCTATTAAATAGGCCGGTTTGGGATCGTCACAACACCCTTCATAATGGCAGCACGCCTAATAAAAAACAGTTTACCGAAAACAAATGACAAAAAGAAACTGCGCTGACGGCACGTGCCAATGGCGCACGCTATCGCCCATCCTTTAAGGTTGTTGCCCCTTTTCCTCAAACGTCTCTTCTTCTTACATACCCGGCATCCATCCCGCTTTGAGTTGCGCCCGCAGGGAATTCAGCTGTATAACACATCCCCTTTTGCTTGCATCGAAGCCCAATGTTCCTCGTCGTCCTTGATACATTTTCTCGTTCCACGCCTTGTGAAAGTCGTTGAGATAGCCATCTTCTGGCATGTCTTGCATAATTTCCGTTAATTTGTTTGTCTAATCTGTTGTTACGACAAGGCGTTCCGCTATCCAGCCTTGTCATCTTCCGCTTCACGCTTTCGCCTTTTAGCCATACACCCGCTTTAAGCAGGCAAGGGCATGCGGAAAGTAAGTTCAGCGGCCATTGCCGTCCAAACGCCCTGCAAACCGCGCAATAGGCCCCAACACTGCGGCAAACGCAAAGGCGCACACGCGCCCACATGCTGGCAGGTTCATCAGCGACGGTTTAAGCGTGTCCTACGCCCGCCCCAACGCAAACACTGCCCGCGTGGCGCAGCAAACATGGGTTCGCTTAAAGGCCTCGATGCACCAATATCTAGAGTACCCAAAGGCGCAATATTGTTCTTCTTGGGTGTCATCAATACTATCATCTCTGGCGCAAAACACATACATCACCACGCCCATCAGGCCATAACAGCCATGCCCATGCCTGCAGTTGGTTGGCGAAACTGCAGCACAAGCCATATTGTCCGCCACCATACTCTACACAAAGCGTGGTGGCGGCATCATGTCCTATCGGGCATGTAAAGGCTTTCAGCCGTAATGGCAAAGTGTTGGCAGCTGCTGGCAAAAGAGATTTAAAGCGCAACGATATAAATGCTAACTACACCTGTGCCCCACTCATCAGCATATTGCGCAGCTATGAGCGCGCTTATCTTCACGGCGTTTCGAACGCGACCATCCGACAAACGCGCCTTATCGAGCGCAATGCCAGGATGGACAGGCGAAACAACGCAGACCAGCCTCAGCCAGGGAAGACTACAATGGCTATGGACAGCACCGTGCCGGGGCTTACCCCGGCACGCAAGGCGGCAACATAGATGAAAAAATAGTTGAAAACCCATCAACACACGCACATCAACACGCTCCTTGATGCTGGTATCTGCATATTTCGGCGCTTTCAGCATGTTAGACGAGGATGCCCAACTGCAAAAGGGCACAGACAGGGCGTAATGAAAATACAACAGGCATCGATGGGCTATGTCATCGCCTGCCGCAACAAATGAACTTAAAGGCGATGAGCAGTGCGAACAAAGTTTACCAACAAGCTGAATGCCGGCGTACACCAACATGGCAACGCACCGCATATAACAAAGTCGTTTGCGCCGATAAAGGTGACTGCCTACCGAAAGCCTAACAGGCCAGCCGAACACCACCAGACCGCCAAAGAGCCATGTGGCCGACTCCGGCCAAGCCGATAGGCCGATGCAGCAGCACTAGCATGCCCTGTAGCCGCATCGATGTAAAACGCATCAGCACGTTGGTTGCCTGCGCCAGCCTCGAAGGTCTTCGTTCCGATTAGACTTAGCATCTCGTTGCGCACCTTTCATACCTGATGCCGGCAAGAAGTATGTCGTTACTTTTGCTTGTCGGCATGCCCTTCTGCTTACTTCATCTCTTGTTGGCCACCTTTTTGAGTACATGATAAGTGGTCAACAAACAAAAAAAAAACGATACCACTTTTGCATCAAGATGCCGCAACTAACTGCTATACTTATTAACGCTGCCTTGCCAGCACGAACCGCGAAACAAACCGCAGCAGGGCAACAAAAGGCCGTATAACGTGAAATCATTTCTTCTCTTCTCTGCCGAGTGGCGGGGGGTTCGTCAGTTATCGGCGTCCCGCCGCGTAGCCCGATACCCAGCGCGAGGCTGCAAAAAGGGCGTCCTCTAACGCATCATTCTCTTTCTACCTTATTAAACAATTCCCTATTGGTCTACAATCTAAACTGAAAGTCCTTATTATTTCGGCCTTCAATCTTTTACCTTAAATAATACCCAATAATCCTGAAAAGTCAATCTTACCTATCATACTAAACTTTAAATATATTGTTTCTGAAAAGTCAATCTTCTTGCTTTCGACTAATACTTTTTAGAATTTGTTTACTACCTTTTTAATCTTTGTTGCATAATCTTTGCTATACCAATGCCTATCCGTATCATCAATCTCTCAACCATTACGATATTCTTTTATCTTGTTTCTTCATGTACCTTCTCTCAGCAATGTTTCAGCCCACCTAGGGAAAATGGTTCTCCTGTTACAATCTAATTACCTCTAAAATGACCTTGCCTAAACAAATTGGATCACTCCAACAACTAAACAATCTTCAATCTTATACTTAACTAAACACCTACTTTGTTTCTATCCTCTCAAACCTCTCATTTATAATCTAAATCTGTTGCTGGTTGTGATTTGTTTTCTTTTACGATACAAAGGTACTAGTGTTTGCACAAACAGCCAAGAGAAAAAGTATGTTTTATCGCCGACAACCTTCTTTTGATGCTAATCAGGTGATGCCAGTGTGTCCACTTTTTGGGGGTATAATAGACCATAAAACTGCATAAATATATAAAATGAGCTTGTTACGAGTTCGCTATTTGGAATAATTTAATTAAATCTAAAATTTTTCACCGATTATAAAAATCGCGCCAAAAGAGACCCAGTTCAAGCAAAAAACCATATCGAAGAATAAAGAACCTCTCTTTCTTTCCTAAACAGCACATTTAGCCTACTGACCCCGCAAAACGATGCCATTCTTACCCAATTGCTGTCCCAGTACATAACGCCATAGCCAATCCTCTCCAAATGCAGCTTAAAGTGTCGTAGCATCATACTGCCTTAATGCCGCCCAGAAAAACCGATAGAACACGCCGCCACACAATATATATAAATGCGTTATGAAAACATGCAATGGACAGACAGAATTAAGCGGTAAAAAATCATTCTGGTGATTGCACCAATACATCATCATTACAACTCACTGGTAAGGTAACCGCATGTGCTAACGCACGACCTCGAAACCGAAGAACGCCACAAAATGGAAATGGGCCAGAGGCTATGCACACTGCCAGCCGACGAACACCGACACACCTGAACACCAATTGCGCCGCAGTTATCAACGCCAACAACACCATTCCGTGGTGGTGCTGGTGCGAGCAAGCCGCAAACACGCAACATCAGCGAAAGCGGCGGGCGAACAGCGTGCTGTTGGTTAGCAATCTGGGGAGCAACGACGCTGCTTACCGAGGGGCAGTTCATCCGCATATCGCTCCGATTCTATCAAAAGCGGAAATACATCGACATTGTGCTACGACGACTCGCTGATGCTGCAACGACAGCCGCCCACCGATGCAACTGCTGGGTATCGTGCACGGTTTTCGTCATGGTAGTACATCATTTGCCTTGCGCACTTCTAAGCGAGCAGAGGCAAAACAAGGTGTGGGGTAGGCCTGTCAGAAACAGCTCACCGGTTAGAACCCATTTCGACACCTGGCATGGACGGAGGTGCTGAAAGAACATCCACGACGACGGGCTGATACCGAAATGAAAAAGAAGACATCAACGGGTTACCGCTGATTGCCGATAAGGTTTTCGAAGATTGGCTCCTTGCCCGAACCAGTTCCTTCAAGCTTGAACACGAGGTTTTGGCGCGTTGTAGGCTTCATGGACAAGCGCACACCCAAACATCGTCCTTAAAACGCGGTGCCGAAGGGTATCATTCCTCAACCTTAATGCCTCGCTCTTTGAATGGGTTGTCGAAAGCCTTTGCAGAACGCGATGGATGCAATCGGCGACAGCGGCTGCATCGCTAAGCGTGCAAACAGCCAAGGTGTATCAGTGAGCGACACAGGGTGGGGCATCCGCAAAGACGTGCCAGCGTGTTTCCGCCCGGCTTTACCACAAAAAAAACGCGGTTGGGGCTGGGCTTTGTCGCTTGCCAAACATGTCAATGGAGAGCTGCGGGGCAAAATCAGCATGAAAACGGAAGTAGGCATCAGGAACTACTTTCCTTATCGAACTGAAAAGAAGGCGCAAAGACGTTTTGCTGGGAACTGCTGAAAGAAAAATCCCGACTGCTCAATGGAACAGTCGGGATTACTGTTAATGCATGATAGGACTCGAACCTACACGTCGCGAAACACTGAATCTAAGTCTAAGCGCGTCTACCAATTTCGCCACGGGCGCGTTTGCAGATGCAAGGTAGTGATTTTTTAAGGCAAGCCAAATTTTTCGCCAAATCTTTTTACGCTTTTCTCGCGTGCGCGCGGTATTAACTATGGTGTGGGCCTTACAAAAACATTTTCCACCCGTTTCATTGCCGTTGGCCTGCCTTATTTACCACTAATCGAGGAGTTCCTTTCCGCGCGCTTTTTACTTCGCCAACAGCTTCGGGCGTATTCAATAAGCGTGTCCCCTGCCTCGTCGCCCGGGTCCATCCGGGTTTGCATGCCTACCCCACAGTAATGTAGGAGCAATACCGGAACCAGTATCTTCCATCGCGGTCGGCCACAGGACAGGCGAAAAACGCTATCCAGCCGTTGGGCAGCTCACTAGAAAAATGAAGCCGCCACCGCCGCCCGTTCTGTCGCCACAATGGTTACTTGGGGCGACGCTAATATGTTCACAAACTCGTTGGCTGCACCAACACACGCCGCGTTGGTGAGAACCACCACTCGTTTTGCCACATATAGAGGTTTAAGTATCTGCTGCGGCAAGGGCGAAAAATCGTTAGCATCACGTCCGTCTTGCTGCTGCATCAGCCCGCCAGCACCTCTTCGTTGGTAAAACAGACGCAAGCGCCTCGGCTTTTAGTCACCATTCCGCCGCCATTCTCCGCGCAAATCAATAATCAGTCCGTTGCAAAGACGGCGAGTAAACAGATGCGGTCGGTTTCCAGCCCGAATCGTTTCACGAACGTGGCTGTACGGTAAAAGCCCGTTGTCGTTAAATATGCGATACTTCATGCGGCCGCAATCTTGTGGTCGCCGAGGTAAAGTTTCAGCACATTCTCGCGCGAAATGGGTGGGATAATCTTCTTTCCGGTAATCGGCCCCGTCAAAGGGCGCATAGAGTTAACGTGCCCGTCTTTAAGTTCGCCATGGTCAGCACCTCAAAGGTTTGCTCCTCGGTCGAACGGTCTCGTCAGATTGGGATGCTATATTTGTTGTAAACGGCATGTAATCAGGCCTGTGCACTGTGAAAAAGCAATAATGTTCGGTCGTTGTCGCCACAAAGCCTCAAAGTTTCCGCGTTGTCGTGACCTCTACATCAACACAACTTCAAACCAAAGCCCCACGCTCATGGCTGGCGGCAAGAAAAAATATAACAATTTTCTTTCATGGCACCGAGTTTGTTAAGGGTGAAACGTTCCTGAGGCCAATCACGCCATTATTGACGTAAAACGGTTCAAACCATTGACCGCTGCTGGATGTCTTATATAACCCAAACGAACGGTTGAACGCAAAAGAGCGAGTAAACATCTGCCGCAAGGATGGTGAAGCCAATAGTGGTGGGAACGTTATGGTCGTGGTTCATTTGAGAATGTTCGTATCGACTTATGGTTGGGAGAGACATCACGCCAAACGAGGCGTTTCGGCGAAGGAGCAGGGTGCTGTACGCCCTAAACTGTAACAAAAGCGCACCGGGGTGCAAGATGCGGGAAGAACACACGCGCCTGGGCAGGGTTGTTAGAGTTGTGGGTGTTGCGGGTCACGCCCGCGGACTACCTCCCCTACTTTTAACACAAGCGGTGGTCCAACCAATCAAGCCATAGTACGGGCATAGTCAAAGCCTGTGCCGCTATTTCGTTGCCACTTCCTGCCTATTTTAGGTAATACGTTTCCCGTGTGCGGTGATTCATGCGAGCGGCGTCTTCGCGCTCGCACTGGGTCTGCGAAGATGCTCAACGGAATTGGCACTGCCGTATGTGTCTAACACCTGTGCCCGGCTGATGCTGCTATGCGTGCAGTGGTAGTTATCTTGCGATTGGTGGGCGTGTCGGGTCTTGATAAAACTCGTTTTGCGCGTGTGCCATGAGTTGCATTTAAAGCAGGCCGCTTCCACCGCGCCCACGTTCGCTGGCGAACGTTGGCACAAATGAAGGCTTTGCGCCTGCGTGTGTGTGAATACCTGCATGCGCCACAAGGGATGCACTGGGGTTCATCTTGAGAAAGAAGACAGTTCGGGACTGGCCGCAGACTTGATTCAGGGGCGACGAAGAGGCGGTGGGCGGCGCGCTTTTACCGCATCACCCTGTTCGCCATTGTCTTCGGTCTGGTTCCGGGTTCAGGGCGCGGTTCGTTCTTCAATGTGGTCACGCTTTGATGGTGATGCGTTTGCCCTTAGCCTTTGAGCGCAATGCCAACAAAGTCGTCAATCTCTATCTCATGGCGCGTTCTTGTCGCCGCCGCCGGGCCTCACCTTGATGCGCGGTGAACGGTCGGACAGGAAGAAGTTCATCTGGGGTTGTCGCCAAGGAAGATTGCTTGCGCTTAGGGCATCCATAAATGAACCGCTTGACGTAAACGAACTTGTCGTTATCGGCATCGCGCACCGGCACTCCACTTTGTTCTCGTCCCACTTCTCAATCAGTTTCAAATTGTCTTCGTATTAGTTGTTTACATCGAAGTCGAGAGAAATTAGAACTCCCCAGTTATCCAGCACCACAAGTATAGAGTCGTTTCCCGTTAAACTCGCCCAACAGCCGGTAAGTAGTCGTCGTAATTGATGCGTTTTCCTGTCAGGTCGAACCACCTTTGGCCTTAATGTGCTGTGTCCACTTCAGAGCAGACCCTATTTTCTTCACGGGACAGTTTGCAAATGATGTTTCCACGCGAGGTTCTCCTTGATAATCACCTTCGAAGTCAGGAGTCACGATACATTTTGCGGCAGGGTGCTTCCGGTTCAAGGAATAACCCGTATCGTCTCGGCCTCGCCGTTGGGATTATTACGTGGCTCGTACTTTCAGACCCGGTGCTGCGTAAGGTCGTATTCGCGGTCGCGCGTTACGCTGGTAGATGTTGAAACGCTTGATCGCCGTGACCTTCACCGTCGCGATACACAAACAGCCATAAGTGGTGCGCCTGTCGTGCGCTTATGCGCCTGCACATACAACACGTTTTGCCCACGAAAATCTTGTCCGGCCGCGCATTATCTTATATTTGCCGTCGCGATGGAGACACAGGATGTCGTCGATGTCGGGCAATTACACAAACTCGTCTTTTCGGCCGTTCAGTCGATCCCTCCCGCGACGATTGATGCTATAGTTTCTCGTTGGCCTCAACCACTGGTAGCCTCGATGATTTCAAACTCTTTATCTCAGTTGTTAGTCGAGGGGTGGTCTTTGCCGTACTTGGTTATCAAATTTGGAACCACTTGATGGTGACATCCGTCATGTGCGCCAAGTCGGCGTGAATCGTCGCCGCAATCTCTTCTTTGATGCGCACCAACGCTCGTCAGCCTTATCTTTGCTGATTTAAGTATGCGCTGCATCTTTGGCTTCCATCAATCATGATGTCATCGCGGCGCAATTCGCGCGCGTATGAAGTTGGAGAAAGCAGAGGAAGGCGTCAATCGGTTGTCGATATGCCCACGGCAACGTCCGCCATTCTCCGGCGTTCTCAAACTTCTTGTCTTTTGTAGATGCCCCATGAATATTTTCAAGCGAAGAGGTTAGAAAAGCTGTTCCAACAGTTCGTCTTTCCGCATCTGCAATTCCAGCCTCAAAGCTGCCCCATCAAAAGTGCTGTCAACGTTGTGCGCGGCACCTCGCTCACGGTGAGGAAACGCGGCTTGTTGGTTCTTCGATAACGCAGCAGTTAAAGTTGATACGAATCTCGCAGTCAAAGCTACGCGCAGGAGTGCATCAATGCTGTGTCCGACGAGAAATGCCAGGGGCGAGGGTGCACTTGTATCTCACTTGTGCCGCCGCATTGTCGTCTACGCGCTGCAGCGCTCATCTCTCCCTTCTCCACCGCTTAAGAATAGAGAGTCGATAAGCGTGGTGGTGCTTGCCTGGTGCGTATCTCGCGGATAGTCAAGTGTCTTGCTGTCCAGTTTCTCAATCTTGGCGCGCAGCTTGATAGAACCGCCAGCGCGATCCCGTCGTTATATCGGCTGGCATCAATCGAACCGCCCGTGGGGAGAGCTCGGGATATAGCCTAAACGGCTCGCCTTTAGGTAATGTATCAGGTCGCCCCGCAGCCAGCTCGCGCACAGTTGTGCGGAAGGATTTCTTTGAGCTAAGACCGGCGGCAGCCCTCCGCCCTTGCGCTCAAAAAGCAAGGGGAACTTCACGAGCAACGCGTGCGATGGGTTCTTGTTTCTTCTTCCGTCGCCAGGCTACTGCCGTAGCAGTGGTTTTGGATTGAAAACAACGGTGTCGAGTGCTGCGAACTTGAAAAGCCTCGCCTCGATATAACGTGCGGCGCGGGTCGCTTCCGTGAGTATGTTTCCCCCGGTTTCCTTGCGTGTCGATAAAGTCGCGTCTTACCGTCCCATCTCGCACAAGGGCGATGTCGCCGATAGAGGCGTCGCCGTGGGGTGAAACTGCAATGATATGAAGCTCCGTGACCGTTGGCGTACTGTTGTACCTTCCTGGGTCGTCCATGACGTTTTCGTCAGAGTGCACATACGTATGCGTGTATCCGGTTTCAAGCCGTCTGCGATGTGCCAGCACGGCGCGTTCCAAAGACTAACGCGCGAGGCGTAGTCGAGGAACCGACCTTTGGTACATTATTACGCCACGAGATGCACCGCCGAGGGCATCGAAGCGGTCGGCAGGTTTCGTGAGTCGGAATGCGTTTTCTTCGCCTCTTCCTCGTTTTCGTCTTGTTGGCTTTTTCGTCGGCTGCGTCCAGATCGACCTTCTTCAGTTTCAAGATTCGCCTTTATTTGGTCGATCCATGCGTGAGCTTTCTCTATAGTATGTATTTCCGCCAGATATTTTCGCGCGTTATAAAAGGTAAACCACCGTCCAAACGAGGTGTGGGTGTCTCGCTTAATTCGCCGATTTCATAGTTGCCCGTTGCGTAAGCCTTTGCTCGCGACTGAAGTTCCGCCGAGAGCGTCGTGCGAATGCGAAGCCTCATGTTCAGTTCACAGCAGGCGTTGCGGAAGCGCTCACATTGCTACGCCCCTTCCTCGTCACCATCTCCATTGTAACGGCGAGAACGCGCCTGCTGACATAAAGCTGATGAGAGGTAGCATCAGAGCTGTGTCCGTGTCTCGTATTAAGAATCACTGTCAAACAAGTTGGCAATGCAATCATGTGTCCTTACTGCTTTCCCACTCGCACTATCATCAGCAACACATCGCTCATCATCGGCCAAAGTAAAAGGTGTTACTAGGGATCTAAGTTGCTCGGATATGCTTTCGCGTTGAGGAAATGTTGTCGCTAGAAAGCTCACGCGTGTATGTTCGCTCTACCAGTGATGCAGGATGGCCTCACACCGCACGTGGGTTGTATGCAACAAGGTGAAATCTAAGTTCTTCCACAAAGTGAAAACGCTGCGAGGCGTCTTTACAGATCGTGATGCAGAAATTCGGGCAGTTGGTGCTAGCACAACAGATAGAGATTGAAGTTAACGACCCCCAGAACGCCCTGCCTTGATGTGTGCGATTGCCTCCTCGTTCTCAACGCGTCGCTTGATGAAAGTCCGGTCGCAGCTTAGAAGTCCATCACGATTTCCCCAAGTCCTTACGAGCATCGCGAAGGCATCGCAAACACAACAAACGCCATCCTCATCTTTCAATGCGTCTATTGCACTCACGATGTGAGATCCAGCTTTACGGTTTCCTTTCCTTTATATCGCGTCCAGCATCTACGCAAAACAAGTTCGGCTTTCGCCTGCTCAGTGCTGTCTCACGAACAACAGGAAAAGGTACGTTTGCTCCCTAAGTTCAAAGGTTCTTGACCGCCCGTGCATGATTCTCCATCCCATTAGATAGTCCTTGGCCCCCTTGCAGAAAAGCTTGTTCCATTTACCATGCCCCTCAAAAGAGTAGCCATTATGCAATATCACACAAGCATCCAGCGAACGCATATCTGCGCTTTTCCCACTCCCCGATGCGCCAACAAAGCAGGGTAGTATTGTCAAATTGGGCATCTTTACTGTTCCGAACTCTGTCTGACGATTGATAAAGTGCAAGACTCTTTAATATTGATGACTGGCGAAATGGATAGCGTTGCGTTAAAGATGAGAGCTCTGGCAGCTCACCTGACGGCGGTCAGCCGAACAGCGGGCACATCGGCATGCACTCCATTTTATAACGGTGCGCTTGCCTCCAAAGTGCAAAAATACAAATAAAACCTGGATTAGCCGTGTTTTATCGCCGCCATATGGTCAGTTATTTATGGACACTACCAGTACAAGAGCATTCTTTTCCTTAACATTTATCTGAATTTTGCTCACACACCAGTGCAACCACAACGTGTTGAGAAACTGATTTTTAGCGCCAATTTCTTCTTTGGTTTAGAGAAGTCGTTCCCATGCCTTTTGTGACCTTTTATAAAGGTGAGAAGGGTTTCTTCATCTTTGCGTTAGTAAAACGCTGTGTCTACCTTCATGGTAACGAAGTACTGGACCAAGGTAACGACAAACCAGAAATCAGTCCTGTGCGGGTGGAAAGACACGAAATCTATATCTCAAAAAGCGTAACCAAGCGGAAGTTCTTTCCAGCGCATTTCCCTACATAGTTGAAAGCATCTTACCAGTGGCACACATATCGAGGAGAAAGTCACAGACGACTTCTATGTATCTTGCGTGTTTCTTATGTCAGAAATGGACGTATTCATGTAATCAAGACACTTTGAAAAAGACGAACGAATTAACTCGTTCACTTATCCACTTGTCTTCTCGTTAACTTGTCAACCCGTCGCGAAATATTGCTCAACTTCTGGTGTGGTGATTTTAACGTGCGAGTAATTCTCTGCACACCAACCGCCCATCTTGCACGGGATCAGATTCTCGCGAAGGTTTGTTTTGATGCAGGGTTAGCATGTGCATGCGACAAAATGCAATATTTACCTTTGATGATCACCACCATTTGCACCCATTTTGGGGCTGTTGCCCGCCTAAATATAGTGCGTTTTTGGTGCTAAAACGCAGCGCAATATGCCGCTAAATGCAGTGCGTTTGTGCTGTCGTCGCAATGCGTTTTGCGCTGCAAAACGCAAGTGTACGACGCAGCAAAATGCGATAGCTGAATGCCACTAAATGCAAAAGACGACAGCATAAAATACCACCGCAATTGCACCAAGCAAAACCTCCAGGAACCATGAAAAAGACATGCCTCAGAAGAGTGCAAAACTCCTAATCAGTGGGGTTTTCGAGGGGTTGCAGCGCGTAATTTGGGGATTAGAAAATACGGGTATGACAAACCAAATTAGAAAAGGCTAAATGGTAGCTAAATGCAGGTTCTTTGCCTAAAACGGACAAACAGGAAAACGCGAAAAGCCAAGAAATGTAGTCGTACCTACTAACCAATATTTGCCACGCTAGAACCAGTGCGAAAATTTAGAGCGACATTGTAAAACAAAAAGATAACAATTCTAAGTTTCTTTGAGAGTTGGTGAGGGTTGGTGAGTTGGCTTGAGATTGGTGAGGTTATGAGGATTTGTGGGTTGATGAGGCACGATAAGTTTATGGATTCTTGAGTTTGTGTAATTTGGATGAGTTGACACATGATTAGAGTTATTGAGGTTTCAATGAGTTTACTCAGCCAGGGAGTTGATTTGTGCTGCACTTCATTACATGAGATGCGTGTTTCTATCTTCTGTTGGCACTCTGGGCACAAAAGGACAACACACCCCCTCTCTAATTTATAGGAAAATTAAAAGCCAAGACGGCAGCGTCATAAAGGGTATTGATACTTCTCCTTTTTCTATCAACGACCTATTTAATGCACCATCGTGATGAGATATAGAGCTTAATGTCTTTTCAACTCCTCTTTAGCAACATGCAACAATATTTGTTTGTATTCTGTCTTCTCATCAGCTGAAAAGCAGAGAGTTCCTTAACCATCAGGAACTTTCTTTGAAATTTCTTCTTTCAACATCTCACTGCATCCTCTCAAGTTTTTAATCCCATCCACTGCAAATTGATATCGATTTTCTCTCTGAACAGGTCCTTGATCCCGATAAGAGATTGGTTTGAAAATCATTACGAGCTATACAATTGCGCTCAAAAGTTCCATGTGCTAAATCTGTTTGCAATCTTCTTTTGCGCTACACTTTCTCAGCAGTACCTTTCTCAAACTGGGTTTCCACCCCAAGAATTTGACGCCAAATGGCTCACAAGTCTACTATTAAAATCAGGATGTGATGACCATCCTCCCAAGAAGACAAAATTACTAATACTATAAACTCAGTGTTTTCTCAATACACTTTCGATATGCTTTTCAGGCATTTGGGGTCCTAAATATACAAGTTGAGAAGTTTCTTCTATATGGTCGTCACGTATGAAAACAGTTACGAGAAAGCCAAGCCACCATCGCTATTTGCAGCATTTTGTCTCCTCGAATAAACCTTTCTTTCATATATGGGAAAAACTTACTGTCCTCCTTTATAATAAACCCTCACTCTCTCTGAGTTTCGACTTTTATATAACTCAATGCAAGTTATGAATTGAAAATAAAACTGCATCGTCACGTACATTCATGATATCGAGCAACCTCCCTTTATATAAATTAGAAATTTAATCCATACCTATCGCTTTATATCTGTTTACCACTTCTATCCCAATCATTATGATCCATAAACAAACTGGTCAAGCTTCTAGATTTAGGGCAATTTGCATGCTAAATATGCTAGCTATCTCCTGAATATCTCAAGTAGATTTTTCCATCTTTAATTTTATGGCATATCCAAGCTGTTAAGATAACCTATGTAATCTTCTAATGCACACTTGGTTAGCTATCCATTGATTTATTATCTTGACAGTCTCTCATCCCATTCTAAAAGAAGAAAAGAGTTTATTCATATCTCTAATTCGCAAAAGCACTCATACACTCTGATTTACTAGCAAGTAGTGCTATAACTTGTTTTGCAACCCACAAATGGTGACGATAAGTATCTAGTAATACGGGTTTCTTTTGATTTGGAAATAAGATATTACACATCCAACACATCGCGTTTTACTCTAAGTTCTGACTGCGAGATATTGCCGTTTCATCCTTGACAATGAGAGTGCCCTCTCTTTTTCGGAGGTACTCACTATACACATCCTTGTATAGTTTAGGACAACGATATTTCACACCAGCTGAATTAATAGAAACTCGTCAACCATCACATCACCCCTTACCTCCATAAAATCAAGAACAAACTGGTTAATGTAACGTTTGGCATCTCTTAGTGTTGGAATATATTCTTCAAATATTGAGATTCGATAGGTTATAGTTTGTTGGATAACCATTTTTCATCTTCACTTCACCCAAACGCTCGCATAATTTATCTTCAATAAATTTAGATATATAAGAATATGGACCGGAAGGTATTGAAACTCAAATTAAAGAATTTGTCTACGGAAACAAGCATCCGCTGTGTTAGAAGTGTCTCTAATGATTTATTAACCTGCTGCTTATCGTATGCCGTTAAAAAAACAAGGTTGGTAAAAGCAGCATTACAATCTATCACCTTTTAACACTTCAAGTATCTCATCTTTCTGTTAAACGGTCGAAAGTCGTCTATAAACACAGAACCCTTTCTACCAAGATTGGCAAAGAGTTTGTTTTAATCGTTTCTTTGAGATCTTTTATTCAAATTCGGTAAAAAGTTCACAGGTTTCTCAACAACACCTCGATTATCAATCAATTGCAATGAAGCCATATAATCTTTCATGGTGTGGCTACATCTATGATCGTATTTTGATAAGACATAAGCTATACTAGAAAAGAAGTCTTCTTGAATGGTTTCAACCGACTTGCTGTCACGGGGAACAAAATATACAACTTCAAAATCTTTGTTACTAATGTGCTTTAACAGTAGATTTAGAAAAGAAAGTCGTTTCCCCGTTCCCGAAAGGAGCCGTAATAGCAAGGCTCCAGTCTTCTTTCCTATCAGACTCTAATTGTACCTGCTGACTTACTAGCTTCTTTATCAAGGCAAGTATATCATCCTCCTTACATTCTATTGGCCTATCGCTCAATATAGGATCTACAACACCAATAGTGCTTTCATACTTACCTTTGTATAAATTACGGTATTTCTTGTACTTGTTATAAAATGCGGCAAGAAAATAAGCGATACAAAGTAGCCATATTACATCAACATAGGCCACGGGCCATAACCAATAAACATAGTAATAATCACCACTTAATCGACAATCTACCAACAAGTATGCTACAACGGGCAATGCTATAATCACCTTATTGTCGTACTGATAGCGCATTCGATATTTCTTAGCCAAATCAAAAATGGCAAAGAACACAAGGACGAAAGTTAGCAATATTGACCAAAGGTTTGGTATAAAACGTTCAAGTACAGGAACTACGTAGTCGCCATACCAAGACAGAAACGCAGATTTGTAGGCTAGCAGGGCATATATAACGGCTAAACAAACAACCAGATAGCCAACTACGCCATGCTCGTTGGCCCAATTTCTAGCATTAGAAAGTTTTTCCTTATTCAAATATTGTTTTATTTTGCACATCAGTCTTTTATAGAAGTCATCTTGACTTTCATCGTTTGAATGGTTAGTAACAAGGACAAGGGAGGATTGTGTCAGTCGTTGTGTGGTTTGTATCCATCGTTTATCCTCCCCATTGTAGGTTCACCTTGCAAATATAATCCTTTGCTTTGAGATACGCAAGAGAACAAAAAGAAAAGCGCCAAACAACCGTTCACCCAGCGTGCAGAGGCGGCTTACCTATTCCACCACAGCAGAAATCCGAATAAATTTAAGGCCATGAACATCTGGCAAGACGCGTTTGTGACACCTGCAAAGGGTGGAAAGCCCCACCTAAAAACGCTGATTTAACGCCCCAGTTCGCCTTCCATCAGAAATAATGCGTAACTACTGTGCCACAAATAAGTAAATAAGAAAAAGACAATATGGCACAAGAAGACGTTTTCAAGAAAATAGTTTCGCACTGCAAAGAATATGGGTTCGTGTTCCCCAGCAGCGACATTTACGATGGGCTGGGAGCCGTTTACGACTACGGACAAAACGGCGTTGAACTGAAAAACAACATTAAGGAGTATTGGTGGCAAAGTCAATGGTGCTGCTGCACGAGCAACATCGTGAGCATCGACTCGGCCATTTTTATGCACCCCACCATTTGGAAAGCTAGCGGACACGTGGACGCTTTCAACGACCCACTTATCGACAACCGCGACTCTGAAAAACGCTATCGTGCCGACGTGCTGATAGAAGACCAAATTGCCAAATACGAGGAAAAAGATAGAAAAAGGGTGGCTAAGGCCGCCAAGAAAGTTCGGCGACAGCTTCGACGAAGCTAAGTTTCGCCAAACCAATCGCAGGTTTTGGAACATCAAACCAAGCGCGACGCACTGCACGAACGCTATGCACAGGCCATGCAAGGACCCAACTTGGATGAGTTGAAACAGATTATTCTGGACGAGGAGATTGTAGACCCCATCAGCGGAACAAAGAATTGGACCGACGTTCGCCAGTTCAACCTAATGTTCTCTACCGAAATGGGTTCGCTGTCTGATGCCACCAGCAAGATTTATCTGCGCCCCGAAACGGCACAGGGCATCTTTGTTAACTACCTGAAACGTGCAGAAAACGGGCCGCATGAAGTGCCTCTTTGGCATCGCGCAGATAGGAAAGGCATTCAGAAACGAAATTGTGGCGCGCCAATTTATCTTCCGCATGCGCGAGTTCGAGCAAATGGAAATGCAGTTCTTCGTTACGCCCGGCACCGAGCTCGACTGGTTCCACAAGTGGAAAGAAACGCGTATGAAATGGCATCAAGCATTGGGATTCGGTGCTGAAAACTATCGTTTCCACGACCATGAAAAGCTGGCGCACTATGCCAACGCCGCATCCGACATTGAGTTCCGCATGCCCTTCGGTTTCAAAGAGGTGGAAGGCATACACTCGCGTACCAACTTCGACCTGTCGCAACACGAGAAATTCTCGGGCCAGAGCATCAAATACTTCGACCCACAAACCAACGAAAAGCTACACGCCCTACGTTATCGAGACCAGTATCGGCGTAGACCGCATGTTCCTTTCGGTGATGTGCCACGCCTTTGAAGAAGAGAAGTTGGAGAACGGCGAAACACGCACCGTACTGAAATTGCCTGCCGCACTGGCACCCGTTAAGTTGGCCGTGCTGCCGCTGGTGAAGAAAACAGGTCTGCCCGAAAGGCTCGCGAGATTGTGAACGCGCTGAAATTCAAGTTCAACACGCACTACGACGAGAAGGACACTATCGGCAAACGCTATCGCAGACAAGACGCCATTGGCACGCCTTACTGCGTAACGGTTGACCACGACACGCTGACCGACAACGCGTTACGTTGCGTTTCCGCGACACCATGCAACAGAACGCTGAACACAGACCAACCAGAAAACATCATTGAAGACAAAGTGAGCATCACACCTTGCTCAAAAACTCGCAATAACCATGACGAAAAAGCTTTTTATTGACGCGCGGCCGCATGGATGGCTCTCGTTTTCACCGCATGCAGCAGAAACAGAACAATACCACCGACGACTTCCCCAACTGGCGAAGCCGCTGCGCGACTTTCGACGGTATATATAATTGGCGAAGGCCACCGCCCACGGCGGGTGATACCCAACGTTACGCTCCCCGAGGCGGTGAGAAACAAGACCGACAACGTGGCGGTGCAAGTGATTAAGGCGGTGAGGGTAGCGAACGCGCATTTCAGAACGATACGGTGCGCGTGATACTTCAAGGTCGACTTAAAGCCTCGCCTGGCTATCCCAAAGGCAAGGTTTTCCACCAAACCTATGTAGGAAGTGACGACAACACCACGGCCAATGCCGCCAAGCTGGCGGTGAGTTCGGTTGCGCCAGGTCTGCAAACGGCATTGCAAAACATGCCCGTAGGTGCCAAGTGGCGCGTGTACGTGCCTTACCAACTGGGCTTTGGCTCGGCAACAGGGAGCGGAACCAATGCTCCTTCGCTAAGCAAAACAGTATCTGTGCCTGCTTACTCTACGCTGGTTTACACCGTAGAAGTGGTGAGCATCATCCGTCAAGGGCATAAATAAGGCCACATAATCTTCTTCGGTGTGTTCTATAAGTTCCTTAACAGCGTGTCTGTGACATCAAGGGGAGTTTATAGAACACACCTTATTATATATACGCGCGCGCGTGCCACGTACCAACATTACACGCACTGAGTACGTTTCCGCTTGCTGCTAACATCAGCAACAACTCCTCTTGGAAAGCGCGCTTAACGATACCTGTTAAACTGCCACACACAACTCCCTCTTACGTTTTTCGTTCCATTTCTTTTGCCATACAGCAAAAAAAGTGTACTTTTACAAGCAGAAATCACATTATATTACTATAAAATCTATGAGTTTGAAAATCGTTGTACTTGCCAAACAAGTACCAGACACGAGAAACGTGGGCAAAGATGCCATGACGGCAGAAGGCAGCGGTGAACGCGCTGCCTTGCCCGCAATCTTTAATCCAGAAGACTTAAACGCATTGGAACAGGCTCTGCGCCTTAAAGAACAGCACCCTGGCTCTACCGTTGGTGTGCTGACGATGGGGCCGCCACGTGCAGGTGAAATCATCAGACAAGGGCTTTACCGCGGAGCAGACACGGGTTGGTTGCTTACCGACAAGCTTTTCGCCGGTGCCGACACGCTGGCCACATCCTATGCCTTGGCTACGGCCATCAAAAAGATTGGCGATGTGGACATCGTTATCGGTGGACGACAAGCCATCGACAGCGACACGGCACAGGTTGGACCGCAGGTGCAGAAATGTGGGCCTTAACAGGTTACATACGCCGAAGAGATACTGAAAGTTGAGGATGGCAAGCTAACCATTCGCCGACACATCGACGGCGGCGTTGAAACGGTTGAGGCACCCATGCCTTGCGTGGTGACGGTTAACGGAAGTGCTGCCCCATGCCGTCCTTGCAACGCTAAGCTGGTGATGAAATACAAAAACGCACGTTGCCCAATGGAACGCAACGGCAAAGAGCCGCATCCCGAACTGTTCGAACTGCGTCCTTACCTCACGCTCAACCAATGGACGTGGCCGATGTGGACGGAGATGCAGCCCAATGCGGACTAGCGGGTCGCCACAAAAGGTGAAGAGCGTGCAAAACATCGTGTTCAAGCCAAGGAAAGCAAGACGCTAGCGGCGCAGACGCCGACATCGAGGCGATGATGAGAGTTGGACGAAAAGATTATCGGATAAGGGGAGGTAAAGTGCGCAGGAGCCTCACCCCCAACCCCTCTCCAAGTGGAAAGGGGAGTGATATGCCTTGCGAATTAAAAGAAGAAAAGAGCTTTTAAAGGTGAAAGGATGAAAAGATGCTACGCCATCAAAAGCCATTATGCTGTTTATGCCTTACCTTATGTCCTTATGTTCTTCTGTCTAAAATCCTGTGCTTTTGAAGAAAGCCGCAAAGCATTTGGCTTAACTCCTTAACTACATAACTCCTTAACTCCTCAAAAACATCTCCTTCTTAAATTAAAGAACAAACATGAACAACGTATTTGTATATTGCGAAATAGAAGACACGACGGTGGCCGAAGTGTCTCAAGAATTGCTAACCAAAGGTCGCAGCCTGGCCAACGAGTTGGGCGTGCAACTGCATGCAGTGGTTGCAGGCACGGGAATTAAAGGCCATGTCGAAGGCCAAATCTTGCCTTACGGCGTAGATAAGCTTTTTCGTTTTTGATGCCGATGGGCTCTTTCCTTACACATCGGCGCACATACCGACATCCTGGTGAACCTCTTTTAAGCAAGAGAAACCGCAAAATCTGCCTGATGGGCGCAGCGGTTATCGGTCGCGATTTGGGGCCACGCGTGTCGTCGTCGCTTGCAGCCTTGCCGCAGACTGTACCCAGCTGGAGAGTTGGCGACTATGATGACAAGAAAGCAGGGTAAAGCGTACGACCAGTTGCTTTACCGATTCGCGCTCGTGCGGAAACATCGTGGCAACGATTGTTAACCTCGATTCCACCAGACCACAAAGTGAAAGCTACTACGGTGAGAAGTGGCGCTGATGCAGAAGAAAGTGTTGGACGAAAACTCTAAGGGAGAAACCGTTTACCCCGACGTTGCACAGTGCGTACAACCCGAAAGCTGTGGTGAAGGTGCTCGACCGCCACGTTGAAGAGGCCAAACACAGCCTAAAAAGGTTCGCCCATCACGTTGTGTGGCTGGCGGCTATGGCGTAGAGGCAGCAAGGAGGGTTTCGACCTGCTTTTCAGACTTGCCAGGAACTGCATGGCGAGGTGCAAGTAGAGACCGCCGTTGATGCAGGCTGGGCCGACCGCGACAGGCAGATTGAGCCAGACGGGCGTTACCGTTCATCCCAAAGGTGTTTCATCGCTTGCGGTATCTCTGGTCAGATACAACACATCGCGGAATGCGAGACAGCAGCATCATCATCTCTCAACACCTTGATACCCATCAACAAGATAACGGACTATGTTATCGTGATTGCAGTAGAAGAAGTGGTGCCGAAGCTGATTAAATGTTATTATAAAAATAAGTAGTAAAACAGACCAAAACCTTGTGACCTCACCCCAACCCTCTCCAAAGGAGAGGGAGTAATATCTTAGACAATGATTTGCAAGTTACTTCAATTTTTCAAAATGGCCGCAGGGCTATCTTTAACCACAACACTCAAGTGGGGAGTGAGGTCTGTCAGCGAAGAGTCTATTTGGGTATGCAATGCTTTTACGCTTATTAACAGCTTAACGGCCAGAACCTGATGGCAGAACGGAATTATGGATACGAAACAGCTTCGCCCGACCGCTATTCACAACTGAAAACTTGTTCGCACACAACAATCAAAGGAATGACGCCAAGCGAAGAACGCTTGTGGAATGCACTCAGACATCATCGTGCGGATATAAATTTGAACAGCGTACGCCGCGAGCTTCATCGCCGACTGTTTCTTGGAGAAACATTTGTGGTGAAGTGGACGGTGCATATCATGGTTTGCAAACCTTAAGCAGACGGTACCACCCCGTAGTCAAGTTCTCCGACAAAGGGAACTTTCATGTTATCCGTTTCGGTAACGATGTGGTTGACGAAACTCGATGTGGTTCTGCAGCATCAAAAGAATATCTATTTAATGACCAATCATTGAATTATCACGCCGCCTCATCTCCAAACAGCGAATGGCGAAGAAAATGTTTGCCATTCACTCGCTTTATCACGCTGTTCGCGGGAGATTGGCTAACTTCACAAGCAAAGACGAAACAGGATTGAACGAACGGCCTGCTTTCGCCACCATAAACAAACAAACCTCTACTCCCTCTCCCTTTGGAGAGGTTGAAGTGAGAAACCCAAATTGTATTACGATATGGCAAATTGCTTCGGGACGCTCCCGGTTGATTCCACCTTCATCACCCATTGATGAAAAGAATTGTTGAGCTGAAAGGCGCAGCTTTGAAGATAAAAGATAAATGATGACGCACCCGTTGACTGCGGACGCCATCGAAAACTATAAGCAACTGTTGGAAATAACCCAGGCGACATCACCGCTAACGTTATCGAGCCGACAGCGAATCGGTTGATGAGGGTCCGCACCTCGTCGACGGACGCATGATGTTATACCTCGAAAACGTTCGAAAACGCCTCGACGCCACGCGCAAAGCTGGTCTGTGGGGCATCTCTATGCCACGCCGTTGGGAAGTTTGAACCTCCCAGCAACGCCTTATTCGATGGCATCTGAAATGATGGCGACAGCCGATGCAGACTTCAAAACATCTGGAGCTTGCAAGACTGCATCAGAAACGCTATACACAATTTGGCGAGCGAAAGAGCAGCGCAAGTACATTCGCGCGTTTGCCAAAGCGAAACGATATCGATGGACCTCACCGAACCCGATGCGGGCAGCGACGCAAAGACGATTGTATAAACCACCTACTCGGAAAAGACGGATCGCTGTTATCAAGCACGCGTAACGCTTCATCACCAACGGCGATTCAGACTGTTCTACCTGGTTCTGGCGCGCTCAGAAGAGGTGAAAGATGGTCGCGGACTGTCGATGTTTATCTACGACAAGCGTCAAGGTGGCGTTACCGGTGACATATTGAAAACAAATTAGGCATACGCCCGAAATAAACCTACGTGCGAACTTGTTGGCTAAAGATGCCAACCGAACTGTGCGGTCAGGCATGGGCCTCATCAAGTACGTTATGGCGTTGATGAACGGCGCACGTTTGAAATATCGCCGCGCAGAGCGCGTTGGTGTGTCGCAGGCCGCCTATGGCGAAGGTTTGAACCGCTCATGAACATAAACAGTTCGATATGAACATCGGCAAACTTCCCGCCGTGTACGATATGCTCTACCTCGCGCATGAAGGCCGGTGGATGCGGGACATGGCATTCTCTACCAAACGGCACGCTATGGAGCATCTACAAAGCACTCGACGACATCGCACGCGAACGCAAACTTACCCCTGAAGAACGCGCCGAGCAAAAGAAATACATGCGCTTGGCCGATGCTTTCACGCCGCTGGCAAAAGGGTATGAACTCTGAATACGCCAGCAAAACGCCTACGATGCCGCCGCCTGAAATTCGCCGGTGGTTCAGGTTTCATCATGGAGTATAAACCAACGTCTCTATCGCGATGCGCACATTTCTCTATCTCGAGGGCACAACGGCTGCAGGTGGTGGCCGCCATTCACTTCTATCACCAATGGAACTTACCTCAGCATCATGAAAGAAATGCTCGAAGAAGAGGTGTTGAGAACCTACAACCACTTAAAGGGCGTGTGGCCAAGTTGGTGGAACGTTACGAGAGCGTGAACAACGTGAAAGTGCAACCTTAAGACAGACAAGAACTTCCTTGCACGTCTGCTTTACGAGATGACTGCCGAACTTTTCATGTCGTTTTCATCATTGCCGACATCAGCTCGAACTCTTCGAAAAATTGCCAACATGTACATTCATGCCGAAGAGGCTGTTATTGGCAGCCATGCCTTCATCGCCAACTTTAAGGTGGAAGACTTGGAATACTAAATCAGCGCTAAAAGAACTCACTCCCTTCTCCTCTTTGGGAGAGATAATCCTATAATATACGCCAGTTCAGGATAAAGAAAAGTGTCCTAAAAGTTGGTAATCTCACTGTGTTGCTGTAACTGTATGGTTGAAAGAGCAATAACCTTTAAAATACATGTAGCGATGAGTTACCACAGACAAAAGTTACAGAAATCTTTTTGTATATTGGATGAGTTCTGCAAGAATTTTAGATGGCGAGTTAACTAAAGACCTACATCGCATAGACGAGGATATAAGCGCATGCAGAGGCGCAAAGGCGGATGTCCAAGGCGTAGCCATGACCATCCCTGCTGTGCTACCATTTTGGCTCTTTCCGCAACCAGCACTATTCCTCTTCTTCATCGAGACATCTGGCAAAGCTTCACCCTGAGGCCGTGTCTGCACGCGTTTCAGCGGAACCTCATGCCCCGTGTGTTCGCTCGCCTGATGAGCTTCATGCGCATCCAGGTTTTGGAAGAGTGCACGGGCATTGGTTTCGTGGACCAGTACGATGCCACGCATGCTGGCAGCGTGGAGAGTCTGGCACAAGGTCTTTGATGGACTCGCAGAAGACGAAAGGAACGATGAATTGGTGTCATGGCTTCAAGCTTCATCTGCTGTGCAACGAGATGGGCGATGTGCTCACGTTCTGCTAACTCCCGCAAACGTGGACGACAGAGACCAGGGTGTGGAAGTCTTCACCAAGGTGCTCTACGGCAAAGTGTTTGCCGACAAAGGGGTACATCAAGCAAAAATTCTTTGAGAACCTCTTCAACCAAGGCATCACCTCGTTCATGCGAGCTCAAATCAAACATGAAGAAAACAAGCTTGTGCCCTTGTGGGACAAGATGATGCTGCGCAAGCGATATATAATAGAATACATCAATGAACTGCTCAAGAACAGGCCAACCTTGTCCATTCACCATCATCGCTCGTACACTGCTTCCTCATGAATCTTTGTGCAGCATTGGCTGTATACTGTTTCTTCGAGAATAAGCCCGAGGCACTGCCAGTGCGCATTGAAAAGAGTAGGCAAATTGGAACTTTTCTAAGCGATCCTTATCCCGAACTGGCTTATATCTTGGGGCTTTAACTCTCAGCCTACACATGCTGAACAACAAAGGGGCGTATTACCATTCAGTGGTAACACGCCCCTTTTATCTTCAATAGCTAAAACTAAACTAACCTTGTAAGACTCTTAAGCCAAAAAGCGAGTTGATAAATTAACGAGTTGACAAGTGAACAAATTAACGAATTGACAAGTAAAACAAACTGACGGTTAGCAGGCGAAGCCATCTTTTCACCCTTTCACCCTTTTCACCTTTTAAAAAGGCGAAGCCATCTTTTTCACCTTTTCACACTTTCACCCTTTCACCTTTAAGCCGTCCTTTACACCATCTGCCCAATCAGCTCTTCCCATCCCCAGGCAGCATATCAATAACAGGAATCTCAACCATAGTATAGCATCCAGGCTGCAAGCGCATGGAGGCGCGAGCACGTATAACCAGCACCTGAGCCGTCAATGCGGGGTTGTTAATGCTCATGTCGAAAGAGAAATGTTGGTTTTGGGTCTTTCCGCTAACACCTTTACGAACCAAATGAACGCCATGCCCCATGTCGCGAACCTCGTCTACCGACTTCACGGCAAACACATGCGTCTCATCGTTAGCGAAATATGGGTCGGCCTTTACCTCTGCGGCCACATCTTCAAGGCGTGCGCCATCCTCCAATTCCACATAAACCATCCTGCGATGAATGCCTTCGCCCTGCGGGATAGTCATCGAAAGGGCATTCTTAACCCCCTTCTTACTGCGCACACACACGCTGTGTCCCATGCTCATACCTGGTCCGAAGTTGGTGTACGATAAGCCTTTGGGTGCCAAACTCTGCATCAACATGCGGACGATAGAGTCTGAACCTGGGTCCCATCCAGCCGAAATAACGCTCACTCGGCCATGTTCGCGCACACGAGGCGTCAGCTCTGCGCGATAGTTCACGATGCCAGAGTGGATGTCAAAGCTGTCTACCGTGTTTATTCCCATAGCCAAATAACGTTTGGCGTATGTCGGACACTCGCGCGTAGGCAAAGCCAAGATGACCACATCCACATCGTGCAGCTCGGCAATATCAGCCCACGCACGTCATATTTTCCAGCTCCATCGGCTTATCTTTTCGCCCCTTGTCGCCTTACAATACCAGCCACTTCAAAGTCGGGGAGACGCCTCAACGCTTGTAACGTGTATTGTCCCATGTTGCCGCAGCCACTCGGCCGCTCTAATCTTTTTCATATTCTTAAATATTTATGTATTGTTATCATCTTCTTTATCACCTGCTTGCGATGTCGCAAACACGTGCCAGATCGCACCAGATACGCGTTTCTGCGACATACAAAAAGTAATGCATTACCATGATAACGGCAAACAAGCCGAGTTAAAAACACCACATCGCCAGCTACAATTGGTGTTAAAACAGACACAATCTTATCTTATATCAACGCCCGACACGGTCGTTATCGTACCTCATGTTATATAATAGCCACCGCCCTAGCGCCACAATCAAGCCCTTCTATCCTCATGTTTTCACGCATCGTCATCGATACATAAAACATGTTATTTTAATTTGTTTAAAAGCGTAATATTGCGTACATTTGCAATTTTAAACACTATATTTTTAGTTATAATTCAAAACATCATCATTATGAAAAGAACGCTACTCATCTTGTTCTGTTGCCTGTGTTTATGCAGCATACGGACAATCTTTACAAGCCAATTTCCTATGCCGTGAGGAACTATCACCTTATTATAGCATGGGATTTTGGGACTCGGTTGAAGAAGCCAACAGGTGGAAGTACTTCGCCCCTGTAACAACACTGCCACGTGGCAGTGTTCGAACAACCAAGCTGGAAAGGGCTGAAACCCTTCTCTGCTGATCCCAACAGCAAGTTCTCGCTAGGAATTAGCTACTCCAACAAAAGCAGAGCTGCAGTCGCCCCAAATAACCATCAAGCCCAACAGCACGTGCAGCTTTTACGCCTGTTTCAGTCCTGGGTTGTTGGTCTTTGCCAAGTGGAAACTACTTATCACCGATGTAGACACAAAGGAAACGACAGAATTACTGGATGCTTTCAAGTGGTCGCAAGACAATGCTCGATGGTCCTAACTGGAACAAGTTCAACGCAAACCTGTCGGCCTACGCCCAAAAAGAGGTGCAATTCTCCTTTTGTCTACGAGGGTTCGAGGTGGCGAAGACGTGTTTATCGACGGGTTCGCAGTATCGCAAAAACATGCAAACGCCACTCTCATCCCACATCGTTGAGGGCGAAGAAGTGGCGTTTTACAATTCTTCCGTAGGCAAGGTTACGATCTTCATAAACTGGAAGTTTGAGGCGGAACGCAATCGTTTCCACCGACGAACCCAAAGGTTGTATGATGCAAAGCTGGAACTTACCCCGTAACGCTGACCGTTAGCAATGGTACGGGAGGAGCATAGCTTTACCCACGCAGGGCCTCATGTAAACGTGAGCAAAAGAGGCTCCGCAAAGCTCTTTATCGGGTAGAACCCGGCGGTTATCTCTCGCCATTCGTTGGCCGTTTCATCGCCATGGGCTCGTCGCTCACGTTTCAAAAAGAGCCTCTCTAAGGGCAACCCCACCCGCAATGGCAATGGTCGTTCAAAGGGGCAAACAGCAGACAGAGCAACGAGCAAAACCCACCGTAATGCCCACAACAAACAAGGTGTATTCAGCGTGGGGATTGCGTACACCAACGATGCAGGGAACCAGCAAAGACGCGCTATTGAAACTACATACAGAGTGGGTGGACAGCACATTTGGAACATAACGCCCGAAGAAAAGCCCAACATCTAATGTCATTGGACTGAGGTATACTGGCCTCGCGAGCTCTAACTGCTCAACGCATGACAAAGTTTGCCGAACGTTTCGATGCGCCCACAGGCTAGAGGCCGAGTAAAAAGCGTAGACGTTTACTTTGGTTCTACGGTCACGGTTAGCCCTAATGCCGAAATAAGCGTTGCCTTAACGCTGGCCGACGACAAAAGGCATGCGCCAGATAGTGCTCGCCACTTCTACGCTAAAAGCGTCTGAATTGGTTTACGACGAACAATGCGATAAAGCCTACCACCTTCACTTTCAACACGCCTGCAACGGTAGAAGAAGGTTCTTCGTTGTCATGGCGGACTGCCCAGCAACGACAGGCACACAATTCGGACAAGATAGCGCGTCGCTTTTGCCTACGCAGACAAGCGAAGAGAAAATCCGCAACTGCCATCTCTTGGCGAGCAGACGGCCACAGCAACAAGCCCACGACACCTATACATGGTATCGCAACGACGACGACACCCTTTCGATGGCTGTTTGCCCATTGCTATCTTACGACCTTTCCACTGCATTGCCGCGCAATGAGTGCCAATGCGGGCGAGGTTCGGCCCGATTTTCGACGGGACCAGCCTACTCACCGCCGCAAAAATCGATTACGATGTATGCAGAAGTGTACGCCGCACGGTGCGATGTATTATCGGCAATAAAGACCCCACCTGCTGTCACTACGCCATCTGCCTGCGGGGTCTACGTTGTGAAAACCACTGGGAGACAAAGATTATGAGACACGTGAAAGTGGTAAAGGGTGGGTGGTAGGTGTGGTAAGTAGTAGTAGTAAGTGGTAGTGGTGGTAAGTAGTAAAGTAGTAAGTAGTGGGCGGTGGGTGTGGGGTAGAGATTAAGGGTAAAGGTAAGTGGAGGTGCACTTACGCACTTGCATGTACCCGCTACCATCTTACCACTATATCACCCTGCCTACCTGCCTACCGTCTCATCTACTTACTACTTTGCACTGTACTGCGCACCACTGCCTTAGTGCTTACCACCATACTTACTGCCACACTGCCTGCTTACTGCCCTGACTGCTTGCTGCTCTGCTGCTTACTAACCTGCTACTTACTGTCCTGGCTCTTACTACTTTCTGCTTGCTACTCTGCTAGCACTCTGCTACCTGCACTGCTCTACTGCACTACTGCCCTGCCTACTTACTGCTCATCGCCCTGCTCATCGCCTACCGCACTCTTACTACCCCTGCTACTCACTGCTGCTACCACTTTGTTACCCGCCACTACTTACACTTCATTTAAGCGAATTATGTTTGTCATTACCACCATTGCCTTAACTTTGCATCACGTAAGAGCCGCTAACCGCAAGCTCGCCATACCATTACATCGAACCCAGCGCAAAGAAGCCTAACACTGTACGAACTGGACCAAATGGTGCGCGATGCGCTCGCCATAACCATGCCCGACGAATATTGGGTAGAGGCCGAAATCTCTGAAATGAGGGAGGTTCGCGGCCCAGCTGTTACATGGAGTTGGTGCGAGAAAGATGTAACGGAAAACACCTGTAAGCCAAGGCATCAGCCAGGGTGTTGGAAGAACAAATGGGCGTTTTGCGCCCCACTTCGACACAACGCCAGCAAATACTACGCGCAGGACTGAAAGTAAGGCTCTTGGTGTACGCCGATTTCCATGAAGCATACGGCTTTTCGTGGATTGTGGCCGACATAGACCCCACTTACACACTGGGCGACATGGCGCGCAAGCGGCTCGAAATTGTGCGGACACTGAAACAGCAAGGCGTGTTCGACCTGCGAAAAGACTTTTCGCCTGCCGCTATTTGCGCAGCGTGTGGCCGTTATTTCTAGCGAACAAGCGGCTGGTTACGGCGATTTCTGTCGTCATCTGCAGGAAAACGAATGGCGTTTGCAATTCTCGGTACAGCTTTTTGCCGCCACCATGCAGGGCGAAGGCGTTGAAAGGAGCGTCAGTGCAGCCCTCAACGCCATCAACGAGCGGCTAGCCGACTTCGATGTGGTGGTTATCATCCGCGGCGGAGGGGCCACCAGCGACCTCAGTGGCTTCGACAGCTTGCCATTGGCCGAGAATGTGGCCAACTTCCCCCTACCAATCATCAGCGGCATTGGGCACGACCGCGACGAAAGCGTGCTAGACATGGTGTCTTTCCGCCGTGTAAAAACGCCCACTGCTGCGGCTGCTTTTCTGGTAGAACACCTCGCGGAGACCTACCAACGCATTCTCGATGCGCAGAAGAGATGGTACCTGGTGCAAAAGGCGCATGGAATTGGGCGCATCAACTGGACAAAACTTACCGAAAAGGTGCCGATGTTGTTTTCGCTGGTGCGCACAGAAGAGAAAGAGCTCAACAGCCTGGCCCTGCGCATGCAAAACATAACAACCACGCGCAGCAGCAAGGACTTGCGCCTGCAACGGCTGGCACTCCCTGCCAAACCCACGCCGGGCAACGCTTACAAAGGCCGACATCGCGCCTCGAACTGACTGCAACAAGCCGTCAAGTCGCGACCATCGCAGTTGCTTGCCAAAGGTTACAGCATCACTACGCGTGGCCGGAAGGTGGTACGCAACGCCAACGACTTGCAAAAAGGCGATGTATCGGTACCAACTGCAAAAGGTAAGGTTAAATCTGTTGTTGAATAAGTTTGAGGTTGTAAGGTGGTGAGTTTATGAGTTGTTGAGCTTGGAAGGTTATGAGTTTATGAGTTTGGAAGTATGTTAGCAAGCTTACAAAACAATAAGCCATTACGCTCAACAAACAAATGAGCCTAGCCAAACACGCAGATGTTCACAAATTCTGAAAACCCAACAACTCACGAAACCAAATAACTCACGAACTGATAAACTCAACGACCCAATAACTCAGCAACTCAATAACTCACAAGCTCAACAACTCATAAACTCAAAAAGCTCAAATTATGGCTAAACAAGAAATGAAATACGAAGAGGCTGTGGCACAACTAGAAAGCTGTGTTCGCCGAATGGAAACAGGCGAACTCAACCTCGACTCGCTTGCCGATGAACTGAAAAAGGCTCAAAAACTTATCAAGATGTGCAAAGACAAATTGACTAAGACCGATGAGGAAATAAAAGAAAATGCTGGAAGAAGGACAAATGTGACTTTAACTGAAAGTTTCGACAGTGCTGAAACCAGCATATATTAATGTAAATTTAGAACAAAGTTACAAACAAGATATGAAACTCACATGGGATGTCGTTTGGGAAACTAGCAGAGTTTTGCTCCGCCGATGCTTTCGAGATACGCTCTAATCCTGATAAATAGCAATCCTATGTTTCATACGCAACAAAACACATATAAGTATAAAAATCGTGGGGTGATTTATTCACTTGACGAAAGTTTGGTTACTAAAAAACTAGTTAGCAGAATTGTCGTTAAACTAAATAGGTAAAAAATGATAAAATCAATCTCGTTATTAATCACGGCATTCGCATTAGCTGCAATGTTTATGCCCAACACAATGTAAAGTCGCTCTCGTTGCAACCTAAAATCGGTGTTGGTCTTTCAGAATTAACCAGCCATTACGACTCGATTTCAGAACAGGCCTTGTGGTTGGCTTTGAAACCGAGAATACAAATTAGGCGAAACTGGGTTTTGTCCGCTGGTTTTGCTTTGCTCTCAACAGAGGGAGCAAAATACTCCGCGGAGATAGAAACCACCACTACGAGATACAACTATTTTAACATTCGAGTGTTAGCCAATTTCTATGTAGCGAAAGAATCTGGCCTTAAAGTGGGCTTACAACTTGGTTTTAAAGTCGAGTAGCAAGACTATTTTGAAAGTAGAGGCTGGGAAACTTCGCGGGTTAACGACAACATTAGAGATGTTGATGTAGCCTTACCTTTGGGCATATCCTGCGAACTGGGCAAGTGTTTGTTGCAGATCACGTTATGATTTCCGGCCTTACCGAAGTGAGAGTGCGTTCTCAATTTAGTGTTTTCAATTCACATCGGCTATCGTTTTCGACTTGATAAAAGGAAAAACGCTATAATCATCGCCTCGGCACCAAGTACACGTCATTTAGCTAAACATCTTTTAAATCCGTTCACGGCGGTTTGTTAAAGAGTTAGCCATTGAAAATGGCAGGTACAATGTGAAAAGGCATCCCACAAAGCATATCTCAGTATCCCAAGCCCCATTTAAAAGGGTGTCTTGGGATACTTGTTTTATGAAACCAGGCTAAACCTCAATCGGCCATTGCATCTTTGCCCAGTACTTCGTCACATGGTAGAAGTGCTTATCTTGGTTTAGCAGCACAAAGATAACAAACTCCCCTCTCATTTTATAGAAATATTATGCAAGACTGCTTGTTAGAGTGTATAATTTGCAAACATTTACAAACAGATTATTCTCCTTGAATACATTCTAGCGAGAATAAACCTAGCATGTTATTTTGCTTGGGAATTTCGGTCTTTCACATTCTTTTTGTCTATTTTGAGCACACACAAGCAAAATGCACCATTTGCCTTTCTGGATTGTCCTGAATCACAAATTTTCCTACCCCAAGCGATTTTAATGGTCAAAAACACCACCTTACAGAGCATTTTCCTCTAAAAGCGTGTCTTTCTTTACCATTCCGCAAAAGCCAACATACAAGATGCAGAATATACATTCCACCTTGCATTTGCGGCATTCCCTTGCGTTTTGTAGCATTTTACCTGTACATTTAGCAACAAAACGCCGCTGTGTTTTGCTGCTAATTGCACTGCGTTTGCGCCACCTTGCGTTTTGCCGCTAAATGCGGTGCAATTTATACAAATAGCACTTTCTTTTGTTGTTAATTGTCCACCATTCCTGTATAAATCGCGTTATACCGCAAAATGGTTGCTAACATTATACAGGCTAATGCCAATTTTAGCCCGAAAAGAACCTCCGCGAAAAGTTTGAATATTTGCCACCGAATGAGGCGAATTGGTGAACGGCGGGGCATCGATGTTAAAATTACACGCGAAAATTTTACGCTATCCCCAAAACGTCAGGTGTGTTTAACAACCGACAAAGGTAAGAGACTGAGCATAAAGGCATTTCGGGTTTAACGCAATGCAAATCTTAACCATCGTAACATTCAACAAAGGCAAAAGACAAGCGCAGGCACTTCGCGTTATGCAATACAAATCTTAACCATCATAACATCAACAAGACAAAGACAAGCACAAAAGTATTTCGCGTTATGCAAGTACAGCTGTAGCAATACTTATGCCGGTGCGGGTTAAACGCCCGCCGATTAACGCGTGCAGCCAGCCAATAAAGACATTAAGCCAACAGGTTGCAAGCCAGCAAACCGCTAAAGTAAGCACCACAAAGGTACCACAACACCCGCTTTGCGTCCCTTTCGTTGCGGTTCGCCAAGATAATCGTTGGTGCTAGAAGGCTCAGGCCTATGCGCGTTAGTGCCAACACCTCTCTGCGCGGAACATCCCGCTGCATCAGTTGGTTATACTTGTTCCAAAAGTTTAGGTATGTAGGGGTCTGTTTCGCCCTTCACCATCTTCATATAGTTCAGTCGGCGCGCAGGCAGCGCCAAGGTGAGAGTATTCACCACGCCCCTAGATCTTACCATGTTGCCACGATAAGCGCGCAAGGCTGCTCTGGCGGTCTCCCAGCCATATCGTTCCACATATAACAAGCTGCGTATCTGCGGTGCATCATTCGCGTACGATTCGCATGGCTCACCACAACGCCCGTAACCTGCTGCCTTCGTCCCACGTCGTTTGCAAAGCGCGTTTTGCGGTCGTTCAGGCTAAATCCGTACTTCTCAACAATGCCGAAAGCCTGCAAATAGAAACTTCCCGTTGGGCGCAGCACATCACTTGTCGCTAACGACGTATCATCGACCTCAGCGCGAGTAGGTTGCCCCTATGCGTTGGGCGGCGGAGCCAGTTCTTCGTCATCTTTTGCACGCATGTCGAGAGTGTTGGCGGTAAGGAATCCTGCGGCAACACATGCCCAGGTTCGGCAGCAGTACACAGCCCCGAAAAGCAGGCGTGCGGCCTCGGCGGAAACTACTTTTAAAAGCTCTGCCAACAAAAGCGTCTTCACCATTTGCCTGGTAATGGAGGGGAAGAAATCTTTGATGTCGATGTTCAGGATGTAGCGTTTGCCCAGATGCTGTTGGGCATTTTGCACCACCGAACGCCCCTTCACAAAGCCGTAACACCAAGTTGTGGGTTCGTAATACTGCTGCAACAAGGCATTAAAGCCCTTTAACGTGTGCAACAAACTCGATGAGAGCCACGATAGCACGCGTTCCGCCGTGCTTTTTGTGTGCTCTGGTAGCGTTTGCCGGCGGTTGTCTTTACTGGTATCTGCGAAGCAAAGCATCTGGTTTTCGCCTGAAACCGGCAAACACCAATATTGCTGGCCAAGGTATTAAGAACATTGGTCAGCTCGTCGGCCGAGTATATGTATTGCAATTGGTTGCCAATTAGTGCTTTTAGGTTTACATCTCTATCAGTTCGGGCCATGCTATCTAGGGTTATATCGTAAAAATATAGGAATGCCGTAGAAGTTTACTTTATGGTAAAACCCATTTACCATAAACAATACTTTATATCAAACTCTGACGAATACATCAGAAACTACCTCTAAATTTCTTCGGCTATTCCTATACGTTGGCAAAGATGAAACATTTCTTTTTATACTACAAGCGTTGCGTTATATGGTTTTATGATTTATTTACATTTTGGCATATACGCTGCAATTTCACTTCACAAAAAGGCGCAAATGATGTAAGCAGAATTGGGAACCTTGATTAGCAGCATGATATTGGCTTGTGCAAAGGCACTTACGCCCCTTTCTTTCGCCTGCAAATGCAGTTTTTTATGCGCACACACAATAATGCGCAACGAGAGTCGTTATATAATAACGTATACGTACACATATAAAAAACATCATTAATGATTGAATATATCAAGGGCGACTTGGCCGAACTTACCCCAGCAATGGCTGTGATTGAGGCGGCCGGGGTGGGCTATGCGCTCAACATATCGCTGAATACATACACCGCTATCCAAGGTAAAGAAAAGGTAAAACTGTTTGTTCACGAGGCATTGGTAACGGGCGGGCGCGACGATTCGTACACGCTTTATGGGTTCGCCACGCGTCAAGAGCGCGAACTTTATCGCTTGCTTATCAGCGTTTCGGGCGTTGGAGCCAATTCGGCACGTATGATTCTTTCGGGAATGTCGCCCGCCGAACTGTGCAACGTCATTGCCGCCGGCGACGACAAGATGCTGAAAACCGTTAAAGGCATTGGCGCAAAGACGGCGCAACGCATCATCAGTAGACCTGAAAGACAAGATTGTTACAAGCGGAGTGGCCCAAGAATTGTCGGTACCCACAAACGCAAACGCCACGGTTATGAACACAGCCGTGAAGGACGAGGCCGTGGGCGCGCTCACCATGCTGGGCTTTGCACCAGCTGCATCAGCCAAAGTGGTGGTTGAAATACTGAAAGAACAACCCGAACTGCCCGTTGAACAGGTGGTGAAAGCGCGTTGAAAATGATCAAAGTGACCCTAAAAAGGCGTGCTGAAGTAAGAAAATAAAAAGGACGTTGATGGTGGCGCTCGTCATTTGCTTGGCGGGTTATGCCCTCGCTTTTGCCCCTTTGTGCAAGACAACAGAGGGCGAAGGCAAAACAACCGCACGCAAAGAAACGCCAACACGGCACCTGCAAGAAACACCAACACGCCCCCAAAAACAACACGCCTCAACGCAACGTGGAACGCCCCACCCTACCCGAAGACGAGCAAACCGGAAGACACAACGCTGGTGATTGACAACGAAGACGCACCCGAAACACAAACCAACGACAACCTCTCCAAACAGCCCCTGCAACACCGCTTTGGCGCGTGCAGCCCACTACGCCCACCACTTATGGCGACCTATGGCAAAACGCAATGGACCTGAAACGCCCTGACAACATGAAACAGGGGGTGGAATATAACGACACGCTTGACCGCTACCTGCTTGGAACGAAATGGGGAAGGACGTATCTGGGAACGCCTATCATGATGACGCCCGACGAATATCGGCGTTGGAGCGAAAGACAAGCACGCAACAGCTTTTTAGGAAAAAGAACGACGAGATATACAAGGCGAAAGGCAAAGAGAAGTTCGACTTCACCGACATGCACTTCGACTTAGGTCCTGCCGAAAAGATATTCGGACCTGGCGGCGTGCGCATCAAAAAGCGCAAGGTTCGGCAGAAATTCGTTTCAGTGCTACGCTTAAAAACATCGACAACCCGTCTATACCCATCCGAAATCGCAAGACTACGACGATGAACTTCGACGAGAAGATTAACATCAACATGAACGGAAAGGTGGGAGATAAGGTGAACATGAACCTAAACTACAACACCGATGCCACCTTCGACTTTGATGCGCAAAAGCCTTAAACTGAAATACGACGGTAAGGAAGACGAGATAATAAAGCTTGTTGAGGCTGGCAGCGTGAGTTTTCCCGCCAACTCATCGCTCATCAAAGGGGCCAGTTCGCTCTTCGGCATACGTACTGATTTGCAGTTTGGTAAGCTGAAAATGCAACTCGTGGCGTCGCAAAAAGAAATCGTCGTCGAAAAGCGTCTCTTCGCGCGGAGGTGTGCAACTAACGCCTTTCGAGGTTGGATGCAGCCAACTCACGAGAGAACCGACACTTCTTTCTTTCTGCACTATTTCCGCGACAAGTACGACGAGTGGATGGCCTCGTTACCCACCGTTAAGAGTGGTGTCAGCATCAATCGTGTGGAGGTTTGGGTAACAAACAAGAGCAGGGAACAACCACTAACACGCGCAATATCGTGGCCCTTACCGACCTTGGCGAGGGTGGGCATCTCTAATCCGCTGTGGAGCGCATCGGGATTGGTGCCTGCCAACAACGCCAACTCCGAATATCCGGCGATGGTTAGCACATACGTTGCAGCCCGCAACATCGACCAAACGTCGACAACACTCGACGGAATAGCGGGTTTCGTGGGCGGAAACGACTGAAAAACTTCAAAACGCACGACTTCTTCAACCTCCGAGTACACCGTTAACACCACGATGGGCTACATTTCGCTAAGGCAAGGCCTGCAAACCGACCAGGTTTTGGCCGTGGCCTACGAGTACACTACGGCGGAAACACCTATCAAGTGGGCGAATTTGCTGCCGACAACACCGACACCAATCAGGCTTTTGTTCGTTAAATCGCTCAAAAACACCCAGTAACAACCCGCGGCAAGGCAACTGGCATTTGATGATGAAGAACGTGTATTATCTGGCAACATCGGTTTGAGAAAGAGCGTTTCCGTCTAGACATCGAAGTATCAAAGCGACACCACAGGCGTTTACGCTGACCCATTCCCGAAACGCAAGTAAAAGACCAACCTTTGATTAGGTGATGGGCGCAGACCGACGGACAACAACAATAAGGTGCATGCCAACGGCTATTTTCGATTTCGTTGAGGGCTATACCATAAGCAACGGACGCGTGTTCTTGCCCAAGACACAGCCTTTCGGCAAACACCTGTACAACTATCTTCGGGCCAAGGGCGTGCCAGATGCCGTTGCTCGCAGCTACACTTACGACCAATTGTACGACTCGACCAAGACCATTGCCAAACAAATTGCCGAGAAAAACAAGTTTATTCTTACTGGACAATTCCGCGGAACCAGTGCCAACGTCATCTCACTTGGCGCATACAACGTGCCGCAAGGTTCGGTTGTGGTCACGGCTGGCGGCGTTAGGCTCACCGAAGGCGTAGATTACACCGTGGATTATTACGCCGGCGAAGTAACCATCCTTAACCAAAGCATCTTGGATGCAGGCACAGCGGTGAACGTTTCGCTAGAAAGCAACACCGACTATGGCCAACAACGCAAAACGATGTTCGGCCTAAACTGGGAATACAACTTTTCGAAAGACCTGCAACTAAGCGGTACCTTGCAGCACCTGACAGAGCAAGCACTGACCACGAAGGTGAATATGGGTGCCGAACCACTGAACAATACCCTATGGGGACTGAACCTTAATTGGAAGAAAGAAAGCCAATGGTCACCAATTTGTTTGCTCGACAGATACCTTCTGCAGTTACTCAGCCTCGCAAATAAGCTTTTACGGGCGAGTTTGCCCACCCTCATAGCGGGCCGTAACAAAGGAACGCAAGACAATGCCTCGTATCTCGACGACTTTGGAAACCACAAAAAGCTCGCTCGATGTTAGCACACCCACCTCGTGGACGTTGGCCAGCACGCCCTCGATGTTTGCCGAACACAACGACAAAAGTCACGCTTAACGGCGGATTTAACCGCAGTCGACCGGCTTGGTACACCATAGACCCGCTGTTTACTCGAAGAAGTAGCTCGCTAACGCCCTCGCATATCGAGGGCGACTTGCAACAATTGTCCAACCATTACGCGCGCGAAGTACCCGTAAGAGGCTTTTTCCCAAACGCGACCAAAACGAAAGTTATGGTGGCGTTTCAACCCTTTCGGTGCTCAATTTGGCCTTCTATCCGGCCGAAAGAGGACCTTACAACTCAATCCGACCTTAATCCCGACGGTACACTCGACAATCCCGACAAGCGTTGGGGCGGTATGATGCGCAAACTTGACACAAACGACTTTGAGGCTGCCAACATCGAGTACATCGAATTCTGGATGCTCGACCCCTTTATCTATTCTAACCGCCAGCCCAACTCCAACGACTATGGCGGCGACTTCTACCTTAACCTGGGCGAAGTAAGCGAAGACGTGCTGCGCGACGGCAAGAAATTCTACGAAAGTGGCATGCCTGTGGGACGGCTCACAAAGCTTTGTTACCACCCAATGGGGTAAGATACCCACCAAGCCACCGACAACACGCCTTCGCAACATCACGTGGAGCAGGGGCAATGCAAGACGTTGGATTTAACGGATTGAACGATAACGAGGAGCGTTCGTTCCCCGCTTACCAGTCGTTCCTCAACGCGGTAAGGGGCAGGGTGAGCGCGACTGTATTCGATTCGATACAGGCCGACCCCGCCAACGACAACTACCACTACTTCCGCGGCTCTGATTACGACCGTGCCGAACTACCCATCTTGCAACGATACAAACGCATAAACAACCCCAAGGCAACTCGCCCGACAGCGATCAACGCAGCGAAAGCTACGACACGTCGTACAAGTCTACGCCCGATGTGGAAGACATCAACCAAGACTATACGCTCAACGAATACGAAAAATACTACCAATACCACGTATCGCTGCGTCCACAAGACATGGTGGTGGGCCGTAACTTCATCGTAGACAAGCGCGAAGCATCGGCATCTCTGCGCAATGGCACCAACGAAAACGTTACTTGGTATCAGTTCCGCATCCCCATTCGCGAATACGAAAAGCGGTTCGGTTCTATCTCCGACTTTTCTAGCATCCGTTTCATGCGTATGTTCCTCACGGGCTTTAAGCGTCCCATCGTTTTGCGTTTCGGTTCGCTCGACCTTGTCGGGGCGAATGGCGTAGTTACGAACACAAACCTTAGCAACACGGCCTCACAAACAGGAAGGATGTCGGTTAGTGCCGTAAGCTACGAAGAAAACAGCGACAAAACGCCCGTCAACTATATCCTTCCGCCTGGAATAGAGCGCGGAGCCGACCCCAATCAGCCGCAAATGGTGGAGAACAATGAGCAAGCACTGAGCCTTGTTGTGGACAATCTAAGTCAGGGCGAAGCGAAAGCCGTGTACAAAAACACCACTATCGACCTGCGACAATATCGTCGTTTGCAGATGTTTGTGCATGCCAACGCCCTCGAACCCAACGCCACAGCCTTGGCCAACGGCGAGTTGTCGGTGTTCATTCGCTTGGGTAGCGACTACAAAACAACTTCTACGAGATACGACATTCCCTATCGCTCACCCCAGCACGCCGCTATAACGACCGCTTGTGGGCAGATAGTCGCGCCGTTTGGCCCGAAGAAAACATGCTCGACATTGCCCTCAGCGTGTTTACCAACTTAAAGAAGGCACGCAATAAGGCACGTGCCACGGGATTAGCCTCGTTTACTTCGCTATACAGTGCCTACGATGTTGATAAACCCAAGAACAAGGTTAGCATCATGGGTAACCCCACTTTGGGCGAGGTTAAAACCATTATCATCGGCGTGCGCAACAATGCCGCCACACAAAAAAGCGGCGAAGTATGGGTAAACGAACTGCGATTGAAGGAATATGAGAACGAAGGCGGATGGGCTGCATAGGAAACCTCAACGTGCAACTATCCGATTTCGGCACGCTTAACCTGCAAGGACGATACGTTTCCAGAAGGTTTCGGCGGACTGGAAGACGGCGTTGCCCAACGTGCCAAAGACAACTTTAAGGCTTACAGCGTAACAACAAACCTAGAACTGGGCAAGTTCTTCCCCGAAAAAGCCAAGGTCTCGGCCCCGCTTTACTACTCGCGAACACAAGAAGAAAGCAGCCCGAAGTACAATCCACTCGACACCGACTTGCGCCTTAAAGATGCTCTCGATGCGGCAAACCGCCAAGAACGCGACTCAATTAAGAGCATTGCCATACGGCGTACCACCAATACAAACTTCTCGTTTGTCTAATGTTCGCATCGGCACACCAGAACAAACGCCACCCCATGCCCCTACGACCCGACTAACTTTTTCCTTCTCGTATAGCAATTCTTCGCGTTTCACTAGCGGCGAAACAACCGTCTACGAACGCGAAAACAACTGGCGTGCCGCAATGGCATACAACTGGACTCCCGTGTACAAACCCCTCGAACCATTTAAGAATATTAAAAGCAAGAGCGAAGTGGTTGAGACATTCTTAAACGGTTCGGACTGAACTGGCTGCCTCAAAATCTCTCCTTCAACTCCGACATCAACCGCAGCTATTACGAACTGCAAGAGCGCGACATGGAGAGCAAGGGCGGCGACCGCTTACCGCTAACCTTTAATTCGCAATTCCTTTGGAACCGCGACTTTGCCATCCGTTGGGACCTAACGCGCAACCTGCACTGCCAATTTCCAAAAAGTGCCACACACGCCGAAGTGGAGCAACCTTACACCCGTCAACAAAAGACCTGTACGCCGAACGCTGCCAAGCCTGGAAAGACTCGGTGTGGAACAGCATGCAGAAACTTCGGCACGCCGCTGGAGACTATAACCAGTCGTTCACCCTCTCTTATCAACCGCCGCTCAACCTGCTGCCCATCTTCAATTGGGTTAATGCCGACCTCACCTATAACGCCACCTATCGTTGGGTACGCGGTACACAACTCGAAGACGGCTCTTCGTTGGGCAACACCATTGCCAACAATCGCGACTTCAACCTCAACGGAACGTTCGACCTCGTGCGCCTTTACAACCAAATACCTTTCCTTAAAAAGGCCAACGAACGCTTTAACCGCGAGCCAAACACTGCCGAACTGAACCGAAAACGCGAAGGAAGGCAGGCCGAACAGCGGAGAAAGGCGCAAGAACGCAAGGCTATGGAGGCACGAATGAAGGGTAAAGGCGTTACGCCCGATGGCCAAAAGATTGATAATAACGAGACTTTGGCGCAACAGCAACGCAACGAGGTGCCCAAAAACCGCAACAGCTTTGAGCAAGAAATAACCCTCATGCCCGACTCAACCCTCATCATCAGCCACAACAAACGCTCGAAACGGCTAATGGTTACGGCACGAACAGAAGACGGCAAACGTTTCCCATTGAAGTTTAAAACCAGTGGCGAGAACAGCATACGCATACTTAGCAAGGTAGACTCCGGCACTAAGGCTGAAACTAACCGTAACTCCGCGGCAGCCACAAGAAAAGCAATCGTGGTACGAAACGGCGCAAACCGTGGCGCGCGTGCTGATGATGGTGCGCAACGTAAGTGTCTCTTACCGCAACCAATACGCCATATCGCTGCCCGGTTTCATGCCGCGCATCGGCGATGCGTTCGGCCAGGCGCGCCTTCCCTCTGCCCTATCGCCCGGCTTAGACTTTGCTTTTGGACTTACAGACGACTCTTACATCAATAAGGCACGCAACATGGGATGGTTGCTCGACAACGACTCTATCGCCACACCTGCCGCAACTACCAAGACCGAAGACCTGCAACTGCGCATGACACTCGAACCCGTGCGCAACTTAAAGATAGACCTGCACGCCTCGCGAACGCAAACCACGGCGCGAAACATCCAATATATGTACGCTGGAACACCCACAACACAAAACGGAACGTTTATGATGACCACCATATCTATACGTAGTGCGTTTGAGGGAATGGGCTCTGCGGCCAACGGATACCGCAGTGCATCGTTCGAAAGGTTCTGCAATGCCCTCGATGCCTTCCGCAATCGTGTGGAATCGCAATACGTAGAGGCACGCTATCCCGCAGGAACAAGTATGGCAGGTGCGGTGTTTAATCCGGTCAACGGAGCAGTAGACCGATATGGTTCGGACGTAATGATACCCGCTTTCCTCAACACTTACACGGCGATGGGCGGCTCTTCGCTCAACATTTTCCCAACATTGGCGCGCCTGCTGCCCAACTGGACCCTCCGTTATAGCGGTTTAGGCAAGCTGCCTTGGCTGCGCGACCACTTCAAAAGCGTGAACATCAACCACGGCTATAAGAGCATTTACGCCGTTGGAGCCTACGCATCGTACAACACCTTCGTGGAATACATGAACGGATTGGGTTTCATCAGCGACGTTACAACGGGCAATCCCCTCCCGCGAAGTCTGTACAACGTGGCCAATGTAAGCATAAACGAGGCTTTCTCGCCACTGCTTGGCGTTGATATGACCTTTAACAACAACCTCACCGCCAAGGTTGAATATCGCTCAACGCGCGTGCTGAACCTCAGCATGACAAGTGTTCAGATAAACGGGGCCGTCAGTCGCGACTGGGTTGTGGGTATGGGCTACCGCATCAACAACTTTAAACTCTTTGGAATGCGTGCGCCACATGCCAAGAAGACAAAGACTAAGCGCACCGACACCAACGAAAACACAGCCACAAATAGTAGTTCGCAGGGCAACACCAACCACGATTTAAACATGCGTCTCGACCTAAGTTACAGGTCGCAGGCTAGCATCAGTCGCGACATTGCCACCCGAACAAGTGCGGCAAGCAGCGGCAACACGGCCATTAAGATTAGTTTCTCGGCCGACTACACGCTCTCGCGCCTGCTCACCATGCGAGCTTTTTCTACGACCGACAAACCAATACGCCCCTATTAAGTAGCAACAGCTACCCCACAACAACGCAAGACTTTGGCCTAAGCCTTAAATTCTCGCTCACCCGATAAAGCCCTTAACCTTCGGGCTTAGCTTTGGCAGACCAATACTTATGCTAAGGCGTGAACACACGCATGAAAAACAGCTTATGGGTTCATGAGTTTATAAGTTCATTAGTTTGTGGGTTAATGAGTTTATTAGCTTATCCCCAATCGGCCGTAGAAAAAATGTTTTCATTTTGCCAAAGGAAAAAAATGAACATGCGCAAATCAAATCAAGAACTCATCAACTCAAAAGAGTACCAACTCAAAAACCCATCAGCGCAAAACCTTAAATTATTATTTTCTTTTACAAAACCACTCAAATTTTCGCTCCGTTCTAGCGAAAATATCGGTTATAAAGTAGGTAAATTGCCGCTATTCCTGGCCTTTCACTCCTTTTGTTTTGTCTGTTTTGAAGAACAAAACCTGCATTTTGCACCATTTAGCCTTTCTAGTTTGGTTTGCCCGCCCATTATTTTTGCGCCCAACAACCCACTTTTAGCTCCTAAAAACCCACTTTTTAACGACAATTTCGCCCTTTTCAGCCATGTTTTTCATGGTTCGAAAGGGTTTTATTTATACCATAGCAATGTATTTTTATGCTTTTCACCTTGCGTTTAGCGGCATATTGCACTGCATTTAGCACTATTTCACCTTGCGTTTTGCACCAAAACGCACTGCATTTAGCGGCATATTGCACTGCATTTTGCACCAAAACACACTACATTTAGCAGCAAAACGCACGTCATTTTGCTGAAATGGCCAAAAACTGGGTACAAACAGCACTCTTTTTGAAATAAATATTCATTTTGTCGCATTCACATACTAACCCTTTTTTGCCCCAAAAACAACCTTCGCGAGAATCGATTTTTTGCGGCAAGTTGGCGATTGGTGGACAAAAAAGGCACTCAGAATGTTAAATTTCTACTAAAACTAGAACAAAAACGATTATCCCATATACAAATGTAGGGGCAACGGAACGGAAAACACGTACACTTACAAGCGCCAAGGCGAGCGGTTGTAAAGGCATGCAAGACGATTTCATATAATAGTTTACTTGGTGTGTGATAATAATTGTTCAAGCAACGGAAGTGCCTTATTCAATCCCCCTACCCTGACAAGAGCTCCCCAAACCTGTTCAAATTTCTTCCACCCTCCTGTGTACATAAGGTGCGTAACTCTCTGCGTAAGGGTCGTATCATGACTACACGCACGAAGGATGTTGCTCCACTGAATAGAAAGACCTACATGCCCAGTCATAGCCTTCTTTCAATTGCTCTGCAGTAAGCCCCCTTGTTTGATACACAACTGTGCGTGTATCATACCTGCTCCAATCGTAGGTGAGTATTCTTCCTTCAGCTTCCATTCGTTGAAACTGTCGTGTGCCGGGGTATGGGGTTAGGATATGATACGTTGCAGTTGTTATTGCGTTGTCCACTCCCCAATCAACAGTACGGCGAAAGACATCTGCATCATCGTGGTCTAATCCAAACACAAAACTACCATTAATCATGATACCAAGGCTATGCAGCCGCTGAACTGCTGCACTATAATCGCGCTGAAGGTTCTGGCATTTGTTGCTTGCCTTTAAGTTTTCTGGCGAAAATGTCTCAAAGCCGATGAAAACACTTCGCATTCCTGCTTCGGCAGCTTTCTCTATAAGATTGCCTTCAAGGATAGATTGAACCGTTGCAGCACTTTGAAAGACGCGATTCATGCCTTTCATGCCCTCAAACAGCTCGGCAGCAAACCTTTTACTGCCAAGCAAATGGTCATCTAGAAAATAAAGGTGTCTGCCTGGAAGTGCATCGATTTCTTTCAAAGCCGCATCAACACGAGCCGTATAAAAGGATTTTCCACCCTCATAAAAAGCATCCTTATAGCAGAAATCACAATGATGTGGGCATCCCCTTGATACGACAAGCGAATTAGGAACAAAATACTTACTTCGTTTTATGAGGTCTCTACGTACAGGAGGAATGTCTTCAATAGAACGCCATTTTGCGGAATATCGCTTTTGTGCACAACCGTTTCTGAAATCATTGATAAACCTAGGAAATGCCTCTTCGCCAGGACCTATTATAATGGTATCGGCATGCAAGGCCGCCTCTTCGGGAAGTGCAGTAATATGTAACCCGCCCATAACGACATATACCCCACGACTCCTGTAACTATCCGCTATGGCGTAAGCCCTATATGCATTTGTTACATATACTTGAATACATACCAAATCGGGAGTATCGGTTAGGTCTAGTTTCTCAACATGCTGATCTAAAAGCACAACTTCATCATCGTCGTGGAAATATCCTGCTAGTGTTGCCAACCCTATTGGAGGAAATAGCGAATATTTAATAGGACGCCAATATGGGCTCTTTGCCTCATCCAAAGATGGCAAAATCATCTTCACTCTCAACGGCCTTCTCATTTCAATAGTATTAAATCATGTCTTTATTCGTCTTAGTAAAAGGTAAACCATTTTTCACCATTAGGAGTTAAGGAGTTATGGAGTTAAGGAGTTAAGCCAAATGTATGGGTGGCGTTAGGCTAATAGGATAATTCTGACCAGTCTGACCAGTCTGACTTGTCCGACCTGTCTGGCTTGTCCGACTTGTCCGAAAGCTAGAAAGAACTAGAAACCTAGAAAACGCTAGACACCTTTAAAGGCGTTAGCCATTTTTTCACCCTTTCACCCTTTTCACCTTTAATAGCTCTTCACCTTAAACTGCATCACCTTGGGCAACTTCACCCATTTGCGGTCTACCACAATCTTAATAGGACTTCCTTCCAGCTGTTTTGAGCGTATAGGTACTATCATTTTCTTTCTCCAACTTGGCCTCCAAGTCTTCGCTACCATAATCGTTAATAATAGAAAAGCTTAGCCTCCTTATCCTTATTGAGCTTCACATCGGTGATAAGCCACAGGCGCGTATCGAACTTCGAGCCAAGATAACCAGGCAGTTTGCCAAATAATTCTTGTCCACGCGCCACCACATCCTTATCGTGGAAGTTGATGCGCATGTACACGTGTACTCGCTATTGTAGAGATGGCCCTTAAAACTCTTTTCGTTCTTGAGCGTAACCAACAAGCGCGAACAACGCCATGAGTGCGAAAAATAAAAAGTTGTTTCATAACATCACACCCCTTTCATCGTCAAAGAAATTCTGTTTCGCCCTAGTGTCTACCTCCACCACTTTCACCTGAACATGCTGGTGTAGCTTAACCACTTCGGCAGGATCGGCCCATATCGGTTGGCCAATTGCGCACATGCACCAGTCCGTCTTGATGAACACCCACGTCTACAAACGCTCAAACTTGGTGATATTGGTAACTATGCCAGGCAAGAGCATGCCCGGAACAAGGTCGGCAACGGTATGCACGCGCTCGTCAAAGGCAAACTCTTCGAGGTCTTCACGCGGATCGCGTCCCGGTTTCTCCAATTCGGCCACAATATCGTTAAGCGTTGGCATGCCCACCCTCGGCCGTTACATATTTCGCTAGCGGTATCTGCCTAATCTTTTCGTTGTTCCCGATGAGCTGCCCCACAGAGCAGCCCATATCTTTAGCCATGCTTTCAACCACGGTGTAGCGTTCGGGGTGCACCGCACTGTTGTCTAACGGGTTCTTCGCACCGTCTACTCGTAAGAAACCCGCACACTGTTCGAAGGCCGCCGGACCAAGTCGGGGTACCTTTTTCAGTTGCGCACGCGAGGTGAACGCCCCATTATCGCGGCGATAATCCACGATGTTTTTCGCCAAAGTAGGGCCTAATCCGCTGATGTAAGTAAGCAAATGCACGCTGGCCGTATTGACATTAACCCCCACGAGGTTAACGCAACTCTCCACCGTTGTATCTAGGCTTTTCTTCAACTTGGCTTGATCAACGTCGTGTTGGTATTGTCCAACGCCGATACTCTTCGGGTCTATCTTCACCAATTCGGCCAAAGGGTCCATCAATCGCCTACCAATCGACACCGCCCCACGCACGGTAACATCCTCGTCGGGGAACTCGTCGCGCGCTGTTTTCGATGCCGAATAAACCGATGCGCCATCTTCGCTCACCACATACACGGGTATTCGCGGCTCGACTGCATTGCCTGCCTGTCGCAAGATGTCGGCCGTTTCGCGACTGGCAGTGCCGTTTCCCACAGCGATAGCATCTACTTTAAAACGATTGGCAATCTTCTGAAACTGCGTTTTGGCGGCCTGCTCGTTGCCACGCGGCGTAAACGGATACACAACATCATGATAAAGCAAGTTGCCCTGCGCATCAAGACACACCACTTTGCACCCCGTGCGAATGCCAGGGTCTACACCCATCACGCGCTTTTGCCCCAATGGGGCAGCTAGTAGCAGCTGACGGAGGTTGAGCGAGAACACACCGATGGCCTCTTCGTCGGCCTTTTCCTTGCTTGCAGCAGCAAATTCGTTTTCCACCGATGGCTCTATCAGTCGTTTGTAGGCATCGGCCACGGCCTCTTCAACCAACTGCGCGCACGCACCGCGCCCCTAACGTAGTGTCGTTGCAGGCGTTCGGTGGTTTCTTCGCCGTCGATAGAGATGCTCACACGAAGAAAACCCTCACTCTCGCCACGCCTCATGGCCAGCAAACGATTGCCGTTACAGCGGCGAAGAGGTTCAGAAAAGTCGAAGTAATCGGTGTATTTCTGCGCCCCTTCCTCGTCTTTCTTCGCGGCAATCACCTTAGACGAGATGATGGCCTCGCGCTTAAAGGCGTTGCGCACCTGCTGTCGGGTTTGTTCGTTCTCGCTAATTGTTTCGGCAATAATGTCTTGTGCGCCCTTAATGGCGGCCTCAACATCTTTCACATCGCCCTTAACGTAGGCTCGTGCCACGCTTTGGGGGTTGGGTTCGCGCTGCAACAAGATGGTTTGCGCCAAGGGTTCGAGCCCCTGTTGGCGTGCCACCTCTGCGCGAGTACGGCGTTTGGGCTTATAAGGCAGGTATATATCTTCGAGCGTGGTGCTGTCCCAAGTGTTGTCGATACGGCTTTTCAGTTCGGGAGTAAGCTTGCCCTGCTCGTCAATTGTTTTGCAAATGGTTTCCTTGCGCTTTGCAAGTTCGGTGAGTTTGTCTTTCCATTGGCTGATGTTGGCTATCTGCACCTCGTCTAATCCGCCTGTTTTCTCTTTACGATAACGGCTGATAAACGGGATGGTACAGCCCTCATCGAGCAGTGCGAGGGTGTTTGCCACTTTGGTTTGGTTTAGTTCAAGGCTCGTTGCGATGATGTTTGCGTATTCGTTCATGTGTGCAAAGATACAAAAAAACGCTGTCCGCGTAAAGTTGGACAGCGTTTTTAGTAAATGTATTAGTGGGGAAAGAGGTTTCTCTAAAGGGGTTAAAGTGCCTCTTTGATCTGTTAAAGAGCGATGGAGTTAAACCAATAGCTGTATTGATTAACAAGTTGACGAGCTGACGAGTCAACAAGTACTAGGCGCAGCCATCTTTTCACTTTTTCATCTTTTCACCTTTAAAAGGCGCAGCCATCTTTTTCACCTTTTCACTCTTTTCACCTTTTAAAAAGGCGAAGCCATCTTTTTCACTTTGTCACCCTTTTCACCCTTTCACCTTTTAAAAGGCGCAGCTATCTTTTCACCCTCTCACTTTTTTCACCCTTTCACCTTTAAAAGCCTTTTCAGTTTTAGAAGTTTTCGGGCTTCAATTCGAAGAAAGCTTTGGGGATGCAAGCAAAGCAGGGACACACCTGCGGAGCTTTCTTTCCAACTACCACATGTCCGCAGTTGCGGCAAACCCAGATGCAATCGCCGTCGCGCGAGAACACCAATGCGTCCTCAATGTTCTTCAACAGCTTGCGATAACGTGCCTCGTGGGTCTTTTCAATCTCGCCAACCTTTCTAAACTTAACAGCCAATTCCTTGAAACCTTCTTCCTCGGCCTCCTTCGCCATACGGTCGTACATGTCGGTCCACTCGTAGTTTTCGCCTTCGGCGGCAATCTTCAAGTTCTCGCTGGTGTTGCCAATCTCGCCGCCATGCAGGTATTTATACCACAGTTCGGCATGTTCTTTCTCGTTGTGAGCCGTTTCTTCGAAGATGGCCGCAATCTGTTCGAACCCATCTTTCTTTGCTTTCGATGCGAAGAAGGTGTACTTGGTGCGTGCCATACACTCGCCTGCAAATGCTTCTTGCAGGTTTTTCTCTGTTTTTGTTCCTTTTAAATCTTTCATAATGTTCTTGTTTTTGTCTATGTTCTTTGTATAATTTCGTCGGCCTTATGCCGCTTTTGATTTGTGTTTTCTGTCTTGTTCGATGCAAAGGTAGTGAAAATAATACATAGCCGACTATATATTCCACGAAATTTTTATTCGGTTTTTTAAGGTTTACTTCGGCGTTCAAAGGGAATTCGTGATGTGGGGGATGCGCCTAAGAGAGGTGGGCTACATTGCTTTTTAGACAAGCGGTTGCAAGGCTACATACTACATGCCGTCAATAACAAACAGGCCGTATAGCGGTAAATTTTCCATCCAACCTTGGTCTACATAACCTTTCATCGATAGGCGTAAGCCTTTTCAGGTGGGCTTCTGGATGGCCATCGATGTAGACTTTCATCGAACGAGCACGCACGTTTTCCTCTGCTTTCACCTCATAGGAACTACTCTATTGGCTGTTTGTATAACAAAATCTATCTCGGCTGGCGATGTGCTGTTGCTCCAATAATAGGGAGTAATGCTCATTGCAACAAGCTGTTGCAACACAAATTGTTCGGTAAAAGCTCCCTTAAACTCCCTAAACACATTGTCGCCTATGAGCATTTGCTTTGCAGGAGCCTCTACCATACAGGCAAACAAGCCGCAATCGAGCAAAAAGCTTTAAAGGCAGAGAGGTCTTCGTAGAATTTAAGTGGTGATAGAATCTCACTAACACGACTTACTTTTGTGCACAATGCCTGCATCAACGAGCCATTGTATGGCTAGTTCATAGTCTTTTGCACGCGCCCTTGCTTGATTGCGCCATAGAGAAACTTCTTATTTTCCTTACCCAACTGCGATGGTAAACTACTCAGAACTTGTCCAATGCGGACACTTTCGACTTTGGAACTGTGCTTGGAAATGTCGTTTCGGTAGGCTTCAATGATGTTACTCTGAAGTCGGCGCACCTCATTTAAATCCTTGTTGGCAACGAAATGGGAAACAACTTCGGGCATTCCCCACAAAAATAGTAACAACGAAGTTGCTCAACAAGCTTTGTGGCGAACATATCGATTAGTTTCAGGCGCGACTATGCAGCATTTGCAATAGATTTTGCTCTCCGCTGGCCTCCAAAAACTCTTCAAAGTCCATCGGATGAACATCGAACATGTCGACTTTGCCTACTGGGAAGGACTCGCCTTGGTTGAGCGTAACGCCCAATAACGAGCCTGCGGCCATCACATGATAGCCGGCAGCGTTCTCTTGAAAGTATTTTAAGCTATGCAAACCGCGTGGTGCTTCTTGTATTTCGTCGAAGATGATGAGCGTTTCGCCGGGTTCAGGCTTCACTCCTGTTATGGCCTGAATGGAAAACAAAATACGTTCGACGTTATAATCTGCCGTAAACAAAGCCTTAGCCAGTGGCTCAGCATCGCAGTTGATGTATGCTACCGATTTATAACAAGCATCGCCAAAGGCCTTCATCAGCCATGTTTTGCCCACCTGACGCGCTCCTAGCAAGATGAGCGGCTTACGGTTTTTCGCTTGCTTTCCATACTTTAAGCCAATTAAATGCCTTTCTATTCATACGCTATCTTTTTGCAAATATACACTTTTTCGACGAGACAAACGACAGATTACTACACTTTTTAGAGGATAAAACACTAACGACACTACATTTTTTAGAGGATGCTAACGGCACAAAAGCACACTTTTTAGAGGATATAATCACAACAAAACTACACTTTTTCGAGGATAAATATAAGGCATCAGGGCCGTTTGCAATTACAAAACAACGTGTAAAAATGGGTATGAAAGAATACGGAGAGGGCACGGAACAACAACGAAGTGTTGGCGCGATGCGTTTGTACGGCGAGGCGTTTTACATCATTTCCGAGCATCAAGCGAACTTCGTTTGTTGCGATGATAGCTGCGATATTCGTCGAGAGGAATTTCCACATCGGGTTCAATCAGCGTGCCTTCGTGGGGCAACTCAAACTTCATATACCTGATGTTGAGTCCCCGTTCTATCCACATACTCTCGTAATAGGTTTGGATAGACAGGATTTTAGCCGTTTGCTCGTCGATGCCAGAGGTGTTATAAAGGTCTTCGGTGCGAAACAACAGGTTGAGTTTATTGGCCGAAACCACGTGCGTGGTATAGGTAAAAAGGAAATTCGAATCGGTTTTGAGGTGCACCACGCCATTGTTTTCCAAGAAACGGCGATAGCGTTCGAGGAAGAAAGTGCTCGTAAGTCGCTTGTGTACATTCTTCATCTGCGGGTCGCTGAACGTCAACCACAGCTCCTGCACCTCGTCGGGAGCAAAGAAACGGTCGATAATCTCGATGTTGGTACGTAAGAAAGCCACATTTTTCAGCCCCTGTTCCAACGCCATTTTTGCGCCTTTCCACATCCGTGCACCCTTTATATCCACCCCAATAAAGTTGATTTCGGGGTATAGTTTGGCCAATTCTACGGTATATTCGCCCTTTCCGCACCCCAATTCAAGCACAATGGGGTTGTCGTTATGGAAGTAATCGCGCCGCCATTGCCCACGCATGGCGAAGGGCGTGCTCTCTATTACTGAATAGGGATATTGGAAAACGTTGCTAAACGTTTCCATTTCGGCGAATTTTTCTAGTTTTCCTTTGCTCATACTGATTGGGTGAAATGGGTTTAACGCAGTTGCGGCATTGCTTGAAAGCGTATCGTTGCGCAACGAACACACTTCCAAGCATGCTCAAAATATGCCTTGTAACTGAACCTGTCAGCTTTATTTTATCTCTTTGTACCTTCGTTTGTTTCTTTCCTGCAATGCCTGCCACTACTCTATCACAACCGTTGTCCACCCATGCTTATCCTCTTCGATACCATATTGTATGTTGCGCAGCAGGTTGTAAAGTCGCGTAGACACTGGCCCAGGCTTACCATCGGCACTAAATGTGTAGCGGTGGCCCGTCTCCATGTCGTCGAGATAGGAGATTGGACTGATTACGGCAGCCGTTCCGCATGCACCAGCCTCTTCGAAAGTAGACAACTCTTCTTCGGGGATGGGCCTACGTTCTACCTCCATTCCCAAATCGCGTGCCAACTGCATCAAGCTGTCGTTGGTGATGCTTGGCAAGATGGATGTTGACTTAGGCGTAACGTATGTATTGCCTTTAATGGCGAAGAAGTTGGCTGCTCCACACTCGTCAACATACTTTTTCTCTTTCGCATCGAGGTAAAACTCGCTGGCATAACCCTTCTCGTGCGCCAAGGCATTGGCACGAAGTGAGGCCGCATAGTTGCCCCCAACCTTGTACATGCCCGTACCGAGCGGTGCCGAGACGATCGAAGTTACGTATGATAACATAGGGATTGGTTGAAAAACCGCCCTTAAAGTAAGGCCCTACGGGTGTTACGAAGATGAGGAAAAGGTATTCTTTGGCTGACTTAACGCCCACCTGCGGGCTGATGCCGATAAGCAAGGGGCGGATGTATAGCGCAGCCTTGCTCTCGTAAGTGGGTATATATTCTTGGTTAAAGGCGTATCACCTTGGTTACCATCTCTTCGAAAAGGGCTACAGGAACCGTGGGCATCATGATGCCTTTACATGTTTCTTGCAAACGAACAGCATTCTCGCCCATCCTGAACACGCGCACTTTGCCGTCAGGACAGCGATAAGCCTTCAATCCTTCGAAGGCTTCTTGCCCATAGTGTAGGCATGTTGCCGCCATGTGCAGCTTTAAATACTCGTCAGAGCAGGTCTCTATCTCGCCCCATTTCCCATCGCGGTAATAACACCGCACGTTGTAGTCGGTTGGAATATAGCCAAAATTCAAACCTGCCCAATCTAAATTCTTCATGTTTTAATTTTATTTTCGCCACCCCCGCCTATTGCCGTTCCACGATTAAAGGCATTGGGAGAGGGCCTCGATTTTTCGTTTCGTGAAGTACAAAAGGTAATCAATTAACAGCACCCACACAACCGTTGGCCGTTGTTTTTTGTAACGAGCCGACATACATCAAGGCAAAATTCCAGTCCACGAAGACATGCAGAAAGCAGGCAAACACAACATGCTTGCCCGCTGCATGGCGACAGGCAGCCCCCTAAAAGGCTTGTCCAAACAGCTTGCAAGTGCCCAACAAAGATGTTTCTAACAACATCATTCATTACCTTGTATCACCGTTTTGTGCCATATCCCCCTAATTTCCATATTCATTTTTCTGTCTTTTGCGGGTGTTAGTTCTATACGTTTGCAACGAACATCAGTCAAACCATCCACACTTGCCGAACCATTTATCATCATGAGGTTTACCAATCCCTTATTGCCTGCTTTAAAATTGACATTAATAGATCTGTCGTATTCATCGCCGCCAATGGATTTCAGCACCATCTTATTGATGTAGGCATCACCAAAATCGATCGAAGACTTACCCTTTACCGTCAAGTTGTCTATCCTTACCTTTGAAGTTAGTATCAATTCATCGCCACCTTCCACCGTCACATTTTTCATATCTCCTGCACCCAACAATGTTCTTTGACGATCCCATTGCTTAACCCACAATGTTCCAGGCAAGGTATTCACTATTATTCGCACTTTCTTGTCGTTGGTGTAATTCTGGTCTATGGCTGTACGCACCTTTCCATCAGCCCCTTTAATAAGGTATGGCATCTGGCCTATATCGCCAGCCTCCCTAGAATTAGCATCACCGTCAGGACCATTTAAACATTCTAGACGAGAGAAATCATCATCTTCTAACGAGTCGGAAAGCGCGTAATATAAGGTATCGCCCTTTTGTTTCACTGTTATTAACTGCTCAGGATAAATAACAGAACACTGCGAAGCATCGCTAACGACATTGACCTCCACCGCCAGGCGAAGGGAGCTGCCAATGTTTTTATCTGCTCTGTTTGTCGCATCATACGCAATTATCGACACGGAGCAATGCGTTTTTCGGTTGTTCGGTCCAAATGAAAACAAAAATTCTATCCTCAACGATCTTCTTTGGCTCGTCACTTTGCGAAAGGGATCAGTGCCCCGGCACATAAAAGCAGAAAGGTTAAGACAAAATAACCCACCACCCAGAGCTTCGTACGTGTGAGCAGCACTATCTACCACCTCCATATCCTTGAAACACAGGTACGACAGCCGCAAACAAAATAAGACTGAAAGCCAAGAATACCAAGTTAAAATCGACTCGCCGTATGAACTTGTAAGTAGTGAATGCTTGAAGATAAAGAAAAAGGGCAGAAAGCCCATTATCCAATAAAGTAAGAAGAGGAAAGCGTGGTTTTAAGCAAGGCGCGCTTAACAAAGAAAACGCTACCCAAGGCATAAATGGTCGTACGCAAAAATAACTCAACCAAATAGCAGCTGCAAGATTATAAGTCGACTCCGAGTCGCCCCACAGCGGTATGAATTTGAGTTCTATTTGGGGGTATAGCATCCCGAAAAGGAGCACATGAAGGCCATCTGCCAAATACAAACATACCAAGAAACACACCAAAAAGAGGGGAAGGCAGATTATCCAACGTGCAAGCCAGTTCTCAAAAAGGTGTCACGGGGAACGTCAGCGCGCTTATCCGTTCAGCTTTTCGTTGCGCACCACTCAGCATTTCGGATGCCGACATAGCTCCCAATATGAAAAGGACGATGACAAAAACAACAAGAAGAACATCCACTGCCTTATCGGTGCTAGACGAGCTTTTGCTATATGTAGCAAAAGCTATCCTAACTCATATGGCTATGCTCCCAAAGAGTATGGCCAGGCGCATCTTGTTGGTCTGCCAGCGTTCTACCAGCAGTTTAGTAAAAGTAGGCCCAAAAGCGGTTAAAGCTGAAATTATCGTTCATGCTGCTCATTGTTTTTCTGTATTCTTTTGAGAGTATGGAGGGTGTTCAGCAACAACACGCTGAAGTAATATTGCCCACGACAAGCGGTTACGAACGCGCGCCCACATGCGCAGGCACGCTATTCCCCCTCGAAACAAGGCGACAATGCCCCAACGTTGCACAGCAAAAGCACATGCCCTTGCATGCAAATGGGCGTATTCGTCACCAGCGCAGGGGCGTATCCACGCATAACTTTCGTGCTATTCTAGCACCATCCTGCGTGTCACGTCCCTCATTTCCAGCGAAATACTGCCAACGCTATCGGGCAACAACTCAATGCGCTTGCACGCCATCTTGCTCAACCCGCTCAGTTTGCCAGCCCCCTTTACCACCACGTGGTTTATCACCGTGGGATAATCGGTGTTGAACCGGGTTTCCATTTCCTCTTCATCATCCTCATTTTTTCTAAGCGTCACAACCAGACGGTTTACCTGTGCAGTTCCTACCTTAAATACTCGCATACCCACCACCGACAAAGCATCGATGTGCGACAAAGAGTCTAGTTCCAAACTAAATCCGCCTTCAACACTAACGCCTTTGGTTTTACCTGCGCCAATCAAGGTGCTTTGTCTATTTGTTTGCCTAACCGCAAGGTTCCCTGGCAGCGTGTTTATCACAATTCGCACCTTATTCCCATCATTATAATGTTTGTCAACAGCCGTACGTACCTTTCCGTCGGCTCCCTTTATTTGGTAGGTAATATTCTCTTCGTAGCTGGCCGTACTAGCATCGGCCTTGCCGTCAATCCCATTCACAAAGTTCATATGCTCCTTATCGCGCTTATACAGTTCGGGGTTGTACGTATAATATAAGGTGTCGCCCTGCTGCCTCACTTGTATAACCTGCTCCGGATAAATAACCGAACACTTAGACGCATCGCTAACATAGTTCACTTCCACTGCGAGAGTGAGGTTATATTCCTCTGCCAAGTCTGTACTAGACGAGTCTTCAAACTGAACCACCGCTATGGGGGTAATTGGTTTCTCGACGGTTCGTTCTAAGAAGATGCCCGTTTCGTCCACCGAGTGCTGTTCCACGTAATCTATTGCCGCCTTATCAAACGTTGCGCAAATGCCTATGAGCAATATCGACACAGCAAAATAGCCCTGGCAAGCCGCAGAGCCGTTGAACGAGAAGGTGCTACCACCTCCATCTCTTTAAAGCAGTTATACGAAAGCCGCAAAGAAACGGTATGGAAAGCCAACCATAGGCCACTAGCACGCTTTCAAAGATATTATTATAGTTGCCGCTAGAAACCATCACGAGCCCAAGCACCACGAAGGCCGTAATCCAAAAAGAGGATGAAAAGGGTTGGCGTGGTTTTTAGTATGGAGCGCTTTACAAAGAGAATGCTACCCAAGAGCGTAAACGGCTGTACACCAAAAGTATACAAGCCAAGCATTGGAAAGCACCTCTCTGTCAAAATCTTCTCCCCTCCAAATAGAGATAAACGCAATGGACGTTTTGGGATATATGGCCGAGAAAAAAGCGCCACGCGAAGGCCATCAGCTCACATACATGCACACTAAGAAACACACCAAATAAAGCGGTATGGAGATTACCCAGCGGGCAAGCCAGTTTTCAAAAGGCGTCACAGGAAAAGTCAACGCCCCAATACGTTCGGCTTTACGACGTGCCCCACTGAGTATTTCGGAGGCAAAAAAGCAACCGGAAACCAGCAGGATAAGCGAGAAAATGGGAAAAAAAGCCCCACCGCCCTATCGTAAGACGTTTCATCCCTATCGTACGACACCGAGGCCATCCACAGTTCTATTATCACCATGCAGCCAAAAAGGATGGCCACGCGCAAAAGGTTGGTGCGCCAACGTTCTACCAGCAGTTTATTGAGATAGGCCCAAAAGCGCGACGCGTTAAAGTTGTCGTTCATACTATTCCTCCTCCTTATTCGGCTGTTTGTTGGTTTATGCGCTCGTTAAAATAGCGTTCAAGGTCTATCTTTCCATCGGGGAAAATACTCTGCATGTCGGCATTGGCCAATATCTTGCTGTTGTCGAACATCACAATGTGGTCTAGCACCTGTTCAATGTCCTTCACTTGGTGTATGAAACCACGAAGATGCTCTCAGGCGTGCGCCCCTCGGTAAGGAATTTTTCTAAACTGCGCCTTCCCGGAATGTCCAACCCAGTGGTGGGTTCGTCCATCAACAGCACGCGCGTGTGCGTAGCCATAGCAAAACTCATGAACACTTTCTTGCCCTGTCCCAACGAAAGGTTACCCAGGTGCGTGTCTTCGGTCATGCCGAACACATCTAGATAACGCCGCAAATCGTCGTGAGAGAAACGCGGATAGAACACGCTGTTAACGCGATATACTCTGACAGCGACACGCGCGGCAGCTCGTACTCATCGGGAACGATGAAGATGTCGGCAGTGGTTGACGGTTTTCGCAACCGCACATTGATGTCGTTGAACGTAACTTGTCCCTCGTCGGGCCTCAACAAAGCCCGACGCAAGGTGAGACAACGTGGTTTTTACCTGCCCCGATTAGGGACCCTAACAAGTCATAGATGTGGCCGGGAAAAAGCGGGTGGAGAAGTCGCGGAAGATGACATTCCCCGATTTCTGATATGTAAACGACAGGTTATCTATTTCTAACATGGTGTATGTTTATCGTGTTAAAGGCATGTTCTAAAAATTCCCCGCAAAGGTTTAATTGTCGTTCCTTGTGTTGCCCTTCACCGTCTTTTTGCTTTTATCTGGCACTTTTTTGCTTTCTCTTTCAGAAAGCATAGTTCACTATGCTCCTTCAAGAGTAAGCAAAAATTGCTCAGCTAAAAACTAAAAAAATACGACAAAGGCTATTTTTAGAACCCTGCCTAAATGCTTATTTTAGACTTTCCAAACGCGCCTTGCCCCATTGGCCAATCAGCTATTGTGCCACGATGTGTACTTGCCACAAAGTGTTCTTCCACGGAGTTGCGCACTGATGACGGCAAATTTCGTAAAAAAAACGTAATCATCCAAGCGTTTAACAACATTTCTTACCAAATGTGGAGAAAAAGAACAGTCAACTTCGGCATACAGCCAACTTGTCAACTTGTTAACTCACCTACTCGTCAACCTAGCACTTTTTGTCCGCTTTTCAGCACAAATTTTAACATTATGAGTGCCTTTTTATCCACCAATCTTTAACCAGGCCGCAAAAAATCGATTCTCGCGAAGGTTTGTTTTGAGGCAAAAAGGGGTCAACATGCGATGCTGGCAAAATGAATTTTTATTTAAAACAACCGTCATTTGCACCCGTTTTGGGGCTATTTGCTGCTAAATATAGTGCAATATGGTGCTAAATGCAATGCAATATGCTGCTAAATGCAGTGCGTTTTGGTGCTAAATGCAAAGGTAAAATGGTGCAAAACACAGTGCAAAAATGGTGCTAAATGCAGGATGAAAAGCATAAAACATCCACAGCAATCGTATAAACAAACCTTTTTAGAACCATGAAAACACATGCCCAGAAAGGGCAAAATAGTCGTTAAAAAGTAGGATTTTAGGGATAAAAAGTGGGTAATTGGGGTTGAAAAATACGAGTTGACAACCAAAATAGGAAGGCAAAAATGGTGCAAAAATGCAGGTAATATGCAAAAACGGACAGAAAAAGAAACATGTTAGGCTGAAAATAACTCCTATTTGCTTATTTTTGGGCTTTTTTTTCGCTAGAAGGGAGTGAGAGGCGACATGTGTTTTGTAAAATATATTATAAGATTTTAAGTTGGTGAGTTTGTGAGTTATTGAGTTCGTGAGTTCGTGAGTATGTAAGTTTGTGAGTTCGTGAGTTATTAAGTTCGTGAGTATGTAAGTTTGTGAGTTCGTGAGTTCATGAGTTATTAAGTTCGTGAATAATTGAGTTCGTGAATAATTGAGTTTGTGAGTTGAATAGTAAAAACGCGCTTTGCTGTGTGGCAAACAACACATATCCGACCAATCGTATGCACGGTTGTGTGGCGATGGGTTTAACAGTTCCTTATTTTGTCATGCCACAAAAACTTAGCTAGTTTTCTTTTACTTTTAATTTGATGCTATTTGCTCGGCTTTTAGCTGTTTCTCCGTAACGGCATACTCTAAAAATACACTGGTGGTGATTTTTAGAACTTGCCTAAAAAGAAACGAATGGAGGAATATCTTAAACTTCCTTGCGCTAACTTATAGCTTTTTATTACCTTTGCAGCGACTATTTGATTAATATCAGAATAAAGATTTATGATACAAAAGTTCGACTTCCTCGTTATCAGTGGTGGCACTAGCAGGCATGAGTTACGCACTGAGTGTGGCAAAAAGCGGAAAAGGGAAGGTTGCCCTTGTGTGCAAAACCACTTTGGACGAGGCTAACACGGCCAAAGCGCAGGGCGGAGTGGCCGCCGTAACCAACCTAGACGTAGACAATTTTGAAAAGCACATCAACGATACGATAATCGCAGGCGACTATATTTCGGACTTGGCCGCTGTGAAACATGTTGTGTGCAATGCGCCCAACGCCATCAAAGCGCTTGTGCAATGGGGTGTGGAATTTGACAAGAACGGAAAAGGAGAGTACGATTTGCACCGCGAAGGCGGACACAGCGACTTTCGTATTCTGCATCATGCCGACGATACCGGGTTCGAAATACAACGCGGACTGATGGCGGCCGTGAGGAGGAACGAGAATATTACCGTTCTGGAAAACCATTATGCCGTTGAGATTATCACGCAACATCACTTGGGCGTACAGGTTACACGCAAAACACCCGACATTGAATGCTACGGCGCATCATCCTTAACGAAACACAAAAGGTGAGACACCTTTTTAAGTAAGGTTACGCTTATGGCAACTGGCGGCGTGGGTGCGGTTTACGCCATGACGTCGAACCCCGTGATTGCCACGGGAGACGGAATTGCTATGGCCTATCGCGCGAAGGCCACCGTAAAGGACATGGAGTTTGTGCAGTTCCACCCCACCGTTCTATACAATCCATCCGAAACACATCCGGCGTTCCTCATTACCGAGGCCATGCGTGGCTATGGGGCCGTGCTTAGACTGCCGAATGGAAAGGAGTTTATGCAGAAATACGACGAACGACTTTCGCTTGCACCGAGAGACATCGTGGCACGAGCCATCGACCACGAAATGAAGATTCACGGACTGGACTATGTATGCCTTGACTTGACGCACAAAGATGCCGAAGAAACGAAACGGCATTTTCCACATATCTACGAAAAATGCCTTAGCATGGGCATCGACATCACCAAAGAATATATACCCGTATGCCCCAGCGCACACTATATGTGCGGCGGAATAAAGGTAAACCTGAATGGCGAAAGTTCAATCAACAGGCTTTATGCCATTGGCGAATGTTCGTGCACAGGCCTACACGGAGGAAATCGCCTTGCCAGCAACTCATTGATAGAGGCCGTGGTTTATGCGCAGTCGGCCGCAGAACACGCGCTCCTTACGGTAGACAACTACGACTTTAACTTAAAGGTGCCTGAATGGAACGACGAAGGAACCCTAACCAACGAAGAGCACGTGCTGATAACTCTAGAGCGTGAGGGAGGTTGGCGAGATTATGAGCAACTATGTTGGCATTGTACGGAGCAACCTACGACTGAAACGGGCATGGGACAGACTTGACTTGCTGTACGAAGAAACTGAAGAGCTGTTTAAACGGGTTACGGCAACGAAAGACATCTGCGAATTGCGTAACATGATAAACGTGGGCTACCTGATAACAAGGCAGGCCATAGAGCGGAAGGAGAGCAGAGGGCTGCATTACACGGTGGACTATCCCAAGCATGCCTACGACCAACAATGAGCAGGTGGGGAAACAAAAGAATTATTGTTTGAGAAACATCATTGCGTTTTCTCGCATTATAACTATATACACATGGTAGACAAGAAATGGTTGGAACTGGGTTTTATAGACGAACCCATTCCTGAAAAGACAGACATCAAAGCGGAAATACGCAGGATGTGCAAAGAAAAAAATGCGCTTATCATGGCGCATTATTACACAGAGAGCGTAATACAAGAGGTGGCCGACTTCGTGGAGACAGTTTGGCGTTGGCACAGAAGGCTGCAACGACAGATGCCGACATCATCGTTATGTGCGGGGTGCACTTCATGGGAGAGACAAACAAGATTCTCTGCCCAGAGAAAACCGTACTTATCCCAGACCTGAACGCCTCGTGCTCGTTGGCAGAGAGTTGTCCCGCCGAAGATTTCGAGCAGTTTGTTAAGGCCCACCCTGGGCATACGGTGATAAGTTACGTAAACACGTCGGCAGGAACCAAGGCGGTAACCGACATTGTGGTAACAAGCAGCAATGCCAAGCAAATAGTAGAGGCTTTGCCGAAAGATGCGCCCATCATATTCGGGCCAGACAGAAACCTGGGTAATTACATTAACGGACTTACTGGTCGGCAGATGGTGTTGTGCGGGATGGTGCTTGTCATGTGCACGAAAAAGTTTTTCAGTTGAGAAGATATTGCAATTGAAAGAGAGAACATCCTGGAGCCAAGATATTGGCTCACCCCTGAATCTAAAGGTCCGTCATCAACATCGCCGATAAAGTGGGAGTACGGCAGCTCTGTTGAACACTGATGTTGCGAGACGATGCACAGGGTTTATCGTGGCCACGAAAAGCGGCATACTGACCGAGATGCAGAAAGTCGGCACCGCAGAAGACCTTTATCCCTGCCCCGCCCGACGACAGCACCTGCGCCGCTGCAACGAATGCAACTTCATGAGAACTTATTACGCTAAGTAAACTATACAATTGTTTGAAATACAGGTGGCCTACCATCGAGGTGCAGCCCGAAGTGGCACGAAAAGGCTATTAAACCCATTGAGAAGATGCGGAAATGTCAAAGCGTCTGGAGCATAAACTTTTCATTTGGAATTATCATGTTATCAGTGAGAAGAGCTCAACGACAGGCTTATCGAACTTGCTTTTAGCGAAGATATCGGCGACGGCGACCACACCACGCTTTGTTGTATACCGCCAGAGGCCACGGGCGAAAGTAGATTGCTAATAAAAGAAGAAGGAATATTGGCCGGTGTGAACATTGCCAAGAAGGTTTTCCACAACTTCGACCCCGAACTTGAAGTAGAGGTATATATAGAAGACGGTGCGCACGTGAAACCGGGCGACATCGCAATGAGCGTGAAAGGCAGGACACGGAGCCTGTTGCAAACGGAACGTCTTATGCTCAACATCTTGCAGCGCATGAGTGGTATTGCCACTATGACGCATAAGTACCAACAAGCGCTGATTGATGCCGGCACAAAAACACGCGTGCTGGACACACGCAAGACTACGCCGGGCATGAGAATGCTGGAAAAGGAGGCGGTAAAGATTGGCGGAGGTATGAATCATCGCATTGGCCTTTTTGATATGATTCTCCTGAAAGACAACCACATCGACTTTTGCGGCGGCGTGCATAATGCCATCTCGATGGCAAAGAGGTATTGCAGGGAGAATGGCAAGGACGACCTGAAAATAGAATGTGAGGTAAGGAACTTTAAGGAACTGGAAGAGGCTCTGCACGAAGGATGCGACCGCATTATGTTCGACAACTTCACGCCTGAGGCTACACGCAAGGCGGTTGAAATGGTTGGCGGACGCTGTGAAACGGAGTCGAGTGGCGGGATTACTTTCGAAACAATGATTCCCTATGCACAGGCCGGTGTGGACTTCATCTCTTTTGGGGCACTTACACACAGTGTTAAGGGGCTAGATATGAGCTTTAAGGCTGCGGGTAAGTAGTCGCACCACCGCTCTTCTACCTACGTTTTTATCACCATACAAAATAGGTGGCCATCATTAGAAGAACATGGCTGCAAGGCTGTCGTTGGTGCCGTGAGGGTAAACTAAGTGAGTGGATGTCGTGAGGTTATGCTGTATCGCAAACAACCTAACAGCTAATGGTTTCCTTTCACAAAGCGGAAGGGAGCGTGTCACACTTGCATGACAGAAAGAATAATAAAATGGCAAAATAGACTTCTTCTACTTTTCCGATGAGAAAATAAAAGAAATAAAATAAGGCCTGCAGAAAAGCGACCTTGGGGGCGGTACTAGCCTAGCAGACATAGTCCCTACACCATTACTGATGCACTGCAAAGATACAGCTTTATTCGTCACCACCAAAATTTCTAACAAGAAAAGATAATGAGTGCCAAACAAATAGCCGACACATCGTCCGTGACCCACAGCAGGTGGAGAAGGCCATGCGCACCACCATTCCCCATAAGTCGGCAGTGATAGCCACTTGTGGTTTGCTTGAAAGATCGCACTTTTGTAGTATCGCAAACAACTCGATGCCCCGAAAGGCAAGCCGTTCAGGCGTTGTGATTTGCTTGAAAAATCGCACTTTTGCAGTATCGCAAACAACCCATAGAATGAAGTCGTCTTGACTTTTAATGTTTCTATCCATTAAGAGGCGTTTGTTCTCTCTGTGATGCCAACACAAGACAAACACCCTTCTCATACACGAAGTGCAGAACAAATCAAACCACCGGCTTATAACCTCACGAAAAACCAACAATTCCCGAACACATCAACTTACAAACTGGAAAACTCACAAACTCATCCACTCAAATCTTAAATCATTATCTTTTATTTTACAATGCCGCTCTAATTTTCACTCCGTTCTAGCGAAAATATAGGCCAAAACATAGGTAAATCGCCCCTATTGCTAGTCTTTCACTCCTTACAATATGTTCAATTTTAAGAAAACTACCTGCATTTTGCACCATTTTGCCCTTCTAGTTTGGTTGCCAACCCATGATTTTCACAGCCCCAAAACCCACTTTTAGACCCTAAAACCCCACTTTTTAACGACCATTTTACCCTTTCTAGCCATGTATTTCATGGTTCTTAAAGAGTTTTTGTTTATACATTTGCAGTGGATATTTATGCCTTTTACCTTGTGTTTAGCACCATTTTGCACTGTATTTTGCACCATTTTACCTTGCGTTTTGCACCAAAACGCACTGCATTTAGCACCAAAATGCACTGCGTTTAGCGGCACATTGCACTATATTTTGCTACTAAATAGCCCAAAAGTTGGTAGCAAACGGCGACTTCTTTAAATAAATATTCATTTCAGCTGCATTCACATGCTAACCTCTTTTTGCATCAAAACAAACCTTCGCGAGAATCGATTTTTGCAGCAAGTGAGCGATTGGTGGATAAAAAGGCACTCATAATGTTAAATTGTACTACTAAAAACTATACAAAAAGAATTATGCCGTAAACACGCGCGGGTGGGCAACGACACAGAAAAGCGTAGGCTTTTGACGGCCAGCGCGAGCCGGTGTAGGGGGATGTTGCTAACCACCAGCCAAGACGACATCATGGAAAAGCAGAGTAATCTGTTATTGACAGCCAGGCTTTCAACTTTGTGAGAACGCATGGAATAACTTCGCCAAGTCGCATTCTGAAACACAAACACGTTTTGCCACAGACAACTTGGGGCAATATCTCAGTTTTTATCGTATCCTCGTCTGAGTACTTTGTTGCACTCAGAGCAGAATGTTTATCTTGGTTTTACCACACAAAGAAAACAAACTCCACCCAATTCATCGAACCATTAAAAGTCAAGACGACTTCAACATGAGACCTCAAGTTATTATTAGAAAAATATAGTTGTGATTTGCTTGAAAAATCGTGCTTTTGCAGTATCGCGAAACAACTAACCATCCGCGCGAGGCAGAACGTCACGTGTTGTGATTTGCTTGAAAAGATCGTACTTTTGCACGTATTGCAAACAACATACAGAGCAAACTAAGAGGGATACTATCATGTTGTGATTTGCTGAAAATCGTACTTTTGCAGTATTGCAAACAGCACTGCACGGACGTACTGCGCGTGCTACTGTTGTGATTTGCTTGAAAAATCGTACTTTTGCAGTATTGCAAACAACGGAGCAATTTTATTCAAGTCCAAAGAACAAGTTGTGATTTGCTTGAAAAATCGTACTTTTGCTGTATTGCAAACAACATACCTCACGGCAAAAAGCCGTGGGGTATGTTGTGATTTGCTTGAAAAATCGTACTTTTGCTGTATTGCAAACAACAATTATCAGACGTTGAAATTGCCACAATACGTTGTGATTTGCTTGAAAAATCATTACTTTTGCTGTATTGCAAACAACCATAAGTTTTGCCTGCACGCATAGAAATAGGTTGTGATTTGCTTGAAAAATCGTACTTTTGCTGTATTGCAAACAACATACCGACAGATGTCGACAATTTGACGTTCGTTGTGATTTGCTTGAAAAATCGTACTTTTGCTGTATTGCAAACAACCCATTTCTATCGGTATATGCTTGCTGCTATGTTGTGATTTGCTTGAAAAATCGTACTTTTGCTGTATTGCAAACAACTTATAGTGGCGAAGTATCTCTTCCACAGATGTTGTGATTTGCTTGAAAAATCGTACTTTTGCTGTATTGCAAACAACTCACCACTACCAGAAGAAGTTCCTTTGCCAGTTGTGATTTGCTTGAAAAATCGTACTTTTGCTGTAGTGCAAACAACTCGAGTATTTTCCTCTCTGTTAACTTTATAGTTGTGATTTTGCTTAGAAAAATCGTACTTTTGCTGTGTGCAAAACAACTTTATTGTCGGCTATGCTGGCGGTGATGCGTTGTGATTTGCTTGAAAAATCGTACTTTTGCTGTATTGCAAACAACAGAAAGTCAGAGAATGGGTTGAGAAGAACAGTTGTGATTTGCTTGAAAAATCGTACTTTTGCTGTATTGCAAACAACTGCACTGGGCGTTACGCCCGATGGCGTGGTGGGTTGTGATTTGGCTTGAAAAATCGTACTTTTGCTGTATGTGCAAACAACATCAACCTTACTTTTATTGGCTAACAATTGGTTGTGATTTGCTTGAAAAATCGTACTTTTGCTGTATTGCAAACAACATGGCCTATAATAATTTCATGACTAAGACAGTTGTGATTTGCTTGAAAAATCGTACTTTTGCTGTATTGCAAACAACAGATGATGCGGATATGAAGGCGAGAATTGAGTTGTGATTTGCTTGAAAAATCGTACTTTTGCTGTATTGCAAACAACCACCTAACAAATGTATCAGCGTAAGAGTTAGTTGTGATTTGCTTGAAAAATCGTACTTTTGCTGTATTGCAAACAACGCTCGAAGTTGGCGAGCATCGTTTGAATACGTTGTGATTTGCTTGAAAAATCGTACTTTTGCTGTATTGCAAACAACTAAAGGTCGCACGCGCACGATTATAGTATAGTTGTGATTTGCTTGAAAAATCGTACTTTTGCTGTATTGCAAACAACCTACCTTGCCAGAGATAACCTGCATCGGCGGGTTTGCCGGTTCTGAAAAATCGTACTTTGCTGTATGTGCAAACAACTAACCAAACGAACAATACGCCAAGCATGCCGTTGTGATTTGCTTGAAAAATCGTACTTTTGCTGTATTGCAAACAACAATACGCAACTCATTATTTGGACGTCGATAGTTGTGATTTGCTTGAAAAATCGTACTTTTGCTGTATTGCGTAAACAACGTCAACGCCTCGCGGCGATACGCTCGGCAGTTTGTGATTTGCTTGAAACAAATCGTATTACTTTTGCTGTATTGCAAAACCAACTTTTGCTCTTCAGTGAGCGTTTGTTGACGGTTTGATTTGCTTGAAAAATCATACTTTTGCTGTATTGCAAAACAACTATGTACAATATCATCAAACAGTGCGATTTGCTTGAAAAATCATACTTTTGCTGTAGCAAACAACTGGCGGTTGGGGACGTTGGGGCCGTAGCCTGGTTGCGCATTTGCTTGAAAAATCGTACTTTTGCTGTATTGCAAACAACTTCAGCAATGACTTACCTACAACCTTTGTTGTGATTTGGCGAAAAATCGTACTTTTGCTGTACGCAAACACGCATACCGAATGACGTTCGCGACCGCATCCGTTGTGATTTGCGCAGAAAAATCGTACTGCTGTATTACAAACAACGTTGGCCACGGCTGCAATGAGTTCTTCACATGTCGTGAGTTGCTTGAAAAATGCTACTTTTTGCTGTGCAAACAACCGTCGCCTACGTACCCTAACGCGCTGGTGGGTTGTGATTTGCTTGAAAAATCGTACTTTTGCTGTATGTGCAAACAACAAAACTCGGTGATGAAGAATATAAGAATAAGTTGTGATTTGCGCGAAAAATCATACTTTACTGTATTGCAAACAACCTGCAACCCCACAGTCATAGATAGCTTTGCGTTGTGATTTGCTTGAAAAATCGTACTTTTGCTGTATTGCAAACAACCTTTTACCAAGCAATTAAGGCGGCAAATGAGGTTGTGATTTGCTTGAAAATCGTACTTTTGCTGTATTGCAAACAACCGAACGAAGAAACGCTACAAGGAGTCGCGTTGTGATTTGCTGAAAAATCGTACTTTTGCTGTATTGCAAACAACTTGCCCAGAAACCCTTTCAGGTCTTTCAGGGAGATTGTGATTTGCGAGATCGTACTTTGCTGTATTGCAAACAACTGCTTTTCTTGATACGCGTGCAGAATTTTCGTTGTGATTTGCCGAAAAATCGTACTTTGCTGTGTGCAAACAACTAGAATCTATCAGCGACTGGAGATAGGTACGGTTGTGATTTGCTGATCGTACTTTGCTGTATACACAAACAACACCAATATAAGGCTGCTCGTGCTCGGTTGTGATTTGCTTGAAAAATCATTATGCTATGTGCAAACAACAGGAGACAGGCGACCTGGTTGGTGTGTGATTTGGCGAAAAATCAGTACTTTTGCTATTGCAAAACAACTTAGTTTCTTACGGCATCGGCTAGTGATAGAGTTGTGGTTGTGAAAAATCGTACTTTTGCTGTGTGCAAACAGCACCTCAGCAAAATGCATTTATTTCCTGCAACTGTTGTGATTTAGCGAAAAATCGTACTTGCATGTGCAAACAACAAGTTTGTTTGACAGCCTTGCCGAAACTAGTTGGCGTTTGCTTGAAAAATCGTACTTTTGCTGTATTGCAAACAACGCGGATTAGCTTAGATGCGTAGCATTAACGTTGTGATTTGCTTAGAAATCACGTACTTTTGCTGTATTACCAAACAACAGCAAATGGAAAGACCTCTCACCTGTTGTGATTTGGCGGAAAAATCATACTTTTGCTGTGTACGCAGAGCAACTAACAGCTATTTCTTGCAGTACAACAATAAGTTGTGATTTGCTTGAAAATCACTACTTTACTGTATTGCGACAACTTCTCAAAGTGTTTTGCAGTGAAATTTAGCTATGATTTGGCAGAAAAATCGTACTTTTGCTGTATTGCAAACAACTACACGAGCACGACAACCTCTCATCAGCGTTGATTTGCTTGAAAAATCATACTTAGCTGTATTGCAAACAACACTTATCCATCGCCTTCAGATGCTTGTTGTGATTTGCTTGAAAAATCATACTTTTTGCTGTATTACCAAAACAACTTTATGCTGATTTTATCGCTAACACCACTTGTTGTGATTTGCCCGAAAAATCAGTACTTTTGCTGTGTCAAACAACTACAGGCCGAAAAGCAGCAACCCCAGTGCTGTTGTGATTTGCGAAAAATCGTGCACTTTTGCTGTATTGCAAACAACGTTGGAGCCAAGAAAAAGACCAGCTAAAGTTGTGATTTGCTTGCGAAAAATCATTACTTTACTGTATTGCAAAGCAACAGAATAACAATTTATCATTGCCATTTCTATTTGTGATTTGCTTGAAAAATCATACTTTTGCTGTATTTGCAAACAACAACCGTTGTCTAACTGCACTCATCAGGTTGTGATTTGCTTGAAAAATCATGCTTTTGCTGTCTGCAAACAACTAATGGTCATGATAGTTTCAAATCCACAGTTGTGATTTGGCTGAAAAATCGTACTTTTGCTGTATTGCAAACAACTCCTTATCGAACTGGATAAAAGCATTCCAGTTTGTGATTTGCTTGAAAAATGTACTTTTTGCTGTATGTGCAAAACAACTGCCAGTGATTTTCATACATTAAAACAGATTTGATTTGCTTGAAAAATCGTACTCGCTGTATTACAAACCAACGGGCATGTGTGTAAAGGCGAGGTTAAGGGTTGATTTGCTTGAAAAATCGTACTTTTGCTATGTGCAAACAACCCGCGCCTGCAGACAGCGGATTGCCCGCGGTTGTGATTTGGCGAAAAATCGTACGCTTTTGCTGTATAGACAACCCATCAAACTGAATTTCACCACTACCAGGTTGTGATTTGCTTGAAAAATCGTACTTTTGCTGTATACGACCACGTAATAGGACAGCGAGTGGCTTCGTCAGTTGTGATTTGCTTGAAAATCAGTACTTTTGCTGTGTACAAACAACCGAGGGCGACGTCAGGCCCGTACGCCTACGGTTGTGATTTGCCCTGAAAAATCGTGACTGCGCTTGCAAACAACAGATTGGCGTAAATTCCCAACTTATCCACTTGTTGTAGTTGCTTGACGTCAATACTTTTGCTGTACTGAAACAACACTGTTGAGTTGTTGGAGGAATGGCTCCACGTTGTGATTTGCCGAAAAATCAGTGCTTTTGCTGTATTACAAACCAAATGGGGCGCAAGCGCAATTTGGGAATGCGTTGTGATTTGCGAAAAATCATTACTTTTGCTGTTTAGCAAACAGCTAATGATTGGATAAAATCTTCAATCAGCGAGTTGTGATTTGCTTGAAAAATCGTACTTTTTGCTGTATTACAAACTGCTTGTAAGTAGGCGCCAGGTAGTTGTGATTTGCTTGAAAAATCGTACTTTTGCTATATTGCAAACAACAAAGCAGGACGCAACCGCCAGCATCCATTCTCGACTGTGATTTGCTTGAAAAATCAGTACTTTTGCTATATTGCAAACAACAAGTAGAATTGTGGGATTAGGATTATGGTTGTGATTTGGCGAAAAATCGTACTTTTGCTGTATTGCAAACAACTCTATTAATAATATGTGTTTAATCCCTGGGTTTGCGATTTGCTTGAAAATCGTACTTTTTGCTATATTGCAAACAACACGTCCGTTCTTCGTATCATAAGTTCCTGTTGCGATTTGCTTGAAAAATCGTACTTTTGCTGTATTGCAAACAACAAATATTTCTATATAAAAACATGGATATGAGTTTGAGTTTGCTTGAAAAATCGTACTTTTGCTGTATTGCAAAACAACTTCATAGACGGAAGGAGCTGAAAGACCAGTTGTGATTTGCTTGAAAAAATCGTACTTTTGCTGTGCAAACAACCTGCGCCACACGTTCCCGTTGGGTTGTGATTTTGCCCGAAAAATCGTACTTTTTGCTGTGTTGCAAACAACCCGCGACAGACGGCGACAACGTGCACGATATAGTTGTGATTTTGGCTTGAAAAATCAATACTTTTTGCTGTATTCAAAGCGACCAACCACCTTAGCAGACCTTTCTCACGCAGCCCGTTTGTGAGTTGCTTCGATCAGCACTTGCGCATATGTGCAGAGCGACTTTTCGTTACATTTGCCACATTAAATTTAGATGCTTGATTTGCTTGAAAATCCGTACTTTTGCTGTAGTGCACACAACAGCCAGCCATCCGATCAATGGTAGTCAGTCCTGGTTGCTTGATTTGCTTGAAAATCGTACTTTTTGCATGTGCATTTCAACTTCACATCCATTCCTGAGTCTGCCCAATTTCGTTTGTGAGTTGGCTTGAAAAATCGTACTTTTTGCTGTATTGCAAACAGCAACCACCATATCTATCGTACTACAAACGGATACAAAGATTTAAGAAATAATATGAGACTGCAAAAAGAAATCCCACTCGGATGGAGTGGTTTCTTCTTCTAATAATGCCGGGTGTTAGAACAATTTCCAGCTGTTGCCCAGGTGCGTTAGGCTTATGAGGTTTAGCAATACGTAACTGA
>BNJS01003629.1_pt1 | contig 180676 bp, 242 predicted proteins | sample 8540461 | NCBI WGS metagenome assembly BNJS01 (sample SAMD00202454, study PRJDB9452) | human saliva metagenome | isolation source: human saliva | place: Japan
CTGCATTCTTGATATAATCATTGCTCATCCAGTCGAGTTTCTTCTGATCAAAGGCTGCTGGTGACTTGCTGAGGCGGTTTTCATCGAAAAGTTTAATGAGTTCTTCACGAGAGAAGATTTCATCTTCGCCACCTGGGTTCCAACCAAGAAGGGCGATAAAGTTAAAGATCGCTTCTGGTAAATAACCTTTTTTACGGTAGTCTTCAATAAACTGAAGGGTGTTGGTGTCACGTTTAGACAATTTTTTCCCAGTTTCAGAGTTGATGATTAAGGTCATGTGACCGAACTCTGGAGCTTCCCAACCAAGCGCTTCATAAACCATAAGCTGTTTTGGTGTATTAGCAATATGGTCGTCTCCACGGATAACGTGGGAGATTTGCATATCATGGTCATCGATGACAACGGCAAAGTTGTAAGTTGGGTAACCGTCTTTCTTTTGGATAACCCAGTCACCACCGATATTACCACCTTCAAATTCGATATCACCTTTGACCATATCATGCCACTTGTAGATACCTGACTCATTGACAGCCAAACGAACTGTTGGTATGATACCAGCTGCTTCACGTTCTGCGATGTAAGCTGCTTTTTCTTCTTCACTCATACCAAGGTATTCATTGATGTAGCGTGGTGTTTCGCCAGCTGCTTCTTGGCGTTCGCGTTCGGCTGCCAACTCTTCTTCTGTAACGTAAGATTTGTAGGCTTTTCCTTCAGCTAGCAGTTGGTCAATGAATTTTTGATACAAGTCCAAACGCTCAGACTGGCGGTAATTTTCATGTGTCTCTGGGCTTTCATCCCAATCCATACCCAACCAACGAAGGTTTTCAAGCTGTGAACGTTCCCCATCTTCGACATGACGTTTACGGTCAGTATCTTCGATACGAATGATAAATGTTCCACCATGATGACGTGCGTAAAGGTAGTTGAAACAATGCTGTACGGGCATTTCCCGATGTGTAGTAGTCCTGTTGGACTTGGTGCGTAACGTACGCGGATATCTTTTGACATAGTTTCTCCTATAAAGTCTCTAGGCGTCTGCCTTTTTGCTCTCTATATTATATCACAAGTCTTGGCTGAGTCCAATTTCTATGGATAAAGAGAGTAAAAAGAGTGGGCAAACCACTCTTTTCTTCTATTATTATAGACGTGCGTTAAGTTCTTTGCTCAATTCTTCAAATCCTGGTTTTCCAAGAAGGGCAAACATGTTACGTTTGTAAGCTTCAACACCTGGTTGGTCAAATGGGTTGATGGCATTCAAGTAACCAGAAAGGGCGATAGCCAATTCGAAGAAGTAGATAGTGTAACCAAGAGTGAAAGCGTCTTGCTCTGGAAGAGTCACGTACATGTTTGGTACATCACCATCTGTGTGGGCAAGAAGAACACCATCAGTCGCTTTTTTGTTTACAAAGTCAACGTCTTTTCCTTGAAGGTAACCAAGTCCATCAAGGTCTTCTTCCAAAGTAGGAATAATCACGTTTTTACGAGGTTTGTCAACACGAACAACTGTTTCAAACATGATACGAGTTCCTTCTTGGATAAATTGACCCAATGAGTGCAAGTCAGTTGAGAAGTTGGCTGAAGTTGGGTAGATACCTTTTTGGTCTTTTCCTTCTGATTCACCAGCCAATTGTTTCCACCATTCTGAGAAGTATTGAAGTGATGGCTCATAGTTTACCAAGATTTCAGTTGCATAGCCTTTACGGTAAAGGATGTTACGAACTGCTGCGTATTGGTAAGCTTCGTTTTCAGAGATTTTGTCTGAAGTGTAGTCTTTGCGAGCTGCATTCGCACCTTCCATAAGGGCTTTGATGTCAGCTCCTGATGCTGCGATTGGAAGCAAACCAACGGCTGTCAATACTGAGAAGCGTCCACCGATGTCATCTGGAACAACAAATGTTTCCCAACCGTTAGCGTCTGCTTCAACCTTAACAGCACCTTTTTGGCGGTCAGTTGTTGCATAGATACGTTTGTTTGGCTTCTTCTTGACCGTATTTCTTAACCAAGAGTTCTTTGAAGACACGGAAAGCGATAGCTGGTTCAGTTGTTGTACCTGATTTAGAAATCACGTTTACTGAGAAGTCTTTGTCAGCTACGTACTCTACCAAGTCAGCAAGGTAAGTAGATGAGATTGAGTTTCCTGCGTAAAGGATTTGTGGAGCTTTGCGCTCTTCTTTTGTTTGCAAGTTTGCAAAGTGGTGGTTCAAGAAGTCGATTGCTGCTTTAGCACCAAGGTAAGATCCACCGATACCGATAACAACCAAAACATCGCTGTCTGACTTGATTTGCTCAGCAGCTTTCAAGATGCGGTCAAATTCTTCGCGATCATAGTTTTCAGGAAGATCCAACCATCCCAAAAAGTCGCTACCAGCACCAGTTCCTTTACGGATCAATTCATCTGCTGCTGTTACTTGTGATTGCATGTATTCCACTTCATGTGGTGCAACAAATTTGTCTAAAACTTTTTGAATAATCAAATTTAATATGTGACATGTTATTCCTCCAATATTTCTTCTTTTTCTATCATAACGCTTACCTTCGTTTTTTTCAAGTTTTTTGTCGAATTTCTCCAATTTTTTTATCAGAATTCAAACGTTTGCGTAAAAATTCCCACATTCCAAAAAAATTTTTGAAAATAATAAAAAGAAAAGAACGACTAGATGTTCCAGTCGTTACAGTTCATTCAATAAATACTCAAATAATTCTAAATTGCCATCTTCTTCATTAACCAGAAACTCTGGATGCCACTGCAAACCGATAATGCGGTGCTCGTCGATAGACTCAATCGCTTCGATGGTTTGGTCTCTTGGATCAATAGCAGTTACACGGAAATTAGGTGCCAAATCTTTAATACTTTGACGATGGACGGAGTTGACCTGACTTTCTTTTCCAAATAGCTTAGCCACCACGCTTCCTTCTACTGTCTCAATAGAGTGAGATGTTCCGAAAGGTAGTCCTTGCCAGTGACCTTCGATTTCTTGATTGAGGGTTCCACCAAAGGCAACATTGACAAGTTGAACACCGCGACAGATTGCCATAATTGGTTTATTCTGACGAAGCGCTTCTTTCAAAAGCGCCAATTCAAATTCATCACGGACTAGATTGTAATCATCGCTCTCGATGGTCTTTTTCTCTCCATAAAACTGAGGATGGACATTTTGGCCGCCTGTCAAGATGAGTTTGTCAATCATTTCTACATAATCGCGTACAACTGACTCATCACCAACAGGAATGACTAAAGGGAGACCACCGACTTGACGAATGCTCTCTGCGAATCTACAAGATACAGATGAATGAATGTTTTTGCCTTCTGCGTCTACGGGACATAGATTTGCAGCAACTCCTACAACCGTTCTAGGCATGATGTCTCTCCTTTCGAATGTTAATACTCTTCAAAAATCTCTTCAAATCACGTCAGCGTCGCCTTACCGTATATACGTTACTGACTTCGTCAGTTCTATCTACAACCTCAAAGCAGTGCTTTGAGCAACCTACGGCTAGCTTCCTAGTTTGCTCTTTGATTTTCATTGAGTATAACGATAGTCCTATCATATCACTCAAAATGACTTTCGTCTAATATGTTTTTTTAAAGGCCGTGATAAATATTTTTTATGGACAAGAAAAAGCTGCCCACATAGGACAACTTTTTTCTTATTCGAAGACAAATTGATTGTGATAGAGTTCTGAGTAGAATCCACCTAGTTTCAAGAGTTCATGGTGATTACCACGTTCAATGACTTCTCCATCTTTAAGGACAATAATCTGGTCTGCATTGAGAATGGTTTTCAAGCGATGGGCAATGACAAAACTGGTTCTGCCTGCTACAACCGCCTCCATGGCATGCTGAATCTTGCTTTCTGTCACCGTATCTACGTTTGAAGTTGCTTCATCGAGAATGAGAACTTCTGGATCTGTCATCAGGGTTCGAGCGATAGAAATCAATTGTTTCTGCCCTGTCGAGAAGATGCTCTGGTCATCATCGATAAGGGTATCGTATTTATCAGGTAAGCTTTCGATATAGTCGTGAATGTGGGTTGCCTTGGCTGCTGCCTCAACCATTTCTTGACTGGCATCTGGCACACCAAAACGGATATTGTCTCGAATGGTTCCGCTAAACAAGACCGAATCTTGCAAGACAATTCCCCACCTTGCTTCTGAGACTATCTAAATCATAGTCACGAATGTCTTTTCCGTCAAAATAAATACCACCAGCATCAACATCATAAAAGCGATTGATGAGGTTCATAATAGTCGTTTTCCCTGAACCCTGTCGGACCAACAACCGCTGTCATCTGGCCTTTAGGGGCAGAAATACTGACATCTTTCAAAATAGGTTTATCAGGCAAGTATGAAAAATCAATATGACTGATTTCAACACCTTCTTGCAACTTAGTGAAGATTGGAGCCTTTTCAGGTCGGATTTCTTCCTCTGCGTCAAACATTTCCTGAATCCGTTCAGCACCTGTAAAGGCCAACTGAAGACTTCCCCAACTAGCTGCAACTTGGATAATAGGCTGGTAGTACTGCTGTGAAAATTGGGCAAACATAACAATCAAACCTAAGGCTGTACTTGTTTCAATAGTCTTATCATTTAATAAAACAGCTGAACCAGCAAAGATGACGATGGCTGTATTAACCAGACTCATCCCATTCATGACAGGGAAAAGAATTCCTGAGAACATTCTTCCTTTAAAGGTTGCCTTGCGCACGCGCTCATTTTGTTCAAGAAATCCTGCCATCATATCCTCTTGAATTCCTTGCACAATGACAGCTTTTTGGCCTGAGATACTCTCATCCATATAGGCGTTGAGCTTCCCTACCTCTTTCTGCTGGAGGTTGGTGTATTTGCGTGCCATTTTTACGATAAAAATCAGCATGAGGAAGGCCACTGGTGTGCTGGCAATGGTGATGAGGGCCAGCGTCACATTTCTCGAAAACATGACAAGAATCAGACCAATGTATAAAACAATATTGCTCATGACCTGAACCAGACTTTCATTAAAGGCTTGGAGGATATTATCCAAATCACTGGTAAAACGAGACAGGATATCGCCATCTTGTCGGCGGTCAAAGAAAGAAACCGTCAAAGCGAGCAAGCTTACCCAAAGAGGCCTTTGCGCATCTCGTTGGTCGATTCTGCAATCACGCGCGTCATGAGACACATGTATATGACACTGGAGATAAATAGAACCAAAACCAGCAGACCAAGATTGACCATGATTCCTGATAGACTTTGCCAAACAAGTTCTGGATTGCCATCTTGATAAGCTTGAACTAAATTGGCTAGCTGCGTCACTGCTTGTCCAGAAAAGACCGGAAAGAGGGCTTGGGCAAGAGTCGCCAGAACAATCATCAGAATGACAACTACAAATGATAGCTTATAGACTTTAAAATAATTCCAAAAAAATTGAACTGTCTTCATTTTACTCCTCCTTTCCTTTCTGTGTTTCATAGATTTCACGGTAAACAGCATTGTTGGCAACCAAGTCTGCATGCGTGCCTTGACCAATCAATCGTCCTTGATCTAGAACCAAGATCTTGTCTGCATGAACTACCGAGCTAATCTTTTGCGCGATGATAATGGTTGTCGTTCCCTTCAAGTCCTTATTCAAGGCTTCCTGAACCAGGCGCTCTGACTTGGCATCCAAGGCTGAGGTCGAATCGTCAAAAATCAGAATACGTGGATTGCTGACAATCCCACGCGCAATCGACATCCTTTGTTTTTGCCCACCTGAGAAATTGGTTCCCCGTTCCTCAACTGGACTTTCAAAGGTTTTCTCCATACGATGAATGAATTCACTGGCTTGGGCAATATTGGCTGCGCGCTCCATTTCAAATAGAGTAGCATCTCCCTTACCCTGTCTCAGGTTATCTGCAATCGTTCCACTAAAGAGAATGGCACGTTGAAGAACGATAGAAACTGTTTTACGCAGGGTTCCTTCACTCACTTCTCGAATATCCTTGCCTCCGATTTTGATAGCCCCTTCCTGCGGGTCAAAGAGACGTGGAATCAATTGAGCCAAGGTTGATTTTCCTGCACCAGTCGCTCCAACGACACCAACCATCTGACCAGGTTCAATAGTAAAGCTCACATCTTTCAGCATCGGTTCCTTGTCCATTGGATAGGTAAAGGTCACATTTTCAAAGCTAAGACTTCCGACCAACTCTTCATCTGGGACATCCTTGAAGGTCATGGCTGGCTCTGCGTCAAGAATTTCTCGAATACGACGCATAGAAATCATGGCACGACTGACAGAATTTCCCAAAAATCCAACCATGACAATGGTAAAGATAATCTGGCTTAGGTAATTGACAAAGGAAGCAATGGAGCCAACAACTGACGGATCCGACTGAACCATCCCTGCAACTAGCCAAATAGAGAGGAATACCGCCCCATAACCGACCAACATCATGAAAGGTTCCACTACTGAAAAGGCATAACCGATGTAAAGATTTTGACCGAGAAGCTCGTCTGAAACCTCCGTAAACTTAGCAAACTGCTCTTTTTCTTGGACAAAAGACTTGACCACACGAACACCGCGCAGATTTTCCTTGGCAATGGCATTGATGCGCTCAAGAAGGGTTTGAAACTTGGCAAAACGAGGCCCCATCATTCCCATCATGACAGCAGTCAAACCAAAAATCAAGACTACCATGAGAACAATCACCCACCACAGAGAAGGTAAGGTTTGAACCGCCAAGATAAACGAACCGATGAACAAGAGGGGAAGTCTGAAAAGAATTTGGAAGGTCATCATGACGACGTTCTGAATCTGGTTGATATCATTTGTCATGCGAACGACTAGATTTCCCGCATTAAATTGTTCAATATTGGCATAAGAAAAGGTTTGAATTTTACGGAAGGCATCCTCCCGAAGGTCGGATGAAACTCCTTGGGCAATATAGGCTGCGAGGACAACATTGAGCCCACCAGCAACCAGACCGACCAGGGCCACACCAATCAACCAAGCCCCGATACTATAAATAGCTTCATATTTCCCAGCAAGGAGGGCGTCTAACACTTCCTGCAGATAACGCGGTTGCAGAAGTGAACTAGCAACCATCAAGCCTGTCATCAGGAGCGAAGCCAAGGCCTGCCACTTGTAGGTTTTTTTATTTTCTGAATCAGCATACTTTCTCCTTAAAAAGATAGACAAAAGGGAGCGACAATGCGTCAGCTCCTTCTCATTCTGTTTGTGTGATGTTATTCTAGCAAAAAAGTGGGAGGACTTGTCAAAGAAGTCTCCTTGATACAGCTAGAATGACTAGTAATTTTCTCTTTATAGTTTCTGTTTTAACTCGACCAAGACATTCATAGCCTGCATAGGTGTCATATTGTAAACATCCAGTTTAGCTAATTCTGCTAGGATAGGATGTTTCTTCTGGCGTATCAAAGAGTGAAATCTGTTCAGTGACAGCACTTGTTTGTCTCATGGGAGCAGGACTTTCTGTACCTTGATTCTCTAACTGAGTCAAAATCTTATCCGCCCTTGCTAAAAGATCTGCTGGCAAACCAGCAATCTTGGCAACATGGATACCGTAGGATTTGTCAGCTGGTCCTGGTTCAATCTTGTGAAGGAAGGTGACCTGCCCATCCTGCTCCAAAGTTGCCACGTGGACATTGACCAAATGTTGTAAACTAGACTCCAGACTAGTCAACTCATGGTAGTGGGTCGCAAAGAGGGTCTTGGCTCCGATATGCTCATGGATGTATTCGATGATGGACTGAGCAAGAGCCATTCCGTCATAAGTTGCAGTTCCGCGTCCCAATTCATCAAAAAGAATCAAGGAATTTTTGGTCGCATGCGAAATGGCATTGTTGGCCTCCATCATCTCCACCATAAAGGTTGATTGACCTGAAACCAAGTCATCTGCTGCTCCGATACGGGTAAAAGATTGCATCAAAAATCGGTAAATGGGCGCTTTCTGCTGGCACATAAGAACCCAACTGAGCCATAACCGCCGTCATGGCTAACTGACGCATGTAGGTTGACTTCCCACTCATGTTTGGGCCCTGTAATCAGTTGAATACTGGTATCTTCTGCCATCTGAATCGTATTTGGAATATAGGTCTGAGCCCCCATAACCTTTTCAACGACAGCATGGCGCCCTTTCTGAATATCAATTTGCGAATCGTCTCCGAACTCTGGTCGAATCAAATGCTGGGTTTCAGCCACAACCGCCAGACTTTGCAAGACATCAACTGTCGCAATTCCTTGGGCTAGAGCCTGCAAACGCTGGATGTACTTGCTGACCTCTTCACGAATGCGCATAAAGATTTCGTACTCTAGGTTAGCTGACTTCTCACGCGCTTCCAGCATATCGCCCTCGATACGGGCCAATTCTTCGGTTCCAAAGCGTTCCGAGTTTTTCAGCGTCGCCTTGCGGAAAAAGTGAGCAGGCACATTTCCCAATTGTGAATTGGTCACATGGAAATAGTAGCCATCCTTCTTATTGTAGTCAATCTTGAGCGTACTGATACCAGAGTTTTCTCGCTCCTTTGCCTCAATCTCAGCAATCCAGCTAGTCCCTTCTCTGAGCACACGACGGTACTTGTCTAAAGTCTCATCAAATCCAGTCCGGATAATTCCCCCATCTGTAATCACATGAGGAGCTTCAGGAGCAATCGCTGCGCTAATCAAACTCTCCAACTCAGGGATTCCATCCAGTTGTTCGATGAGATAGGCTAGAGCAGGTTGCTCCATTCCTTCTAAAATCGCACGAATCCGTGGCACACTAGATAAGGTAGCCGCCAACTGCAAGAGATCCTTGGGATTGGTCTTGCCAAAAGAAACCCGACTAGCTAAGCGTTCGATATCATAAACACCTTTGAGACTGTCTGTCAAATCACTACGCTCAAAGAAGTTGTCAAGAAAGACCTGCACCACCTCTTGGCGTTGGACGATTCGTTCCTTATCAATCAAAGGGACGATGAATCCAAGAACGCAAGAGCCGCATCCCCATAGCTGTTTTGGTTTCATCCAAAAAGCCAGAAAAAGACTGCCTTGCTTTCTTGCCTGAACGGGCATTTTCAACCAAATCCAGACTAGCCTTGGTCGCATAATCCATCTGCAAGAAATCCTTGATTTCATAGCGGATAACAGGTTTGAGGTGGTTCAATTCCCTCATCTGGGTTCGATGAACATACTGGAGCAACTTACTAGATGCCGCTTGCTCCACAGCTGCTAATCGTGAATCCAGTAAATGAAGGTCTTCAAAGCCTTCTTTCTCATAAGAGAGCACCAGATTCATCTGACGACTGAGGATTTGTTCTTCTTCCTCAGACAAGTCATAGCCCAGCACCACTTCTCGAGCCTTGAGATTGCGGATTTCCCCACAAACCAGCGTGAAATCCAAAAGACCTGTCACATAAAAGTCACCCGTCACCAGGTCCATATAAGCTAGGCCAAATTGATTGCCATCACGGTCTATAGCAACCAAGAAATTGTTCTGACTGTCCGGCTTACTGCTATCAACCACTGTCCCTGGTGTAATGACCTGAACAACCTCTCGTTTCACAACCCCAACTGCTTGTTTAGGATCTTCCATCTGCTCTGCAATAGCTACTTTATAGCCCTGCTCAATCAAGACATCGATATACTGTTGGGCAGAATGATAGGGAACACCCGCCATAGGAATCGGATTGTCCGCATTCTTGTTGCGACTCGTTAAGGAAATTTCCAGAATCTGCGCAGCATTGACCGCATCCTCATAAAATAATTCATAAAAATCACCCATCCGAAAGAGCAAAAAGCATCTGGATATTGCTTTTTAATATCCACATACTGTTGCATGCCGGGTGATAGCTTTTCTGTCGCCATTTTCCGTCTCTCCTTGTCAAAAATAAGTCTTGAGAGCAACTCCCAAGACCTTACTTATCTTTCATCAAATCTAGCAAACGATCTTCCATGAGTTTGGCAACGTGCTGGTCTCGACAAATGACCAATAAGGTATTGGCACCAGCAACTGTTCCTAAAATCCATTCATCCTTGTTTGCATCTACAATATTTGCCAAAACAGAGGCTTCTCCCAATTTGGTATGAAGTACCAAGGTAAACTCTGCTCTTGCAACACCTTCTAAATGATGAGACAAAAATTCCACCAAATCAATCTTTTCTGTCTCATTTGCTAGTACATAATACACCATATCATTTTTCTTGACCTTGGTCAAGCCGATTTCGCGCAAATCACGAGACAGGGTTGTCTGCGTCACAAAAACATTGTGCGCCTCCAACCGATCTTGAATTTCTTTTTGTGTACTTAATTTCTCCTCAGTAATCATTTTTTTTATTAACTGATGACGATCTCTTTTTCTCATAAAATCCTCTTATGTGAATATTTATAACTAATTTTATAACTATATTATACCAAAAAAATAGGAGATTTCAAAAATTTTTTCTTCTTTCTTTAAAATTGTGATAAAATAGTAGAAAAGTCCAAAAAGGAGCTCTTAATGAATACAAAAGAATTGATTGCTAGCGAGTTGGCTAGCGTCATTGATAGCCTGGACCAAGAGGCTATTTTTAAATTTACTGGAAACCCCTAAAAAACTCAGAAATGGGAGACATCGCTTTCCCTGCTTTTTCTCTTGCAAAAGTCGAACGTAAAGCACCTCAAATGATTGCGGCTGAACTGGCTGAAAAGATTAACAGTCAAGCCTTTGAAAAAGTTGTCGCAACTGGACCTTACGTCAACTTTTTCCTTGATAAATCTGCCATTTCTGCTCAAGTGTTGCAAGCTGTTATCACTGAAAAAGAACACTATGCTGACCAACATATTGGCAAACAAGAAAATGTTGTTATCGACATGTCTAGTCCCAATATCGCTAAACCATTCTCGATTGGTCACCTGCGCTCAACCGTTATCGGAGATAGCTTGTCACATATTTTCCAAAAAATCGGTTATCAAACGGTCAAGGTCAACCACTTGGGAGACTGGGGTAAACAGTTTGGAATGCTGATTGTTGCCTACAAAAAATGGGGCGACGAAGAAGCTGTAAAAGCTCATCCAATCGATGAACTTCTTAAACTCTATGTCCGCATCAATGCTGAAGCTGAAAACGACCCTAGCTTGGATGAAGAAGCACGCGAATGGTTCCGTAAACTGGAAAATGGAGATGAGGAAGCTCTTGCACTTTGGCAATGGTTCCGTGATGAAAGTTTGGTAGAATTTAACCGCCTTTATAATGAATTGAAGGTTGACTTTGACAGCTACAACGGAGAAGCCTTCTACAACAATAAGATGGATGCAGTTGTAGACATTCTTTCTGAAAAAGGCCTTCTTGTTGAATCAGAAGGTGCCCAAGTTGTGAATCTTGAGAAATATGGAATTGAACATCCAGCCCTTATCAAAAAATCTGATGGTGCAACTCTCTACATCACACGTGACTTGGCTGCAGCTCTTTACCGTAAAAACGAATACCAATTTGCTAAATCTATCTACGTCGTTGGTCAAGAGCAATCAGCCCACTTTAAACAGCTCAAAGCTGTCTTGCAAGAAATGGGCTACGACTGGAGTAACGACATTACCCACGTTCCTTTTGGTTTGGTTACAAAAGAAGGGAAAAAACTCTCTACTCGTAAAGGGAATGTCATCTTGCTAGAGCCTACTGTTGCAGAGGCTGTTAGTCGTGCCAAAGCCCAAATTGAAGCAAAAAATCCTGAACTTGAAAATAAAGATCAGGTAGCGCATGCTGTTGGGGTTGGGGCCATTAAATTCTATGACCTTAAGACTGACCGTACAAATGGATATGATTTCGACCTAGAAGCTATGGTATCCTTCGAGGGGGAAACTGGTCCTTATGTTCAATATGCCTACGCTCGTATCCAATCTATCTTACGCAAAGCGGATTTCAAACCAGAAACAGCTGGCAACTATAGCGTGAATGATGCTGAAAGCTGGGAAATCATTAAACTCATCCAAGATTTCCCACGTATTATCAACCGTGCGGCAGATAACTTTGAACCTTCTATCATTGCTAAATTTGCAATTAGCCTGGCTCAAGCCTTCAACAAATACTATGCACATACACGTATCTTGGATGAAAGTCCAGAACGCGACAACCGTCTAGCCCTCAGCTACGCAACCGCAGTCGTTCTCAAAGAAGCCCTTCGCTTGCTTGGAGTGGAAGCGCCTGAGAAGATGTAAATCGCCAAAGTTACTTGATTGCAAAGCAATCTAAGTAACTAACGCCAAATCCTATTCGGACTTTGGCTAGGCGCTTCACTAGTTTTAGGACATAAATATGATCGATTTATGTCCTAAAACGTCGTAATCTTAAAGTTATTGGAACTAAAGTTCCTAATTGTTAGACGCTAGCCGCTTATATGCGGACTAGCTAACTGCTTCACTAGTCATGGTTCCTAAATATAATCGATTTAGGAGCCATGACGTCGTAACCAGAGACACTTGTCTAAACGCTTTACTAATTCATCTAACCCAATAATATCGATTTGGTTTGGTTCATGTCGTAATCTTTTAATTACTTGATTGTAAAGCAATCTAAGTAACTAAGACCAAATCCTATACGGATTTTGGTTTAGAGGTCTATCAAAAATCTTATCAAGTTTTGTTGACTTGTTCTGCTATTTTAGATCCACTAAATCGATTTATTCACTATTACTTCTTTATCATACAGGGAGATATTCTATGAGCCAATATGCTTATATCCTCGTTGTGATTAGCTTGGTTTTCCTTTTTCTGCTCAATAAGTACGAGAAGGAGAGACTGCAAAGGCTCTACCAAGAACAACTGTTGAAGGATGAAACATTTAGGGCTGACATCAAAGAGAAAATTCACACGACTGAAAATATCAATGATGTCATTGCTTACATCAATAAAACTTATCATCTAGGAATGTTGCTATCAAAAGACATTACAGATCAATTGAAATAAACCTAGCTATTCTTTAAGAAATATCAAAACCGAGACTAAGAGTTTAAGACTTCGTCTCGGTTTTTGTATATTTTTGAAGTAACAAAGCAACCACTCCCCAGTAATGCAAGTGCAAAATCCCCTAGAATGTGATAAAATAAAAAAAGAGAACTCTATCAAGGAGGAAAACATGGAAAAACAAACCGTCGCCGTCTTGGGGCCTGGTTCTTGGGGAACTGCCCTTTCACAAGTCTTAAATGACAATGGACACGAGGTACGTATTTGGGGAAACATTCCCGAACAAATCAATGAAATTAATACCTATCATACTAACAAGCACTACTTTAAAGATGTCGTTCTAGACGAAAATATCATTGCCTACACTGACTTAGCAGAGACACTGAAAGATGTGGATGCGATTTGTTTGTTGTCCCAACAAAAGTAACACGACTTGTCGCCCAACAAGTTGCACAAACCTTGGATCATAAGGCTATCATCATGCACGCATCAAAGGGATTAGAACCTGATAGCCATAAACGATTATCAACCATCCTTGAAGAAGAAATTCCTGAACATCTCCGCAGTGATATTGTCGTTGTTTCAGGACCTAGTCATGCAGAAGAAACCATTGTGCGTGACCTAACTTTAATCACCGCTGCTTCTAAAGACTTACAAACCGCTCAATACGCTCAAGAGCTCTTTAGTAATCACTACTTCCGACTTTATACCAATACGGATGTTATCGGGGTGGAAACCGCTGGTGCTCTCAAAAATATTATTGCTGTCGGTGCTGGAGCTTTACATGGTTTGGGATTTGGTGACAACGCTAAGGCAGCCATCATCGCTCGAGGCTTGGCAGAAATTACCCGCCTAGGAGTAGCACTTGGGGCCAGTCCATTGACCTATAGTGGCTTGTCTGGTGTGGGAGATTTGATCGTAACGGGAACCTCCATCCACTCTCGTAACTGGAGAGCCGGAGATGCTCTTGGTCGTGGAGAATCCCTAGCCGATATCGAAGCCAATATGGGCATGGTAATCGAAGGAATCTCAACGACTCGAGCAGCCTACGAACTAGCGCAAGAACTTGGAGTCTATATGCCCATTACACAAGCCATTTATCAAGTTATCTACCACGGAACCAATATCAAAGATGCCATTTATGACATCATGAACAATGAATTTAAAGCAGAAAATGAGTGGTCTTAACCCTCTAAAGAAAGGATTCTTATGACATCAAAAGTTAGAAAGGCAGTCATCCCTGCAGCTGGACTTGGGACTCGATTTTTACCAGCAACCAAGGCCCTTGCCAAAGAAATGTTGCCAATTGTAGACAAACCAACTATCCAGTTTATCGTGGAAGAGGCTCTCAAATCAGGCATCGAAGATATTCTGGTTGTGACTGGTAAATCAAAGCGTTCTATCGAAGACCACTTTGACTCAAACTTCGAGCTTGAATATAACCTCAAAGAAAAAGGCAAACATGACTTATTGAAATTAGTTGATGAAACTACTGGGATTCGCCTTCACTTTATCCGTCAAAGCCATCCTCGTGGTCTTGGCGATGCTGTCTTACAAGCCAAAGCTTTTGTGGGGAATGAGCCCTTCGTTGTTATGCTAGGTGATGACCTTATGGACATCACTAACGAAAAAGCTATCCCATTGACGAAACAACTAATGAATGACTATGAGAAAACTCACGCATCAACCATTGCCGTAATGCACGTACCACATGAAGACGTTTCATCATATGGAGTCATTGCTCCTCAAGGTGAAGGAATCAATGGACTCTATAGTGTCGAAACTTTCGTTGAAAAACCAGCTCCAGAAGATGCTCCAAGTGACTTGGCAATTATCGGACGCTATCTGCTCACACCAGAAATTTTTGAAATCCTCGAAAATCAAGCTCCTGGTGCTGGAAATGAAATCCAGCTTACTGATGCAATCGATACTCTCAATAAAACACAACGTGTTTTCGCTCGCGAATTCACAGGCGCTCGTTACGATGTTGGGGATAAGTTTGGCTTTATGAAAACATCTATTGACTACGCCCTCAAGCACCCACAAGTCAAAGATGACTTGAAAGATTACCTCATCCAACTGGGAAAAGAATTGGCTGAGAAGGAATAGAATTAGTTTCCAGATAATAAATTAAGTCTCCAGCAAGTTGACTCTGGAGACTTAATTATTTTACAAATTTACATACAATTTAAAGATTTATTTGATATGTCTCTAAATCTACCAACTCAACCTCGGTCCTTAATGACAGATTACAGATTTTCAATCAAAAATCGATTTGAAGTTTTAATGATATTTGCTATTTTGGGGACATCTAAATCATCTGTATACAGAAAATGTTTTTTCTTCTCCTTATTTTTAGCTAGAAACTCACTTCTTGCTTGTATGGATAAGTTACCCACTCTTTCAATTTCTTTTCGAGAATCATCCCTATCTTTCAAGGTTTTTTCTTCGGCCATTAAGACACAATATTTTAGGCCAACTTGTTTTTCTTTTAAGAAGGTTGCAATTTTCTTTAGTTGCTCTTCAAAAATGACATATTCTATCACAACGGTAATGCCTCGGTCGATGAAATTATTGATCAGACTGATAATATTATCCCAAAATAAATCCATGTAATAACCATCATCTTCCCAAGGAGCCACGAGTCCTCCTTTAATCATTAAATAAATCATGTCGCCTTCAATTACTGCACTTTTCTTAAAAGAATAGGCCAACTCCTTACTGACTGTGCTTTTCCCAACGCCTGGAGGGCCTGAAATAATGTAAACACAATTTTCCAACTTTATACCTCTTTTATTCTAATAATTCTTCAATCAATTTCTAATATTATAGCATTTTCTATTTTTAAAATATATAATAAGATTAATACAACACTATATTCTAGAAACTTAATACAAAAGAAATAAAAAAGCACACCATTCTCAATTTTCTGCAAAAAACCTTATTTACAAATGACTTCTTCGCGATAGAATGGGCGCTCACTTTCTCAAATCATCTACACACAACGATTTATTTTTAGAGCTGTGTTGTTTCGAATGGATCCAAAACCATTAAAAGCTACTCATTTTTTAAGTAGCTTTTTTTCTTATTCAAGTTTACATATTAGTCGTCAAACCCCCATTCCCTTGTAGAGAAGCAATACTGAGAGTCCTACGAATAACACTACCGCTCCTAACCTCTGGCTAGTACTATACATCCGTCTTTCTCCTCGAACTGGAAAGATAACTGCTAGAAATGCGCCACCAACTGCACCTCCGATATGACCTGCTAGACTGATTCCTGGAATCAGAACACTTCCAATAATGTTAACCACAAAAAGTGTCAGATAAGATTGCCCTAGCTGTTGGATATAAGGATTACGCGTTGCATAGCGAAGAACAATAATCGCAGCAAATAGTCCATAGAGGGATGTAGAAGCTCCTGCTGCTAAGGATTTGGGACTAAATACAAAAACAAAGAGATTGCCCATCATTCCAGATAATAGGTAGAGAAAGAAAAACTTCTTGGATCCGAAAATTTCCTCTACTTGCCTACCAAGATAATAGAGCGAAAGCATATTAACAATGAAATGCTCCCACCCAATATGAACAAAAATAGCCGAAAAGAGACGCCAAATTTGCTCGGGAAAGAGGCGAATGGCAGGCCCATACATGGCCCCAAATCGAAATAGAGTATCCGCCCTGTCAAAGTTTCCACCTGTATTCACCAACATTAGTAGAAACACCAAGGCCGTCACTAAGAGGAAGAAACTCGTCACAGGATAACGTCTATCAAAGATTTCTTTCATCAATCAGTACCTCCTGAACAGGAATATCATGGTTTTCAGGGATAAAGTCCTGAACTTGATGATGATAAACCGTACTCAAAGTATGACCAGAAAACTGTTCCAGATAGCGGTCATAATAACCTCCACCATAGCCAATCCGATAGCCCTCTCTCGTAAAGCCAGCCCTGGAACATGAATCAAATCAATCTGAGAGGCATCCACCACTTCCAAATCTCCCTGTGGTTCCAGTAAGCCAAAGGAAGTTTTGACCAGTTGTTGCGGATTATAGACTACAAAGTCCATGCACCCCTTGGGATAAGTTTTGGGTATCAGAACCTTCTTGCCGTCCTTCAGCGCCTGCTCAATCAGTTCCTGCGTTTGAAACTCATGAGGAAAAGAGAGATAGGTTGCGATGACCTTGGCTTCTTGGTAGAAGGGATGGTGTAAAAGCCGCTCGGTTAAAGTTTGATCTATAAACTGTTTTTGCTCTTGAGATATAGCCTTCATTTCTTGCAAGACTTGCTTACGTAATTCCGATTTCATAGACAAGCCCTCTACTCTGCTGCCTTCTTTTTCAGGAAACTAGAGACCGCATCCACCCCAATAGCTAAGGCTTCTTCCTTAGGACTCATCTGAGGGTGATGAAGGGCGTAGGGACTATCGATACCTAGCCAAAACATAACCCCATCAACCTTCGAAAGGAGATAACCAAAGTCCTCACCTGTCATAGCAGGTTCGATATCAATCAACTCAATTCCCTCTTTTTCTTCAAAGAAGTCCATTAGTTCACGCGCCAAGGCTGGATGGTTCTCAACAGGCAGGTAGCCCCCTTGTTTGAGTTCCACTTCGACTTCCATATCAAAGGCAGCTGCAACTCCTTCTGCAACTGTTTTGACCCTCTTTTGAACCAAGAGACTCATGTCCTGAGTCAAGGCCCGAATAGTTCCATGTAAAAAGGCTGTGTCTGTGATGACATTGTTGGTTGTTCCAGCTTGGAAAACTCCAAAGGTCACCACCGCTCCCTCGATTGGGTTGACATTTCGGCTGACCACTGACTGCACTTGGGTTACAAAGTAACTAGCCGCTACCAAGGCGTCATTGGCTTCATGTGGAAAGGCTGCATGTCCTCCTTTTCCTTTGAAACGAATCTTCACCTCACAGGTCCCTGCAAAGAGTGTATGGGTATTGGTCGCGATCTGACCAACCTTCAAATCTGGACGGACATGGAGACCATAAAATTGGTCTGGCAACCAGTCTCCAAAAGCACCATCCTCATACATGAGCATCCCACCTGCTTCATTCTCTTCAGCAGGTTGAAATAGGAAAAGCAGATTGTTCTTTGGTTGCTCCTCCAGTGCACGCTCAAGACAACCCAAGGCAATGGTCATGTGGAAATCATGTCCACAAGCGTGCATACGACCTTGGTGCTGAGAAGCAAAAGAAAGGCCTGTTTGTTCAACGATAGGCAGACCGTCAATATCTGTCCGCCAACCAATGGTACGCTCTGGCTGACTTCCCTGCAAATAAACCAAAATACCTGTCCGCCAAGTTCGAACTTGGACAAAATCCTTGCCCGCAGTCAATTTCTCAATCACATCCATCAAATAAGCATGAGTCTTGAACTCCTCCAAGCCAATCTCTGGAATCTGGTGCAAATCTCGTCTAGTCTGAATCAAATCTAACATCTATCTGTCCTCCTATATAGCAGAAAGAGGCTAGAAAAGAGTTCCGCCTCTATTTTTCATTTACAATTACAAGGTACGAAGCGCATCTTCTAGCGCTGTTTTTTGTTGAGTTTGGGCATCAATCTCTTTGATAATGCGAGCTGGAACACCTGCTACGACAACGTTTTCTGGGACATCTTGGGTAACAATAGCTCCTGCTGCGACAACTGAACCACTACCGATTTGGACCCCTTCGATAACCACTGCATTGGCTCCGATAAGAACATTGTCTCCGACACGGACTGGTTCAGCGCTAGCTGGCTCAATTACACCTGCAAGAACCGCACCTGCACCAACGTGGCTATTTTTCCCAACGATAGCACGGCCACCAAGGATAGCCCCCATATCAATCATGGTTCCTGCACCGATTTCAGCACCGATATTGATGACTGCTCCCATCATGATGACAGCATTATCACCAATTTCAACTTGGTCACGTATAATCGCACCTGGCTCGATACGAGCGTTGATAGCACGTTTATCTAGCAAAGGAACTGCAGAATTGCGAGCATCTTGCTCAACAACATAGTCTTGATTTTCTACCAAGCCATCTAGAAGCGGAGCCACATCCTTCCAGTCTCCGAATAGGATATTCCCTAGTTTGACAACAGAGCTTGGTACAGCAGTTGCAAGTTGTCCCTCAAAGGTTACTTTGACACTGGTTTTCTTTTCAGCATTGGCGATAAATTGGATAATTTCTTGTGCGTTCATTTTTGTAGCAGTCATAAGCGCCTCCTAGTTCATTTTAATGATACCTATTCTACCAAAAAAGGCCTCAAATTTGAAGCCTTTTTGTTTGTTTTTAGGTATGATTTTTAGGGATGTGAGATAAAACGTGCTGTCGGTAAAAGCAAGCCCCTACCGATACAACCTAAAAACACTCTTCACAACTATCTCCCCGTGTTTTATTGACTATTCTAGTATAGCACACTTTTAGAATTAAGAAAAGACTTTTTATCTACTTTCTTTCGCTTCTTCTATCGATAGGAAAATCATGGGTAAAATAATCAAGGCCATAGCTAAAAGAAGGGACCAATCTACTACCAATCCTAAAAATAAAACACTCAGCAAAGCAGAAGAGAGAGGTTCGCTGGCACTAATGACAGAAACCACCAAAGGAGAAACCAAGGACACCGCCTTCATGGAAATAAAAAAGGCAAAAGCCGTCCCAAAGAAAGCGATAATGAGGCAAATCAAGATACTCCAAATATCAAGAGTAAAGGAAAGCTGATACACTGGCGAAAGGACATTGCTAAATAAACCTGCCAAAATCATCCCCCACCCAACCGTGGGAACAAAACCATAACGCTTCGCAAAAGGTTGGGGTAAGATGACATTAAACATGACACCCATGGCACTCAGTAAGCCTGTCACAAGCGCTAGTGGTGTCATAGATAACTGAGAGAGATCCCCCTTTGTCGCCATCAAGCCAACACCCAGCATGGCAACTAAAACATAAAAAATAGCACTTTTTGACGCTCGTTTTTGATAAACCAAAAGATTGTAAAAAAGAATAAAGACAGGGCTGATAAACTGTAAAATAGTTGCTGTCGCAGCATTTGAGTATTCTACGCAGAGATAGAAAAAATACTGGACTGAGAAAATTCCCAAAATAGCATAGGCTAGAAAGGGCAGGTAATTTTTCTTATCCCGCCAGATATCTAACACTTGTGATTTTAATTGCATTGCTGACCAAATGAGCACAAGACTCCCTGCCAGTGTTAAACGCATAGAGGTAATCCAGCCCGAAGAAACCTGATAATGAGTAAAGAAATACTCTCCTAAAATCCCACAGATTCCCCAGATTAAGCCAGATAGAAGCGAATAAATGGTTCCTTTAACAATCTTTCTGATACTGATTCATACCTTTATTGTAACACGAAAGGACAAAAGAAAAAAGTGGCAATCAATGCCACTTTCCTATCTTCCACTATTTGGTTGTGTAGATGATGAACTTGATGTACTGCTAGAGCTAGCACTTGAACTGCTACTTGAACTAGTGCTTGAGCTTGAGCTGGAAGGAGTTGGTAGGGTGCTAACGATACTTGACCAAGCATTTTGATAATCTGACTCACTTCCTCCAATAGCAAAGTGATAGCTAGTCGTAGGAGCTCCCGCTTTATTAGCCCAATAGCTCGTTACAGTAGAACCTGAAAGATCAACTGTTTTTCCATTAACGGATACTTTGCCTGGCTTCTGTCCTGTAGAACTGAGGACCTGAGATTGAGTCACACTAGAATCAAGATTAAAGCGTTCATTGCCCCAAACGCCAGGCTCAGCCTCTTGGATAGCATTAACCAAGTGAGCCATATATTTGGCATTTCGATAATGCCCCGCTCCCTTGGCCATTGGGCGGTTGTCATCATGACCTAGCCAACCACCTAGGGTCAATCTTGGTGTCGAAAGCATAAGCCACATATTTTCATCTTCATTGGTGGTACCAGTCTTCCCAATCCAGTCTGCACGCGCTAAGCTTGAATTAATGGAAGCCAAGTCCGTTTGGAAACTTGAAGTGATCCGAGATGAAATCACCTCACGAAGCAAGCTCTGCATAATCGTTGCTGTTGCCTTCGAGTACACTTGAACTGGTTTGTCTTGGAATTCATAGATTACTCTACCATCAGATGATTCAATCTTAGAAATCACATGTTTCTGATGATAGACACCGTTATTGGCAATTGTTTGATAACCATTGGTATGCTGGGCAACTGTGACTTCGATACCACCGCCCATAGGCAGACTTTCGATACCGTACTCTGGAATCTCGTAACCCATTTTCTCCATGTAACCCTTGACATCCACACCTTTCTCACGAAGCATGCGATAGGTCCAATAGGCTGGGATATTCCACGAATAGTTCAAGGCTTCTCCCAGAGTCATCATACCTGTACCTGGACTGTTTACATACATGATAGGATTGCCATTAGAGAATTTTGTCGGATAATTAGACAAGATACTAGCGCTTCCCATCAAACCTTGGTCAATGGCAATACCATAGGCCAGCAAAGGCTTGGTTGTAGAGGCTGGCGAACGCTTGGTATCAAAAGCGTGATTGTTTTGATTTATCTGGTAATTACGACCACCAACGAAACCTAGAACAGCCCCCGTTTTATTGTCCATCAAAACATTTCCTACTTCAGGCTGGCCAGTCGAATCATCTACCAAACGACCGTAGTTAGCAACTGCATTTTGCATGGCGTTATGAATTTTTTTATTGATCGTTGTAGTGATTTTGTAACCACCCTTACTTAGTTCCTGCTCCGCTCTCTCATGATAAGCCTTTTGAACTGCTTCCTTTTTCAACTCCTGACTAGAGACATTGTCCTGTTGAACTAAATAATCATACATACGATCTGTCGCTTCAGACATAGCCGTAAAGTAAAGGTAATCTCTCGAAACAGCATTAACAGTTCCCGATGGCAAGAAGTCTTGTTTGAGATTATAATCCTTGTACTGGTCGTATTCTTCCTTAGTTAAAGCACCCGTACGGTACATGTTATAGAGAACAGCCTTGGCTCGCTTCAAACCAAGTTCTAAGTCTTCATCACTCTTTAACTCTCCAGTATTTTCATAAGGAGAATAAGTAATCGGACTCTGGGGCAAACCTGCTAGGAAGGCAGCTTGAGGAATACTCAACTTGTTGGCATCAATACCAAAAATCCCTTCAGCAGCTTGCTGGACACCTGCAATGTTTTGCCCTTTATGATTTCTACCAAAAGGAGCGATATTGAGATAGGCTGTTAGGATCTCATCTTTTCCCATCACTCTTTCTAAAGCAAGGGCATCGACAATTTCTGTAGCCTTACGAGCCAAGGTAGGAGCATCTCCGACCACTTGTTGCTTGATTAGCTGTTGAGTCAAGGTCGAGCCCCCGCTAGATGAGCCCAAACCTGCAAAGGTTCCCAAGGTCGCCCGAATCACAGCTTTTGGCACAACCCCTTTATGTTCAAGAAAATGTTCGTCCTCGGTAGCAACGATAGCCTTTTTGAGATTGTCCGATATTTCCTCAGATGAAACAGAAGTCCTCAGTAAGTCACTCTCGATAGAAGCAATGACACTCCCATCTGCATAAACAATTTCTGAGATTGAAGAAACATTTTTGACCTGCTTTACCAAATCCTCCGCTGGCGGAACCTTGGCCTTATCAAACAAGGCAACTCCATAACCAAGAGCTACACCAGCACCAAAAAGTCCTCCAATAAATCCTAGAATAAAGAGAGTATTCAAAGTTCCCTTGATAGCAGCTAAAATGCTCCCTAAGATAGGCAGGAACTTCCCACCTGTTCCATCCGACTTCTTCGCTTCTAAGACTTTCTCTGATTTTTTATGATTTATGTTTGATTTTACTAGCTGGAAAAATTCCAGCATTTTTTGTTTTAATTCATTTAATTGATTTTGCATGGATTTCCTCACTCTATCTATTATACCATAAAAGGTAAACTTTCAATAAAATAGCCACTTTCTTCCCTATTCTACTAGGCTATTGCCCAAGTTTGTGATACAATAGATAGAAACAATATTTTTAAAAAGGAGAAAAGACACATGCACATTTTTTTGATGAGCTAAAAGAGCGTGGTTTGATTTTTTTCAAACGACTGATGAAGAAGCTTTGCGTAAAGCCCTAGAAGAAGGTCAAGTTTCTTATTATACTGGCTACGATCCAACTGCTGACAGCCTTCACCTAGGCCACCTTGTCGCAATCTTGACAAGTCGTCGCTTGCAGCTAGCAGGTCACAAACCTTATGCGCTCGTTGGCGGTGCTACAGGTCTCATCGGAGATCCGTCCTTCAAAGATGCTGAGCGTAGTCTCCAAACAAAAGACACAGTAGATGGCTGGGTCAAGTCTATCCAAGGACAACTTTCTCGTTTTCTTGACTTTGAAAATGGAGAAAACAAGGCTGTCATGGTCAACAACTACGACTGGTTTGGCAGCATCAGCTTCATTGACTTCCTCCGTGATATCGGAAAATACTTCACTGTCAACTACATGATGAGTAAGGAATCTGTGAAAAAACGGATCGAAACAGGAATTTCTTACACTGAGTTTGCTTACCAAATCATGCAAGGTTACGACTTCTTCGTCCTTAACCAAGACCACAATGTAACGCTTCAAATCGGTGGTTCTGACCAGTGGGGAAATATGACAGCTGGTACCGAATTACTTCGCCGTAAGGCTGACAAGACTGGTCACGTTATCACTGTTCCATTGATTACAGATGCAACTGGTAAGAAATTTGGTAAATCAGAAGGAAACGCAGTCTGGCTCAATCCTGAAAAGACTTCTCCATACGAAATGTACCAATTCTGGATGAACGTCATGGACGCTGACGCTGTTCGCTTCTTGAAGATCTTTACTTTCTTGTCACTTGATGAGATTGAAGACATCCGTAAACAATTTGAAGCTGCTCCACACGAACGCTTGGCTCAAAAAGTCTTGGCTCGTGAAGTCGTAACTCTTGTTCACGGAGAAGAAGCCTACAAAGAAGCCCTCAACATCACTGAGCAACTCTTTGCAGGAAACATCAAAAACCTTTCTGTCAAAGAACTTAAACAAGGACTTCGTGGAGTACCAAACTACCAAGTACAAGCAGACGAAAACCACAATATCGTGGAACTGCTCGTTTCATCTGGTGTGGTGAACTCAAAACGCCAAGCCCGTGAAGACGTCCAAAACGGAGCTATCTACGTCAACGGCGACCGTATCCAAGACCTTGACTATGTCTTGACTGACGCTGATAAGTTAGAGAACGAACTGACTGTTATCCGTCGCGGTAAGAAAAAATACTTTGTATTGACTTACTAAACTATTCAACATTTACCTATAAACAAAGGAGTTAACCTCGAGAAAGGTAACTCCTTTTTGCTGTTAATAACTATCATCTATCTATTTTTAATAGACAGACTACGCAGGACAATGCGCAAGGTTGTTAGATTATGTAAGATAGAGAGGTTTGAAGGACTGAGCCAATTAAACAAGCCAAAGCCAATCAAACTACTATTTACGACAACGGTATCTTGAATATTCTTCTTGATGAGTTTTTGCAAAGATGAGGATAGCGAGTCCAACTCTTGGAAGAAATCCAAGCGATTATCTAACAATAAGATATCACTCATTTGCTTAGAAATATCTGCACTCTCATTCATCACCACACCGATATCTGATAGGGTTAGAGCAGCTGAGTCATTCAACCCATCCCCAACCATCAAAATAGTATGACCTGCTTTCTGCAGTTCCTCTACTAACTCAAATTTCCCATCAGGTTTCAAATCTGTATAGACTTGATCAAAGGGCAAATCTTTGACTAATTCCTCTGTCCTAACCAGGGTGTCCCCTGTGGCCAAATCAATTTTTTCCCTTGTTCCTTCAGTTTCTCCAAGGCTACTTTTGCTTCTTTTCTCAAGGGAGTATGGATGCAGAACATTCCAATCAATTCATTCTGATAAGCCAAGAATAAGAGATTGTAGTGGCTCTTGTACTCTTCAATTAAAGCATTTTGTTCTGAACTGATATGAATCTGCTCATCCTGCATCAAGACATAATTCCCAATAACAACTGGTTGGCCATCAATATGTGACTTAATTCCCTTGCTTGCAATATATTGGAGTTTCCCATGCATTTCCTCATGTTCAATTCCCTCTATCTCAGCTTGCTTGACGATGGCATTAGCAATAGGATGATAAATGTGTTCCTCAAGACAGGCACTGATTCTGAGAATATCTTCCTCACTATAGTCCCCAAAAGGTAACACCTTTTCAACTATAGGATAGCTAGTTGTGATTGTCCCAGTCTTATCAAACAAGAAAGTATCAACTTCCAGATATTTCTCCAGAACATCCCCATCCTTAATTACCATCTCACGATTCAACCCCTCCTTGATAGCTGTCAAATAAGCTACAGGAGTAGAGATTTTCAAAGCGCAGGAGAAATCGACCAATAGGAAAGAAATAGCCTTAGAAAAAGAACCTGTTAATAGGTAAGTCAGACCAGCCCCCAAGAAATTATATTTGACGACCTTGTCCGCCATCTTGATGAAATAGCGTTGTTTCGTTTTCTTGTTTTCTTCAGATTTCTTCATCAACTCAATCAGTTGTAAAATACGGCTGTTCATCTGATTATCAGTTACACGAATGCGTAACTCTCCAGTTTCTAATACTGTATTTGCACAAACCAAATCAGACTCTCCTTTTTTCAACTGGAAAACTCTCTCCTGTCAAGGAACTTTCGTTGACCATACCTAAACCTGAAACTACTTGTCCATCAAACAGAATTTCATTTCCTTGAGATAAGACCAAGACATCTCCTATTTGAACATCGGAACTCTTGATACTAACAACCGTATCGCCCTGTACTAAGAATACATCGCTCTCTTTTGCAAGAAGACTCTGTTCTAAATCTGTTGCAGTTTTTTTCAAGGACCATTGATCTAAATGATTCCCCAAATCAAGCATAAACATGATATTACTTGCCGTCTTGGATTGGTTCATAAACAAAGATAATAAAATCGCCGAACAGTCCAAGACTTCCATCGTTAGTTCCTTACGCGCTAGTGTTTGATAGGCTTCTTTAACATATCCAAAAGCCTGATAACAAGTCCATATATAACGAATAGGAGACGGTACAAGACTACGAAAAAGCACACGCTTAATCGCTGCACCTGAAACGATAGAATAGGCACTCTCTTCTCTACGAACAGGAAGAGTCATCAACTCAGAAACTTTCCCTTTATCAATTCTTTTTAAAAAGGCTTCTGCATTGTCTAATACGGAGAAGCCTTCTTTTATACGTAGAGTAAAGTGCTGTTGATCCATGTAAAACTGGATAGACTCAATTCCCTTCTCATCTCTCGCCAAGGAACGAAGATAGTCTTGAATATCCAAGGTAAGTGAAAAAGAAGATGATAGTCGGATATGTTGGTATCCTCTATGTAGCACTTTAAAAGACATATTATTCTCCTATAAGGCTATCTAATTGCTCTTCTTTTTTCTCTTGCTCGTACAAATATTTGGCATCTTGCAAGACATCATCTCCATGTTGCTTCACAACAGAAACAGATGCATCTAGCTCATCCTTCAATTTGTAAGCCTTAGCCAAAGCTTTAGAATAACCTTTTTTAGCTTCCTTACTTGCTAAGATTTTCAAACCAAGGGTACCAAATGCGACACCACCTAAAAATAGTGAAGATTTTTTCGCAACTTTTGCGACGCTCAATACTTCTTTTAACATACTTATTTCCTCCTAACTATTATTATATATTAATTTTTATATAAAAGCAATTTAATTTTGGTAGTTTGAAAAAGTAATTATACTCCTATTTAATTCTATTACAAATCATCCTAAAGTTGCTTTCACTTGCCTCTTTTGATACACTTAAACTATGAATACAAATCTCAAACCCAAACTTCAGCGCTTCGCTTCTGCGACTGCCTTTGCCTGTTCTATCTGCCAAGAAAATCTGACTCTAGTAGAGAGCAGTCTCAAATGTAGCAACCGCCATTCTTTTGACTTGGCTAAATTTGGCTATGTCAATCTGTCACCTCAAATCAAGCAATCTGCCAACTATGACAAGAAAAACTTTCAAAACCGCCAACAAATCCTAGAAGCTGGTTTTTACCAAGCTATTTTAGAAGCCATCTCAAATTTACTTTCAAGCTCAAAAACTGCCAAAACAATTTTGGATATTGGTTGTGGCGAAGGTTTCTACTCTCGAGAACTCCAAGAAAGTCACCCTGACAAAACCTTCTATGCCTTTGATATTTCCAAAGATTCAGTCCAAATCGCTGCCAAAAGCGAACCCAACTGGGCAGTCAATTGGTTCGTTGGTGACCTGGCTCGTCTTCCTATAAAAGACACTAGCATGGATATCCTACTTGATATCTTTTCGCCTGCCAACTATGGAGAATTCCGCCGCGTTTTATCCAAAGACGGTATTTTGATAAAGGTTATCCCAACTGAAAATCACCTCAAAGAAATCCGTCAAAGGGTGCAAGACCAGCTGACAAACAAGGATTATTCTAATCAAGATATCAAAAATCATTTCCAAGAACACTTTACCATTCTATCTAGTCAAACAGCCTCTCTGACTAAGACTATCACAGCAGAACAACTCCAAGCCCTACTCAGTATGACACCCCTTCTCTTTCATGTTGACCAGAGCAAGATTGACTGGAGCCAACTGACAAAGATTACCATTGAGGCAGAGATTCTGGTTGGGAAAGCATTCTAAACTAGACTTCGCAAAGGTAGAAAACTTACTGAAAATCCTCAATATTACAAAAACGCATAAGAACAGGTGCTCAAAACCTTAATCTTATGCGTTTTGTTATAGTTTCCATACATATTAAGAGGAAATAGTTGAAATCAGTTCTCTTAATAACCATTGAATACCATATAGTACATTTACCCCAAATATGATATAGGCCGTATAAATCAAGTATTTCGATTTCTCCCGCCTCAAAGAATAGACCTTGTACAAAATAGATAAATTTAAAATAATAAATAACAGAGACAAAATCTTCCCTCCAAAAATCAATAAAGGTACACAGCTAAGCATAGCCCTAATCTTTATTTTTCGATTCGAGATAACAAACTTATCAATAAATAGTAAGTGATATAAAGGCAAGTACAAATCCCCAGAAACTACCTCGAAAAAGAGATTTCTTGATGATTTAGAGGAAACAAATCATGGTTACCAATATAGAGGCATGTTAAAATAACAAATAGAATCCAAAATAAATCCGTCCATTTATATTTTGAAAAATATTTTTTTCCACATAAGAACACCTTCTTTCCTACAATCATATTATAATACTTTATGTAAGCGAATACAAGAAATATGAGGTAATCAACTATGAAGAAACATAAGGCTGAAGACAGTAAAAACCAGCGTTTTAAGCGCTGGTTTATTGTTTTAAACTAGGTTTCTTACAAAGCTTACTAACACTAAGCTTTAAAAAAAGTTAGTTTTTGAAGTTGATTAATTGTTAATTTTCCAAACTGTACTCTTTTTTTATTTTTTTCAACCCCCAATAACTAAGGACAAGTAATGCTACAACCCAAGCAAAAGTGATTCCCAAACTGTCAAAATTCAACTTGAAATCTGGTTTATTAAAGAAATCTACATAAACTCCTAAGAAAGTTGTATCCATAAATTTCTTGATCTCTGAGCTAACTTGAGAAAACATCGGCAAGAATGAGAGACCAATCATTGGAATCAAACCATAAACCTGAGCCTGAGTTTGTGTCTCTGAAATAGCTCCAATCACTAAATTTAAGAGGATTGTACATAATGCTACCAGAGAAGCTACTACAAGGTATACAGGATAATCTTTTGCGAAATCCACTTCAACCATAATAGGGAAGGAAATAACTGAAGCCAAGGCAAAGATTACAGGATAAAACAACACTGAAACAAGATATTCTCCACGGCGAACTCCGCTTAAAATAAGTGTTTTAAAAATTCTTTTTTCTTTTTCCTCTGCAATAGAGTTTGAAATCATTGACCCAGAAGAAAATGAGAATGCCATTGTTAAAGAGCTATACAATAGTACTTTCCCTTGAGTGCCATCTGTATTCATAAAATTTTGGAAGAGTAGAACCAGAAAGAATGGGAATACTACCTGTACCAAAGTGTTTTTGTTTGTTAACAATACTTGTGTCCTCAACCAGATAAGGGCTAAAATTCTCTTAAACATCTAATTTTTCTCCTGTCAATTTAATAAAAATGTCTTCTAAAGTTGGTTCACATGAGTGAATCGTCATTATTTTTTTATAATCTTCTTGCTGCAAGTCTTCGAATCGCACTACTTTTTTAGTCGAATCACTATAAGTTACTGCAACTTTTTTTTCCGTGTTGTATTTTTGGATAATTTCGCTTGGGCTTCCTTGTTCAATAAGATCACCTTTATTCAAAAGAGCTAGGTTATCACATAATAAAGTCGCCTCATTCATATCATGAGTAGTTAAGAAAATGGTTGTTCCTCTTTCCTTTAACTCCTGTAGTAATTTGTGAATCTTCTTTGAGGTGGTGGGATCTAACCCACTTGTAGGTTCATCTAAAAATAGAACTTTAGGGTAATTGATTAAAGCACGAGCTAAAAGCATTCGTTGACGCATTCCTGTAGAAAGTTTCTCAGCTGGAGTGTCTTTACTATCATACAGACCAACTTGTTTTAGAATTTCTTCAATTCGAGATTTTGAAACTCCGTATAGTCTTGCAAATAGCAACAAGTTATTGTACAAACTTAATTTTTCGTAATAACCACTTGTGTCACCTACTAAAGCCCTAACTCTTCAAAAATCTGACGGAAGTAATTTTTGAGAATCTTTTCCTAATAATTCTGTCTTTCCGCTGTTAGCCTGTAGCTGTCCTGTCAGAATATTGATCATTGTTGTCTTCCCTGAACCAGATGGACCTAGGAATCCAAAAATTTCTCCTTCGTTTATTGAAAAACTAATTTGATTTAAAGCAATATTATCTCCAAATCGCTTTGTAACTCTTTCTACCTTAATCATTTTATTACCTCTTTCTAATGATAAATTGTATTTTAGAAACTTCACTCACTCCCATCGGTTATGTCAACAACTCTAATTCTAGGCTTTAAGTTGGAGTCCATTTTGATTTCTCTCATTTCATTTGGAAGTAAGAGAACTAATTTTAGCAACTTCTCATCAAGTGTTACTTTACATAGTCGTCTGCTATCTAGACTATTTTTGATAATCAGATAGTCTTTCTTGACAAACTTTTCATCCATATAATAGTCAATTGTTTTTACCATATTTTCCTCCCGCTTGCTAATCTACATCCCGTTAAATAGAAATGTTTCTAGCATTGCGTTCTGCTTAACTTATTTACAATAACAGTATATCCCTTACGAGAGTAAAAAAACAGGACATAAATGTCCACTGACATTTATGTCCTGTTTTTAAATTGAAATTATGGAAAATCCTTATTTTTTTCTTCTATCACTCTATCCCTAAATGATTTATCATTTAATAATTCCGCACCATTTATTGCTTTATTATAGTAGTCCAAAGCAAGATCTTTATTCTGATTAGTATGAATATAATATTTGGCTTCAAAAAAATCTACTGTAGGTAGTAAAGCAAAAATCTTGGATTTCATCTATTATTTCTCGTACAGCATTTAGCGTTTGGGGCATTAAATCATAGTATTCAATATTAAAGTGATATAAAACGATTGATACAATAACCCTTTGAATCAAAATGAATATTGTTAGCATCAGAGAAATTATTTTGCTCCAAGATGTTAGCATAGATATTTTCAAATACATTATCAATTGGCTTGGCATTCAAAGTGCACTTTAAAAAATATAGGTGTAAAATTAGTAAATCATTGGTGTCATAATTTGTTTTTAAAAGTAACTGCTCAAAATACTCCTCAATCAATCCCTCTCCAAATTCAGAGTTTTCAGAAACATACACATCATCAATGGCTTGTAGGACTTCAACTGCTACTTGCTCATCTTCAGGAAGTTGGTCATAAAAACGTTCCTGAATGTCTTCAAAGATAGCTTCACGTTGGTGGATTTTTTCTTCATCTCCATGAATAGATTGACGAATCAATTTCGTTTTTAGTTTTAAATACTCTTTAGGAACAATTAGTAAGCCTTCATCAATTAACTGAGACATCGGAACTCCTAACACTTCAGCTATATAGTCCAGTTTCGCTAAACTGGGCAAATTATTTCCAGTTTCAATTCGGCCCAACTGACGAACAGTAAGTTCTTTTTCATCTCCACAAAAGGCTTCCCTACTCAACCCTTTTTCAGTCCGTAAGGTGCGAATCCGTTTCCCGATTTCTAAATTTTTCATCTCATTCCTCTATAAATAGACTTTTGCACATAAAAATAAAAGTACTTATGCTATTTGTTATCATCTATGATTTCAAATATATTAACTTTTTCCTAAAAAAGCTCCCCATATTGCCTATCAGCATCCCTTCATAATAAACAAAGAGATTTTTACATATCAGGAAACTCTTCTTTCATCTCTTCTATCACTCGATTTTTGAAATTGATATCATTAAAAAATTCTGCTCCACTGATAGCTTTTTCATAGTATTGCAGGGCTTTTTCTTTATTTTTTCCCCCGTATAGGTAATATTTGGCTTCCAAGTAGTCTACCGTTTGTTTTAAGTTTGAATCTTGAATTTCCATCATAATTTCTCTTAGAAAACTAAAAATGACAGAGATATCTTCGTAGTATTCGTTTCTCAATTGATACAACAGTATTGCAATTAATACTCTTTGTAACAGATGCATGTAAGTATTATCTGAACAGTCAATTATGGTCACGATGTTATTTCTTACTTTTTTTAAAACGTCATCATTTCGTTTAAAAACTAATAGCATTTGATAAAAAATATAAATATAAGATCAATAAATCATTTACAGAATACTCCGTTTGTAGCAAAGTTTGATTGAAATACTCCTCAATCAAGCCCTCTCCAAATTCAGCATTTTCAGAAACATATACATCATCAATGGCTTGTAGAACCTCAACTGCTACTTGTTCATCTTCAGGCAGTTGGTCATAAAAACGTTCTTGAATTTCTTCAAAGATTTCCTCACGTTGGCGGACTTTTTCTTCATCTCCGTGAATAGATTGACGAATTAACTTCGTTTTTAGCTTTAAATACTCTTTGGGAACAATTATCATGCCTTCATCAATTAACTGAGATAGCGGAAGTCCTAGCACTCCAGCTATATAGTCTAGTTTGGCTAAACTGGGCAAGTTATTTCCTGTTTCAATTCGACCCAACTGACGAACAGTAAGTTCTTTTTCATCTCCACAAAAGGCTTCTCTACTCAGTCCTTTTTCAGTCCGTAAGGTACGAATTCGTTTTCCAATCTCTAAATTACTCATAATGACCTCTTTAAATTCTAATTTGATATCCAAATAACCAATTGTATACGTTCTCATTTTAACACACTTTCTTACAATTTTCAGATAAAAATAATTATAATACTCAATGAAAATCAAGTGCAAACCACAACCCTATCCAATAAAGTATCAGAGATCTATTTCTACTCAAGTATTCAAAAAAGCGAATTTCGATTGAAATTCGCTTTATAGGAAAGTGTATTAGTATAAATCTTGTATCTTATACTCAATGAAAATCAAAGAGCAAACTAGGAAGCTAGCCGCAGGCTGTACTTGAGTACGGCAAGGCAACGCTGACGTGGTTTGAAGTTTGATTTTCGAAGAGTATTAGTTCAAGTGCCAGATATCTTCGTTATACTGAGCGATTGTACGGTCAGATGAGAAGAATCCTGCTTTAGAAATGTTAACGATGACTTTATCCAACCATGCGTCACGGTCTTCGTAGTCAGCAAGCATTTGCTCTTTGACTTTGATGTAGTCTTCCAAGTCAAGAAGAGTCATGAACCAGTCTTTGTTAATCAATTCATTGTAAAGACGTTCCAAACGCTCTTTGTTTCCAGCTGCAAGAACTGCATCGCTAACGATGAAGTCAACCAATGGTTTGATAGCTTCACGAGCGTAGAATTCGCTTGATTTGTAAGCTGCTTTTGCGTAAAGGTCGATAACAGTTTCTGAATCTTCACCAAAGATGTAGATGTTTTCGTCGCCAACCAACTCAGCGATTTCCACGTTAGCACCGTCCATAGTACCAAGAGTCAAAGCTCCGTTCAACATGAATTTCATGTTACCAGTACCTGAAGCTTCTTTAGAAGCAAGTGAAATTTGTTCTGAGATATCACATGCTGGGATAAGGAAGCTTGCTGCAGTAACGTTGTAGTTTTCAACCATAACTACTTGCAAGTGTGGAGCTACTGCTGGATCGTTAGCAATCACTTCTGACATGCAAAGGATCAAGTGGATGATGTCTTGAGCGATTGTGTAGGCTGGAGCTGCTTACCACCAAAGAAGATTGTGATTGGGCGAGCAGGGATGTTACCAGCTTTGATGTCAAGGTATTTGTGGATTACGTACAAAGCGTTCATTTGTTGGCGTTTGTACTCGTGAAGACGTTTGATTTGGATATCAAAGATAGAGTTAGGATTGACTTCCACACCTTGGTGCTCTTTCAAGTGACGAGCCAATTTACGTTTGTTGTGAGCCTTGATATCTTCAAGTTTAGCTTTAAGGGCTGCTTTATCTTCGAATGATAAAAGTTTTTCAAGCTCATCAGCTTCATGGTGCCAACCACGTCCAATAATCTCATCCAAATAGTGAGACAAGCTTGGGTTAGCATGCATGAGCCAACGACGGAAAGTGATACCGTTTGTTTTGTTGTTGAATTTTTCTGGGTAAAGGTCGTAGAAAGCTTTCAACTCAGAGTTCTTCAAGATTTCAGTGTGAAGTGCTGCTACCCCGTTAACGCTGTATCCGTAGTGGATATCCATGTGAGCCATGTGAACACGTCCGCTCTCATCGATGATTTGGACAGCTGGATCTTTCACTTCTGCTTTCACACGACGATCCAATTCTTCGATGATTGGTACCAAGTGAGGAACCACTTCTTGCAAGAATTCAAGAGGCCATTTTTCAAGGGCTTCAGCAAGGATTGTGTGGTTCGTGTAAGCAGTCATGCTACGAACGATTGAGATTGCTTCGTCAAGTTCGATACCACGAGCAGTCAAAAGACGGATCAACTCAGGGATAACCATTGATGGGTGAGTATCGTTGATTTGGACAACTGCGTAGTCAGCAAGGTCATGCAAGTTGCTTCCTTTTTCGATTGCTTCGTCGATGATCAATTGCGCACCGTTTGAAACCATGAAGTATTGTTGGAAGATACGGAGCAATTCACCTTGACGGTCACTATCATCTGGGTAAAGGAAGAGAGTCAAGTTGCGAGCGATATCTGTCTTGTCAAAGTTGATACCATCTTTAATGATAGAAGAATCAACTGAATCCAAGTCAAACAAACGCAAGCGGTTTTTAGTTGCTGTCTCATAACCAGTAACATCAATATCATAAAGAGTTGATGTCAAAGTAAAGTCTGCAAATGGTACTTGGTAGCTACGGCTTGAGCGAACCAACCAGTTTTGCTCTGTCAACCATGCATTTGGAATTGTTTCTTGTTGGTTGTTTTTAAGAACTTGTTGGAAAAGACCAAAGTGGTAATTCAGACCAACACCATCACCATTCAAACCAAGAGTAGCAATTGAGTCGATAAAGCAGGCAGCCAAACGTCCCAAACCACCATTACCAAGAGATGGTTCCAATTCAACTTCTTCAACTTCGATCAAGTCTTTACCTGCAGCTGCAAGTTCTTTTTTGACATCGTCGTAAAGACCAAGGTTGATCAAGTTGTTTGACAAGAGTTTACCAATCAAGAACTCAGCTGAGATATAGTAAACTTTTTTCTTACCAGTGTTAACTGGTTTTTGACTGCTTGCAAGCTTGCTGTAGTTAAGAAGAGCAAGGTAAAGCTCTTCATTGCTACATTCTGCAATGGTCTTATTGTAACGATTTTGTACAAATTCTTGTAGTGATAACATGTTTAAGATGTCTCCTGATATTGTATTATTTCTTTAATTCTACCAAATTTTCATTAATTCGTCGATAGATTGTTGTCAAGTCAAGCAAACCTTCCTCGACAGCTGGTGTCAATTGATCTTCAGTCATACGCCAAGACCAGTTTCCACCAAGGGTAGATGGGAAGTTCATACGAGCTGTCTCATCCAATTCTAGCAAATCTTGCATGGTTGCAATTGCCATGAAGCTAACTGATGAAAAGACTGTACGAAGCATAGCGTGTGGCACTGTTTCGTATTCTTTACGGTTCGTGTAGCGAGCCATGTACTCACGAGTTGCATCATTGATCTCGTTACGGTACCAACCAAGGACCGTATTGTTATCGTGTGTTCCTGTGTACATAACTGAGTTAGCAGGTGCCAAGTGTGGGCTATCGATACTTTCGTCTTCTGGGTTGAAGGCAAATTGAAGAATCTTCATTCCTGGGAAGCCAGTACGTTCACGCAATTCGATAACTTCGTCTGTCATGAAACCAAGGTCTTCAGCGATGATGTTTAACTCACCAAGTTCTTCCTTAACAGCTGCAAAAAGTTTGTAGCCAGGACCTTTGACCCACTCACCAGGTGCTGCTGTATCGGAACCAGCAGGGATTTCCCAGTAAGATTCGAAGCCACGGAAGTGGTCAATACGAACGATGTCGTAGATTTTGAAGCTTTCACGCAAGCGTTCAATCCACCATTTGTAGCCGTCTTTGTCCATTGCTTCCCAGTCATAGATTGGGTTACCCCAAAGCTGACCAGTTGCAGAAAATTCATCTGGTGGGCATCCTGCGATGCAAGTCGCCTTACCGTTGACATCTGTCTTGAAGAGATGTGGATTTGCCCACATATCGCTTGAATCTTCCGCTACATAGATTGGCATGTCCCCAACGATTTCGATGTGGTTGTCGTTAGCGTAAGCTTTCAATTTCAACCATTGTTGGAAGAAGAAGTACTGAGTCACACGGTGGTAAACCAACTTGTCTGCCAATTGCTCACGGTAGCTTTCAAGCGCTGAAGCTTTACGAGCACGAGCATCAGCATCTGGCCATTCAGTCCAAGCAAGATTTTCAAAATGTTCTTTGATAGCCATATACTCAGCAAAGAGCTCAAGCCATGATTGGTTGTCTTGAGCAAATTTCTCAAAATCTTTGACATCTCCTACTTCCAAGAAGCGTTTCACAGCTTTTTCTAAAAGAGGACGACGTGCATAGTAGATTTTAGCATAATCAACCTCAGACGTATCGCTACCAAAGTCAACCCCTTCAAGGTCACTTGTTTCCAACAAGCCTTGCTCTACCAAAATATCCAAATCGATAAAATGAGTGTTCCCTGCGAAGGCTGAGAAAGATTGGTAAGGAGAATCCCCGTAACTAGTTGTTCCTAGTGGAAGGATTTGCCAGTAACGTTGTTTTGTACGAACCAAGAAATCAACGAAGTCGTAAGCACTTTTACCAAATGATCCGATTCCGTATGCTCCTGGAAGAGAAGAAATGTGCATCAACACACCACTTTGACGTTTTTTCATAATAAGCACCTCATGTGTTTATAGTTGTTATTTCATTTTTTTACGGACGCAAACGTTTGCGTTAAGATAAGTATATCTCATTTTTTTGATAAATGCAAGCGGTTTTTAAAAAAACTTTTTTTGATTATTTTTTTAAAAGTTTTTTTCTTCATACTTGTATATATATTCTTTATAAAAAAATAAAAACCTTATAGAAAACTTCTCTTATTCCATCTAAAAAAACAGTAAACCTATTTTTTTCCATATATGGATCAAGCAATCGTTTTTCTCTATTTGATTTATTCATAAGGGGAAAAAAACATTTTTATAATCTTTCTTCTATTATATGGCGTTTAAGCGTTTACTTTTCTATAAAATTTTTTAAGATTTTTTCAAAAAAATGCTTGCAACCGTTTTCTGTTTGTGTTATACTAGTCCCATAAAGGAAAACGTTTGCGTTTCCTCATTATAAAATTTGTTATTCTTTAGGAGGAATACACTATGTCATCTAAATTCATGAAGAGCGCTGCTGTGCTTGGAACTGTTACACTTGCTAGCTTGCTTTGGTAGCTTGTGGAAGCAAACCTGCTGAAAAAGCTGCTGATGCTGGTTCATCTGCAGGGAAAGAAATCACTCTTTACGTTGAAGACCAATACAAAGCTTTCGCTGAAACAGTTGCTAAAGCTTACGAAAAAGAGTCAGGAACAAAAGTTAACATCAAATCTGGTGACCAACTTGGTGGCCTTGACAAACTTTCTCTTGATAACCAATCAGGTCAAGCTGCTGACGTTATGATGGCTCCATACGACCGTGTAGGTAGCCTTGGTACTGACGGACAACTTTCAGAAGTTAAATTGAGCGACGGCGCTAAAACAGATGATAAAACTAAATCTCTTGTAACAGCTGCTGACGGTAAAGTTTACGGTGCTCCTGCCGTTATCGAGTCACTTGTTATGTACTACAACAAAGACTTGGTAAAAGAAGCTCCAAAAACTTTTGCTGACTTAGAAAACCTTGCTAAAGATAGCAAATACGCATTCGCTGGAGAAGATGGAAAAACTTCTGCTTTCCTAGCTGACTGGACAAACTTCTACTTTGCATACGGACTTCTTGCTGGTAACGGTGCATACGTATTCGGCCAAAACGGTAAAGACGCTAAAGACATCGGTCTTGCAAACGACGGTTCTATCGCAGGTATCAACTACGCTAAATCTTGGTATGAAAAATGGCCTAAAGGTATGCAAGATGGTACAGCTGCTGGAAACTTAATCCAAACTCAGTTCCAAGAAGGTAAAACAGCTGCTATCATTGATGGACCTTGGAAAGCTCAAGCCTTCAAAGATGCTAAAGTAAACTACGGTGTTGCAACTATCCCAACTCTTCCAAACGGAAAAGACTACGCAGCATTCGGTGGTGGTAAAGCTTGGATCATCCCATCAAGCACTAAGAACCTTGAAGGAGCACAAAAATTTGTAGACTTCCTTGTTTCAACTGAACAACAAAAAGCCTTCTACGATGCAACTAACGAAATCCCAGCTAACACTGAAGCTCGTTCATACGCTGAAGGTAAAAACGATGAGTTGACAACAGCTGTTATCAAACAGTTCAAGAACGCTCAACCAATGCCAAACATCTCTCAAATGTCTGCAGTTTGGGAACCAGCTGCTAACATGCTCTTTGACTCTGTAAGCGGTAAGAAAGACGCTAAAACAGCTGCTAACGATGCTGTAACATTGATCAAAGAAACAATCAAACAAATTTGGTGAATAAAAAATTTGTTCAAGGGGGGTGGAATTCAAATCCCCCTTTGAATTTATCAACAAAAAACATATATAGTTTAGGTTTTGATTAGAAACCAGTATCCTATGAAAGGAGTTATTATGGAAAAGCAACAACCTAGTAAAGCAGCCCTGCTGTCTATCATTCCTGGGTTAGGACAGATTTACAATAAACAAAAAGCCAAAGGTTTTATCTTCCTTGGTGTAACCCTTGTATTCGTCCTTTACTTCCTAGCACTTGCAGCCCCTGAATTGAGCAATCTCATCACTCTTGGTGACAAGCCAGGTCGTGATAATTCCCTCTTTATGCTGATTCGCGGTGCCTTCCATTTAATCTTTGTAGTCGTTTATGTACTCTTTTATTTCTCAAATATTAAAGATGCACATACGATTGCAAAACGCATTAACAATGGAATTCCAGTACCACTTACGCTAAAAGATATGATCAAAGGAATCTATGAAAATGGCTTCCCTTACCTCTTGATCATTCCATCTTATGTTGCCATGACTTTTGCGATTATCTTCCCAGTTATCGTAACCTTGATGATTGCCTTTACCAACTACGACTTCCAACACTTGCCACCAAACAAATTGTTGGACTGGGTTGGTTTGACCAACTTTACAAACATTTGGAGTTTGAGTACCTTCCGTTCTGCCTTTGGTGCCGTTCTTTCTTGGACGATCATCTGGGCTTTGGCTGCCTCAACTTTACAAATCGTCATCGGTATCTTCACAGCTATCATTGCTAACCAACCATTTATCAAAGGAAAACGTATCTTTGGTGTTATTTTCCTTCTTCCTTGGGCTGTCCCAGCCTTCATCACTATCTTGACATTCTCAAATATGTTTAATGATAGTGTTGGTGCTATCAACACTCAAGTATTGCCAATCTTGGCTAAATTCCTTCCTTTCCTTGATGGTGCTCTTATTCCTTGGAAAACAGACCCAACTTGGACTAAGATTGCCTTGATTATGATGCAAGGTTGGCTTGGATTCCCATACATCTACGTCTTGACTTTGGGTATCTTGCAATCTATTCCTAACGACCTTTACGAAGCAGCTTATATTGACGGTGCCAATGCTTGGCAAAAATTCCGCAACATCACTTTCCCAATGATCTTGGCCGTTGCGGCACCTACTTTGATTAGCCAATACACCTTCAACTTTAACAACTTCTCTATCATGTACCTCTTTAATGCTGGAGGACCTGGTAGTGTCGGTGGTGGAGCTGGTTCAACCGATATCTTGATCTCATGGATTTACCGTTTGACAACTGGTACATCTCCTCAATACTCTATGGCGGCAGCTGTTACTTTGATTATCTCTATCATTGTCATCTCAATCTCTATGATCGCATTCAAGAAACTACACGCATTTGATATGGAGGACGTCTAAGATGAATAACTCAATCAAACTCAAACGTAGACTGACTCAAACTCTTACATACCTTTACCTGATTGGTCTATCAATTGTGATTATCTATCCACTGTTGATTACTATTATGTCAGCCTTCAAGACTGGTAACGTAGTAGCCTTTAAACTAGACAGCAACGTTGACTTTAGTTTTGCTAACTTCCAAGGGCTCTTCTCTGAAACCTTGTACGGTACTTGGTACCTCAACACTTTGATTATCGCCTTGATTACCATGGCTGTCCAAACAAGTATCATCGTACTTGCTGGTTATGCTTACAGCCGTTACAACTTCTTGGCTCGTAAACAAAGTTTGGTCTTCTTCTTGATTATCCAAATGGTGCCAACCATGGCCGCTTTGACAGCCTTCTTCGTTATGGCACTTATGTTGAACGCCCTTAACCACAGCTGGTTCCTCATCTTCCTTTATGTTGGTGGTGGTATCCCGATGAATGCTTGGCTCATGAAAGGTTACTTCGATACAGTGCCAATGTCTCTAGATGAATCCGCAAAACTAGACGGTGCAGGACACTTCCGCCGCTTCTGGCAAATTGTTCTTCCACTTGTTCGCCCAATGATTGCTGTTCAAGCTCTCTGGGCCTTCATGGGACCTTTCGGAGACTATATCCTCTCTAGTTTCTTGCTTCGTGAGAAAGAATACTTACTGTTGCCGTAGGTCTCCAAACCTTCGTCAACAATGTGAAAAACATGAAGATTGCCTACTTCTCAGCAGGTGCTATCCTCATCGCCCTTCCAATCTGTATTCTCTTCTTCTTCCTACAAAAGAACTTTGTTTCAGGACTTACAAGTGGTGGCGACAAGGGATAATCTATCCCCGCCACCCTTTTCTTATTGCTACAAAATATATACTAACAACAAGCAATTTACCCTCTAGACTTGAAATAAAGCACATTTCTCTATATAATAATACTCATATAGAAAACACCTTTTAGAAAGATACAAATGCTTCCATATCCATTTTCATATTTTTCAAGTATTTGGGGATTTCGTAAGCCCCTGTCCAAACGTTTCGGGCTCAACTGGTTTCAACTACTCTTCACCAGTATCTTCCTTATCAGCTTGTCTATGGTACCCATTGCTATTCAAAACAGCTCCCAGGAGACTTATCCCCTAGAAACCTTTATCGATAATGTCTATGAACCTCTGACAGATGAAGTTATTCAGGATCTCTCTTGAACACGCTACAATTATTGATGGCAAATTAACTTATACAGGAACAGCTAGTCAAGCGCCTTCTCTTGTGATTGGTCCAAGTCAAAGCAAGGAGTTACCTAAGGACTTGCAACTGCATTTCGATACAAACGAGCTCGTCATCAGCAAGGAAAGTAAGGAACTGACCCGTATCTCTTACCGAGCCATTCAGACTGAGAGTTTCAAAAGCAAGGACAACTTGACCCAAGCCATTTCTAAAGACTGGTACCAACAAAATCGTGTCTATATCAGTCTCTTCCTAGTTCTCGGTGCGAGTTTCCTCTTTGGTTTGAATTTCTTTATCGTCTCTATAGGAGCGAGTCTTCTCCTCTATATCACTAAGAAATCACGCCTCTTTTCATTTAGGACCTTTAAAGAGTGCTACCATTTTATCTTGAACTGTTTAGGATTGCCAACTCTGATTACGCTTATTTTGGGATTATTTGGCCAAAATATGACAACCCTCATTACTGTACAAAACATTCTTTTTGTTCTATATCTGGTCACTATTTTTTATAAAACACATTTCCGTGATCCAGATTACCATAAATAGGAGATTTTTATGCCCGTTACGATTAAAGATGTGGCCAAGGCTGCTGGTGTTTCACCTTCAACCGTAACCCGTGTTATTCAAAATAAATCAACCATTAGCGACGAAACGAAAAAACGTGTTCGCAAGGCTATGAAGGAGCTCAATTACCACCCCAACCTCAATGCTCGTAGCTTGGTAAGTAGTTATACCCAAGTTATCGGCTTGGTCCTTCCTGACGACTCAGACGCCTTCTATCAAAATCCTTTCTTCCCATCTGTCCTCCGTGGTATTGCCCAAGTCGCCTCTGAAAACCACTACGCCATTCAGATCGCGACAGGTAAAGATGCCAAAGAGCGTCTTAAAGCTATTTCTCAGATGGTCTATGGTAAGCGTGTAGATGGTTTGATTTTCCTTTATGCCGAAGAGGAAGATCCCTTGGTCAAACTAGTTGCTGATGAGCAGTTCCCCTTCCTCATTCTAGGAAAATCCATTTCACCCTTTATCCCTCTTGTCGATAATGACAATGTCCAAGCTGGTTTGGATGCAACCGAATATTTCATCAAAAAAGGATGCAAACGAATTGCCTTTATCGGAGGTTCTAAGAAACTCTTCGTTACACAAGACCGTCTAACTGGTTACGAATCCGCACTCAAAGCAATACAAACTGCCTCTTGATGACAATCTGACCTACTTTTGCAAAATGAGTTTCTAGAGGAAAAAGGATATCAATTTAGTCAACTTCTCTTTCAGCATGACCCACAAATCGATGCTATCATCACAACCGATAGCCTCCTAGCTGAAGGGGTCTGTGATTATATTACAAAACACCAACTGGATGTCCCTGTTCTCAGCTTTGACTCGGTCAATCCCAAGCTCAACTTGGCAGCCTATGTTGATATCAATAGCTTGGAACTTGGTCGTGTTTCCCTTGAAACCATCCTCCAGATTATCAACGATGCTAAAAGCAATAAGCAAATTTGTTACCGTCAGTTGATCGCCCACAAAATTATCGAAAAATAAAAACCAGCTCGCGCTGGTTTTTTTGATCACTAATTATCTGTTTCAACGAATCGTCCCAAAATATGAACATTCTCCGATACAGAGACAAAGGCGCTTGGGTCGACTTGTTTCATAATGAGTTTAAATTCATTAAACTCTGCACGTGTAATGACAGTAATTAAAACTGCCTTTCTCTCGTGATTATAGGTTCCTTCTGCATCGTGGATCATGGTTGCTCCGCGGTGCAATTTTTTATGGATTTTCTCAATTACTTTATCTGGATGATTGGTCACAATCATAGCCTGCATGCGTTTTTGTTTGGTAAAGACCGCATCTGTCACACGGCTAGAGACAAAGATGGTAATCATAGAGTAGAGGGCGTATTTCCAACCAAAGGTCAAACCTGCTATCAGCATGATGGTCCCATTTACCAAGAAAGAAATACTGCCGACATTCTTACCTGTTTTCTTGCGAATAGTCAGACTGACAATATCCGTCCCACCACTGGAGATATTGTTTCGAAGAGCAAAACCAATCCCCAAGCCCATGACAACGCCCCCAAAAAGGGCATTGATAATAGGATCCTCAGTCAAGGTCGCCACAGGGACAAACTGGATAAAGAAGGAACTCATGGATACCGTGATAAAGGTAAAGACGGTAAACTTATGCCCTATCTGATACCAAGCCAAGACCATCAAAGGGAAATTAATAGCATAGAAAGCCAATGAAATCGGAATATGAAAACCAAACCAGTGATTACTCAAGGCAGAGATAATCTGTGCCAAACCTGTCGCACCACTCGAATACACATGCCCTGGTTGGAAAAAGAAATTGACCGCTACTGCTGATAGAAAACCATAGACTAGAGAGGCCGAAATCTTCTCATCATATTTCGCGAGAGATGCTTTGTAAGACACGTAAAATTTTTATCTGATAAGCAAAGCGGCGCAGATAATAGCGCCACCGCTTAATTCGTTTTGCTTGTTTCATCTTCTTCTACTTGTAAGCTGAGTTCCTCTAGTTGTTTGAGAGCGACTGTTGAAGGAGCTTGTGTCATTGGGTCAGTTGCCTTGTTGTTCTTAGGAAAGGCAATAACTTCACGGATGTTTTCTTCTCCTGCAAGCAACATAACAAAACGGTCAAGACCGATAGCCAAACCACCGTGTGGTGGGAAACCATAGTCCATGGCTTCAAGAAGGAAGCCAAACTGGTCATTTGCTTCTTCAGCTGAGAAACCTAGAGCCTTGAACATGCGTTCTTGAAGGTCTTTTTGGTTGATACGAAGGCTACCACCACCAAGCTCGTAACCGTTCAAAACGATATCGTAAGCAATGGCACGAACCTTAGCCAAATCACCTTCTAATTCGTGAGCAGTCTCTTCTTGTGGAAGAGTAAACGGATGGTGGGCGCTCATGTAACGGCCTTCTTCTTCAGACCATTCAAACATTGGCCAGTCAACCACCCAAAGGAAATTGAATTTATCATTATCAATCAAGCCTAGTTCTTTGGCAATACGTCCACGAAGGGCACCGAGCGTTGCGTTGGCCACTTCAAGCGTATCTGCCACAAAGAGAACCAAGTCCTTGTCTTCAAGAGCAAGCGCTGTTGTCAATTCTGCTTGGATACCAGTCAAGAATTTGGCAACTGGTCCGTTTAATTCCCCATCAACAAGCTTGACCCAAGCAAGACCTTTGGCACCGTACTGTTTGGCTACTTCAGTCATCTTGTCGATGTCTTTACGTGAATAGTTTTCCGCAGCGCCTTTGACTACAATTGCTTTAACGGCAGGTGCTTCTGAAAAGACTTTAAAGTCCACACCTTTGACCACTTCTGTCAAGTCCTGAAGCAACATGTCAAAACGGGTATCAGGTTTGTCAGAACCGTAAAGAGCCATCGCATCATCGTATTTCATACGAGGGAATGGAAGAGTTACCTCGATTCCTTTTGTTTCTTTCATCACGCGCGCAATCAAGCCTTCTGTGATATCTTGGATTTCTTGCTCAGTAAGGAAAGACGTTTCCAAGTCGACCTGAGTGAACTCAGGCTGACGGTCACCACGCAAGTCCTCGTCACGGAAACATTTGACGATTTGATAATAACGGTCAAATCCAGCATTCATCAAGAGCTGTTTCGTGATTTGTGGACTTTGAGGAAGAGCGTAAAAATGCCCTTTATTGACACGAGATGGCACCAAATAGTCACGCGCCCCTTCTGGCGTTGACTTAGAAAGGAATGGTGTCTCCACATCGATAAACTCCAACTCATCCAAGTAATTACGGATAGAGTGGGTCACCTTAGCACGAAGTTTAAGATTTTCCAACATTTCTGGACGACGAAGGTCAAGGTAACGGTAACGCAAACGTGTATCGTCATTGGCCTCAATGCCATCCTTAATCTCAAATGGTGTTGTCTTAGCTGTGTTAAGCACAGTAAGAGCTGTCACATTCAACTCAACTGCACCAGTTGGCAACTTATCATTGGCTTGCTCACGCGCTACGACCTGACCAGTCACCTCGATAACAAACTCACTACGAAGGCTTTCAGCTGTTGCCATAACCTCTGCAGATACTTTTTCAGGGTTGATAACCAACTGCATGATTCCTTCACGGTCACGAAGGTCGATAAAAATCAAACCACCCAGGTCACGACGACGGCCAACCCATCCTTTCAAGGTAATTTCTTGTCCGATGTGTTCCTCACGAACACGACCAGCATACATACTACGTTTCATTGTTTCTCTCCTCTTTTATTCTGTTACTATTTTACCATAAAAGCGCAGGCTCTTCATGAAAATCAGCAGAAAAGTTTGCCAGTCTTTAAAAAACAAATGAAGACCCTAAAAATTAGCGCTAATACAAAAATCCGATGAACTTCATCGGACTCTTTTATTTTGAATTTTTGCCTGCTTTACGCTTTTCAGCAATTTCAGCTGCCTTTCGAGGCAAGACGATTTCCGTTGTGTAAGCTGTCCCAAAACGCCAGATACCAGCAATAGGGGCAAAGACCACTGCTAAATGGCTATAGAAGAAATCTCCCTTAAAGGCATAAGCTAGCGCTCCAATAATGAAAAATAGAACGACTGCTTGAATCACTGCTAATAAAATTACTCGTTTCATGTGACCTCCTGACTCTATTATAGCATGAGAATCATCAAAAAGCTGACTAAATTATTCAAAGCGTGGAGAGAAATACTGTAGACCAGACCTTTTCGGCTTACATAAGCCAGACCCAGACTCAATCCTAGACTAGCATAAACTAAAAACTGTTGCAAAGTTCCTGGGAAATGAATCAAGGCAAATAAAACACTAGTTACTAGAAGGAAAAGCAGAGTTTGTTTGCTGTTGTCCTGTTTAGGAAATAGATAGCGTGCCAGCATCCCTCTAAAGATGAGTTCTTCCGTCAAAGGAGCAAAGACCACTACCATAAAGAAAGCAAATGCAGGCTGTGCCACTGTCAGTTGAGATACGATTTGTTGAGTGACCGACGGATCTTCTGGTAAAAAGAACTGGGCTGTAATAGCCACTAGCAAAACCAGAGCAGGCAACCAGATATAACGATTAAAAACCGTCGTCTGGATGCTAACCTTTTCTGTCTGATACCATCTGTAAACTCCATAAACATAGGCCCCTGACAGGACGACATAAAGTGGTAAGACTCCAAAGATTGAAGCCCCTAGTCCAAGAGCTGACAGCGCCATGCTCTGAACCAGACCATAGATAAAGTAAAAGGATAGAATGGCTAGAAGAAACCAGCCAAGGTTTTTAAGTAATTTCATAGATAACTCCTATCTTGCTTTATAACTGTTTTTCAATACAAAGAGGTTTGCTATTCCTAACACAACTACCCATGCAAGTAACATGCCGATATTAGAAAAGGATATTTCTCCACCTTTTTTATTTAAAAGATTTACAATAGGACCGACGAACGAGTAATCTAACACTTTCTGAGCCGTATCATTTTGAAGAGCAATCATAGGTAAAACAGAGACGATTAACATAGGGAAGATACTATAAACTTGCGCTTTAGATTGAGTATCTGACACCGCACCGATTAGAAGGTTGAGAAAAATAATACTAATCGTTGCTAGGAGCAAATAGATAACGTAGGCAAATAAATAACCAGATACATCTACTCTAAGATAGATGGGAAGTGCAATCATAGCAAGCAACATTATCAGAATAGGGAGAACAAGCATACTGAAAGTATATTCTGTTGCTGTCACACCACTTAGAATGAGTGATTTGAGATTTCGTTTTTCCTTATCTTCTGCCATCATAATCGATACCATATAACCACTTCCCATGCTCAAGACCATCGTCAAGCTAGCAGATAGTAAAAATAGGCTCAATTGTCCATTCTTATTTGACAATTCATTATATAAAACAGTAATACCAAAAGGCATCAATAAAGTTGCTAACAAACTTGAATTGCTAATAAGGACTTGTAATCTTAACCATAGTAGGGCATTTAATTTTCTAAACATCTAACTTTTCTCCTGTTAATCTGATAAAGATCTCTTCTAAAGTCGGCTCACAAGAGTGAACCACCATCAAATCTGTCGTGTCTAAATGTGGCAATTCTTCAAATGGAACTATCTGTTCTCGTCCATCATTATAAACCACACGTACTTTCTTATCCACATGGTACTTCTGGATGATATCTTGCGGACTTCCATACTCTATTAAGTTTCCCTTATTCAAAAGAGATAAGCGATCACAAGCAGAGTTGCTTCATGCATATCATGCGTGGTCAGAAAGATAGTTGTCCCCGCCTGCTTTAATTCTTGAAGTAGGGTATGAATCATCTTAGATGTTGTAGGGTCTAAGCCACTGGTTGGCTCATCTAGAAAGAGAATCTTAGGAGCATTAAGAAGGGCACGGGCCAAGAACATTCGTTGTTTCATTCCAGTAGATAACTTTTCTGCGATAATGTCTTTAGCATCTGCCAATCCAACCTGTTGGAGCACCTGAACTACTCTATCTGACTTGAGACCATATAACTTAGCGTAAATGAGCAGATTTTTGTAAAGACTCATCTTTTCATAAAAACCACTGCCATCACTAACTATACCGATTTGTTCTAAATCATTTGAAGTTAAATCTTGAGAATTCTTACCTAACAAAATTGTGTTACCTTGATCTGCAGGCAACTGACCTGTCAAGACATTGATCATAGTTGTTTTACCTGAGCCAGAAGGACCAAGAAAACCAAAGATTTCCCCCTCCTTAATCTCAAAAGAAATCTGATGAAGAGCTTTTTTGCTCCCAAAACTTTTGCTTACATTTTCAACACGAATCATAGAAACTCCTTTATTTGAAATAACGTTTTACCATAGGTAACTGCATCACATTGATATAAATATGGATAGCTCCGACAAGCAAGAAGGCTAGTAGCTGAATCTCTCCTGACAGTAAGGAAAAGAGAACAATTAGAAAGTAGAGACCTGGCAAGACATATTGGTTTAATTGGAATAAAATCTGAAAACTCTGTTCCAAATAAGCCTGACGCTCCCCTTCATCATAAGAATTGATATAGTACAAAATATCCTTTGGTGTAGAGAAAGGAAGCAAATCAAACTGACGAACAATCGCAATTGTTTTAGAAAGAGATTTTTGAGCATTGAAAACCCACGCAAATACCAAAAAAGAAAGAGATAAGGTTATACGGCTTCCATTTAGTACAATCACTTCATTTAATGAGATGGAAAGAGCCAATAAAATCGCTACAGTTGTAATATTAAAGGCAATGGTTCCAAACTCTAGATTCCGATACATTTGCACATAATAGGTTTCATTCAGTTCATCATCCATTTCCTCTTGATACAAGGAATGAAACTTTCTGCTTTTCTTTAAGAAATTGAACGTCAAAAGAATGCTAATGAAACCTATCAGTAAACAAATAGCTGAAATCCATGGTATCAAGACTTTTACATCTAAAATAACTTCATAGGATTCGGAACCTGCCTTGAACATCCCTACAAACATGCCAAAGAAAGCTCCCAAGACAACAGACATTAAAAATAACAACAATCCACGTTTATTTTTCTTTTTCATATTCATTCTCTTTCTAAACTAAACCAATCCAACTAACCACTGACCAAAGACTTTACCTGATTCATAAATAGCTGTCAAACCCTCTGTTCCAAGTGATACTAAAATCAAACAAACAGCAAACAATAGAATAGCTTGGTTTCTTGCTTTTTTCGCCCCTTCTCCTAAAGGATCTCTCCCAAGCCAGCCTGCTAGATAAGCATATAGGATGACTGTTAAAATCCCAAACTCTGTTGACCAAAGAAACAGCAAAATGGCTACTAAACGGATGACGTTAGTCTTGATATTAAAATAATTTCCTAAACCTGCACAGACACCTGCAAGTTCTTTTTGTTCTGTATCGACTTGAAAACCTGCTAAAAACTCTTTCATTTTCATTCTCCTTATTCACTTGCTTGATTTTTTGATTTCTTTTCAATCCATTCAACGACTGGGATAAGAGCAAAGTAGGCCCAGATAAATTGGTCACTCTGATAGTGACTAAACCAACCTAAGTCTATCCCAATCAATAGAAATACGCTGACTAATAGAGTTATGGCAACTACATAATAGATCACTTTATACTTTTTCATCATTTTTCTCCTTTTTCTCTAACCGATTGAAAATGGATAAGAGGACTAAATTAAGCCAAAACAAATACTTACTTTCAACAAAATAGAACCACCCCAGTAATGTTCCAACCATAGCGAAAGCATTCACAATGAGGGCAAGAACACTTATATAATAAAACACTTTATACTTGTTCATCACTCGTCCTCCTCCAAGCGAAATACCGATTCGACTGTTTCGTTGAAAATTTGAGATATTTTCAAGGCAATCACAACGGACGGGGTGTATTCGTCCCGTTCTAGTAAGCTAACGGTCTGTCTGGAAACCCCTGCCAGCTTGGCTAGGTCGGTTTGATTGAGACCATCGCGAGCCCGAAGCTCTTTTAGACGATTTTTTAGTTGCATGTTACACACCTACTCTCCGTCAAATTCAACGGCTTGGATATCCTCAATACGTTGCAACTTGAATTTTTCTTTCCCATTTTTATCAACGCTACGTAGTTTGACCCATTCCTCGTCAACATCCACAACTTCCCAGTTATCTGGCTCAATATACACTCCTGTTATAATTGGTTTCTTTCCAATCATTTCTTGTAATAATCTCGACATTTCTGCGTTTCCTTTCTCTTTTCGCTCAAGCTTTTTGATTTTATTCTCTAGTTTCTTGATTTTTTTAGAACCATTAGAATAAAAGAAAATCATAAATAGTATAAATACTACTACCCACATCATAACTCCTTTCTGCTTCCTATTTCTTAACTTGAATTTATTGTAACACATCTTTTTCTTTTTGACAAGCATATTTGTCAAAAAGTTTATGATTTTTGTCATTTTGCAAAAGAAAAAGGTCAGGAGTAGGTTCCTGACCAGTTTATCTACTATTAAAAGCCTAATTTTTCAAAGATTTCTGAGAAGTTTTGGCTGATAGCATCAAGTGATACTTGCACTTCTTCTCGGGTTTGGTTGTTCTTGACTGTCACTTGTCCGCTTTCGACTTCGCTCTCGCCTAGGGTGATAAGAGTCTTAGCCGCAAAGACATCGGCTGACTTGAACTGAGCTTTGAGTTTACGGTTGAGGTAATCACGCTCTGCTTTGAATCCTTGTTGACGAAGAGCCTGTACCAACTCCAAGGCCTTAACATTTGCTCCTTCGCCCAAAACTGCGATATAAACATCTAGGGCATTTTCAATAGGAAGGGCCACACCTTGCTTTTCAAGAATGAGAAGCAGGCGCTCTACACCAAGTCCAAAACCAAATCCAGCAGTTTCAGGGCCTCCAAAGTAAGCAACCAAGCCATCGTAACGACCACCCGCACAGACTGTCAAGTCATTGCCCTCGATTTCAGTGATGAACTCGAAAATGGTGTGGTTGTAGTAGTCCAGACCACGCACCATATTGGTATCGATGATATAGTCTACACCCAGATTTTCCAACATCTGACGCACAGCATCAAAATGAGCTTGGCTTTCTTCATCAAGGAAATCCAAGATAGACGGCGCATTCTCCACTGCCACCTTGTCTTCTTTTTCCTTAGAGTCCAAGACACGGAGAGGATTTTCCTCCAAGCGACGTTGGCTATCCTTAGACAAGGTCTCTCTGAGCGGTGTCAAATAGTCAATCAAGGCCTGACGATAAGCCGCACGGCTCTCAGGATTTCCAAGCGTGTTGAGGTGCAATTTGACACCTTGGATGCCGATTTCTTTCAAGAAATGAGCTGCCATAGCGATAGTTTCCACATCGGTAGCTGGATTGCTAGATCCAAAACACTCAACACCAATCTGGTGGAACTGGCGCAAACGCCCTGCCTGCGGACGCTCATAACGGAACATAGGGCCCATGTAATAGAACTTGCTTGGCTTTTGCACTTCTGGGGCGAAGAGTTTATTTTCCACATAGGAACGGACAACTGGCGCAGTTCCTTCTGGACGGAGGGTAATATGGCGGTCACCCTTGTCATAGAAATCGTACATTTCCTTGGTCACGATATCCGTTGTATCTCCGACAGAGCGGCTGATAACCTCGTAGTGCTCAAAAATAGGCGTGCGCACTTCTGCATAGTTATAGCGCTTGAAAATCTCACGGGCAAAGCCCTCAACGTACTGCCATTTGGCAGACTCAGCAGGTAAAATATCCTGCGTTCCTTTTGGTTTTTGTAATTTCATAGGGAATCCTCTTTAAACTTAATAGTCTTATTTTACCATAAATAGAGGGATTAAGACAGTATGAAAAAAATTAGGATTTATACTCAATGAAAATCAAAGAGCAAACTAGGAAACTAGCCGCAGGTTGCTCAAAACAGTGTTTTGAGGTTGTGGATAGAACTGACGAAGTCAGTAACATATCTACGGCAAGGCGATGTTGACGTGGTTTGAAGAGATTTTCGAAGAGTATTAGATATCATTTTTGAGATTAATAACTGTCAAAAGAATAGCTAGCAAGGAGAGACCAACAAATAGCATCCAAGTCAACTGTATATTCCATACAGCTATAAGTGAAAAACAAGCTGTCCCCACAGGTATGGATAAGGTGAACAATAAACCTAAAAAATTACTGGTACGAGCTAGAACCTCTGGAGCTAGATTTTTCAGGAGCAAGGCACTAATCTTTGGTTGAACTTTACCAGACACATACAGAGTTGAACAGATAAATAGTAAACCAAGTACGACTTGATTGAATAAATTAGCTAGACCAACTAGACTGAGTCCTACGGTCACCCACATCATCAATCTAGGCAAGGACTGCTTCCCAAAATAATCATTGCCCGTAAGGCTACTGATGATGATTGCTAACAAAGCACAGAATTGACTGATAAATAATGCCTCTGTGTAAGAAAAGTTCAAAAGAGAATGGCTCAAAAAGAAGATGTTATAGATGCTTCCTAAAGCGCCACCCAAAGCATTGATAAGCAAGACAGCAAAGAGCATAAAGCCAAAGTTTCTGTCCACCTTTAAGAAAAACAAGACGTAAATTTCGATAAATCGTTAGGAACTGCTCTTTGATAGATAGCTTCTCATTTTTTAGTGATTTACCATCAGCAGCTGAAAGTGACAGGCTCAATTTGCTTTTTCCTAAAAAGAGGATCACGGCTGATACTAGGAAAAAGCAAGCATTGATTCCCGCAACGAGAGAAAAATTATTGACCGATAAACCTAAAAGCCAGACTCCAAAAGCTTGACCACCAATAGCTGAAATATAGGTGATGAACTGGGAAAAAGAATAAGCCTCCATCAGATCATCTTCAGCTACTTTTTCTTTAATGAGAGGCATGCGCAAACCACCTGCAAAATCACTGATGACATCACTAATGACATTGATCAAACACAGGCTAGAAAAGGCAAATAGACTAGCTTGATGAACAACTAGGGCTGCCAGAAAAAATAAAACCGCCTGAAACAAACCGCTGTAAGTCATCCATTTGACCTTGTCCCTCGTGTAATCTGCCCGAATCCCTACAAAAACTGTAAAGAAAGTCGGAAGAATCATGACAATATTCGCCATAGCAACCGCAAAAGAGGCTTGTGGCAAGGTCGATGCATAGACGATAAATACCAGGTTAAAAATTGAAGCACCAAAAGCATTGAAGAAGCGTGACAAAGTCAAAAGACGATAAGCTTGATTTCTAAACAATAGTTTCATAGGTAATCTCCCTTCTTGTTCGAAGTTTTATGTGAAATATGACTATAGTATAGCACTTAGAAATTTTAGAGGAAAACTTTTGAATATATGCAACACACAAAATAAGCAAAACAACGATAAAATCTCTTTGATGACATGAGAGAGGTCAAAAGTTCTATCGCTTCAGATTTTAAATTTTTTTCTTGGTTTGCAGATATTCAACAATCGGTCGTTTTTCGATAGTATTCGGCGGATTTGTTACAGCCAAGCATCTCAAAAATACGGACAGCATCCTCCATCTTTTTCTGACCTTCCTTGACTCTGCCTTGCTTGCTATCAAGAAGACCTTCTGCCCACAAATAGACAATTCGGAAATAGGTCTCATTTTCCTTATAAAAATGCTCTTTGATGACACGTTTAAAATAAGAGGCATTGGTAAATTCTTCACACTCAATGCTGGCTAAAAAACCATTCAATAGCATGGTGTGAAACAGGTTTCGATTACCAGACATTTCCATTAGAAAATCGGATTTGCGGACCATTTCTCGTACATATCTAGTAAAAAGAGCAACAGATAAGAATGGAGAACTGACTGAGAACAAATTGAGTTCATAGATTCCCCAAATCTCTGTAGAAAACAAGTAGTTATGAAGAACTTTCGCTTCCTCTGCCGTTAACTCTACGCTTTCATTCATACTCTTCATATAAGATTTGATAATAATGGCGTTTAGAATATGTTTCTGTTTGTTTTGAGAATGGGTATGCTTTTGATACTCCTTGCGATACAAGTCTTCGAGAGGTGCTATATTCTTTATATCCAAGACATCTGTGATTTCTTTTCTCAGCTCAGAATCTGTATCATACTGAAAACCTCTCGCCAGAAAGAGGATTTCCTCTACACTGGCAGATATATTTTCTAGGGCAAATAGAAATTTTTCCACCGAAAGCTCACTCTGACCAGTTTCAAATCGGGACAACATAGACGGAGAAAATTGTCCCCCAGTCGCCTGTCTCAGCGAGATATTTCTTGACTCTCGTAATTGTCTAAAGACTTTTCCAATCTGCTCCATAGACTTCTCCTTAATTCAGCCTTTTCTTTATGTTATCATATTTTTTCAGAAAATTCATCAAAAACTTGCCAAATTGTCAGAATTATGAGAAAATAGAGGATATTTATCACGTGGAGGGACTGTAATGAGAGACGATATCAAAATCAATGACCGCGCTTTGGCCTTGCAAAATCAAATTATCCAAAAACTAGAGAAGGTTTTTGATACAGATGTGGAATTGGATGTTTACAATCTAGGACTGATTTATGAAATCAATCTGGATGAAACGGGGCTCTGTAAGATTGTCATGACCTTCACTGACACAGCCTGCGATTGTGCCGAAAGCTTGCCTATCGAAATCGTCGCAGGTCTCAAACAAATCGAGGGTATCGAAGATGTCAAGGTTGAAGTTACCTGGTCGCCTGCCTGGAAGATTACAAGAATCAGTCGCTACGGCCGTATTGCCCTTGGACTACCACCTCGTTAAGCAGGCAGATCACTTTTGAAGATGAAAAAAAGCAAGCCGAAGTTGGCTTGCTTTTTGATACTCAATGAAAATCAAAGAACAAACTAGGAAACTAGCCGCAGGTTGCTCAAAGCACAGCTTTGAGGTTGCAGATAAAGTTGACGTGGTTTGAATTTGATTTTCGAAGAGTATGAGTTTATTTTTTACCTGACTTGTCCATATTCCAGAAGTCTGTCACGGCTCCACGAGAAGCGGATGATACGATATGGGCATATTTACCAAGGACACCACGGCTGTAGAGTGGTGGCAAGGTTGTTTCTGCCTTGCGTTTTTCAAGTTCTTCTTCAGATACGGCCATTGAAATTTCTTTGGTATCTTGGTCAACCGTAACGATATCACCTGTACGGAGGTAGGCAATCGGTCCACCATCCTGAGCTTCAGGAGCGATATGTCCGACAACCAGACCATAAGTACCACCAGAGAAACGTCCGTCTGTCAAGAGGGCAACCTTGTCTCCTTGACCTTTACCAACGATCATGGATGAAAGTGACAGCATTTCAGGCATACCAGGACCACCCTTAGGTCCAACGAAACGGACAACGACAACATCGCCATCAACGATTTCATCTGTCAGAACAGCCTGAATCGCATCTTCTTCTGAGTCAAAGACCTTAGCTGGTCCAACGTGACGACGCACCTTAACACCTGATACCTTGGCAACCGCACCGTCAGGGGCAAGGTTCCCGTTCAAGATGATAAGCGGACCATCTGCGCGTTTCGGATTTTCAAGTGGCATGATGACTTTTTGACCTGGAGTGAGGTCTGCAAAGTCAGCCAAGTTTTCAGCAACAGTCTTACCAGTACATGTGATGCGGTCGCCATGAAGGAAGCCATTTGCCAAGAGATATTTCATAACCGCAGGCACACCACCGACTTCATAGAGGTCTTGGAAGACATACTGACCAGATGGTTTCAAGTCGGCCAAGTGAGGCACACGTTCTTGGATCGTATTGAAGTCCTCAAGTGACAAATCAACATTAGCCGCATGGGCAATAGCAAGCAAGTGAAGAGTGGCATTTGTAGAACCACCGAGAGCCATGGTTACAGTAATGGCATCTTCAAAGGCTTCACGAGTCAAGATATCTGATGGTTTGAGACCAAGCTCCAACATCTTGACAACAGCACGTCCTGCTGCTTCGATATCTTCTTTCTTGTCAGCTGATTCAGCTGGGTGAGAGGAAGATCCTGGCAAACTCATACCGAGAACTTCGATAGCAGTCGCCATGGTATTAGCTGTATACATACCACCACAGCCACCAGGGCCAGGGCAGGCATTACATTCAAGACGTTTCACGTCCTCAGCTGTCATGTCACCGTGGTTCCATTTTCCGATACCTTCAAATACAGAAACCAAGTCAATGTCTTTGCCATCAAGATTTCCAGGTGCAATAGTCCCACCATAGGCGAAAATAGCTGGAATGTCCATGTTGGCAATAGCAATCATAGAACCAGGCATGTTCTTGTCACAACCACCGATAGCGACAAAAGCATCCACATTGTGACCACCCATCGCCGCTTCGATGGAGTCCGCGATGATATCACGAGATGTCAAAGAGAAACGCATACCAGGCGTTCCCATGGCAATTCCGTCCGCTACAGTAATAGTTCCAAACTGAACAGGCCAAGCACCTGCAGATTTGACACCTTCTTTCGCCAATTTCCCAAAATCATGCAAGTGAATGTTACATGGTGTATTTTCCGCCCAAGTCGAAATCACTCCTACAATCGGTGTTTCAAAGTCCTTATCTGTCATACCAGTCGCACGAAGCATAGCACGGTTTGGCGATTTTACCATGCTGTCATAAATGCTACTGCGGTGACGTTTATCTAATTCAGTCATCTTATCCCTCCCATTTCAGTTTTTACTATTATAGCACATTTTAAAAAGCAATGAACAGAAGAAAAATTCTTGAATTTTTCAGAAAATTCTATACAGAAATATTTTTCTTTAAAAAAATGTTACATTTATTTCTTGACTTTATAAATTAAAGTGATATCATTTAGATATCAAATAACAGGAGGTCATTCTTATGACTGAAAAACTCATCAATTCAAAACCAAATGGTGTATTCGCATTGATTCTCATTGAGTTGACACTCGTACTTGGTGTCTTTATATTTATAATGGGTGCTGGTTCGGAAAACAGTTTTGGAATTATTATCGGACTTTTATTAAGCTTAATTGCAGGCCTAGCTCATGCTGGTTTAAAAGTTGTCAAACCTCAGGAAGCTCTGGTTTTGACCCTTTTTGGTAACTATACAGGTACCATCAAAGAACCTGATTTTTACTTTGTCAATCCCTTCAGCGTAGCAGTTAACCCTGCAAATCACACTCGACTTGGACAAAGTGGAGACGTTAGCACGAAATCTCCTTTCAGGGATGAAATCATCAAATGGCAATGATGTAAATATTGAAATTGGCAAGAAACAGATTTCCCTCAAGGTTATGACCTTGAGCAATTCTCGCCAAAAAATCAATGATTGTCTAGGAAATCCTGTAGAAATCGGTATCGCGGTAACTTGGAGAGTTGTCGATACTGCTAAGGCAGTCTTCAACGTTGACAACTACAAAGAATATCTTTCATTACAATGTGATAGTGCCCTCCGAAATATTGTCCGCATCTATCCTTACGATGTGTCTCCTAATGTAGATACTACAGGTGACGGGCAAGCCGATGAAGGTAGTCTTCGTGGCTCTAGCGAAATTGTTGCTAACCGTATTCGTGAAGAAATCCAAAGTCGCGTTGAAGATGCTGGTTTGGAAATCCTTGAAGCACGTATCACTTACCTAGCTTATGCACCAGAAATTGCAGCTGTCATGCTTCAACGTCAACAAGCATCTGCCATTATTGATGCCCGTAAGATGATTGTGGACGGCGCTGTGGGTATGGTTGAAATGGCCCTGGAACGTCTCAATGAAGGGGAATTGGTAGAGCTTGACGAAGAACGAAAAGCTGCCATGGTTTCAAATCTCCTAGTCGTTCTCTGTGGCAATCATGATGCACAACCAATTGTCAACACAGGAAGTCTTTACTAAAGATGGCTGAAGCTAAAAAAAAAAAGCAGATTCCCCTTCGACTCTCAACAAAGTTATACGCTGCACTTGCATCATGGGCAGAAGACGACTTTCGTTCAGTCAATGGGCAAATCGAATATCTCCTTACAGAATGTGTCAAGCAACGGAAGAAAGACGGAAAATACGTATCAGAAACCATTGACGAACCATTTGAGATTGATATTTAAGACCTTCTCCTGTCTGCTAGGTCGGATAGGAGAATTTTTTCATCTTTTTTTGTCAAGTAACTTTACTTTACAAAAAAAATGTGTTATCCTAGTATGGTTGATGAAAATCAGTAGATTGAATCGAATATAAATACCTAAAGGAGAAATCAAAATGGCAGTACCTGCACGTCGCACTTCAAAAGCGAAGAAAAACAAACGTCGTACACACTACAAAGTAACAGCTCCATCTGTAAACTTTGACGAAACTACTGGAGATTACTCACGTTCTCACCGTGTATCACTTAAAGGATACTACAAAGGACGTAAAATCGCTAAAGCTGCATCAGCTGAATAATAGAAGGGAGATACCATGCGCGTAAATATTACACTTGAACACAAAGAATCTGGTGAACGCTTGTACCTTACTTCTAAAAACAAACGTAACACTCCAGACCGTCTTCAATTGAAGAAATACTCACCAAAACTTCGCAAACACGTTGTGTTTACAGAAGTTAAGTAAGCATACCTAACTCAAAACGCCTTTCTGGGCGTTTTTTGCTTTATTGGTTAGCAATCTATAGCTTTTCAGGAGAGATTTATGGCATTTTATCTTTGGTTGTTCCCTCTACTTTTTATCTTTCACGATATGGAAGAAATTATCGGTCTTGTCCCTTGGATTCATCTCAACGAAACCTTGCTGGCTCAAAAGGCTCCAGCTATTCTCAAGATTCACAAAGGAATTACAACAGAGGGATTTGCCCTTGCTGTTTTTGAGGAGTTTATCATTGTCTTATCCATCACTTTATTAGCGTATTTTAGTCAATCTAGAGCGCTCGAATTAGTTTGGTTAGGAGGATTTGTGGCCTTTGCACTCCATCTCTTGCTCCATATTGGACAATCAATTCTTCTCCGTAAGTATATCCCTGCTCTCATCACTTCTATCCTTTGTTTTCCTATCAGTGCTTATTTGATTACAGACATCGTGCATTCGTGGCAGGTTTCAACTAGCGAATTTTTCCTATTTGCACTAGTTGGCTCAGGCATCGTCGTTATCAATCTCCCCTTTGCTCTCTGGCTCGGGAAAAAATATTCCGCCTGGCTTGCCCATAACCATTAACAAAAGTTCCTTGCAATTTCATTTTGCAGGGAATTTTTTTATCCTCCTTCACAGTTAAGAAGTGTTCTATAGTTTTTCAAGACAAAGCAAAAAGCCCACTGTTGTAGGCTTTCTGTAAGATATTTCTTAAAATTAAAGCATTTTGTTGTAGAATTCAACGACAAGTGCTTCGTTGATTTCTGGGTTGATTTCGTCGCGTTCTGGCAAGCGAGTCAATGAACCTTCCAATTTTTCAGCGTCGAATGATACGAATGCTGGACGTCCAAGAGTAGCTTCTACTGCTTCAAGGATAGCTGGAACTTTCAATGATTTTTCACGAACTGAGATCACTTGACCTGGAGTTACACTGTATGATGGGATATCAACGCGTTTTCCGTCAACAAGGATGTGACCGTGGTTTTACGAATTGACGAGCTTGACGACGAGTAGTCGCAAGACCAAGACGGTAAACAACGTTATCCAAACGACGTTCCAAAAAGAAGCATGAAGTTGAAACCTAGGATTCCGCCTTTGATTTTTTTGTAGCTTGTACGAACAAGTTACGGAATTGTTTTTTCACCTACACCGTAAGTGAAACGAAGTTTTTTTGTTTTTTTCAGCCAATTGCAAACCGTATTCTGACAATTTAGAACGGTTGTTTGGTCCGTGTTGTCCTGGTACGTAGTTACGACGTGCCAATTCTTTACCTGTACCTGTAAGTGAAAGGCCAAGGCGACGAGCTTGTTTCCAAGATGGTCCTGTATAACGTGACATGTGAATGTCCTCCTGATATAAATAATATTTCGGTGGAAATAGTCACTTAGAAAGCCCTGATTCGTGCAGATGCCCTTCGCCTAAACAGCCAAGGTTACTTATCATAAGACACCTGTTGACGAGCTTCATGCTTTCCTGCTGATATTTCACACAAAATCCATTCTACCATGAATAGCTGGTTTTGTAAAGGGGTTTTAAGCTTTATTTTCACTGCCAGAGAGGTTGAGAAGGAGAGTAAAGGTGCTTCCGAGACCGTACTGGCTGGTAACTGTGATTTCTCCACCCAATTGATGGGCCAATTCACGCGCAATCGCAAGGCCTAAGCCATGACCACCTGTTTTCATATTGCGCGAAGTTTCGACACGATAAAGGCGCTTGAAAATATTCTCCAAGTCCTCTGGTGCAATGCCCTGCCCCTCATCGGTCACACTGATTGAAAGCTGGTTTTTCTCCAGTTTAGCTACCACCTCCAGCTTGGTTCCTGGAGCCGAGTATTTAAAAGCGTTATTGACCAGATTTACCAAGATACGAGAAAGTTTGGCATAATCTCCTTCAATCCGGGCAGACTCTGGGATCACCTGCAAGTGGACATCTCGCTCCTCCTGCTCAATCAAGAACTGAAATTCACTCATGCACTCAATCAAGAGCTGGTCCAGAAAAATGCTGTCTTTACTAGTATTCTCCGCCTGATTTCTAGCTGTGTTTAGGGTCAAAAAATTCAGTTCCTCAACCAGTTTATTGAGTCGTTCCGTCTGGCGTCCAATGGTTGCCAGATAATGGTCCTGTTCTCCTTCTTTGATAACCCCATCTAAAATCCCTTCTACCGTCGCTTGGATTGAAGTGATGGGGGTCTTGATATCATGCGACAGCTGGGCAATCATCAAGCCCTTTTCTCGTTCGCTTTCTTCCAAGGAATCAAAGGTTGCTTGCAAATCATGGGACATTTCATTGAAAGCTTGGCCTAATTGTTGAAATTCTACAGGTCCTTGAACCTCCAGATTTGAAGGAAAATCCTTGTCCGCTACTCGCTTAGCATGCTCCTTGAGTTTGCCCAACGACGTAAATACCGGCGACAGGAGAAAGAGACTAATCCCAGCACCGACAAGGCTGGCAACGATGGTCATTCCAAGCAAAAAAAGTAAATCTCGCTTTTTCGCAATCAGCATTTTTTTGAACAGCCCAAAAAAACCACGATAATCGTTAGGAGTGTTGAAATGATATACCCCACTAAAAATATAACTTTTTTTAATTTCATTAACTACCTCGTGCTTTCTCAATTTTGTAGCCCAAACCCCAGACAGTTTTGATAGTAGGCGTTTCTGCACTAGCATATTTAGCCAACTCCTGTCTAAGAGCATGAATATGAACATTCAAGGTATTGGTATCATCCACATAGTCTTCTTGCCAGACCTTTTCATAGAGGTCTGTCTTAGAGAAAACCCGCTCTGGATTACTAGCTAAAAGCCATAGGAGTTCGAAGGATTTGACTGTCAAATCAAGCGCCACATCTCCGACTTGGACCTCATGGCTACCGTGATTCATCCGTAAATCCCCGAGACTGACAACTTCTGTCTCACCTCCACGATGAAGGCGACGCAAGATATTGTGGACACGCAAAACCAGCTCGCGAGGGCTAAAGGGCTTGGCAATAAAGTCATCTGCCCCTAAGCTCAGGCCATAAATCTTGTCCTGCTCGCTAGTCTTAGCCGTGATAAAGAGAAAAGGCTGATCTGGAGATTGATACTGAACCTCACTAATCAAGTCATAACCATCCATCCGAGGCATCATGATATCTGTAATAATCAAATCAATCGCTTTTCGCTTGAAGATTTCCAAGGCCTCTACTCCATCATGGGCCACCAAAACCTGATATCCTGCCTGAACTAGATAACGTTGATGAATATCTGTGATTTCTACCTCGTCGTCAACGAGTAAAATTGTCTTTCCCATCTGTCTCTCCTTTGAAAAAAACAGTGCTATACCACAATAGTATAACACTATTTTAATCTCTTTACGAACATTCTAAACAATATCTGGATTTTTCATATCCTAGATAGAAAGTCTGTAGCTAGACTAGTCATTTTCTTCTTTTTTAGCTTTCAAACCGAGTCCACCTAGCAGACCTGCCAAGGCTAATCCAAAGAATCCAATAGTAGCCATTGATGTTTGGGCTTCACCAGTATATGGAAGCATGTCTTTTTGGTCTTTCATTTGATCAGCCATCATTGGACTTGCTACCTTGTTATTAGATGCCATCTTGCCTTCATTAGACGCTTGACTTGAGGCTGCTGGAGCTTGATCTCGTTTCATGCTTGGTGTTACCATAGGCTGGCTAGCATTCATGGTTTTGTCCTGCTCTTTGTTAGGCATCATCTTATCCTGGCTAACAGCTGGCATTTTAGATTTCATATCATCTTGATTGGCACTAGGCATTTGAGCTTTCATCTTAGACGCATCTTGATGACTATTCATCATTGGAGCCTGCATAGCTGAACCATTAGAAGATGGGACGAAACCTGACTGCATCGGAACAAGAGACTGATGTCCGTTCAAGTTTACTGTCAAATCTTTAGTCGCTACGAGGTTACTCAAGTCTGCCTTGCCATCTTTTGCACCGTACACTTTGATGGTTGCCTTGTAGCTGTGAGTTCCATTTTGTTTCAAAAGGTCAAGAAGCTCTTTATCTGATTTACCTTGAGTACCTGCCAAGTCCACTTCATAGAAGTAAAGACCTTTGCCCAATTTTTCTACTGGTGGAAGGGCGGGATTTTTAGCCGAACCGTTGTCTGACCATGGAGCCTTATCTGAAGCTTTCAAGATAAGACGAGTCAACATACCGTCACCAGCGAAGAATTCGTATGGAATAACTTGGTTGACGCCAGCTGTGAATGGACCAGGGAAATTGGCTTTGTCCAAGTAAGTGGCTGGGACGTCTACCGTGTCTTTGGTGTTGTCGGCTACGCCTTTTTGCACTTCAGCTGGAGTGGTTGCTGGTTGAGCTTCATTTGCTTCACGGTCTTGTCCAGAAACTGTAGGCGCAGGACTTGTCGCAGGCTTAACCGCATCTTCTGTTGCTTTCTTAGATTCTGGTTTTGCTTGCCCTTCTTCTTTTGGTGCTACTACTTGGTCTTTAGCAGCCACATCCGCTTTCTCTGGAGAGTTTGTAGTATCCAAGCTTGCTTTAGGTGTTGAGTCTGCCTGTTCTGAAGGGAGAGCTGTATTGACTGCTTCTTTGAGAAGTTCTGCTGGTAAGTCACTCTTTTCACTCACTGAAGCAGCGCCTGATACGACTTGAGCAGGGGTCGGATTGACTACATCGGCACGCACAGAACTTGGTTGCCCAACTAGGACAAAGAAGCCACTGGCAACAACAACTGAGGCAACACCGACACTGAGACGGCGAATAGACCAACGAGTATATCTTTGATTTGGATTGAATTTCATAGGATTCTCCTTAGAGTTTTTCTTTATTTGATGACTCTAGTATAATCTCCTAAAATTAAAAAAAGGATTAAGAAAAAAAGTTAAAATTTTTTTCTTAAATCCCTCTTATAAAAATACTTATATTAATTTTTTTACGAATTTAATTCTGCTAAGTCATCTAGATACTGGTTGTTAATGACTGCTAAAGATATAGGCATCTGCCCTTCAAAGAGGTCAGTAGGTCCAAACTGGACATCCAGGGGTGAATTTTCTTGTTCACGAAATCCTAGGACATTGAGATTATATTTGCCACGTAGATCTAGCTGGCTCAGGCTTTGACCTGCCCAGACACTCAGGGAATTTTTCATCTCCACGATAGACACATTTTTTTATCCAGCTGAAAGACATCAACATTGTTATGAAAGAGAATGGTCTGCGCTAGAGACTGCCCCATTTCATACTCAGGTGAGATTACCGAGTCAGCACCAATTTTTTCCAGTACCTTCTTGGCTGTCTGGCTTTTGACCTTGGCAATAACCCTTGGTACACCTAAGCTCTTACAATGCATAACTGCAAGCACACTCGACTCTAGATTTTCCCCTGTTGCCACTACAACCGTATCACAGGTATCAATTCCTGCGGTTCTGAGAAGTTCCTCGTCTGTAATATCGCCAACAACTCCACGCGCCAAAACTGGCTCAAATTGATTTATGTGCTCTGCGTGGTCATCGATGGCAATGATATTCATATCTTGCTTGGCTAGGGCCGTCAGGACACTACTCCCAAAAATCCCCAAGCCTAAAATTCCAATCGTACGATCTGACATCGTTCTTCCTTTCTTATCCAATACTAATATCTGCTTTCATATACTGAATCAAATCTTTCTTATCAGGCTGGTAATCCGCTAGACTAACCAGCAAGGTTAAGGGGCCGATACGGCCAATAAACATGAGCACCATGACAATGCTGAGGGCTAGCTTGCCCAATTCTGGTGTCAGATTTGCCGTTACCCCAACTGTCGCAAGAGCTGAAATGGTCTCAAACATAAGGTAGATAAATCGCGGTGTTCCTTCTGCCGTAATTCCCAACAACATCAAGCCTAACAAGAAGGTCATCAAAAAGATAATGAAGACACTAAAGGATTTTTGGACTGTTCGAGCCTCAATAGTTCTCTGCGCAACATTGGCATGAGGTAAGCCCAGCAATTCACTACGCGCAAAGACCAACAAGACAAAGAAAGTCGTAATCTTGAGACCCCCAGCCGTCCCTCCAGGCGCCCCACCCAGAAACATCTGTAGGATATAGATAAATAAGGTCACAGGCCGAGCTTGTGTGTAGTCAATAGAGGCAAAACCAGCCGTTCTCATGCTGACGGTTTGGAAAAAGCTAACCAGCACTTTCTCTGGGACACCAAGATTGCCAATGGTTCCAGGATTGTGCCACTCTGTAAAGAGCGTAGATACTGTCCCAAACAGCAAAATTCCTGCAGTCAAGAAGAGGACCAACTTGGTGTGGAAACGCAGACGGCGTTTGTTCTTATTGTCAAACTGGGTTGCCAAGTCAAACCAGACCATAAATCCAAGACCACCTGTGATAATCAAACCAGCAATGACCAGATTAATCAAGGGATCCGTCTGATAATTCACTAAACTGCTACTGCCAAAATTATCAAAGCCAGCATTACAAAAGGCTGAAATAGCTAAGAAGATAGAGGTAAAAATGCCCCGTCCCCAGCCGAACTCAGGAATAAAACGGAAACTTAGCAGGAAGGCACCCAAGCCCTCCACAAGAAAAGTCGTCAAAAAGATGGACCGCATAAAGGCCTTCAGCGACCGAGTCTCCCCGTAACTAAAACTCTCCTGAATGGTTTCACGACTGCGAAGACTGAGTTTTTGCTTCCCCTGAATATAAAAGACCCCGATAAAGGTCATGAGCCCCAGACCACCAATCTGTATCAAGAGCATACAAATCAACTGCCCCCAGACATTATAGGTGGTAGCCACTGGTTGCGTAAAAAGCCCAGTCACACAGACCATGGACACCGTCGTAAAAAGATGATCAAAATAAGTGGCCTGCGAACCGCTTGCCTGAACAAAAGGCAAACTCAAAAGGAGAGAGCCTATAAAAATAACTCCAGCGAAACTTAAAAAAATCCGACGAGCTGGCGAAAGTCCGCCAAAGACCCTTTCAAGTTTTTTCACAAATAATTTGAATAACATACATCCATTGTACCATAAAAAAAGTAGGATAGGAGCTATATCTGAAAGGCAATCTCAAGGCAGAGTTCCAAGGCCTTCTCGAAAGCTTTCTGAACCCCAGTCACGACTATCGTACTGGTCCAAGTCGGCTAGAGAGTCCGCTGTAAACAACAACTCTCCCCAGAGAACCCCACGCAGTTGAGCCACTGCCGCCAGTGCAGCACACTCCATCTCCACAACAGCACAGCCTTCTTCCTTGCGATAAGCCACCTTTTTCAGTCGTTTCTCGGTAAAAAAACCATCTGTCGTCCAGGTCATGACTTCTTCATAAGGGAATCCCTCTGTCTTCCAAACACTCGCTCAATGGCAGCAATAGCCTCTGGCTGAATTTCCATATAACGAGAAGGCGCCACATAGTGATAGCTGGCTCCTTCATCTCGTAGAGCACGAACAGGGACTAGAAAGGCATTTTTCCTCTATATCAGCCAGCACACCACAGGTACCAGTGGAAATGATCTGCTCCACACCGTAGCCAATCAACCAATCCATAAACTGGGCTGCTGGGGCAGAACCAACAGGAGCCTGAGCCAGACAAATTGTCTCTCCCTTGTAGTTCACAACATAGACTGGATAGGTCTTAGTGGCAGAAACGAACTCACCAACACAGTCCGCCCCTACTTCCCTCGCATAGCGGTCAATCTCCTCACCTAAAAAAGCATAGACACACTTCTTGGGCAAGTGCAAGTCCAACCCCTCGTGATCGGGCATGATGACCGCCTGAGGTTTATCATCAAACTCTAAAATGGGAATCGCATGTTTCTGAATCATAACCCACCTCCTCTGATTTTGTACTATTGTATCAAAAGATGACAGAGTGTCAAGTAGGGGGCTGATGAACTGAGGAGAAAAAAGCATCCCAGTTACGAAATGATTTTAAATTGATCAATGAAGCAGACTTGCTAAGAGATAGAGTAGGTAAATATGGGCTGGGTAAAAGATGATGAAACCTACAAAAAAGAAACAACCCCCGCTGTTCCTTTTTACTTCTATTTAACAGATATCTCCTTAATCACACTCGCAGGATTGCCAGCTAGGACAACGTTGTCGCCAAAGGACTTGGTGATTACAGCCCCTGCTCCTGCAACGACATTATCCCCCAGTGTTACTCCAGGAAGGACAATGACACCTCCTCCAGCCCAGAAATTATCTCCGATGGTAATAGGCTTGCCGTATTCCACACCTGAATTACGTTCCTGCGGGTCCAATGGATGGAGGGGAGTCAAGAACTGACAGTTGGGACCAATCATAGCATTGTCTCCGATACGAATCGGGACAGACATCCAGCATGGTCAAAGTTCCAATTAGAATAAAAATTTTTCCCCTAGATGGATATTGACCCCATAATCGACCATCAGGCGTGGATTGATATAGAGATTTTTTTCCCAGTCGAGCCAAACCAAGTCTTGATAATCTCCGCTCCCTTTCAAGGGATCCTGGCTTCCTGGTTAAAAAGCAGCCTGTTTTTGACGAGAAGTCTGAGCCAAGGCCCGCAGTTCTGGGTCCGATGGACGGTAAAAATCTCTCCCTGCTATCATTTTCTGGTATTCACTGGTCATTGTATTTCTTCTCCTTATTCCCTACTATCATATCAAATTTTCTACATATCTGACTAGGATAAGAGATACTTTCTACAGTTTATGCTCTGATCTTTTCATCACATTCGCTCTATCTTGCTAAACGGATACGGGTCACAATTCCGTCTGGATCTGTCACTTTCCAACTGGCTAGATGTCAGCCACTTGATTGGTGCATCAACTTCTTGTGCTCGTTTGCGCAATCGTTAACAGTTCTTCTTTATGTAGCGACTTCAATAACATAGTAGGCCAAACCTGACAAGCCGTGCTTACGCGGAGCTAGGCCCTTTTTCCTCCCCATTCGTTGACTGCCAAATGATGATGGTAATCCCCAGCTGCAATCCAACTAGCACTAGGCACACTAAATTTATCCTCTAGCCCTAACACCTTCTGATAAAACTGGCTGGACTTTCGACTATCCTTAACGGAAAGATGAATATGCCCCATTCTCGTACCTTCTGCTAGGATAAAGGGCTCTACTCTTTCCCCCAACTCATAGATATCCTGCGCCGCAAGAGCCTCTGTCACCCCGATAATGCGTCCATCTTCTCGAATATCCCAGTCCTCTACAGGCTTATCTCGATAGAGCTCGATGCCATTCCCTTCAAATCCTCCAAGTAAAGATGCCTCACTGTAACCGTGATCTGCACCGCCAACAAGAGGAATCTGTAAATCTGTCAGGTGTTTCAAGACATCAGCCAAAGCCTTTCGTGTCGGCAAGAGAATGGCCAGATGGTAAAGGCCATAATGTTCCCTTACTTCTCCACTCTCTTGAGCTTGAATCAGCTGTACCAAGGCTTTTCCACCCAGTCCTAGAATGGACTCTGTCTCAGTTTGAGATAGGATTTCTAAACCAATAATTTGCTGATAAAAGGCTGTTTGACTCCCCAAATCCTTTACATTTAAAACTGCCTCTGCCAAATAAATATGGCTCTTGTATTCATAGGTCATAAATAGTCCTCTTTTTCTGTTGTAATAATTTTTAGTTACAACTATTATATCACTTCCCATCAAGAAAGTCAAGTCAGACAACTTGAAGCCTCTATTCTAACAAAAAAGAGGTCAATGTTTGCCATCAACCTCTTTCTTATCGTTTCATTCTTTTTTGGGCTAAGTAGATGAATACTTTACCTATGACTTGCTATTTTTCAGCCTAGTTTACCCATTCACCATTGCCATTTACTTTATAACCATCTGGTGTTGTTGTGCTGACTGCTAAAGGCTCCTGAACCATATGCATAGTACCAGTACTTGCCTACTTTAAACCAACCTGTCTTCATGACACCTGATTGATCAAGATAGTACCAGATTACCATTTTTCCTTGTAGCCAGCCTGTCTTTCATAGCTCCTGAGCCATCAAAAGTAGAACCATCTGCTACCATCTGTTCCCCCAGCCTGTAAACATCGCGCCCTGAACTATCAAGGAAATACCATACTCCATCAACTTCTACAAATCCAGTCTGCATGACACCTAAATCATTCAAGTAGTACCATTTTACCACCTGTTTTTCAGCCCAGCCTGTCTTCACATCACCAGACTCGTAAAAATACCATTTACCATTAGATTGCACCCATCCAGACTGACTCAGATGTAGATGTTCTAAAATCTTTCAATGATTTTTTTCTACAACCGTAGCTTTACTTTTTAACTGTTGAAAGGTTTGAGGCAGTTACTTCTGTATACTGAATAGCAGAACCATATCCACCAGCTAATTCTTCTGAAGAAGCATCATCACCTAAAAGCTAGAAATCGTTGCTACTTGCTGAGAGCTGGCTGCGTTTTTTAAAAAGCTAGCAAGACCCACATATGTAAATTTAGGATTAATCAAAACCTCATAATAACCTGATCAATTCTTTAGAGGTTCCACCCTTCTTTTTCGCTACATAATTCTGCCTTCTCAGCATGCCAGTTTCTTCAATTGCTTTTTAGAAAACCTTCATAGTTCACATCTAAAGCTTTCTCCTCTTATACTATTGCTAGATGGAAAAAGCAGTCCAGATTTCTTTCGTTTGAAAGACGCTCAGGTTTTCAAAGCTACTGACGACCTCAGTAGCTCGTGACAAAACGCTGCTTTTTCTCAGGATCAGTAGACCATTTAATAGGGACATACTTATCTACCAAACCTTCATCAGCCGCTTCCTTTACGAATCTTATTAATCGCGTCCAAAATAGATTTGTTTGTTTGGAGTTAAAAATTCTCCCTTGATTCCAGCAAAACATTGCCACTAGCAGGGTTTTAGCACCTCTGAGGTCAATATATTTTTCATTTTTACCATTAATAGATTGTGTTGCCACCAATCTGTCATTAGCAAAAAAACATCAGTTGTCAAAACTGCTCCAGCCAAGGTCAAAGCCAAGGCGCTAGCAAATACAATTTTTCTTCATCTGTTTTCTCCTTTTTATCCTCTGAGATAGGATCAGATACTTTTTCAATATTGAATTATACCATATTTTTCCCTACTACTTTGTCCCGTTTCTACCAATGTCTATGAGGCAAAATGCTCACTATTTCCTCCGAAAAGTAGAAGCTTTCATTCTTTTACTTTCACAACAAGTTCATAACGTGTCTTGCTTGTGAAAGGTTTGACCTGCTTTGAGAATGACTTGGTCTTTTAAGGTCACTGTGAATGGCATCTGGCAACGCTTGCGCTTCAAGGGCAATCCCATTGTGCTGTACCATTGGATGACCTCCTATGATGACACTCTCATCCACAAAGTTTGCTGTGTAGACCACAAAAGCAAGGAGCTTCTGTCTTGAAAAGCAGGAAGCGACCTGAGTTTTAGTCATAAAAGGAAACCAACATTGTCATGACCTGCAGGAAGAGCAAATGGATGGTCCAAACCAGACACCAGCTGGATTTGCTCATCTTCTTCTGCAAAGATATCCTTCAACAAAGGCACCATTGTAGATGTGTTTGACCACATCACGATTGGCATCTGGAGTTTTGGCAGGAACACCGTCAGGGAGCGATTGGATAAATTCCCTCTGTGTTTAGCTGGAAGACATGACGGTCAACTCGTCTGCGTGAAATCACCCAGACAAGTTGAAATAACTGTGGTTGGTTGGATTGACCAGCGTATCCTGATCTGTTGTTACCTTGTAGCTGATTTCATAGGCTCCAGTTTCTTCCAAGTGGTAGCTGATCCAGATCTTGAGGTTACCAGGAAATCCTCCTGTCCCATCTGTACGCTCTGTGTAGAGAGTCAAGCCATGGTCGCTCACCTCGACCAGTTCAAACAAGCTGGAATCCCAACCAGTTGAGCCACTGTGGTTACAGTTGCTAGCATTATTGACTTCAAGATCATAAGCCTTGCCATTGAGCTCAAAGGTCGCACCTGCGATACGGCCTGCCACAGGACCTACACTAGCTCCATGCTTGGGACTATTGCCCTACATAGCTATCAAAATCATCAAAACCCAAGATAACATTGGCAAAATTTCCAGCCTTGTCAGGTGTGACATAGCGCAAGATGGTCGCACCATAAGTCATAACCTCAAGCTGGTAGCCACCGTCCGTCTCAAATCGATAGGCCAAAACATCCTTGTCCCTCAACATTTCCAAATACACGCTCTGTGTATACTTTCATTCTGTTCTCCTTTTACTATTTCTCTCAAGCAAACAAACCATAGAAAGCCTACTGACAATCTATGGTTTTATCTGATGAGTTACAAATCCTCTTGTCAAGAATTCATAAATACTGTCTTACTTTTTGATATTCGTGGATGATAACACCTTGTACCACACGGTTTTACTGTACCTGTAGGAGACGGTGTATCTGGTTTATTTTTCTACCCTGAGTGAAGTCAATAGGGCAAAGAGTTGGGCATAAACGATGTAAGGGAAAGACACGGTAAATATCATTCAAGACACCACCACAACCAAGAGCCACTTCTTTGACATTTTCAAGATCAAAGGCTTGATCACTCAAAAAGCACGACACGACGAGCAATCTGGTCACCAGCAACTTCACGAACCAAGTCTAAAGTCGTACTTACGAGTGTAGTCTGTTGTTGTACCAAAATACCAAAACAACTGTATTTTCGTTGATCAGATGATTTTTGGACCGTGACGGAAGCCGACTGGGACTTTCATACATGGTCGCCACTTGACCAGCAGTCAGTTCCAAAATCTTGAGCTGAGCTTCATGAGCAAGGCCCAAAGAAAGGACCAGCACCTAGATAGATGACACGGTTAAAGTCTAGGGTCAACAAGTTCTTTGACATCTTCTGCATTGTCTAGAACTTTACGGGCAAGACTAGACACAACTTCAAAACGTTCAGCTTTCACAGCAAATTCTGTAGGGATCAAAGACCAAGAGAGCTGTCAACATCATAGACGTAAAAGCTTGAAGTCATGGCAAAGCCTGCATCATTAGAAGCAGCCGGTTGCAAAAAGCAAAGAGATTGCGGTCATCGCCATGGGCTTGAAGAGCCAACTCACCATCCGCTGCACAAGTAATCGTCACTTGATAAAGCTCATCCACCAAGGCTTTGGCCAAGTCAACAGTCGCCACACTTTCAGGCGAATTCCCACTACGAGCAAAAGATACAAGGACAGTCGCCACATCTTTTTTCAAATAGGTTGCTGGATTGGCAACGATATCTGTGGTCGCAATAGCGTTGAAATTCCATTTGCGTTCGTCATAGACTTCCTTAAAAGTAAGGTAGCAAGGTATCTCCCACATAAGCAGAAGTTCCCAGCACCTGTCAAGATAACCTTGATATAGTCATGTTTATCAGCAATCCCTTTGTAGGAAGGCTGCAATTTCTTCACGCTTTGCTTGATAAGATTCAAAAGCTTCTTTCCATACATCAGGCTGTTGGTAGATTTCACGTGTAGTGATTTCTGCACCCAATTCGAGCAAGTCTTCTTTTGTATAATGTAGCATTGAATTCCTCTTTTTCTATTAAATATGGGAATGGGAGTAAGCCCCATTCCCATGTATATTCTATATAAAATGCTCTAACGATTTTTCACGTTGTCACATCGATACTGAATCGAGATCAAACTAAAATCTTTGGGAAAAAAGACCCAGACTGTATCGTCGAGCATCGCTCCATCCTCCTATCGCCTATTTTTCCCTGTGATTTTTCACGTTGTACATCTTATTCATCTTCGTCATCATCGAAGCCCGCTAACAGGTCATTAACTTTCACAATACTTTCTGCAGCACGGTTCTTATAGTCCGCATCTGCACCTGTAAGGCTCGCATTGATAAATTCAATCACCATTGGCAGATTCATCCCTGCGTAGAGTTCGATGTCACGACCTTCCATGATCAAACGACTTACCACGTTACATGGTGTTCCACCGAGAAGATCCGCAAAGACTAGGAAATCATCCAAGCCTTCAATAGCTGCTTCAAATTTTTGCAGTAAATTCTTCTGGGACCATCTTCTGGAAGAAGAGCCACTGCATGAATATTATCTTGTGGACCCCATGATCATTTTCAGTGCTACCTTTAAGTTCTTCACAGAAGCGACCATGACTCACCAAAATTAGTGATTTTAGCCATAAAAGCTTATAGCTCCCATTCCAAGTGCAAATTTGACCAAAAGGCAGAAAGAGCCAAAAGCAAGTACGATAATAATACCGATAGCTTTAGTAGAGTTCATACCTTTCTTACCAAGCAACCAGAAGATAAAGGCAGTAAAGATTGCTGGAAGCAAAGCGTGGGAAGATTTGGTTCAAGATGTCTTGGAAGTCAATCATCTTTTTCACCGATTGCCCATTTGTAAGAAATTTCAAAGTTGATCATTGTTGCTACAAGAGCACCCATCATGAAGACACCAAGTACAGATGCAGCGTCAATCAAAGCTGTCAAGGTACTTTGCATGTTGTTGATAAGGTTAACCCCTTCTTTGTAGGCAAATTCCAACTGTTTCCAACGGAAGATGTCATAAGCAACTGCAACTGCGATCCAAAGGAAGATACCCCAAGGTTGGCCAGCGATAGCCATAGTTGCTGCGATAGAACCCATGATAGCAGGTACAAGTGAACCAAAGATTGTATCTCCAAGAGGAGCGAAATGGTCCCATCAAACCTGTCTTGATACCGTTAACGGCATCTTTTGAACCTACACCATCTTTTTCTTCCATGGCAAGGTCAAAACCAGCGATAATGGTATGGAAGAATGGTGAAGTATTGAAGAATTGAGTATGAACTTTCATCATTTCTTTCAATTCAGGGGTTCCATCACCATACATTTTACGCAATTGAGGCAAGATCATGTACAGGTAACCAGAAGCTTGCATACGTTCGTAGTTCCAACCCTAATTGGAAAGTAAACAAGCTACGTTTGTTGATTTGATTAAAATCTTCTTTTTGTAAGTTTGTAATTAGAATTCGTCATCTTCGATTTCCCCACTTTCTGATGGTGTAGAAGGTGCTGCTACAGCTACTTTTTTTGGCTATTTTTTTGAAGTGAAGCACTGCAAGGAAGATACCTACGATAGAGATACCAATCATAGACAAACCTTTGAAAGTTGTTGACAAAAAGCAATTTTTTTCAGCAACATCTTTCGGTAGAGTACCTACGATACCAGCAACAGCGCCACCAAGACCTGTTACGTATGAGTAAAGAACAGTCAACATAGCTGTCAAACCGAAATCCCATTGCAAGGTAGTGAAGGTTACGTTTAACTGGAAGGTAACGAAGCAAGATTGCAAATCCAAGACCTGGAAGCATACGTCCTGCAAGTGTCAAACCATCTGCAACCCATTGGTATTCTTTGTAACGAAAGTCTACTACGTGATTGTACAAGGCACCACCAAAGGCAAGCGCAAAGAAGACTGGAAGGGCACGAGATAAAGCCCAAGGAATCGCACCAAGCAAGTAGTTGCGTTCAATACCTTTATAGTCAAAGCGTTCGATTGCAGCATCCACACGGTGAGCAAAGAAAGTAGTTGTCATACGTCCAAGAACGTCGAAGTAAGTCAAGAGAGTTGCTACTGGCACAGCGATTGTTGTAATCGCAAGCGCTGTATCAATTCCTTGTGAAACAGAGAAAGCTGTCGCAAGAACCGCACCAGAAGTTGCGTCGATACGAGAAGCACCACCGAAGGTACCAACCCCAGAACGAACAGTTGCAAGTTACCACCGATAAGCAGACCAGTAGTCACATCTCCCATGATTAAACCAGTAATGAAACCAGCAAATACAGGGGAACCTGCAGATGAAACGATCGTCAACTCATCACAGATTTGATAAGCTGAGTACAAAGTGAGAAGTAAAATTTGCCACCATTGTATCATAACAATGACCTCCTAAAAAAATTTTTTTCCTATTTTTAATAAGCTCAAAAAGTCTGAAACTGGATCATTTGGAACCATTTGAGCAGTAAGTTTAACACCTTTTTTTCTGCTAATTTGTGGAAGTCTTCCACATCCTTGTCCACTACGTTGATAGAACGTGTGATAGAGCGAGTTTCTGGTGTTTGAGACATATTCCCAACATTGAGGGTTTCAAGTGGTACACCTGCTTCGACCAAACCAAGGAAGCGGTCTGGCTTTACGAGCCACGATAAAGAGACGTTGGCTATCGTATTTTTCCAGCAAGAATATTGGCTGCCGCTTTTCTCAATTGGCAAAAATACTCAATTTCACACCTGGTGGTGTCGCAAGTTTCAAACCACTCTTTTTCAACGTCGTTGTTGACAACTTCGTCATCTACAACCATAATACGTGAAACATTTAGTTTTTCCAGCCCAAAGATTGGCTACTTGTCCGTGGATCAAACGTCCATCGATACGGCATCCTACAATTGTCATAAAGTTTTTCCCCCTTTATGTGTTTTTAGTGTAGGGTTTACGAGTTAAATGAATCTCTTCTTTATATTGGCCCCTCTGTTTCAAAAGATGATGATGCGGTTAGCACCTTCCTTGAGATAACTATGAGGGAATATAAAGCGAGAGAGTTGGGCCGACGTTCCAAAAAAACGTCCTAGATTCTGCCCATTGACAAAGGCAACTCCCTTACCAAACTCAGACAAGTCTAAGTAAGTATCTTTTTGGCTCTTGGACTGTAAAGTCATAAGCGTAAAAAGGCTGGTTGTCCTTCGAGTCCATCCTTTTTGAAAAAAATCAATTTTCTCAGGATTGTCTAGAGGGAGTGGATAGTGTTTCCAGTTTAGTAAGAAGTGTAAATCCTTGCAGACACCCTGTTCGGATTCCCTTTACGTTGCGTATCAGCTAAGAACTTGTGTCCCATAGTTGACACGTCCCATATTTTTCAATCAAGATGTCCAAGCTGTGATAGCACCTTTTCGATTACCTTGACAGTAGATATCTTCTCCTATCTCTGTCTGGTATTGGGTGGCAATCCGTTGACCATCTACATAAAGAGTTGAGCACTATCACGTCCATCGATGATACGAAGTCGTTTCCTCTTCTGCATCCCAACTTTGCCTCAGTACGATAGAGTAGATAGCCATAACTTTGTCCCAACTCCTCCATCTTTTTTTGAGGATAGAGGCTTTCTACTCGGACTAGATAAGCTATCCAATGTTTCAAATAAAGGAAACTTTCTCAGCTAGTGGAATAGCGTCCACTTTCATGCTTTCTTTATAGAGTGGTTCCAACTGCGGATACTCTGGGAAAGTGTGTCGCCATCATCTTCTTGACTGCCAGATATTTGGCAGTTGGATTTCCTTCTTCATCCAGAAGGGCATCGTAATCATAAGATGTAACTTGTGGCAGGTCCAAAGTCCCTCGAGCTGAGCAACCATTCATGAAACCAAAGTTTGTACCACCATGGAACATGTAGAGATTGATGGAACCTTGTTCCAAATACCTCACGAACTGCATCTGCCAACTCTTTTGGGATCCCGTGTGATAATCGGTTCTTTCCAACGATTGAACCAGCCATCCCAGAACTCCATACACATGAGTGGCCATTTCTTGCCATGCTCATCAAAGAATTCCTGCATCTGTGAAAAAGTTGTATGGAGCCTTAGAACCAAAGTTTCCCTGTTACAAAGAGGTCATCTTCGATTAAAGGTTCCAGCTTTCAGAGTAGCTCTCCATGGACCATCTGATGTAAAGAGGGACAGGTTACGCCACGCTCTTCCATCAACTGTCGAATTGCTCTCAGATAAGCCTTATCTTCTCCATAAGAACCATACTCATTTTTCAACCTGCATCATGAGGATATTGCCACCCATTGTCCAACAAATGTGGCACCAATCGTGACAAGAGCTGGTCATAGTAGCGACCGACAGCCTCAATATAGGCTGGGATCTGATGAACGAATCCTCATGTCTTTGGTTAAGAGCCAAGCTGGTAAGCCTCCGAATTCCCATTCCGCACAGATGAAAGGGCGAAGGACGAACGATAGCGTAGAGACCCAAATCTTGTGCTGTCTGGAGAAATCGCTCCAAATCCAGAGCTCCCTTCAAAGTGAAACTCACCTCTCACGAGGCTCATGTAAATTCCAAGCCACATAAGTCTCTACAGTATTAAAACCAAGAGCCTTCAAAGTTATAGAGCGAATGATACCAATCTTCTGGAGGAACCCTAAAATAATGAATGGCGCCAGATAAAATCTTAAATGATTTTTCCATCGAGATAGAAAATCATCTCGTATCTCAAATCGTGTCATATTCTTACCTTCTGACAATTAAAAATTTACGCTTTCATTTGTTGATATAGTAAATATATCTCAATATCTTACATTTGTCAATAGGCTTTTCACAATTTTTTTCATTTTTCACTAAACTTTTTACACAAAAAAAACTTATAAAAGATATCTAAATTTATAGACAATGTATACTTTCAAACAGCTGGCATGTATAAAAAAATGTATAAAGACTTTTCTATTAATTTCGATGTAAATTAACCTTATACCCTATTATTCTAATTTTTTTATTCAAAAGACTACTATTCTTTTCGGTTTTTATGGTAAAATCTTTTAGTGGAGAAAAGGAAAATCGAGGTGAAAATTATGGCAATTCCAAAGTATCAATATATTAAAAGATGAGTTAAAGAACAAAATCATTTCTGGCCAATTTCGCTAGTGGAGATAAATTTTACACTGAAGCTGAATTGATTGCAATGTATGATGTGAGTTCTATCACCGTTGTCCGCGCCTTAAACGACCTTGCCAAAGATGGCTATATTGTCCGCCAACAAGGAAAGGGTACATTCGTTTCACGCGCACGCAAACATAAACTCGTAGAGTTTTTCTGATGTAGAAGTTTTTTTGAAACTAAAAGATGATAAAGTGACAGTCCTTTCTATTGAGCGTGGAAACAAATTAAAGCTACTTAGAAAAAAACTTGGACTACGTGGTGATCAGTTCTACTACAAGATTGAACGTGTACGCGAAACAGAATGGTGTCGTATACATCTATCACACATCTTATATTCCAGAACAATACATCAACGCAAATTATCCAAATCTTGAATATTATAGCTCTATCTATAACCGTTTCAAATTGGATTATCACATCCACATGAATGATGAACATTTTGAAGAAATCAATGAAATAGCATTTCCCAACTCCAGAACATGCAGCTTCGGTCCTCAGGGGTCGATGAGCAATTTCCCTAACTGTTTTACAAACCAAGACTACTAAAGTTAGAGTCTACTGGTCAAGTTCTTGCATACAGCGAAACATATAAACGAGCAGATTACTACAAAGATCAAATTCATTTCATGTGACCGTGATCACTAAGAAGAAAGCCTGAGCCTCATCGCTTGGGCTTTTTTTCTATGATTATCATATGCCCATCAAAAACTGTATTTTCTATATGTCAAAGTGAAGATAGATTAAATTTGTTTAAATTTTTACTAAAATATTGGTAATCTTTTTTTATCAAAAAAAGCTTTTAATAAACAAGAAAAAAATCGAAGTTCTTCTACTCCAGTAAATAGAGTAATAGAACTTCGATTTTTATTTCTAATTATCCTAAACCAAGACGTTCAAAGATATCATCCACTCGTTTGGTGTAATAAAGAGGGATGAAAGATTTCATCGATTTCTTCTTGTGTGAGACGTGATGTCACTTCTGGATCTGCTTCTAGCAGTGGTTTTAAAGTCGACTTGATTGTCCCAAGAGTAGGCTGTTTTTGGTTGTACCAAGTCATGAGGCTTGCTCACGGGTCATTCCTTTTTCAATCAAAGGTCAACATAGCGCGTTGGCTGAAAAGATCAAAGCCCAAATGTCGAGTTCATGTTGCGGATCATGTTTTTCTGGGAAGACCGTCAAGTTCTTGACGATATTTCCGAAAACAGTTGAGCATGTAGTCAATCAAAGATGGTCGTATCCGGTGTGATGATGCGCTCAGCTGATGAGTGAGAGATATCTCGTTCATGCCAGAGAGCAACATTTTTCATAGGCTGTAATCATGTGACCACGGATGACACGCGCCAGACCTGTCATGTTCTCAGAACCGATAGGGTTGCGTTTGTGAGGCATTGCAGATGAACCCTTTTTTTGTCCCTTTGGCAAAGAACTCTTCCACTTCGCGTTGTTCTGATTTTTTTGCAAGACCACGAATCTCAGTCGCCATACGTTCGATTGAAGTCGCGATGCTAGCAAGAACCGCAAAGTACTCAGCGTGAAGGTCACGAGGAAGCACCTGTGTAGAGATTTCTTGGGCACGGATACCAAGTTTGTCGCAGACGTATTGCTCTACGAACGGTGGAATATTGGCGAAAGTTTACCAACCGCACCAGAGATCTTTACCAGCTTCTACACCAGCAGCCGCATGTTCGAAACGCTCGATGTTGCGCTTCATTTCACTGTACCAAGTGGCCAATTTAAGACCAAAAGTTGTCGGCTCAGCGTGCACACCGTGGGTACGCCCCATCATGATGGTGAACTTGTGCTCCTTAGCCTTGTCAGCGATGATATTGGTGAAGTTTTCAAGGTCACGACGGATGATGTCATTGGCCTGCTTATAAAGGTAACCATAGGCAGTATCCACCACGTCGGTAGAAGTCAACCCATAGTGAACCCACTTGCGCTCTTCACCAAGAGTCTCAGAAACCGCACGCGTGAAGGCAACCACATCGTGGCGAGTTTCCTGCTCGATTTCCAAAATACGGTCGATGTCAAAGTCCGCCTTCTCGCGAATCAAAGCCACATCTTCCTTAGGGTTTCTCCCCAACTCAGCCCATGCCTCGTCAGCCAAGATCTCCACCTCAAGCCAAGCACGGTATTTATTTTCTTCACTCCAAATGTTCGCCATCTCAGGGCGAGAGTAACGGTTGATCATGTCTATGATACCAAGGGCGACTAGAAAGCGACTGAATTTTAGGAAACCAACAACGGACGCTTACGTCCTAGGAGGTTTATCTAAATTCCGAGCTTTCCGCCCGGGTTCAGTTGCACTGTTCCAGTGTCCTATCCTTTCTAGTTAGTTATAGTTTATTCAGAATATATTTTCTTTTAACTCAGCCATATATATTTGAAATAAATCCATAAATATCTTATCAACAAGTACAAGTATAAAGAACCAAATAAAAATAATTTCGTGAATTATCACTTTCATTTTGAAGTGCTTTTTAATGATGGTAAATTATCTTGGTATGATAAAAGTATTATGAGCTAATTTATTTCTATTATTATACAATTCTTCATATTTAATTTTTTTAAGTTTAACTCTGTGTTAATATAAAAAGATGATATATCACTTTCATACTTCTCTAACTGTTTTTCTATAAGCCTTTTTTTCCTTTTTTTCATTTGTTAAGTCATATTTTTGATTCATCTGGTTTTTTTGGTTTCTTTGATAAATCTTCAAATAACTTATCACTATTCATAAGAAACTGCTCTGTATTTGTTATTACATTTTCAACAAAGTAATTAAACTTTTTTTGAGTCCATGTTGTCAAGCCAGAGTTTGAAAAAAATATTTTTTTATATCCTCTAACGAATCATCAATTAATTGCTGTTTATCAATATCACTAATATCAAATTTTTTTCATTAAGTGATATTATTAAACTAGTCAATCGCTTGTAGATTGCTGATTTGGCTTTATAACTTGAATATTCTCCTAAATTATCTTTATTTTTGTAAAAAGAATACGACGATATTCATAATCATATGTCGCCATTTCCCATGCGATACATTTCATTTTCTGTTCTTGAAAAACCTGTCATCTTTAAAAACAAAAGAATTCATAATATACTCAGATAAAGCATAGGTTTCTATACCATTACCAATAACATAACTTGCTGATACTGCTTCTTCTAAGACTGTAGTTATTGGCGTAAAAAAATAAATGCTTCATGATTGCTCATTTTATATACCTACTGTAAATCTCATAAGATCTTTGAATTCTATTTCGTAAATGCATCAAAGCATTTGGATTCTTTGTATGTTTCATATCACTTTTTAAATGATTGAATTTCGTCTTTCAAATCTAGAACTAAATTATTTATAGAATCGATATCCAGCTCTCTACTCTCAAAAGATGGTATACTTTAACAAACCAAAAAGCAACTAAATCTATGTCAATAATTGAATTTAAAACTATTTGATTAGTTATAACCTCCATAAATTTTCCAACTTCTTCTAATTTATTTGAATAGTCTTCTGCTGTTACATATTCTGGTAATGGAGAAAACAAATCGCTATCTTCACCATATGCAACAAAGTAAATGAATTCCTCATATAGTTTTTCCATTCTTCGAGCATATCTATAACCGACCTTATTTATATTGACTTTTTTTTCATAATGAGATATTAAAGCAACATAACGAACAAAATCCATTTGCGCATCATTAATCCTAAATGATTTACTAAATTCTGGTTCAAAAAAATCTACAAGACCGTCTCTAAGAAAATACAGTGATTTTCTACTTTCCTGAGGGAGTAATGTTTCACCTTGAATATTTATGTTTCTAAACACAGAAGAATAATATCTTTGCTGCTCAGAGTAAAACTCATCGACACTTTCACCACCCGTAACTTGTGGTACAAGATAACAAAAACCAAGATAATGCGAACGTAAAAATTCTAAACTAATTTCTGGAATCTCATCATAATTATCTTTTTTTAATCTGTGAAAGTATTTGATTTTTGCTGTTACCTTTCTTCGTTAACTTCTTCAACGACCACTCTAAAAATATTATCAAACTCATCAATATCTATTTCTGAATCGTTATCATCAATCAAGTTTGCAATTTTTCTTTTTTTATATTTTTTTCTTTATTCGGAAAAAAATACCTAAGAAACTAAGAAAAAAATACTAGTCAAACGTTGTTGTCCATCCAAAATTAAATTTTTCACGTTCTGTTCCCTTATCATAAGAACCAATAGTAACTGGTGGTACAAATTCATTTTTTTCGTATGCTCTCAATTAATTTCTCTGTTTTTCTCCTTATCCCAAACAAATAATCTCTGATAATCTGGAAGAATGATATTTTTTTCAAAATTAAATTCATCCAATGTTCTAGAGTATATTCACCATAGTATACTTTACTCTCCATACTAAAACTCCTTCCCTTCCCCAAACTCCTCCACCTCATCCGGCACATCACTAAACAAAGTCACATGTCCCATCTTGCGGTTGTGCTTCGCTTCTATTTTACCATACATGTGGAGGTGGGCGCTTGGATTTTCTGTGACATATTTTTCAACAGCCTCGACATGCTGGCCGAGAACATTGAGCATAACAGCTGGTGCATGCAGTTTAATGGCGGGCAATGGTACTCCCAGAACGCCAAGAATATGGGTGTCAAACTGAGAGAAGTCGCAGGCTTCAATCGAGTAGTGCCCTGAGTTATGTGGACGTGGGGCAATCTCATTGACAATGATATCATCAGCTGTCGCAAACATTTCCACGCAAAGCGTTCCAGACAAGTTAAGCTGTTCTGCGATTCGCACTGCCATGGCTTTTGCCTTGTCTGCTAAACTCTCAGAAATGCGAGCTGGCACAATAGTTTTTGAAAGAATGTTGTTGCGGTGAATATTTTCCTGAACTGGGAAAACCGTCACGTCCTTGCCATTTCCTGACACGATGACAGAAATTTCAAGGTCAAAATTGACAAATTCTTCCAAGACGCAGTCGGCTGAATCGGCTAGCGCATAGGCTTCTTCCAAGTCTGCCTCTGAACGAATGACTTTTTGTCCGTGCCCATCGTAACCACCAGTCGCAGTCTTGAGGACATAGTTTTTGGACAGGTCAATCTCCGCCAAGTCTTGGCTAGAATTCACAACCTTGTAAGGTGCTACAGTGACTTGAGCCTTATTTGAGAGGAAGTCCTTTTCAAAAATACGATTTTGAGAGATACGAAGCAGGTCTGTACCTTGAGGGAGTTGTCCATCCTTGATAACCGCATCCAGACCGTCAGCGTCGACATTTTCAAACTCATAGGTGAGGACAGCACAGCGATCTGCCAACTGACGGAGGGCATCCACATCGTTATAAGGCGCCACGATGATTTCCGCCACGCGAGAAGCTGGACAATCTGCAGCAGGATCCAGCGCGATAACCTTGTGGCCCATGTAGATAGCAGAAATGGCCATCATTTGACCCAGCTGACCGCCACCGATAATTCCGATTGTTTTAGATGAGCTCATTTGTAGACTCCTCTGCGATTTTTCCTTGCTCTTCTGCAAAATCTGCCAAAGCTGTCGCGATAGCCTGATCCTCTACTGACAGGAGACGGAGGGCAAAGAGGGCCGCATTTGTAGCACCTGCTTCACCGATAGCCATTGTCGCAACAGGCACACCTCCCGGCATCTGTACGATAGAGTAGAGCGAGTCCACTCCACTTAGGGCACGAGATTTGACGGGCACACCAATGACTGGAAGGGTTGTTTTGGCAGCTACCATTCCTGGCAAATGAGCTGCGCCTCCCGCACCTGCGATAATGACCTTGATACCACGGCTACGAGCTTCTTCGGCATGTCTGAACATGAGGTCTGGTGTGCGGTGGGCAGAGACAACCTTCTTTCGTAAGCAACAGCAAAGCGGTCTAGGACTTCTGCTGTTTTTTGCATGGTTACCCAATCGGATTTTGAGCCCATGATGATGGAAATAATTGGTTTAGTCATAATTTCCCTTTTCTTTCCTTTCTTTTTTCAATCACCTTAAGTTGTGAGGGACGGCAGCAGCCACCAAAGGTGTCTCATGCCTAAATTGGAAGCCCAAGGTCTTCCAATTTCCCTGAACGATTGGATTATCATCCAATCGTTCTTTCACAACGGCGGTGATTGTTCTATATTAGCTCGCTAACGCTCGCAAACCATACGACCATTAACGTATTTTGTGAATTTTTGCTAATTCTTTTTTGATAATGGTATTGGGTGGTGGGGACGGAAGCAAACCTTCGGTTTCATTCTTAAACTTTGAGCCTAAGGTCTCAAAGTTTCCCCCGACCAGAACAAGTTCTGTTCTGGTCTTTTCACCACGGAGATCATTATCGGGTTTAGCGACTGCGTCGCTTTTTCTTATATCTTTATCTAATTGCCTTGCTTCCGATATCGGTTCGGTAAAAGAGGCCTTCTGTTTTTTGTTGGGCGAGTTGGCTGTAGATGGTGTCTTGAGTTTCTTTGACAGTATCTGCTGTGGTGACCAGCATATAGACACGTCCGCCGTTTGAGAGAAGGCCTTGTCCGTTTTCAGCGAATTTGGCACCGGCATAGTAAGTGATGATGTCGCCTTCTGTCTTGGTAGGAAGCTTGATACCTTTCTCATAAGCGAGTGGGTAGCCATTTGAAGCTACAACCACGCCAAGTGTCACACCCTTGTTCGTCCAGGTGATGTTTGGCTCCTTACCATCGAGAATGTCCGTAATATTTTGTGCAAAGTCAGATGTCAAACGAGGCAGGATAATCTGAGTTTCAGGATCTCCGAAGCGAGCATTGAACTCAATCACTTTCGGGCCATCAGCTGTCAAGATAAGACCTGCGTAAAGAACTCCCAGATATGGACGCCCTTCTTGGATCATGCCCTCTAGAACTGGCTTGACAATGGTGTCAACCGCTGTATCAACTACACTCTGTGGTAAGTGAGGAACTGGCGCATAGGCACCCATACCGCCTGTGTTAGGCCCCTTGTCGCCATCGTAAGCACGTTTGTGGTCCTGAGCCGTTGGCATGATGTAGAATTTGTCCCCATTGACAAAGGCAAAGAGAGAAAATTCCTCTCCTTCAAGGAATTCCTCAATAACCACACGCGCACCTGAGTCACCAAATTTATTATCCAAAAGCATGTCGTGAGCTGCTTCGACCGCTTGCTTAACTGTCTCAGCAACGACGACACCTTTCCCAAGCGCCAAGCCATCCGCCTTGACAACGATTGGAGCGCCTTTTCCCTCGATGTAGGCCTTGGCTTCCTCAAAATCTGAAAATGTGCCATAGGTTGCTGTCGGAACGTCGTATTTGACCATGATTTCCTTGGCGAAATCCTTGGACCACTCTAGCTCCGCTGCAGCTTTGGTTGGACCAAAGGCCTTGAGCCCAGCTTGGTTAAAATCATCCACGATACCAGCCGCAAGAGCATCGTCTGGCCCGATAAAGCTCCAAGCAACATCGTTGGCCTTTGCAAAGTCAATTAACTTAGAATGTTCGGAAATAGAGATATTTACCAATTCCAGACCATCCAGAGTCATCCCGTCATTCCCAGGAGCTACAAAGACTTTTTCAACGTCTTTTGATTCAAGTAACTTCTTAGCAATCGCATGTTCACGACCGCCCGAACCGACAACAAGCAGTTTCATTTCTCAACCTCTTTTGCGAATTATTTACTAATATTATAACACAAACGTTCGTTTTAATCTTGTTCTATTCCGTTTTTTAAGCAAAAAAAGGAAAGAAACTGTTTTCTTCCCTCTTATCTTCTTAATGTCTAAAATGTCTCACGCCTGTGAAAACCATGGCCAAGCCATATTTATCCGCTGCTTCGATAGACTCTTGGTCACGGACAGATCCACCTGGTTGGATAATCGCCTTGATTCCTGCTTTGGCGATTTCTTCCACGTTATCCGCGAATGGGAAGAAGGCATCTGAAGCAAGCACAGCACCGTCAAGGCGGTCTTTAGCTTGGTCAATGGCAATACGAACAGAGGCCACACGATTAGTTTGACCTGGGCCAACACCAAGTGTCATGTGGTCGTTGGTTACAATGATTCCGTTTGATTTGACGTATTTAATAGCCTTCCAAGCAAACTCAAGAGCCGTCGCTTCTGTCTCAGTTGGCTGGCGTTTGGTCACCACTTGCCAGTCAGCTGGACTCTCTTTGACAACGTCTTGGTTTGCACCAGAAGTCCACCAACAACACCTGTGTATTCGGCTTCCACTTCGCTAGCCTCTTGAGCATCAAATGGCAAGGCAAGGATACGCAAGTTTTTCTTTTTGTTGGTCAAAATAGCTAGCGCCTCATCCGTATAGCTTGGTGCGATGATGATTTCAAGGAAGACACCATGCATCTTCTCAGCTGTCGCAGCATCTACCTCACGGTTGAGAACGACGATACCACCAAAGATAGACACTGGGTCAGACTCATAAGCGTAGTCCCAAGCTGTTTCGATGTCATCAGCTTGACCGATACCGCACGGGTTCATGTGTTTGAGAGCCACAACGGTTGGACGGTCTTTGAAGTCGCGAATAATACGAATGGCAGCATCCGCATCACGGATATTGTTGAAGGACAATTCCTTACCGTTAAGCTGTTTGGCTGAAGCGATGGAGTAATCTGTCGGCAAGGCTTTTTGGTAGAAATCGGCATCTTGTTGAGGATTTTCACCGTAACGCATAGCTTGCTTGAGGTCATAAGTCAAAGTGAGTTTTTCAGGTTTGCTTTCCCCCACTTGAGCAGTAAAATATTCTGCGATCAAGGCATCATAAGCTGCCGTATGACGGAAAACCTTGGCTGCTAAACGTTGGCGAGTTTCGTAACTTGTCTCACCATTTGCTGACAATTCGTCAAGAACAACAGCATAGTCTGCAGGATCTACCACAACTGTTACGCTAGCATGGTTCTTCGCTGCTGAGCGAAGCATAGATGGACCACCAATATCGATATTCTCCACAGCATCAGCGTAAGTCACATCTGGTTTGAGAATGGTTTCCTTGAATGGGTAAAGATTAACTACAACAAGGTCGATAAGCTCGATGTTATTATCTTTAGCTGCTTCCAGGTGACTATCCAAGTCACGACGAGCTAAGAGCCCACCGTGGATATTTGGATGGAGAGTCTTTACACGACCATCCATCATTTCTGGAAAACCAGTCACATCATCGATGGCAATGGTGTCCACCCCAGCATTATCAAGGGCAACCTTGGTTCCACCTGTCGAGATAATCTCCCAACCAAGTTTTTTAAGTTCTTGGGCAAATTCAACAATGCCCGCTTTGTCTGAGACGCTGATTAAAGCTTTTTTCGTCATTCTATTCCTCTTTCTTTAGGTCCAAGCGCATAGCGACTTCGTTATTTTCTTCTATAAATCCTGTTTCCTGAAAACCAAGACTAGTCAGCAGGTGCTTCATTTTTTCATTTCCAACCACATAATCTGCAATAATATGATTGCAGATCGCTATCCATCTGAGCCTCTTTTGATTAGAACTTCCACGGCTTTTTCGACCATAACCTCTTCCTTGGTACTGCTGACCAATCATTATCCGCCAGATAAAAGTATTCCGCTTCATCCTTATCTATTTCCAACAGGAGAAAACCAACTACAAGCTCATTCCAATAAATTGCCATTGGAAACACATCCCCATTCTCTCGGTAGAGCCATGCGTCAGCTAAAGAGCGTACATTTGGAGACACGAAACGTGCTCGTTCATCAGCTTCAGATATTTTCAAATCCAGCACTGCCTGAAAACTGCTCTCATCTACTAATTTTATCTCAATCATTTTTTCTCCTAGCAAGATTGCACAATCAAAATTTGATTTACTTCTTATCTTCTCCCTACTCCCAAACATTCCAACACTTCTGGATAGAGCTGATATTCCGCTTCATGAATCCGTTCTTCAAAACTGTCAATGGAATCATCAGCTAACCGTGGCACACGGACTTGTTTGATGATCTTACCTGTATCCACTCCGGAATCCACCCAGTGAATGGTCACGCCAGACTGATCCACGTCAGCATTCCAAGCATCCTCAATCCCATGAGCTCCTGGAAATTCTGGCAGGTAGGCTGGATGAATGTTGATAATCCGACCTTCATAGGCTGCCAATAAGGTTGGTCCAACGATTTTCATATAGCCAGCTAGACAAACCAAGTCAATCTGGTGCTCTTCCAAAAGTTCGACAAGGGCTGCTTCGTAGTCAGCCTTGCTCTCAAACTCCTTGAGTTCAAAAGCATAGGACAAAACGCCGAGCTTGTCTGCACGTTCGAGCACATAGGCGTCACGATGGTCTGAAAAGACAAACTCCACTGGAAATTCTTCGGCAATCACCTGAAAATTTGAGCCATTACCAGAGGCAAAAACCGCTATTTTTTTCATTTGATGATGACACTTTCGTTTTCTTTCTTGACGATGCGACCAATTTCATAGACTGGTTCATTCAACAATTCCTTGACACGAGTTACATTTTCAGGGCTAACTGCCAACATAAGCCCCACACCCATATTGAAGATTTCAAACATTTCCTCATGCTTGATTTCACCGTATTTTTCAAGGGCTTTGAAGATTGGCAAAACTGGTACCTTGCTTTCTTCAATCTCAGCTGCTAGGTCAGCTACAAACATACGAGGGACATTTTCGATAAAGCCACCACCAGTGATGTGGGCAATGCCGTTGACTAACTCTTCCTTGATGAGTGGCAAAACAGCCTTGACATAGATACGAGTCGGCTCAAGAAGAACTTCCTTGAGTTGCTTGCCTTCCAATTCTGGCAAGACTTCCTCACCTGTGTAATCCGCAAAGACACGACGGACGAGAGAGTAACCATTGGAATGAATCCCACTTGAAGCAAGTCCGAGAAGAACATCTCCTTCTGCCACTTTTGAACCATCAATGATTTGAGATTTTTCAGCTACACCGACCGCAAAACCAGCTAGATCGTAATCATCTTCGCCATACATACCCGGCATTTCAGCCGTTTCCCCACCAATGAGGGCAGCGCCTGCCTGCACACAACCTTCTGCCACACCAGCAACGACTTGCTCTAGCTTAGCTGGTTCATTCTTACCTGTCGCCACATAGTCGAGAAAATAGAGGGGTTCCGCACCCTGCAGCGATGATATCATTGACACACATGGCTACACAGTCCTGACCGATGGTATCGTGCTTGTCGTACTTGATAGCCAGCATGAGCTTGGTTCCGACACCGTCAGTTCCCTGAAATCAAGACGGGTTCTTTAACCCCAGTCTTTTGAAAGGTCAAACATACCACCAAAGCCACCCAGAGCTCCCATGACACCCTGCACGCTCCGTACGAGCCACGTGCTTTTTTAATCCGTTCAACAACTTCATAACCCGCTTCAACATCCACACCAGATTGAGCGTACGCATTTTTTTATTTGCCATTTCTCTTCCTTTTCTTTTCATGGAGAATCTCAGTATACGTCACTTTGTAAAAACTGGTCTTTTCTTCTAAACTTTCTACGATAGTCTTCTTCATAGTCGTAGAGGCGTTGGGTAATCTACCATCAAAATAAGCGACACAGAGACCGCCATTTGGTGCATCTGTTTCAATCCCAATCGACTCAATCAAATCCCATCAATTGAAAGATAGGTCAGACTGTCCGCACCCAATGATTTGGCGAGTTTCTTCAACAGTATGATTGGCCGCAATCAGCTCCTGACGGGTCTGAATATCAATCCCGTAGAAACATGGATAAGCTAGCGCTGGACTGCCAATGGCAACGTGAACCTCAGTCGCACCAGCTTCTTTTCAAAGAGCTGAACGATACGACGAGAGGTTGTTCCACGTACAATAGAGTCATCAATCATAACCACACGCTTGCCTTTTACAACGCCTGAAACAGCAGAGAGTTTCATCCGTACCCCTTGCTCCCGCAATTCTTGAGTCGGTTGGATAAAGGTGCGTTGGGTGTATTGATTCTTGATGAGTCCCATTTCATTTGGTAGACCCGGACTCTTCCGCAAATCCCATAGCCGCGCTGAGGGACGAATTGGGCACACCGACCACGATATCCGCCTCATGCTTGAATTCACGCGCCAATTGGGCACCCATACGTTTACGAGCCGTATGGACATTGACACCGTGGATATTAGAATCAGGGCGGGCAAAATAGATATACTCCATAGAACAGATTGCTAACTGGGTATCATCTGTATAGTTGTCATACTGGATGCCCTTTGTCATCAATGATCACAATCTCACCTGGCTTCAAATCACGAATCCACTCGGCACCAATGACTTCAAAAGCACAGGTTTCAGAAGAAACGACCACTGCTCCGTTAGCCATTTTTCCCGATAGAAAGCGGACGGAAAACCATTTGGGGTCAAGAGCCGCAATCAACTTATCTTCAAACAGCAAGATATAAGCAAAACCACCTTTGACAAGGCTGAGTGCCTCCTTGATTTTTGCCCATCAGAGCTAGGATTGTGACTACGACGAATGAGGTGAGCCAAGATTTCAGAGTCCGAAGTCGCGCTGAAAAATCGCGCCTCTTTGTTCCAGTTCTTTCTTGAGAGAGGCTGCATTGGTCAGATTTCCATTATGAGCCAACCCAAACTGCATATCGTGAAAACGGAAGAGGAAAGGGCTGGATATTATCTACAGAAGCTTCGCCAGCAGTTGCATAACGCACATGACCCAATCGCACCAGTTCCCCGTCAATTTATCTAAGTTAGCAGGATTTCTGAAGACTTCTGATAGAAAGTCCCATATCACGATGGCGCTTTAGTGTCCCTGATCGTTGGAGAGGATTCCCTGCCCCTCCTGACCACGGTGCTGAAGACTATGGAGACCAAAATAGGTCAATTTAGCAGCATCTGGATGTCCCCAGATACCGAAAAACACCACATTCTTCATTAAGAGATTTTTACTTCGTATGTCATTTTTATATACCTAATTTTTTTATTTGTGTAGCACCAAGAGCTAAATTTACATGACTTTTTACATTACTGATACTATCTATTAGAAAATCTGCAAGTCTTATTTTCCAGTAAAAGTATTTAACCGCTGACGCGAAACAGGTGCTGATCTTTATTTCCTGGGAATGTTTTTGGAAAAAGACCGTCTTCATAACGTTCTGAGTGGCCCATCTTACCAATGATTTGGCCATTCTTGCTAGTAATTCCTTCGATGGCATGGACAGAACCATTTGGATTGTACTTAGAGTCCATACTTGGTTTGCCGTCAAAGTCAACGTATTGGCTGAAAATTTGTCCATTGTCACGGAGCTCCGCAAATTCCTCAGCCGTCACGACAAACTTCCCTTCACCGTGTGAAACAGGAATAGCGTGAATATCGCCCACTTGCACTGCAGCTAACCATGGTGAGTTGATGTTGGCAATGCGAGTTTCCACCATCTTAGCCACGTGTTGGTTGGCATCATTGTAGAAGAGGGTTGGGCTCGTACTGGTGGCATCTTCAAAGTTTCCGTATGGTAGGAGGCCTGATTTGACGAGAGCCTGGAATCCATTACAGATACCGATAATCAAGCCACCACGGGCGATAAAGCTATCAATAGCCACACGGACTTTTTCATTGAGCAGAATATTGACAATGAACTTGGCTGAACCATCTGGTTCATCCGCAGCTGAGAATCCACCGGCAAAGAAGAGAATGTTAGCCTTGCCAATGTTGTCAACCATAGTTTCGACTGACTTGACAATAGCCTCTTCATTCAAGGTCACAAATGGCACCAAGTTGACCTCTGCACCTTCTTTCTCAAAGGCCTTAGCTGAGTCATATTCTGAGTTGGTTCCTGGGAAGACTGGGAATGTAAACCACCGGTTTTTTTCAACCTTTTTCTTTACCTTTGATGATTACGTCTGAGTAACGATAGCTGGAACTTCAGCCAGTTCTTTGGCTTGAGCAAATTCTGTTGGGTAAACTTCTTCCAGTTTTTCCTTGGAAGGCACTGTCAAGCTTTCTGTCCATCTAGCTTCACACCGTTGACAGTCAGTGTAAAGTCTGCACTTGTTTGACCCGATTTTTCTCTACTCCAGCAATTTCTTCAGGCGATGTGAAGACAAATCCACCCAATTGAGCTGTCAAAGCTGTTTCAAGTTCAGGCAAGGTTACTTCTGCACCGATATGATTTCCCAAAAAGTAGCAAGTGTCAAACTTTCAACCACACCACCATATTTGACAGCTGATGCAGATGTCACTTTGTGAGTCTTTTTGGAGTAGCTTCAAACTGAGCAAAATTTTTGTCTTAATCAAGTCAAAAATCAATCTCTGCAGCAAGAGCTTGACCTGGGATGTAGTAGATGTTTTTCACCAGCAACTATTAAATTCTGGAGAGAGCACCTTACGGCTATCTGCTGTCGTCACTCCCAAAAAGCAACCAAGGTTGGTGGGAACCGTCAATTCTTCAAAGGTACCAGACATAGAGTCCTTACCCACCGATAGATGGCAAGCCAAGCTGAATCTGAGCTTCGATAGAGCCTAGGAGAGCTGCTACTGGCTGACCAAAAGCGCTCTGCTTGTTTGTCCATGCGCTCAAAAGTACTCTTGATAAGAGAAAGCGAGCCTTAGACCAGTTGGCACCAGCAGCAACCAGATCGAGCAGTTGATTCGATCACCGCATAGGCAGCACCGTGGTATGGAGACCATTCAGCCAGATAAGGGTTGAAACCTTGAGCCATGACTGACGCGGTATGAGTCACACCGTGTTGAACTGGCAATTTTCTGCACAGAAGCCTCAGTTGGTGTGAGTTGGTAACGACCGCCAAGTGGGTGATTGACCGTTGAACGACCGACAGAACAGTCAAAGATAGTCTGCAAGCCTTTTTTTGACTGGCATGATTGAGGTCAGATAGAACCTCAAGAGTATCTGCTTCCAGTGTTTCAGCAGATGTTTGACGTTCTTCTGGGAAGCTTTGACATCCTTGTCAACGACCTTAGCATCTACAACAACACGTACACCATTTGTATCAAGGAAACAACGTTCCAAGTCGACAATGATTTCACCATTCCAGTGCATAACTAGATTTGGTTTTCTCATGTCACTGTCGCCACAACAACAGCATCAATATTTCTCTTTGTTACATTCTAGCAACAAATGCATCTACGTCCTCAGGACGAACCACAACTGCCATCCGTTCTTGTGATTCAGAGATGGCAATTTCTGTACCATTCAAGCCTTGGTATTTAAGAGGAACCTTGTTGAGGTCGATTTCAAGACCGTCTGCCAATTCACCGATAGCTACACAGACACCGCCTGCCCCAAAGTCATTGGACTTTCTTGATAAGACGTGTCACATCGCCATTACGGAACAGACGTTGAATCTTGCGTTCTTCGATGGCATTCCCTTTTTGAACCTCAGCTCCAGCAGTTTCTACAGACTCAACTGTTTGAACCTTAGAAGAGCCTGTCGCACCACCAACACCATCACGACCTGTCTTACCACCGAGCAAGATAATCACATCACCCGCTTCCGGTTTTTCACGGACAACATTGCCCTTAGGAGCCGCACCAACAACAGCACCAAGCTCCATGCGTTTAGCTACAAAGCCTGGGTGGAAGTACTCACGAACATAAGTCGTCGCAAGCCCAATCTGGTTACCCATATGAGGAATAACCATGAGCCGCTGTCTTTGGAAATGACTTGTTGTGGCAATTTCCCAGCACGAGTTTCCGAAATCGGTGCTGTAATATCACCAGCACCAGAGATACGCATAGCTTGGTAAACGTATGAACGTCCTGACAATGGGTCACGAATAGCACCACCGATACAAGTAGCCGCCCCACCAAATGGCTCAATTTCCGTTGGGTGGTTGTGAGTTTCATTCTTGAACATTAGGAGCCAAGGTTCCTTGACACCATCAACGTCCACTTCAATTTCGACTGAGCAAGCATTGATTTCGTCTGACACTTCCATATCATCCAAACGTCCATTAGCACGCTCATAACGACCGAAAATAGTGGCCATATCCATCAAGGTTTGCGGTTTTTCAGAACGCCCCAACTCATCGCGCATAGCGATATATTTGTCATAGGTTGACTGCAATTGCTTTTGAAATTTAGAAGCTGAAAAGTCGATGTGTTTCAACTCTGTCTCAAAAGTTGTGTGACGGCAGTGGTCAGACCAGTAAGTATCCAAAACCTTGAGTTCCGTCTCAGTTGGCACGCGCCCGATTGACTTAAAGTAGTCTTGGATAAAGAGCAAATCATCCACTTCCATGGCCATCCCTTGCTCAGCCTTGTAGCGAGCAAAGTCTTCTGCTGTATAGTTTTCAAAGAAAGTCAATTTAGGAATGGTCTTGTCTGACTCTGAAAATTTCTGCTTGGCAATCCCTGTCGTGATGTCCTTGAAACGAGAATCCACTGGATTGAGCAAGTAGTTCTTGACCGCTTCTAACTCAGTAGCATCGATATCTTTATTGACCAAGTACAGTTGGGCTGTATTGACTGTCACATCACTCGAACTTCCCAGCAAAAGCAAGGCTTCCTGTGAAGAAGCCGCACGCTGATCAAACTGTCCCTGGTAGGCTTTCAATGGCAAAAGAAAGCATAGTTGGCAAGATCCGCCTGCACAGCTGATTTCGTCCAAGACATGGTCTGTCACCTGCTCAGAGAAGATGTGCTTCTCTGCAGGTGCAAACAAGTCCTCTAGCCAAGTCAAATACATCATACACTTGCACGATGCGAATACTTTTTCAAAGCTTGACAAAGTCCCAAGTTGTGCTGGAGTTCTCTCACCAAACTCTCTGACTTGACCTGAAAAATCAGCCTTTTTTTCTCTACAAAAAAATACGTTTATCCATCAATTCTTATTCCTTTATTTCAGCTCTTGCAATGTTTCCCAAATGACCTTGAGAGTCTTGCAAATAGATTATTTCAATTCCTGCAACTTTTTCCCCAGACAATCTCATAAACATCTGTTAATTCTCCGAGACCTCTACGGAAAACATCCTTATCCATGTGGTTGCCATCCGCATCCCACAAGCGGCAGTTATCTGGTGAAAATTCATCTGCCAAGATAATTTTGCCATCCTTGTCAAAACCGAACTCTAGCTTAAAGTCAATCAACTTAAGCCCAATCTCAGCAAACCAGCCTTTCAAAAGTTCATTGATTCGACGCGTTTCTTCCTTTAAGTAGGCAATCTGCTGGTCATCCGCAATCTGTAGGAATTTCACATGCTCATCATTGATGAATGGATCATCCAAATCATCATTTTTATAGTAAAATTCGACAATCGGAGTCTCAAATGCGATTCCTTCGTCTACGCCAAAACGTTTTGAAAAGGAACCAGCCGTGTAGTTGCGAAGCACGACTTCCAAAGGAATAATCTCAACCTTTTTATTGAGTTGTTCCGTGTCCGAAAGTTTCTCCACAAAGTGAGTCGCCACACCAGCCGCATTTAATTTCTCAAAAATAAAAAGATGAAATCTGATTATTCAACACTCCCTTTACCCTGCAATCTGCTCCTTCTTGACACCATTGAAAAGCAGTCGCCTGGTCCTTGTAAGTTGAAATAATAAGATTTTTCATCCTCAGTTAGTATAGATATCTTTAGCTTTTTCCCGAATAGATCAATTGTTTTTGACATTTTAAAGTTCGCCTTTCGTATTACTTGAGCACATTCTACCACAAAAAAACCTAAAAAAATACAAGAATTTAAACGAATAAACTATAAGATGTATCATCGAAAAATCAGTAAAGAAAAAAACTGCAAGAAGAATCTTTCTCACAGTTTAAAAATCATTTAACTCTAAAAAAACACGAACATTACTCTTTGTTCAAAAAAATTGATCCAAATAATAGCGTAGATAACTTTTTCTTGCCCGTAATCATCTGCAGGCGACCTTCCACCCCGTACCGAAGTTTTTTTCAGCCTGCTCTGAAGTTAGATTAGTCTCCGCCTCAATTTTAAAGAAATTTCCCTTTTTTTCAGTCTTGGTAGCTGTCGCATCAATACTTGTAATAGTAGAATCTAGGAAAAAAATCTGATTCTTGGCATCATGAGTCGTAGTATAGCGAACAGAATCACCGACCTTGACTCTTGCTACATCTTTTGAACTAAGATAAGCTGTTAGTTTGGCTTTTTCCTTCTTTTTTTCCAAGGACGGATAAAGTTGGGCTAGTAAGGCACCTTCTGCTACCATGGTAGAATCACTGGTCTCAGGATTAAGATGAAGCACCCCATCCTCACTCGCCGTAATTTTTCCCCTTATCTAAAAAGATTTCCCTGAACCTTCTTGCCTGACTCTGCCTCCAAGATTTTTCTGGTCTAGAAAGGGTCAATTCTTGACCAACCTTAGCCAAGTGTTGTGATTTGAGAGACTCCAATTGACTGCCTAAAGCCTGACGCATAGGCTTGCTGGGTACCTGAACCTGCATACTGAACACGGTAAGTAGCAAGACTGGATTCTAACTGAGAGAGCTGTGCTTCTACCTGAGCAACAGCCTGGGCCTTAGCTTGCGGATTTTTCCTCGCCCTGAGACTTATAGGACTGGTAGAGAGTAGGCTAGATTCTGACTGGCCAAGGAAGCACCTGTTTCAATAGCTGACTTAGCTGTCTGGTAATCGCGAATTTTAGCCTCTGTTTGACTGATGAGGTTGCCGATTTCGACTTGGGTTTGGCTAGCTGCTGCATTCTGGGATGCGATGGTCTCATTTTGTTGCGATGTACTAGCCCTAAGACTGCCTGCTTGACTGATGTAGTCGCGAAAGGTGGCTTGGTAGCCAAACTTATCCTCCTCTGGAAAGTGGTTCTCCCCTTCTTGCAGACTTTTTTGCAAATACTCCAATTGCTTTTTTTGATCCTTAAGCATGTCCAACTGACTGGCATAAGACTCCGCTTGGACACCCTCTGCCCCTTCTTGATATTGAACCAGAAGATCTCCCTTCTTAACCAACTTATTTTCTTCCAAATGATTGACAAGAATGCGATTGTTGCTAGTTGACTGGATATTTGCAAGGATACGACTAGGCTCGACAGTCGCTCTTGTAGACAAACTCATCTCCTTCTCTGCAATAGTTGCAAAGCCAAGTAAAAACACGAGCAGAAGCGACATGGGTACAATCACCCGACTGGAAAAATTATGGTAACGACGATTATAAAACTCCGCACTTTCTAAAAATTCTGGTTTCATCCTCTCCTCTTTCTAGCTATTGACCAAATGGGCGTAAAAGCCACCCTGTGCAAGCAAATCAGCATGCTTTCCTTCTTCAACAATCTTGCCCTGATCCAAGACAACAACCTTCTCTGTCCGCTCTGCAATGGTCAAGCGGTGAGCAATGAAAATCAAGGTCTTGTCTAAAGCCATGAGATTATCTACGATCCGCTTCTCTGTCAAAATATCCAAACTGCTGGTCGCCTCATCCAAAATCAAGACCGGTGCATCTGTCAAGAGAGCACGCGCCAGAGCGATTCTCTGCCGTTGACCACCTGAAATTCCTGCCCCATCCGAAGTCAATTCTGTCTGGTAATTCAGTGGCATGCGCTCGATATCCTCCCGAATCTCTGCCAACTCGACCGCCCGCAAGATATCCTCTTGAGTCGTCCCCTCCTTGGCTCCCAAAAGAAGATTGTCCAAAATCGTTCCGTTAAAGACATAGGGCTGTTGAGGCAGATAGTTGATATACTGGCGCAAGGCTTTTTTATCAATCTGATTGAGATTGACACCACCCAGACTAATCTCTCCCTGACTTGGGTCGTAAAAATTAACCATCATCTTGGCCAAGGTCGTCTTACCTGATCCCTGAAATCCCCACAAAAAGCTACTTTAGAACCTTGGGGAATGGTCAAAATTGATATCCGACAAGACATCTCGACCATAGCCATACTTGTAGTAAACCTGCTTGAAAGTCATCTCTCCCTTCATCAAGCTCAAGTCCTCGACCGTTTTTCTTCTCCTCAAACTCAGAAGCTACCAGATAAACCTCGTTCAGACGAGTTATTAGCAACCTGCGCTGTCTGAAGCTTGGTTTGCAGATTGATGATATTTTTCCAAAGGATTGGTAAAGTAAACAAGCAAGGTATTATAGGTAATCAACTGCCCCAAACTCATCTTGCCATCCATGACCAGAACAGCCCCCATCCAGAGAATACCGACATTGAGCAAGAGATGGGCAACTTTTTTCAGAGCCTTTTGCTGACTCTCTGCCCGACTATAGGTAAAGGATTTTTTCAGATAATCCACAAATTCCTTGTCAATTTTTTGGTAACGCTGACTCTCACTGGTCAAGGACTTGATAGTCTCAATACCATTGATGTCCTCAATGATAGAAGAAGACAGAACCGCATTGGCTTCCATGGTATCCCGATTCATCTTTTCAAACGGCTTCATAAAAGCAAAGATAATCACTGTGTAGATAGGAAGCGCCAATAAGGTCATGAAAAAGAGATTGGTATTTTGTGAAAATAAAACAAGAGAAATAATGACAACCGTTGACACATCTAGGAAAATCGAAAGAATAGTCGAAGCCAGCGCATCGATAATACTGTTAGCATCTGTAAAACGAGACACGATTTCCCCTGTACGACGTGTCGCAAAAAAGGACATAGGCAGGTGAAAAACATGCTTGATATAGGACAAAATCACATCAATCGATAAGCGTTGCCCCAAAACAAGTAAGAGATACTCCTGAGCGTAAGACAAGATCTGCTGGAGAATATAGACAATGACCAGCCCAATAGAAATAATCCCCAGTGTCGAACGCATTTGATCTGGCACATAGGTATCAATGATAGACTGTAGATAATAAGAACCCACAATATTAATCACGGTTACCAAGAGCGTCGCCAAAACGATATTAGCAATCAAGCCACGCTGCTTCACTAATATAGGGATAAAAGAGAGCAGACCATTCTTTTGATCCTTATGAGGCTTGTAGTCTGGACTAGGGGCCATAAACAGAGTCACTCCTGTCCATTCTTCCGCAAAACGCTCACGTGGCAGTTTGGTCAATTTCACCCCAGGATCTGGGTCGGCAATATGAATGCTATCCTTATCCTGCCCAGTCACCACATAGTAGTGGAGCAATTTTCCTTCCTTAAGAACATGGGCAACAAAAGGAAAAGTCAAATCTGGCAAGTCAAAGAGCGTCATATCCGCCTTAATGGCCCGCGTCTCAAAGCCAATCTCCTCTGCCACCTTGACCAATCCCAAAGCCGTCGTCCCATCCATAGTCGTCTTGGCCAATTCTCGCAAGTGAGCCAAAGAATAATAACTACCATAGTAGCCAAAAACCATAGCCAATGAAGCTACACCGCAGTCCATCTGATCCACCTGCGGACGATAGTGACGTTTCCCAAATTTCATATTCATCTCCTTTTCCTAAACTCATCTGATAACAACTATCTTACCCCAATCCCCAAACAAAAACTGGACTTCCTTCCCAAATGCGCCTATCTCCCTCCCAACTGCACTTTTTGGATAAAAAAATAGGCAGAACAAACGTCCTACCTACTAAAAATATGGTATGAAAGGAAATTGATTTTTTACTGTCACCCTAGGCAAGCTTGGGACAAATAAATCATTGATAGTAACCTTTACGACATCCTATTCAATTTTTAATGTCCCTGCTATTTCTAAGCCATCTCTGGTATAATCTATTCATAGTCAGAATAGATAACACCGTTCTAAATTACGATTCATAGTTACTCCTTTTAAACTCCAATGTGATGCATTCTTAGATTCTACCCTAACCATTTTAGCACAGACTAACAAGTCATTCTTAACCGCTTACTCTACTTGCTTTTTATTGACCTTATATCCTAGATAAAAGAGCCCAAATAAAACGGGGTAAATTTCTGGATAAAATAGGGTATTGATCGGATTTTTCAAAATCAAATACGTTGCGATGTAGATAATGAGTGATACGGTAAAATAACCCTCAGCAAAACCTAATAAAAATGTTTTCATAAGAAACTCCTAATTACCTGACAAGAATGGCGGAAAAAAAACGCTACCATTCACATGCACAAAATCCTTTTGATTCATGTTCTTCATTTATGATTTTGATTATTTTTTGATAAATCTTTGCGAAAAATACCAAAATATGCTGAGAAAAGCAAACCAACCAAAGTCCATTGCCAATTAAAGGATACTAACGAACCTGTACGAATCACATGAAGCGCGAGATTAAGAGTTATTCCCAACAAAGGACATATCGTGGCTAGTTTAGGTAACAATGTATTAAGATTAAGGTTACAACTGTTCATTATCTAACGCCCACGACGAGCAAAATCTGAACCAAATTTGTAACCAGCATTAAAAATTTGTACAGCAGCATTCAGTACTCCTGCAATCCCAACTGCTTCCGCAAGACCAAAACCACCTTTTGTTCCCACTAATTCATCGTCAGATAATTGATAAAATTGTTCTAAGTTCATGTTCGTCATTACTCCTTTATATTATATTTTATTGCTATGTAAATGATTAAAATGAGTATTGGATAGGTAAATACTTCTGAAATATCCATAAAATTTATACTATACTGTCCAGATAATATTTTATAATCAATTAAAATTTGAACGATAGTAAAAATAATACGTAGCGATAACAATACCCCTAATAATATCACTTCTTTTTTTAAAAACATAGAAATGCCTCTCTGACTACAATCAGATTATGGTCTATTCGCATAATACCCCAAAGCTGCTCCTCCAGCAAAAAGCGCTGCTGCTCCACCTGCTACTGCTGCACCTATCTTCCAAATAGACACTCCAGCGACTACAAGAGGTAATGCTCCCCCATCTACATTCACCAACTCTTCTTCTGTAAGAGCTACAAAGTTCTGCTCCATTTTGTCAAAATTTGTCATCTTTTTTTCTCCTATTGTTCTATTTTTTTCTAAATCTTATCTTCTAAAAAAAATGGGGTTCCAATAAATACACGCGTAACAATAGACCTGTAATTAGACCCCCGTTGATAGCTTTCCTTGCTACCACCCACCAGCAAGGCTAAGTCGCTTTCCTTTAATACTTCAATAGTATACTTATCATTCATTTCATTCATCTCTTATCCTCCTAAAAACCAAAACCTCTACGAAATCCAAGGTACCAATCTGCAGGGTCTTCGCCCAACTTTCTCCACCTTGAATATCGGTCAATTCTTCCGAGTTAGCTCAACAAATCCATAGTAATGTTCTTTCATTATTTTTATTCCTTTCCTTTTTCCTCTTACTTATCTATTCGAAAAAAACAATTTCAAAAATGTACAACTAAATTAAATTTTATTTAAAAAAATAACTCAGTGAACCATGGGTAGAACATTGATATAAACATGAACTAGGCTCCTTTCCTTTTTCCTCTTACTTATCTATTCGAAAAAAAATTTCGAAAAATATACAACTAAATTAAATTTTATTTGAAAAAAATAATTTAGTAAACCATGGATAGAAAAATTGGTAGATACATGAATTAGACTCCTTTCCTTTTTCCTCTTACTTATCTTATTCGAAAAAAATTTCGAAAATGTACAACTAAATTAAATTTATTTAAAAAAATAACTCAGTGAACCATGGGTAGAACATTGATATAAACATGAACTAGGCTCCTTTCCTTTTCCTCTTACTTATCTATTCGAAAAAAATTTCGAAAATAAACAACTAAATCAAATTTTATTTAAAAAATAACTCAGTGAACCATGGGTAGAACATTGATATAAACATGAACTAGGCTCCTTTCTTTTTTCCTCTTACTTATCTATTCGAAAAAGAAGTCAAAAAAATAAGAATATCAGAAACTTTTCCGACATTCTTATTGATAAACTCACCCAAGTCTAACAGATATTAGACGTTGAGATGTTTTTTTAGGGTTCTTCTGGCTGTTCGTGATACGGGGAAATGCAAGCCTTCTAACAAGGTCACTTCTGTGGCAGTCATCTCTTCAATAGCCTGTAAACTGACTAAAGTATTGCGATTGGCATAGACAAAGTAATCTTTTTCAGCCTTGGTAGCAATATCCTTAAGACTGCCATAAATGGTCTTGATAGAATGATTGGCATAATAGACCTTGATACGGTGGGATTCCACTGAAGTTTCAAAGGCTAAAATTTCATGGTAGGGCAGAGTAAAGCCCCGTCTTCCCTCAAAACTATAGGTGAAGAGACGCATATTTTCCCTCTTATCCACTGCCAGTACATAGTTCAGACAGCGCTCCAACTGATGACGGTAATCCTCCTCTGGCTGATCCTTGGAAATAAAATCCAAGGCAGACAAGTGGTAGCGAAAAGCTAGTGGCAAGGCCTCCGAGTGTGTGGACACAAAGACAATACTTGTAAAGGGATCTCGCTCCCGAACCTGTTGAGCAACCTGAAAGCCCCGTTCACGCTCTCCATCAATCTCTAAATCCAATAAATAGAGCTGGTAATGATCAAAATACTGAGAATACTTTTCAACATCTCCATAGTTTTTGGCAATATCAATTTCCAATCTTAAATTGCGAGAGCGACCAATATCTAGTAAAGTCTGCTCTATCCGTCCTTGCTGGACTCTATCGTCTTCCAAAACTAAAATTCTCATTCCTCTCCCCCTCGTTTCTCATCCTTAAATGGCAATTCTAAATCTTGTCTAAAAGTCGTCTCTCCTAGCTGGGTATCTAAGTTTAAATCATAATGAAAAACCATATCCTCCAAGGTCGCTAAGCCCAGTCCACTGTGGTTACCCTTGGTCGAATAACCCTTTTGACTGAGAATGCTGGGATTCAGTTCTTCTTTCTTACGAGTGTTTTCAATGATAAAACGGACACTCCTATCACTTGCCAACAAAGCAACCCGAATCTGCGGATTTTCTGCCTCACTAGCTGCCTCCAAGCCATTTGTCGTGAGGATAGAGAGGATACGGATAGCCTCCAACATCGGCAATGCCAGCTCTTCGACAACCCCCACCGTCTCCAAACTAAAATGAATTCCCTGCTTATCTGCCACAATCATGGCTTTTGCCAAGGTATTGCGAATGGCTATGTCATGGATATTGTGAAGATTAAAGGCTGTGTAATCTGCCTTTCTCAGCTTTTCATTGGTCTTTAGAAAAACATCTTGATAAATGGTAGACACCTCAGCCATGTCTTGATTCGCTATGGCAGGCTCCATGCTGGCGACAATTCCTGCAAAATCATGACGGAAACCTCGAACTTCATCATAGAGATGACCTAGCTTATCCACTATTCCTTGCAAGGAACGATTTTCATCTTCCTGTCTCTGAATGGTTTGCTCATCACGATAAACCTGCTCCAAATGCTTGATGTAAAAGAGCCAAGAGAAAAAGAGAATGAAAATCAGGAGAGAAATGGTCGTGTCAAAACGAACATAGAAAGGATTACATCCTCCAGACATGATGGATGAAAACAGTCTGAAACCAAACAATAAGGATAAGATCCACATACTTTTCGTCACTAATGATTGAAATTTATCTAAAAATAATATATTGAAATCAATTCCCCATCGTCTTAAAATGACAACAGACAAAAACAACGAAATCAAACTAAATACAGAATTAAATCCACTATGCAAGAAATCAGATAGTTCAGAGTAGTCAAATATCAATCGTATTATAAATGTCAAAACCAAATATCGAATACTTTGATAAAACATAAATAGATAAAGGGCAAGCAAGAGAGCTTCCTTCTTCTTTTTCTTTAACACAATCCAAAATATTATATAAAAGAATAATAAATTGGCAACATGCAAGAAACTCGGAAAAACGAAGGTAGCAAATAGCTGAAAAACTACCCAAAGAAATATAGAGCGTTTGTCATAAAATGCTTTAGAGAGTTGACTACCTAGATAAATCGGAGGAGCCAAAATATTGATTAAAATCAATATAAACACTAAAAATTCAAGTAATATAATCATAAATCTGTTTAGTTAACACATTTTAATCAAAATACTATCTTGGCTCTGGGAGTAGATGTAGCCAATGGTAAATATCTTCAAAAATCCCTCCACCATTCACTTCCTTCAATACCTCTGGGGTTAACTCTTCAAATTGTTCCAATTCTACAAATGTATTTTTCATTTCCATGACAGACTCCTTTTTATTATTTTATAGATAACTCTATTCCCTGCTCCATCTACAAAAGGCTTTAGCTTCCTTTTAAAATACAAGAAATCTAAAGCCTCCTGAAAATGGTATATTGGTTAGAGTGTTAACAATTAGTTGTGAAGATGTTATTTTTTTATTTAACCACGACCACTTTATAATATTCGTCTTTGAGTGTGGAGATTCAATCTTAATTTTTTTCACCATATAAACCATCGATTTCTTTATCCAGATAATCTAGAAACTCCTGATGGCAAGCGTTTCATCTTAAGAACCTCACCAGATTGATCCGCATAGGCAAGTAAATGTGATGAGTGAGTTGGTTGCATACCATCATCAATCAATACAAAAGTAACCTGTTTTGAGCTTACCTTGTCTCATTTATCTAAATAGTATAGTTTATTATTATTGATTGTGAAAGTTGGTAGCTCGAAGTCGAAGTCGTGCACCTGGGATTTTTCTAGATAAAGATCATTGCCAACTTTTTTTGATCTCTGAATCAGGTGGTCATCTCTGGGATATTGACCACACGATGTCCATCTTTCATCAAAGTAGTAGCGATTTGGTAGAGTTTTTGGAAAGTACTGTACAACTGCCTTAGGATCAATTTCTTGTCCTTCTTCTTTATTATCCACTAAAGCTAAGGTAGTATTTGCAACCTCATCTCCATATTTGTTAGAAAACTTCTTGAACTCTGGTCTGATATACCAAGCATTTTTTTCAATAATAACATCAGTCACGTCATTTCAGCATTTTAGCTAAAGATATTCTTGTCCCATCTCCAAGTTTGACAATATCATGAATACTGTATCCAGCATCTTTTCTAGTTTGCTAGATAGCCATCCTTACCAATGACATAACTTTCCCCATCACTGGCATGGGACAGCTCTGTCAGCGACCATAGCACCTGATTTGTTTCAAAAGTAAGACCATTTACCATCTTGCAGTCGCCCATCCTGTCATGCCATAGCGCCACTGCCTTTTAGATAGTACCAAGTAGATCCTTCTTTGTACCAACCTGTACGCATAGCACCACTATCTAGCTAGTGAGTACCAGGTGTTGCCTTCCTTGTACCAGCCTGTACGCATAGCGCCACTATCTGCTAGTGAATACCATGTATTGCCGTCTTTGAGCCAACCTGTCTGCATTTTTACCAGAATGCTGTCAAAGTGATACCATGAGCCAGCATTTTTGTACCCATTTATCCTTTAGCTAGACTGCCATCTTGTGAAAGATTCCAGTCAGAACCATTTTTAACCCAAGTATCTGCAGCCTGTGCTTGATTGATAGACAAAAGCAGACCAGCACCTGCAAGCAAACCAAGAGTGAGTAGTTTAGATTTTTTCATAGCCATTTCCTCCTTTATTGAATAGCTACAGGAGGGTTTCCCCTCTTTATTTAGCTATATTCTAATACTTTTTCATAATCAAAGTCAATAATATTGTGAAAAGATTAGACAATATTACCAATATCTACGAATTGTATTTTGAGTAATACCATATTGATCCATATAAGAAACATATTGACCTGGATATGGAGCATGAACTACCTTTCCACCACCAACATAAATACCTACATGGTCATTTGTCTCTTCACTATTATACAAAATCAAATCTCCAGCTTGTTGAGAACCATTACTTACATAGCTTCCTCCTGTTGCTTGACCATAAGTCACTCTAGGAATACTAATATCAAACTTAGCATGAATAGCCATCGTAAATCCTGAGCAATCTACGCCACTATTCAAATCTGCCCCACCCCAAACATATGGGATTTTCCCTACAAATGTCTCGGCATATTCACCAAGTGCTTGCCCACGATTCTCTACCCATACACCACTTTCTCTAAAGAAATATGGTGTACCATTCACACGTTGATAACCAGTGACCATAGCACCACTAGCAGATAAGTAGTAATAATTGCCATCAGGTTGAATCCAAGTATTTTCTTTCATCCATCCTTGGTCATCAAAATAGTACCACTTGCCATCTAATTGTTCCCAATTTTTAGCATACCCACCTGAACCGTATTTAAACCACCATTTATCATTGGTTTGCATCCATGTTCCTTTTAGGATCACGATATTGATTGAAAGCTTTCTTCTCTTGATTGCCCTCTGCTTGAGTTTCTTTATCTTCAAAACCAATCAATTTTACTTGATCAGCTTCTTCAGCTTTTATCTTGCCTTGATTAACTAATTGAGCAATCGCTTCTTTCTCACTTGCTGATGGGGAATCAGCATAGGCTACCGTAGTATTTGCTAGGAGAACGCCTCCTGCAAGAACTAACAAACTAGAATAAAGATATTTTTTCATCATAAAAATCCTTTCTTTTTCTCCTTTTTGGAGATTGATTTTTTCTAACTCCATTATATCCCCTATTTCTACTCAGATTTCTCCTGTTCCTAGAAAGACTAAATCTGTTCCTAAACGGTCATTTGAACCAAAGAAAAATTCCAAAGCAAATGCCTTGGAACTTCTTATCTTTATTTTGCTTGAATGATTTTAACCACATCTCCTACACTTTGGAGTTGGTCAATTTCCTCATCACTGATTTCGATATTAAATTCATCTTCCAGTGTCAAGATAAACTCCATCAAGTCAACTGAGTCAGCATCCAAGTCGTCTTTCAGACTCAAGGATTCTGTCACGACAAAGTCCTCTCCCTGTCGCTCTTGGATAATGGTCACAATACGGTCAAAAATTTCTTTTTCTGTCATCTCTTTTATTCTCCTGAAAATTCACGCGCAGTCTGGGCAACTACGTCTGTTTCTAGCATGGTACGAATCTGGCGGATTGTACTATAAACAGCCTTGGCATCACTTGAGCCATGAGTCTTGACAACCGGTGCCTTAACACCAAACAAGACCGCTCCACCAACATCTGAGTAGTTGAGTTGTTTTTTCAAACCTCTGAGGCTGTCCTTGAGAAGTAGTGCGCCTAGTTTCGCTCGAAGACCACCACCTGTAATAGCTGTCTTGAGCAAGCCCATGATTCCCATAGCTGTCCCTTCAATGGATTTGAGCACAGCGTTTCCCGTGAAACCATCTGCCACGACAACATCCGCAACGCCATTCATCAAATCACGTGCTTCCACGTTTCCGATAAAGTTCAAACTTTCATCAGCCGCCAGTAATTCATAAGTTTCCTTACGAAGCGGGTCACCCTTGCTACTCTCTGTTCCATTGTTAAGTAAGCCAACACGTGGTTGCGCAATGCCACGGACATTTTTAGCATAGAAAGAACCTAGAACCGCATATTGATGGAGGTGCTGGGCTGTATTTTCTGCATTAGCACCGAGGTCCAGCATGTCAAAACCCTTCCCATCTACAGTCGGCAAGGTTGACATAAGCCCAGGACGATCGATGTTCTTGATACGACCCACGATGAAAAATCCTGCTGCCAACAAGGCACCTGTATTCCCAGCTGAGAGAACAGCATCTGCCTCTCCATCTTTGACAGCCTTGGCCGCCAATACCATACTGGCATTTTTTTCTTCTTCCGAATAGCTCTAGTAGGTTCATCGTCTGAATCAATCTTCTCATCCGTATGGATAATGCTGACGCGCTCCGTCGCTGTCAGATATTGCTGATTTTTAGCTTTCATCTCCGTAGAGTTGAACCTCGATATCTGAAAAAGTCAGCTAGGGCTTGATTGACACCCCTCAACGATGGCCTGAGGTGCGTAATCGCCTCCCATGGCATCTACTGCGATTTTTTTCATTTGTCTTTCCTCTTTTTAGTAATTGTCCCCAGTCTGATAGGGAATCAATAAATTTCTTTGATTTTTAGGTGAATCCCAACGTACTCTTCGTAGAGTTGATCCATAAATTGTCGTAAGTCTTGCTTGATTTCAGGCTTGAGCGAAATGGTCTCCAAGACCTCAAAATCAATGGCTTGAAACTGATTGAGCAGATAGGGGATATTGGGATTTGAGATAGCAACGTCTCTCATCTTCATGATAATGATCTGGACAGAGGCAGGCTCCATATTTGAAAGAAAAAGTCAAAAAGCCTGACCGATCCGATGGCAGAATACACACTCATTAAAATTGAGGCTGATTCCAAATCGAGGTCAAGATTTGGATTTCAAAAAAATATTGGTCAAAACCTGATAATCCAAGCCCTGCTTCCATCAACTCCAAAGGTCTTTTTGTAAAAAAAGCAAACAAGGGGCATCCTGCTGATTGTCCTGCAAACTAGCATCTGCAAGAGCTGCTACATAGGTCGCATAAGCCATGACAAAGAGGTCACTATTAATCTTGGGAAAAGGTCATGACCTCATGATAGTCTTCGATGTAACTGAGCCCGTCATCATTGATTCGCAAGAGAAATCGTGCCAGCACCAAGGGCTGAATAACAGGAGCCAATTTGGACTGTCCCAGCATGTTTGACGAAAAAAACATCCGCTTACCAGCCTGCTCAGTAAAAAAATCTTGACTAGCTTATCATCCTCACGAAAAGTGCGATTGTAGAGCACCAAGCCTTGACTCGTGATAGACTGAATCATGCTTCTCTCATATACTCCTCAAGTCGTTTCATGGCTTCTTTGATAGTCTCCATGCTGGCTGCATAAGACAGACGAACATAACCTTCTCCATAACGCCCAAAGGCTGCACCAGGGATAAAAGCAACAGCCTTCTTCTGAGCAAAAATCCTTCAGAAAAGCAAAAAGAATCTTGATTATATCCTGCTGGAATCTTAGCAAAGATATAGAAGGCACCCGTCTGGTTTGATAATCTCAAAACCAAGAGCAGTCATTTTTTTCTCGATGATATAGTCCCGACGCTGGATGTATTCCTTTTTCATGGGCTCCGCATCGTTTTTTTACCAGCCGTCAAGGCTTCTACCGCAGCATGTTGAGCCATAGTATTTGCGGCAGTCACCAAAGTACTGGTGACTCTTGATTAACTGGGCTGTGAAGGTCGCAGGAGCGAAAAATCAGTCCCCAAACGCCAACCGGTCATAGCATGCGATTTAGATAGACCATTGATAATAATAGCTTGGTCTCTCAGCATAGTTCCCAGAGACACATGGGCTTCGCCTGTGTAGGTCAATTCTGAGTAAACCTCATCACAGACAACGAAAATTTCATACTTGCGTAAAACAGCTGCCAAGGCCTCCAACTGCTCCCCGACTGTAGGTAATTCCTGTCGGATTTGCTGGATAGTTGAGAATAACCGCCTTTGAGCTTGTCACCTTGCTCCAAAATGGCCTTTCTCTAACATCTCAGGAGTCAAGACAAACCCATTTTCAGTTGTGTCAATCTCGACAATCTCTGCCCCAACTAGATTGACAATCGGTTCATAACCCGGATAAGCAGGAGCTGGCAAAAGTACCTTGTCTCCCTCTTCCAAAATAGCTGTCAAAGTAGCAGATAAGGCCTCTGTCGCCCCAATTGTAACCAAGATTTCATTTTCAGGAGCATAGTCCAGTTGATACTTTTCCTTAACAAAATCACTGGCCGCCTGACGTAAGGTCAGCAGACCACTCATCCCTGTATAGTAGGATTGGTTCTGATCAATCGCTCGCTTGGCCGCCTCCTTGACATGATCTGGCGTTGTAAAATCAGGTTCCCCCAAGGTCAAACGCAAGACCCCAGGAATCTCCGAAATAGCCTGGTCAAACTGACGAATCAACGAAACTTGAATCTTATCTAACTGTTTATTAAAGCGCTTAGTTAAGTCCATAGATACCTCCTACTGTCAAAAACGTATCTCTATTATACTACAAAAAGCCCCCGACCGCAAAAAAATACATGATAGAATAACGCTAGCATAACAAATTGAAGTAGGTGAATTTAAATTCATTGCAATACTATGTTTTTAGAATACTCAATGAAAATCTCATGAGACTAGGAATCGAGGTGAAAGCATAACTAAAGTTAGGTAAGCCGAAGATGACAACGTATCATGAGATTTTCGACGAGTATTGAGGTTTTGATAATCTTCGTTACAACTATTCTAGCACCATTACTGATTACTATTACCGGTAATGTCATTTCTGAGTGGATAGTCAGAAAGTGGTTGAGATAAGCGCGACAAAAAAATATAACCTGAGTTTAGTTTCTAATATAACTGGACAAAAAAAGAAATACCAGAGGTGGAGCTCTGGTATTTTTTTGTTTTACCAAGACTTCGTTACAGTTCTTGTAGGATTATTATTACATAATTAGCACTACTTGTCAAATAATTATTAGGACTCCACTTTCTATTTTACTTTTTCCTGTTTACAGGTCTATAATGGTAACAGATTCTATTTGGAGGTTTTTATGTCATTTCTATCAAAAAATGGAGCAGGCATCTTGGCCTGCCTTCTCATTTCTATCCTATCTTGGTACTTAGGAGGATTCTTCCCTGTCATTGGCGCGCCTGTCTTTGCGATTTTTCATAGGCATGCTTCTCCATCCCTTTCTCTCACCCTATAAACAACTGGATACAGGATTGACCTTTAGTTCTAAAAAACTGCTCCAGTATGCCGTTATCTTGCTTGGTTTTGGTCTCAATATCTCGCAAGTCTTCGCAGTTGGGCAATCTTCGCTCCCTGTCATCCTGTCCACTATCTCAATAGCCTTGATTGTTGCCTACCTTTTCCAGCGCTTCTTTGCACTGGACACAAAACTGGCTACCTTGATTGGAGTAGGTTCTTCGATCTGTGGTGGTTCTGCCATTGCGGCAACAGCGCCCGTTATCCATGCCAAGGAAAAGGAAGTAGCCCAAGCCATCTCCGTTATCTTTTTCTTCAATGTCTTGGCTGCACTCATCTTTCCAACTCTAGGAAGCTGGCTTCACTTATCAAATGAAGGCTTCGCCCTCTTTGCAGGAACTGCGGTCAATGATACTTCCTCTGTAACGGCTACCGCCAGCGCCTGGGACAGTCTCTACCAGACTAATACCCTCGAAGCCGCAACCATTGTCAAACTCACACGAACCCTGGCTATTATCCCCATCACTCTCTTTCTCTCCTATTGGCAAAGTCGCCAACAAGAAAATAAGCAAGGATTGCAACTGAAAAAAGTCTTCCCACTTTTTATCCTCTACTTCATCCTTGCATCTCTCCTAACTACCCTACTGACCTCTCTCGGTGTGTCCAGTAGTTTCTTTACTCCTCTCAAACAACTCTCCAAATTTCTCATTATCATGGCCATGAGTGCTATCGGACTCAAAACCAATCTGCTAGCTATGGTCAAATCCAGTGGAAAATCCATTGTTCTCGGAGCCATCTGCTGGATTGCCATCATCCTCACTAGTCTTGGTATGCAGACCCTTATTGGCATTTTCTAATACTCTTCGAAAATCTCTTCAAACCACGTCAACGTCGCCTTGCCGTAGGTATGGTTACTGACTTCGTCAGTTCTATCCACAACCTCAAAACTGTGTTTTGAGCTGACTTCGTCAGTTCTATCTGCAACCTCAAAACTGTGTTTTGAGCAACCTGCGGCTAGTTTCCTACTTTGCTCTTTGATTTTCATTGAATATAACACAAAAGGTAGCCCACCAGCTACCTTTTTTTCTTATCTTCCTCAATCAAGCGTGTATGTTCTCTCTTGATACAGCGATTCATCACGATGTCATCACATCCACCAGCACGCAAGATTTCTTCCGCTTCTAAACTTTCAAGTCCTAGCTGTGCCCAAAAAATCTTGGCATCAGCCTTAAGAAAATCACGCGCCACATCAGGCAAAAACTCACTGCGACGGTAAACATTGACAATATCTACAGGAAAAGGAATCTCCGCTAGGCTAGCATAAGCCTTTTCACCCAAGATTTCGCCACCTGCCGCCTTGGGATTGACTGGGATAATTTTATAACCTCGAGCCTGCATTTCCTTGGTCACTCGATTGCTGGTTGTTTCCTCACGGTCTGACAAGCCCACCACAGCAAGGGTTTTACTCGTTGCGAGATACTGACGAATCACGCCATCACTTGGATTGATAAATTCTTGACTCATAGAAATCCTCCTTTTTTCATCAGTATAGCACATTTTTGAAAAAGGCTTGCATAATTTCTACTACAAAAAAAGGTGGACTAGCCCCCTTTTTTATTTGGCCTCGTACCAGGTTGCCCTTCATTTTCATCTGCGATGAGGGGAACACTGAGTTGAATGGCTTCTTCCATAGTTTGTTTGACCAATTTTTTTTCATCTCTGCTCAGTTCAGATTTAGGAACTTCAAGGACGATTTCATCATGCACTTGTAACAGCATCTTGGTCTGATAACCACCTTCAACTAGAGCCTTGTCTAGCTGAATCATAGCAATCTTGAGAATATCTGCTGCCGAACCCTGAATAGGTGAGTTGATGGCTGTCCGCTCCGCAAAACCACGAATATTGAAGTTGCGCGAATTGATATCTGGCAACTCACGACGACGCTTGAAAAGTGTCTCTACATAGCCCTTATCACGCGCCTCACGCACCACCTCATCCATGTAGTTTTTTTAATACCTGGGAAGCGTTCAAAGTAGGTATCAATGTAGGCTTTGGCCTCCTTACGGCTGATGCCCTAGATTATTAGACAAAGCCAAAAGTCTGAAATCCCGTAAACCACTCCAAAGTTAACGGCCTTGGCATTGCGACGGTCGTTTGCAGTCACATCCTCAGGACGCTCAATGCCAAAGACACGCATGGCTGTTGAAGTATGGATATCTGCCCCCTCTTGGAAGGCTTTAATTAAGTGCTCATCCTTTAGAAATATGCGCCAAAAACGCGCAATTCAATCTGTGAATAGTCCGAACTAAGCAGCACACTATCCTCCCACTCAGGCACAAAAAGCCTTACGAATGAGACGACCTTGCTCCAAAGCGCACAGGGATATTTTGCAGGTTTGGATCCACACTAGACAGACGCCCAGTCTGGGTCAAATCCTGCACATAGCGAGTATGAATCTTGCCATCAGCCAAAATCCAGTCCTGCAAGCCAATCACATAAGTAGACTGAATCTTGGCAATCTGACGGTAGTCTAGAATTTTTCTTAACAATCGGAGCAATAGGAGCCAAACGTTCCAAGACATCCACCGCTGTCGAATAACCTGTCTTGGTTTTTCTTAGTGTATTCTAGAGGAAGTCCCAATTTTTTTCAAAGAGAAGTACACCCAACTGCTTAGGCGAATTGATATTAAACTCCTCACCCAGCCAACTCGTAAATCTCTTGAGTCAGTTTTTTTCAATAACAAAGCTCATTTTTCAGCCTGCATCTCAAGCAAGGTCTCTTTCTTAACCGTAATCCCAGCAATTTCCATCTTGGCAAGGACAAAAAGCCAGAGGTTGCTCCATATCATAAAGAAGCTCTAACTGACCATTTTCGCTAAGTTTTTCAAGCAAAATAGGCTCTGTTTCGACCAAAACAGCAAGCTTACGAGCTAAATGCTCCAAGAATTTCTCGCGTTCAGGAAGGGCCTTCTTGACACCCTTACCATAGAAAGTCTCATCATCAACCAAGTAAGTCTGACCATAAAGACTAGCGATGGTCGCAATTTCATTGTCCTCCACAGTCGAAAGGAGGTATTTAGCCAAACGGCTGTCAAAAGCAGGCGCTCTGCAAATCCACATCAAAAGCGATTCAAGAGAACTTTAGCCTTCTTAAAGTCATAAACTCTCAGAGGTGTTTTTTCTAAAAAGTTCTTGAAAATCGGGTCTTGCAAAAGTTCAAGCTTGTCTGTAGCATAAAGCTTATCCCCACAAGACCAGGCAAAACCAACCAAATCATCCGTATGGTAATTCTCACCAAAAAGCTCAAAATGGAAGATAGACTCTTCACTCAGCATATCTTGACTGATTTGGTCAACGATAGTAAAGTCCAAACTCTCAGCCACATCAGCTGACGATGCATTTAAAGCCTGTTTGAGCTGTTTGAAGCCCATCTCATCGTAGAATTTCCCAAGATTTTCCACATCTGGACCACTATAGACCAAATCCTCCAAACCAATCTCAATCGGTGCCTTGGTATCAATGGTCGCCAGTGTTTTTGACAAAAAGGCCTGTTCCTTATCATTGATGAGATTTTCCTTCATCTTAGAAGCCTTCATCCCATCGATATTCTCATAAATTCCCTCAAGCGAACCATGCTCCAGCAAGAGCTTGATACCAGTCTTTTCACCAATTTTAGTCACTCCAGGGATATTATCCGACTTATCACCCATGAGCGCCTTGAGATCGATAAACTGAGTCGGTGTGATGCCCATCTTTTCCATAAGATATTCTGGCGTAAAGGCCTCAAACTCAGCCACACCTTTCTTGGAAATTTCAACCACCGTATGCTCATCCGTCAGCTGAATCAAATCCTTGTCCCCACTGACAATGGTAATATCAAAACCATCTTGCTCAGCTAATTTATCTAGTGTCCCAATAATGTCATCCGCCTCATACTGAGCCAACTCATAGTGACGAATCCCCATATGATCCAGCAACTCACGAATGAAAGGAAATTGCTCACGAAACTCATCCGGAGTCTTAGCCCGACCACCCTTATAGTCCGCATACATCTCTGTCCGGAAGGTCGTCTTTCCCGCATCAAAAGCCACCAAAATATGACTAGGCTCAATCCGCTCCAACAAATGGCTCAACATCAACTGAAAGCCATAAATCGCATTGGTATGCAAACCAGCCGCATTCTTAAAACGGTCCAACTGCTGATAGAGCGCAAAAAACGCCCGAAAAGCAACAGAAGACCCATCAATCAATAATAATTTTTTCTTATCCATACACCCATTATAAAGGAAAGCACCAAAAAATACCATTGGAAAGAGCCATACCCAATATTTTTCACACTTTTTCCGAATAAATAGATAGAGCCAGAGAATCTAGTAAACCTAGATTTAAAAATGTGCTATAATGAAAGGAGAAGAAATATGACTTTTACGTCATCCGGGCATCAGCCCAACCAATGACTTAGTTGCTAAGAAGATTTTTAGCAATCCAGAAATCACTTGTCAATTTATTCGCGATATGCTGGACTTACCAGCAAAAAATGTGACCATTTTGGAGGGAAGCAATATTCATGTCTTACCTTCCCTGCCTTACTCAGCTCAGGATTTTCTACACTAGTATAGATGTCTTGGCGGAGTTGGACAATGGCACTCAAGTAATTATTGAGATTCAGGTGCATCATCAGAATTTTTTCATCAATCGCCTGTGGGCTTATTTGTGCAGTCAGGTCAATCAAAATCTAGAAAAAGTTCGCCAACGAGAAGGTGATACACACCAGAGTTACAAACACATCGCACCAGTATACGCTATCGCAATTGTGGATAGCAATTATTTCTCAGGATGATCTGGCTTTTCATAGCTTTAGCATGCGAGAGGATACGACAGGTGAGGTCTTAACCATCACCAATAATGGACAGGAACATCATCTAGTCAAGATGGCGTTCTTGGAATTAAAAAAATACAGAAAAACCAGCAAAGACAAGGTTCGCAAGCCATGGTTGGAGTTTTTCGGGAACAAACCCTTTACCCAGCGCCCCGAGCGAGCCATCAGCCAGGCAGACCAACTGCTGGACTACAAGAGCTGGTCCGAGGAGGACAGGGAAATGTTTAGTCAACTACGTATGCGTGAAGAACAAGCTTTGTTAGCGCAGGACTATGCCTTGGAAACTGCTAGGGCGGAGGGTATCGAACAAGGTCTAGAGCGTGGCCGTGCTGAGGGGATTGAACAGGGACTGGAGCGTGGGAAAGTTGAAGGAAGTTTGTCTATGCTACTAAATCTAGTCCGTCAAGGTCTTCTGACTTCCGAGGTTGCCAGCCAGCAGTTAGGTATGACTGTCTCTGAGTTTGAAGAACTATTGAAAGAGCATCTCAAATAAGAACTAAAACAATACAGAGAAACCAGCAAAGACAAGGTTCGCAAGCCGTGGTTGGAGTTTTTCGGGAATAAGCCCTTTACTCAACAACCTGAGCGAGCTATCAGCCAGGCAGACCAACTGCTAGCCTACAAGAGCTGGTCCGAGGAGGATAGGAAAACGTTTAGTCAACTACGTATGCGAGAAGAACAAGCCTTGTTAGCGCAGGACTATGCCTTGGAAACTGCTAGGGCGGAGGGTATCGAACAAGGTCTAGAGCGTGGCCTTGAACGCGGCCGTGCTGAGGGAATTGAACAAGGACTGGAACGTGGACGAGCAGAGGGAGTTGAACAAGGTATAGAGCGTGGGAAAATCTTTACCTTTCTAGATTTAGTACGCCAACATGTTCTAACTTCCGAATTTGCGAGTGAGCAATTAGGCATGACCGTCGCTGAGTTTGAGGCGCTGTTGTAAATTTATAAACATAAAAGTGAACAAGACTGAATCATCGTTTTGTTCACTTTTTCAAATTCAGATTTATCCCAACTTAAAAAGAGAAGGCAACAAATCCTTCTCTTTTATATCTTCAAAAATTAGTTTTTACGTTTAACAAATGGAAGGGCACCAAGGAGCAAACCTAGGAATCCTAATGATGCAATTGCAACGTTATCTTTACCACCAGTGTTTGGAAGTTCTTTCTTATCTTCCGCTTTTGCAGCTGGAGCTTGATAAGTGTTGTCTTGGCTAGTTCCTGCTACAGCTGGTGCTACTGATGGAGTTGCTGGGGTTTCAGCAGTTGGTTTAGTTGACGCAGTTCTTTCAGGAGCATTTGGTGTAGCTGGTACAGCTGGAGTTGGCGCTGGTATATCTGCGGATAATACTTCTGAATGATTATGATTTGTCTCTCCATTAGTAGCTACAGTTCCTGTATTCACTACTGTTTCTGAAGGATTCCCCACTTTTTTATATAAAAAACCTCTAACTACCTTACTATAGCTATCATGATCGAAAAATCTATCATCATCAAGAATATCAATTAATTTATAGCCCCTTTTCACAAGGATATCATTATAACTATTATGATTTTCATCCTTTAAACCATCTTTGACTTCAAATAAGATGTTACCATCCTCATCTACCCACTCTGTCTCTTCAATCGTTTTAGCTGTAGTTGTATATATATGACGAGTTACAGTAGCATCAGTTACTGTTCTCTTAAATGTAAATCCATCTGTCTTCATAGCATCGTCGTAGTTTAAAAAAGTACAATCAACTTTTTCTCTATCTACAACCATTGCAACAGTTGACCCATCAGAAGTTTCTAACACCCACTCTGTTCTAGATGTAGCTGGTAATTCACTTCTATTCAAAAATGGACTTACATTTACTCTATTATACTCTTCGTCCTTATCCGCAGTATTCATTGCTTCCTTACCACCTGATGATACAACTTCTGCAGATGTACGAACTGGACTTGTCTGATTGGTTGAGTTAGTAGGATTCCCTAAAACATCTAACTTATTGACGAACTCATCTAAAGAAAAACTATCATTCCTAATTTCATTTTTTGCTACTGCCATGATAGCATCAACTTCTTGAATAGCTCTATCTTTATCTAGTATCTTGTCATTTGCATCAATTTTTTTAATGGTTTCACTCCTTAATTTATCTAAAGCATTGATTAAATCTTCCTTTTCTTGATTAGAGTGATTAGCATCATTAACATTTGTTGCTTCAACTGTATCTGCTTTTACAACAAAATGTTGTGAAGATAGGAAACTTGCTCCTAGAACAGCAATACTAGCTAAACTAGCTGTGAAAAATTTTATTTTTTTCATATTAATTTACCACCTTATTATTTATATTATGCTACTAACTATATTATAAATCAAACAATAACACAATCAAATATTCTCGATAGATAACTAATAATTTTTAAAAAGAAATGATTTCTCTCCTGTCATGATTCAACTTTTTTTAAAATGGACTCTAAATAAAAATATTATAGAGACACAAAAAAACAGGAGATTTCTCTCCTGTCATGATTCAACTTTTTAAAATTAAACCCATTCACCGTTTCCGTTTACAGTGTAACCATTTACAGTAGTATTTACTGCAAGGGCACCTGAACCGTCAACGTAGTACCATTTACCACCAACTTCAAACCATTGGTTAGCTTTCATAGCACCTGAGTTTTCAAGGTAGTACCATTTACCACCGTCTTGCAACCAACCAGTTTGCATTACACCTGAACCGTTTAGGTAGTACCAAGTGTTACCATCTTTAACCCACCATTTTTGCATTACGCCTTCAGCGTTAAAGTGGTACCATGCACCATCAACTAATTGCCAACCAGTAGCTTTTTGACCTTTTGTATTGACAACATAACTCCATTGTCCTTTATCATCTTTAACCCAACCAACTTTAACTTGATTTGGAACATCATTAGATGCAGTGATAGAATCAAGATTATATGTCAAACCATACTCAGCATAAGCTGCTTTTGCTGCTTTTTCAGCTACTTCAAATGCGACCTTAGCACTATCACGAGTTCCACGAGCTGTTCCTACTTCTGTAATAAGTTTTTCTTTTTCTGCTTCTTTTTCGTTAAGTTTGCGATCTAATCCTGCAACTGCACGACCATAACCAACAGCGTCATTAGATTGTTTTGCTTGAATTGCAGCAATACGAGCAGTAATTTCTGCTACTTCAACAATTGAAGCATCTTGTTTTGCAACAGATTCTTTGTAACGTTTTTCCGCAGTTTCAAGTGCTTTACCTGCATCTTTTGATTTCTTTTCAGCATCTTTAAATTTATCTTCAAGTGCTTTTAGATCTTTTTGACCAGCTTGACGAGCACTTGTCAAATCTAAGTCTGCTTCAGCTAGCGCTTTATCAGCTGCTTCTTTTTCAGTTTCTTTTTGATCACGTTCAGTTTTAAGTGCATCAACAGTTGTAGCTACTGTAGCACCATTTTCATCTGTATATTCAGCATATCCGCCAACAAACTTCTGTGCTACTGTCAAAGCTGCTTTTGAAGCATCTAGATATTTATCAAACTGAGTAATATCACCTTCGATATCTGCAATTGTTTTTGAAGCAAGATATAGTTTTGTCAACTCATCTTGAACTGCACGAAGACGTGCTTCTACAGTAGAATAAGCTTTTTCTGCTTTTTGAAGTTCATTATAAGTCTTAAGAACTTCTCTATTTTTTGGTTGCAAAGCTTTTGTAATTTCTGCTGCTTTCTTAGCTGCAGCATCAGCTGCTTTCTTAGCTGCAGCATCAGCTACAGCTTGTTGTTGTTTATCGTAATCAACTGTATAATCATCAGCTGAAACAGCTTGTACAGCACCAAATGCTGCAAGAGCGACTGCGCTTGTCAATAAAACTTTTTTCATCGTTTTATCTCCTTTGTTTTTCTTTAAAATATTTTTTTCGTAAGACTATCTTACTACCATACAGTATATAAATATTTGCAGGATTTGTCAAGGGTTTTCTTCAATTTTTTAAACTTTTCACCTATTTTTCCAAAAAAGGTTAAAAAAAACGCCTTTGTGAGATAAAATACTCTTCAAATACCGTATCTTCCAAGTGAAAATCTCACAAATTGCTTAAACCCTGAGTCAAACCTCGCATATCTAATCTACATAGACAGTTGGACAGAACTCACTTCTATGGTATTATCCTATAACCCCTCCCAAATGTCAAGCAAAAATGGCAAGTATTTTGAAAATAACTCGCCATTTCATTAACTTTCTACTATATTAAACTGCGACCTCATAGCAAGGAATCAAACTCAGCTACTGACATACCCAACTGCTGACTAGCAACCTCAGAAGTCAGAAGGCCTTGACGAACGAGATTTACTAGACCTACTTTTAATCCCTCTTCAATGCCTTCCGCTCGTCCTTGTTCCAGTCCTTGTTCAACACCTTCAGCCTTAGCTGTTTCCAAAGCATAGTCCTGCGCTAACAAGGCTTGTTCTTCGCGCATACGTAGTTGACTAAACATCTTCCTGTCCTCCTCGGACCAGCTCCTGTAGTCCAGCAGTTGGTCTGCTTGGCTGATGGCTCGCTCAGGTTGCTGGGTAAAGGGTTTGTTACCAAAAAACTCTAACCAGGGCTTACGAACCTTATCTTTGCTGGTTTCTCTGTATTTTTTTAGTTCCAAGAATGCCATCTTGACCAGATGGTTTTCCTGACCGTTGTTTGTGATAGTTAAGACCTCACCTGTCGTGTCCTCTCGCATACTAAAGCTATGGAAAGCCAAATCATCTGAGAAATAATTACTATCTACAATAGCTATTGCGTAAACAGGTGCGATATGTTTGTAACTCTGGTGTGTATCACCTTCACGTTGGCGAATTTTTTCAAGATTCTGATTGACCTGACTGCACAGATAAGCCCATAGACGATTGATGAAAAAATTCTGATGATGGACTTGTATTTCGATAATAACCTGCGTACCATTATCCAACTCCGCCAAGACGTCTATACTGGTATAGAAATCCTGAGCCGAGTAGGGTAGAGAAGGCAAGACGTGAATATTACTTCCCTCCAAAATAGTTACATTTTTGGCTGGCAAGTCCAGCATATCGCGGATAAATTGACAAGTGATTTCTGGATTGCTGAAAATTTTCTTGGCTACCAAATCATTGGTCGGGCTAATGCCCGGATGTCTGAGAATCATTCTTTCTCTCCTTTCATTATAGCACATTTAAATCTAGGTTTACTTAGATTCGATGGTTCTATCTATTTATTCGGAAAAGAGACGAAAAAAATAAAAGTTATTAAAATTATTGCCTATCCTTAATTTTGTCTGTATTAAAAGAGGTTTTGACACCTAATTTTTAAAATTAGAGCACCCTGAATTCAGATACGATTTGAATCAACTTAACTTGTTCTTGGTATTCTTGTCCGAGTTTCCGAATTATGGTTTCTAATACTCAATGAAAATCAAAGAGCAAACTAAGTAGCTAGCTGCAAGCTATACTTGAGTACGGTAAGGTGAAACTGACGTGGTTTGAATTTGATTTTCGAAGAGTATTAAATCTAGGTTTACTAGATTCACTGCCTCTATCTATTTATTCGGAAAAGAGACGAAAAAAACCTGAGAATTATCTCAGGCTTGGTCATTAAATCTTTTTCTCAATACTGAAAAGTGGAGAAAGTGGGCGTTTTTCATGGATACGTACGATAGCATCCCCTAGGAGATGAGCAATCGAAATCTGCTCAATCTTATCAATCAAACGCTCTTCTGGCAGATAGATAGTATCCAAAACAACCAATTTCTTGATAGCTGATTTTTGGATATTATCCATAGCGGGACCAGAAAGTACTGGGTGCGTACAGCTTGCATAGACTTCAACAGCACCAGCTTCCGCAAGGGCATCTGCCGCATGACAAATGGTTCCAGCAGTATCAATCATATCATCAATCAAGATACAAGTCTTGCCTTCAACCTTACCGATGATGTTCATGACTTCACTAGTATTCATCTTATCAACGCTACGACGTTTGTCAATGATAGCAATAGAGGTTTTCAAAAATTCTGCCAACTTACGAGCACGAGTCACCCCTCCATGGTCTGGGCTGACAACCACATAGTCAGAACCAACCATGCCACGACGCTCAAAATAATCCGCAATCAGAGGAGCTCCCATCAAGTGATCCACAGGAATATCAAAGAATCCTTGAATCTGTGCAGCATGCAAGTCGATTGTCAATAAACGATCCACTCCAGCTACTTCAAGCATATTTGCGACCAGTTTTGAAGTGATTGGCTCACGCGCTCTCGCCTTTCTATCCTGACGTGCATACCCATAGTAAGGCATGACAACATTGACAGATTCTGCACTCGCACGCTTCAAAGCATCTACCATAATCAAAATTTCAAGCAGATTGTCATTTACAGGCGAACTAGTTGATTGTAGGATAAAGACGTGTTTCCCACGGATTGATTCTTCAATGTTGACCTGAATCTCTCCATCTGAAAATTGACGAACACTTGATTTCCCCAACTCTATCCCAATCTCCTGCGCTACACGTTTTGCCAATTCTTGATTAGAAGAAAGGGCAAACAGCTTTAAATCAGAAAAAGACATGATTTCCTCCGGTATATATGTATCGCTTGTGCTTTTCACAAGATTTTCCATTTACCATTGTAGCGCTTTTTGCACTATTTTTCAATCAAAAATAAAAGAAGGGCACCATATTTGTACCCTTGCATCATTCTTTTGAAAAATATTCTAGTTCATCAACTCATTATGCTTCTTAACAAAGCGATAAGCCTGATAAAAACCATAGAGAGTAATAGCCGTAACCACTGGAACCGCTAAAGGCAACTCTGTCTCCAATTCCACAAAAGGAGAGTTAAACAGGAAGTGAGTTCCCAAGGCTAAACCTAGGAAAACAAGCCCCTGTTTCTTGCCAACCTTCTGTCCTTTATAAGCGCTGTAAAGCAAGTAAACACCTACTACCGCCAAACCTGAAAAAGTCCAGTGAGAGGCAATTCCTGAGATGATGCGCTCTAAAATTCTCGAAATGGTAAAGTCAAATCCCTCTGGCAAATCCGTACGAATATAGCCAATATCCTCAATCATTTGGAATCCCAAACCAGAAGCAATCCCTAGTAAAAACAAAGATTTTAACTTTCGCACAGAAATCAAAGCCAAAACAAAAATAAGTGGCAGTAATTTCAGCGGTTCTTCTACCAAAGGAGCCACAATAGCACTTTCAAAAGCATTTAAAAAGGCACTATCTGGGAAAAGAACACCCAGCAAATCATGGATATAGGTATTCGCAAAGCTAGACAACCAACCTGAAAAAAACATCCCACCTAATAAAGACAAAATCAAGGCATTCTTTGGCAATTCCCATTTTTTCCCAATACGGAAAAGGAAATAAAGAGCCGGAATCATGTAAAAGAGAGCTAGAAAGATAGAAACTCCCATGAGTCCATATTCCGCAGTTGACATCGAACCATCCGTATAGTAGATGGTTTCATACTGTAAACCAATACATAGCAATAAGATAAAAATAAATAAAATACTGTTTTTCTTCATACACTTTCTAAATGAATTTTTTACAATTCTACGACCGTCATACTTCCTGTATCTACATCATAAATGGCACCAGAGATAATGACATCGTCTGGTATTAGGGGAGATTCGATAAGCAGTTGCATATCCTCGCGTACACTCTCCTCTATATCTTGGAAGGGCAAGAAGTCCTGGTCTGACACATCGACACCTAGTTCCTCTTTCAGATACTCCTGAAAAGGACCATTTTCAAAGGTCTGAGCACCACAGTCTGTATGGTGCAACACCACAATCTCTCTTGTCCCCATCTGTTGCTGGGAAATCACCAGCGAACGAATCATGTCCTCAGTCACTCGACCACCTGCATTCCGCAAGATATGAGCGTCTCCAAGCGCTAACCCCAGAGCTTGCGCAACGTGCAGACGAGAGTCCATACAGGTCACAATGGCTACTCTGGTTTTGGGTTTAAGTGGCAGATTTAACTTCCCATGTAGGGCAACATAAGCCTGATTGGCTTGCATAAACTGTTCAAAATAAGACACGATTCCCTCCTAGAAAATTTGATAGTCAAATATTTCTCCTATCTTATCATTTTTAAGAGGATTTGTCACAGATTAAGCAAAAACCTTTTTCAAAACTTCCTGAATCGTTGTCACACCAATGACCTGAATTTCCTTGGGTGGAGTGATTCCTGTCAAGGAATTCTTAGGTACATAAATCTTAGTAAATCCCAGTTTAGCAGCTTCATTGATGCGCTGCTCGATACGATTCACGCGCCGAATCTCTCCCGTCAAACCCAGTTCGCCTACAAAACATTCCTGAGGATTGGTTGGCTTGTCTTTATAACTCGAAGCAATAGCAACTGCAACAGCCAAGTCAATCGCAGGTTCATCCAATTTGACACCGCCAGCAGATTTGAGATAGGCGTCCTGATTTTGCAAGAGAAGACCTGCCCGTTTTTCCAAAACAGCCATAATCAAGCTAGCACGATTAAAATCAAGTCCCGTCGTCGTACGCTTGGCATTTCCAAACATGGTCGGTGTTACCAAAGCCTGAACCTCCGCCAAAATCGGACGCGTCCCTTCCATGGTCACAACGATTGACGACCCAGTCGCTCCATCCAAACGCTCCTCTAGGAAAACTTGACTCGGATTGAGTACCTCAACCAGACCACCCGACTGCATCTCAAAAATCCCAATCTCATTAGTGGAGCCAAAACGGTTTTTGACCGCTCTCAAAATACGAAAAGTATGGTGGCGCTCCCCTTCAAAATAAAGCACTGTATCCACCATATGCTCCAACATACGAGGACCAGCCAAGGTTCCTTCCTTGGTCACATGCCCTACGATAAAAATCGCAATGTTATTGGTCTTAGCCAGCTGCATGAGTTCAGCGGTCACCTCACGCACCTGAGACACAGATCCTTGCACCCCTGAAATCTCAGGAGACATAATGGTCTGGATAGAGTCAATAATGAGGAAGTCTGGCTGGATGCGTTCCACCTCTGCTCGAACACTCTGCATATTGGTCTCTGCATAGAGATAAAACTCGCTATCAATATCACCCAAGCGCTCTGCTCGTAACTTAATCTGCTGAGCAGACTCCTCCCCACTAACATAGAGAACAGTCCCCACTTGAGACAACTGGGTTGAGACTTGTAGGAGAAGCGTTGATTTCCCGATTCCAGGATCCCCACCAATGAGGACGAGACTTCCTGGTACCACTCCGCCTCCAAGAACACGGTTGAATTCCTCCATGTCCGTCTTGGTTCGATTGACGTTGATTGAAGTCACCTCAGCCAGTTTCATGGGCTTGGTTTTCTCACCTGTCAAGGACACACGCGCATTCTTTACCTCTGCAACCTCAACCTCCTCAACAAAAGAAGACCAAGACCCACAGTTTGGACAGCGCCCCAGATATTTAGGGGAATTATACCCACAATTTTGACATACAAATGTCGCTTTTTTCTTTGCGATGATAAACCTCTTTCTATATCTCTAACTCACACTCAATCGCTTGGCAAAAATCAATCTTCTCATTTGGCACAAACTGACGCATGAGCATTCCGTGAGTTACAATGATAATAGTTTTATAATTTTTATATTTTTCCAAAGCTCTTAAAAAACGATGACGCATCTCTAGATCAGTTTCATAGCGATAAGGAGAATCTTCAGATAAACCTCCTTGATGTTTTAGATAATATTCATGAGCTACCAATACACTAGTTAAATCAGAGTTAGTGCCATCTAAGTCTGGACGCCACTCATGAAAAAACGGCTCCACAAATAAGTCCAATCCTGTTTCAACTGCTATATAATGTGCTGTTTCTAAAGCCCTCGTCACAGACGATGAAATAATAATCTCTGCCTTTCCAAAACATGCAGTTTTAGCAACCTCTTTTGCCAGACTGCGACCTTTTCCTGTCAATGGTGCTAAATCACGACCAAAACCACTATAGAGTTGCGGATTTTCAAGTTTATCAAGCATACTATAATCTGGCTCCCCGTGGCGTATAAAGATAATCTTCATTCTAGTGCCCTGTCGATCCAAATCCACCAGTTCGAACGCCATCAGCCGCATCCCCATCTGCAATTAAGAAAGGAGCAAAGACAGCCTGGACAACACGCTCTCCAACTTCAAGAACAACCTCTTGATCTGTAATATTCTTCATCTGAGCAAAAATATGCCCTTCATTCCCAGGATTTCCATAATAATCTCCATCAATGACACCCACAGAGTTAATCAAAACCAAGCCCTTCTTACGAGGGTTTGAAGAACGATCATAGAGGTAGAGAACCTCAGTCGGTTGCATATAAGCCTTAACCCCTGTCGGAACCAAGACAATCTCTCCTGGCGCAATAACTGTACGCACAGCAACCTTTAAGTCGTAACCAGCCGCATGCGCTGTCTCACGCTTTGGCAATAAATTTTCATCTGTAAAACTAGAAACCAATTCAAAACCACGAATTTTCATCATCTTCTCTTTTCTATTATCATTTATTCTAGATTATTCTATCTTATTTATTCGAAAAAAGCACGAAAAAAAGAGCACACAATTCAAATCGCTTAGGGCTGCTGGATTCCTCCCCTGACCCGCTTCACGCAGAACTGTTGCTCCACCATTTATTATATCACATTCCTATTCATTTTAAAAGAAAAATTATTTTTTCCGTCTATTTCGAAAAAAGTCCTGCATAATAGCTGCGCATTCATCTTCCAAAATTCCCGTTTCAACCTCTACACGATGGTTAAGACGCTCATCTGTCAAGATATCGTACAAACTCCCAGCAGCGCCAAATTTCTGGTTTTTAGCCCCATAGACCACGTTTGGAATACGGGCGAGTCCAATCGCACCACTACACATGACACACGGCTCAATGGTCACAAAAAGCGTGCAATCCAGCAAGCGCCAGCTCTCCTCACTCAGGTTCGCATTCTCTATGGCCATGATTTCCGCATGCATGACCGCCCGTTGCAATTCCTCACGCGCATTATGCCCACGACCAATGATTTTACCGTCCTTGACAATCACACAACCAATTGGAATTTCATCATGTTCAAGAGCAATCTTAGCCTCTCTCAAGGCCTCTCTCATAAAGACTTCTTTTTCTTCAACTGTATAATTCATCAATTTCCCTTTTCCTACTTGTCAGTTTTATTATTATATCATGAATCTCAAGACAAAAAACGCCACCTGATTGGGTGGAGTTATAGGGAGATTATTATGAAAAAGAAAAGTTTAGGATATTTGTTACAACAAGTTAGGAGGTCTTCTTGTAACTGTCTATAGTATACCCGACCTATCTTAAACAAATCTTAAAAATCTCTTAGGACCAAACACTTTCTAAAATATTTGTTTGTTCACGACCAGGACCTACTGAGAAAGTAGAAATACGAACGCCAACCAATTCACTCACACGACGAACATAGTTACGCGCATTCTCAGGAAGATCTTCCAAATTACGAACTCCAGTAATATCTTCTGACCAACCTGGCAACTCTTCATAGATAGGCTTGCAACGTTTCAATTGCTCAAGACTAGCTGGATAGTAGTCAATACGTTGACCATCAAGATCATAGGCCACACAGATTTTCACTGTATCCAAACCACTCAAAACATCGATAGAGTTCAATGAAAGGTTAGTGATACCAGAAACACGACGACTATGACGCATCACAACTGAGTCAAACCAACCCACACGACGTGGACGACCAGTTGTTGTACCATATTCATGACCGACTTCACGGATACGTTCTCCCACTTCATCAAACAACTCAGTTGGGAAAGGACCGTCTCCTACACGACTCGTATAGGCTTTACATACACCTACAACCTTGTCAATCTTTACTTGGACCAACACCAGAACCAATGGTCACACCACCAGCCACAGGGTTTGATGACGTAACAAATGGATAGGTACCTTGGTCGATATCTAGCATAACACCTTGTGCACCTTCAAAAAGCACACGTTTACCATTATCAAGCGCATCATTCAAAATAACAGATGTATCGGTCACATATTTCTTGATTTGTTGACCATATTCGTAATACTCTTCAAAAATATCATCGAATGCAATCGCTTTACTGTCATACAATTTTTCAAAAAGACGATTCTTTTCAGCAAGGTTACGTTCTAAACGCTCACGGAAAATATCTTTATCCAAAAGATCTGCAATACGAATTCCCACACGAGCAGCCTTGTCCATATAAGCTGGGCCAATTCCCTTAATTGTAGTACCAATCTTATTGTCGCCTTTAGCTTCTTCTTGCAAACGATCCAACTCGATATGGTAAGGCAAAATAACATGCGCACGATCAGAAATACGCAAGTTATCAGTTGTCACACCTTCCTCATGAAGATAGCTCAACTCTTTTACAAGAGATTTAGGATTTACAACCATTCCATTCCCAATGACAGAGATTTTTTCAGGGAAGAAAATCCCAGATGGAATCAAGTGCAACTTAAATTTCTTACCATCAATCACAATCGTGTGACCTGCATTATCACCACCTTGGTAACGCGCAATCACTTCTGCATTCGCTGAAAGGAAGTCTGTAATCTTCCCTTTACCTTCATCACCCCATTGGGTACCTACAACAACAACTGAAGTCATAATCTTGTCTGAGCCCTCAGGCTCTTCCTTTCTCACATACATGGCAGGACTCTCACCTGCAATTATATCTTACAATTTATTATAAGAAAAAATCGCCTTTTTATCAAGAAGAAACAATAGAAAGATTTGCTATTTCCAACTATTAAAAAATGATTTAGAAAAATTACCAGCTATTTATTGTTATATTGCCATAAAAAAAGTAAAGTTTGTTCGGAAATTTCACTCAAAACTATCTCAACAAGAAATAAAACCCCTGATTTCATTATCATCTTTTCAAGATACAAACGATAAGCAACACGATAATGGTAAACAATAAAATCCCGATGATTCCCAATGCTATATCGGAAAAGATAATAAATCAAAAATTTAAAATGAAAATGTTCCCAGTCCCAAAACTATCTACCAAAGAAAGTAGCATACTCTTCTTCGATACTGTCTATAGAAAATCAGTCATCTGATCATAAATTCTTTTGTAGCATAAATATATACTCCTTTTACTTTTTATAAAGCTTATTCTAACAAAAAAATTTTAATCATATCATTATCAATTCCTGAATTGTTAAAATACCAACCTCAACAAGATAAAAAGATAGAGAAAAAGTTGACAGAATAGAAACAAATATCTTACATCAAAAAAACAAACTATTAAATCCCAAAAAAATAAAAAAATTTCCTATAAATGATTGAAAAAAATTATCCTTATTACAAATCATCCTGTACGGTTACCATTGCATTGAATCTTTCTCAGTTTAGACTATAAAGTGATTGAATAGAAATGAAGCACTTAATAATTATTAAAAAGAAAAAGTAACTATAATATTTGATAGATGGATTAAATCTCTATGGATATTATGGAACCTATTTTAGGGTAGAAAAAATTCCATAAGATTTATAATGAAAAGCCACCAAACCATCATTACAAAGAATCATATGGAACAATTACACTTTATCACAAAATTACTAGACCTTACAGATCCTAATTTCTAAATTATGGATATCATCAATAGGGGTACATACTAAGATTCCTTTTAAGTGCTATCAGTGTTCGAAAATGATGGTAGCTGAGACTTCTATCGTCAAGAAAAATATCACTTGTCATTAGGGGCAAGACAGATTATTAATTACATAACAAAAAGAGGTCGAAACCTCTTTTAATTAACTACTCCGCCAGTAGGACTCGAACCTACGACATCATGATTAACAGTCATGCGCTACTACCAACTGAGCTATGGCGGAATAAAGCTAAGCGACTTCCATATCTCACAGGGGGCAACCCCCAACTACTTCCGGCGTTCTAGGGCTTAACTTCTGTGTTCGGCATGGGTACAGGTGTATCTCCTAGGCTATCGTCACTTAACTCTGAGTAATACCTACTCAAAATTGAATATCTATTCAAACCAAGAAAACCTCTCGCTTTCATATTCTCAGTTACTTTGGATAAGTCCTCGAGCTATTAGTATTAGTCCGCTACATGTGTCGCCACACTTCCACTTCTAACCTATCTACCTGATCATCTCTCAGGGCTCTTACTGATATAAAATCATGGGAAATCTCATCTTGAGGTGGGTTTCACACTTAGATGCTTTCAGCGTTTATCCCTTCCCTACATAGCTACCCAGCGATGCCTTTGGCAAGACAACTGGTACACCAGCGGTAAGTCCACTCTGGTCCTCTCGTACTAGGAGCAGATCCTCTCAAATTTCCTACGCCCGCGACGGATAGGGACCGAACTGTCTCACGACGTTCTGAACCCAGCTCGCGTGCCGCTTTAATGGGCGAACAGCCCAACCCTTGGGACCGACTACAGCCCCAGGATGCGACGAGCCGACATCGAGGTGCCAAACCTCCCCGTCGATGTGAACTCTTGGGGGAGATAAGCCTGTTATCCCCAGGGTAGCTTTTATCCGTTGAGCGATGGCCCTTCCATACGGAACCACCGGATCACTAAGCCCGACTTTCGTCCCTGCTCGAGTTGTAGCTCTCGCAGTCAAGCTCCCTTATACCTTTACACTCTGCGAATGATTTCCAACCATTCTGAGGGAACCTTTGGGCGCCTCCGTTACCTTTTAGGAGGCGACCGCCCCAGTCAAACTGCCCGTCAGACACTGTCTCCGATAGGGATCACCTATCCGGGTTAGAGTGGCCATAACACAAGGGTAGTATCCCAACAACGTCTCCTTCGAAACTGGCGTCCCGATCTCGTAGACTCCTACCTATCCTGTACATGTGGTACAGACACTCAATATCAAACTGCAGTAAAGCTCCATGGGGTCTTTCCGTCCTGTCGCGGGTAACCTGCATCTTCACAGGTACTAAAATTTCACCGAGTCTCTCGTTGAGACAGTGCCCAAATCATTACGCCTTTCGTGCGGGTCGGAACTTACCCGACAAGGAATTTCGCTACCTTAGGACCGTTATAGTTACGGCCGCCGTTTACTGGGGCTTCAATTCATACCTTCGCTTACGCTAAGCACTCCTCTTAACCTTCCAGCACCGGGCAGGCGTCACCCCCTATACATCATCTTACGATTTAGCAGAGAGCTGTGTTTTTGATAAACAGTTGCTTGGGCCTATTCACTGCGGCTGACTTAAAGTCAGCACCCCTTCTCCCAAGTTACGGGGTCATTTTGCCGAGTTCCTTAACGAGAGTTCTCTCGCTCACCTGAGGGCTACTCGCCTCGACTACCTGTGTCGGTTTGCGGTACGGGTAGAGTATGTTTAAACGCTAGAAGCTTTTTCTTGGCAGTGTGACGTCACTAACTTCGCTACTAAACTTCGCTCCCCATCACAGCTCAATGTTATAGATACTAAGCATTTGACTCAGTATCACACCTCACTGCTTAGACAGACACTTCCAATCGTCTGCTTTAGTTAGCCTACTGCGTCCCTCCATCACTACATACTCTAGTACAGGAATATCAACCTGTTGTCCATCGGATACACCTTTCGGTCTCTCCTTAGGGTCCCCGACTAACCCAGGGCGGACGAGCCTTCCCCTGGAAACCTTAGTCTTACGGTGGACAGGATTCTCACCTGTCTTTCGCTACTCATACCGGCATTCTCACTTCTATGCGTTCCAGCACTCCTCACGGTATACCTTCATCACACATAGAACGCTCTCCTACCATACCTATAAAAGGTATCCACAGCTTCAGTAAATTGTTTTTAGCCCCGGTACATTTTTCGGCGCAGGGTCACTCGACTAGTGAGCTATTACGCACTCTTTGAATGAATAGCTGCTTCTAAGCTAACATCCTAGTTGTCTGTGCAACCCCACATCCTTTTCCACTTAACAATTATTTTTGGGACCTTAGCTGGTGGTCTGGGCTGTTTCCCTTTCGACTACGGATCTTAGCACTCGCAGTCTGACTGCCGACCATAATTCATTGGCATTCGGAGTTTATCTGAGATTGGTAATCCGGGATGGACCCCTCACCCAAACAGTGCTCTACCTCCAAGAATCTCTAATGTCGACGCTAGCCCTAAAAGCTATTTCGGAAGAACCAGCTATCTCCAAGTTCGTTTGGAATTTCTCCGCTACCCACAAGTCATCCAAGCACTTTTCAACGTGCCCTGGTTCGAGTCCTCAGTGCGTCTTACCGCACCTTCAACCTGCTCATGGGTAGGTCACATGGTTTCGGGTCTACGTCATGATACTAATCCGCCCTATTCAGACTCGGTTTCCCTACGGCTCCGTCTCTTCAACAACCTCGCATCATAACGTAACTCGCCGGTTCATTCTACAAAAGGCACGCTCTCACCCATTAACGGGCTCGAACTTGTTGTAGGCACACGGTTTCAGGTTCTATTTCACTCCCCTCCCGGGGTGCTTTTCACCTTTCCCTCACGGTACTGGTTCACTATCGGTCACTAGGGAGTATTTAGGGTTGGGAGATGGTCCTCCCAGATTCCGACGGGATTTCGCGTGTCCCGCCGTACTCAGGATACTGCTAGGTACAAAGACTATTTTTAAATACGAGGCTATTACTCTCTTTGGCTGATCTTCCCAAATCATTCTTCTATAATCTTTGAGTCCACATTGCAGTCCTACAACCCCGAAGAGTAAACTCTTCGGTTTGCCCTCCTGCCGTTTCGCTCGCCGCTACTAAGGCAATCGCTTTTGCTTTCTCTTCCTGCAGCTACTTAGATGTTTCAGTTCACTGCGTCTTCCTCCTCACATCCTTAACAGATGCGGGTAACAGGTAGTACCTGTTGGGTTCCCCCATTCGAAATCCCTGGATCATCGCTTACTTACAGCTACCCAAGGCATATCGTCGTTTGTCACGTCCTTCTTCGGCTCCTAGTGCCAAGGCATCCACCGTGCGCCCTTATTAACTTAACCTTATTTTCTGACCTTTCAGTCATAAACTCTTATTAATACTACAGCGTTTTCGGTTTTATTTTTCTTGTTACTATTTGATATAGATATTCAATTTTTCAATGTGCATTACTTGGTGATCTCTCACCAATGGAGCCTAGCAGGGATCGAACCGCTGACCTCCTGCGTGCAAAGCAGGCGCTCTCCCAGCTGAGCTAAGGCCCCACAAGACCTCTCAAGACTAAACAAGACCAATGCGCAGTTCCTTATCCTTAGAAAGGAGGTGATCCAGCCGCACCTTCCGATACGGCTACCTTGTTACGACTTCACCCCAATCATCTATCCCACCTTAGGCGGCTGGCTCCTTACAGGTTACCTCACCGACTTCGGGTGTTACAAACTCTCGTGGTGTGACGGGCGGTGTGTACAAGGCCCGGGAACGTATTCACCGCGGCGTGCTGATCCGCGATTACTAGCGATTCCGACTTCATGTAGGCGAGTTGCAGCCTACAATCCGAACTGAGACTGGCTTTAAGAGATTAGCTTGCCGTCACCGGCTTGCGACTCGTTGTACCAGCCATTGTAGCACGTGTGTAGCCCAGGTCATAAGGGGCATGATGATTTGACGTCATCCCCACCTTCCTCCGGTTTATTACCGGCAGTCTCGCTAGAGTGCCCAACTGAATGATGGCAACTAACAATAGGGGTTGCGCTCGTTGCGGGACTTAACCCAACATCTCACGACACGAGCTGACGACAACCATGCACCACCTGTCACCTCTGTCCCGAAGGAAAGCTCTATCTCTAGAGCGGTCAGAGGGATGTCAAGACCTGGTAAGGTTCTTCGCGTTGCTTCGAATTAAACCACATGCTCCACCGCTTGTGCGGGCCCCCGTCAATTCCTTTGAGTTTCAACCTTGCGGTCGTACTCCCCAGGCGGAGTGCTTAATGCGTTAGCTGCGGCACTAAACCCCGGAAAGGGTCTAACACCTAGCACTCATCGTTTACGGCGTGGACTACCAGGGTATCTAATCCTGTTTGCTCCCCACGCTTTCGAGCCTCAGCGTCAGTTACAAGCCAGAGAGCCGCTTTCGCCACCGGTGTTCCTCCATATATCTACGCATTTCACCGCTACACATGGAATTCCACTCTCCCCTCTTGCACTCAAGTTAAACAGTTTCCAAAGCGTACTATGGTTAAGCCACAGCCTTTAACTTCAGACTTATCTAACCGCCTGCGCTCGCTTTACGCCCAATAAATCCGGACAACGCTCGGGACCTACGTATTACCGCGGCTGCTGGCACGTAGTTAGCCGTCCCTTTCTGGTAAGATACCGTCACAGTGTGAACTTTCCACTCTCACACTCGTTCTTCTCTTACAACAGAGCTTTACGATCCGAAAACCTTCTTCACTCACGCGGCGTTGCTCGGTCAGACTTCCGTCCATTGCCGAAGATTCCCTACTGCTGCCTCCCGTAGGAGTCTGGGCCGTGTCTCAGTCCCAGTGTGGCCGATCACCCTCTCAGGTCGGCTATGTATCGTCGCCTTGGTGAGCCGTTACCCCACCAACTAGCTAATACAACGCAGGTCCATCTGGTAGTGATGCAATTGCACCTTTTAAGCAAATGTCATGCAACATCTACTCTTATGCGGTATTAGCTATCGTTTTCAATAGTTATCCCCCGCTACCAGGCAGGTTACCTACGCGTTACTCACCCGTTCGCAACTCATCCAGAGAAGCAAGCTCCTCCTTCAGCGTTCTACTTGCATGTATTAGGGCACGCCGCCAGCGTTCGTCCTGAGCCAGGATCAAACTCTCATTAAAAGTTTGAGTTCTCACTCATTTCTGTCACTGACAGATTTATTGTTTTTTCATTGTTCAGTACTACAACACTTGGTTGTAGTGCCCTGCACGATGGTTCGTCTTGTTCAGTTTTTCAAAGGTCTTTGTCACTCACTTCTCTCAAGTGACAACTATATTAGTATATCACAGCCGCTTTTCGCTTGTCAACACTTTTTTTGAAACTTTTTTTAAATCTTTTTTTCATCAAGTGTTCCACCGCAACATACCATAGTCCGTACGGGATTCGAACCCGTGTTACCGCCGTGAAAAGGCGGTGTCTTAACCCCTTGACCAACGGACCTGAGCTGTTATTTTCAACTCTTACTATTATACAGCCTTTTTCAAACTTGTCAACACCTTTTGTAAACTTTTTTTCATTTTTTTGCATAGCTTCCTAATGGCTACGGATAGTCAAACTCTTTAAACACAATACGTAAGTCTCTTAATACTCTTTGACGCCCTCGGAAACGTTCATTTCTTAAAACACGTTCTAACTCTTCTTGTTGCTCTTTATTTTGTTTGTTTCTATAATCTCTTAGTGTTTCATGAAAGAGATAATAATCATCTAGCCAGAGACCTCCCTCACTTATACGATGACTAATCTCACCTACTTCTTCATAGGGTTCTTTATCATATCTTCGTTTTTGACTTTCTTGCTTACGGATATAGTCTAGAATTCGATTCCGGAACTTAGTCTTTGAAAATATTTCCTTAAACGAGGAATATCTTCTACTAATCCTTCTTCTTTACTAATCAATTCATGTAAGCAAATCATTCCCTCTTGCTCCCAATCCGATAGCTCCCATAAATGAAGGTAATATTCATTTCTACACTTATATACAATTCCTTGGACTTCTTCATACAATTCTTTAATCATAATGTTCCCCTTTCTAGATACAGTCTAACAGATTCAGAAACACTTTTGGTCCTTTTCTCCCATTCTGTCCCTATACCGCCTCAACTGCACAAAAAAGAGAGGGCTTGCCTCTCTCAGGGTTATTTCTCATCATTCATTTTTGACTTTACTTCATCATAGGATAGTGCATGTGATTCCTCTTCTACTGTTTCAGGCATCTTTCCTGTTTCGTAAAGAGATTTAATTTGTGTACTATCCAATGTTTCGTATTTCAATAATGCTTCTGCAATCAACTTGTGAGTTTCACGATTTGACTGAATAATTTCAGCAGCTTTATTTCGTGCTTCATTCAATAATGAACGAACCTCTTCGTCAATTTCATAAGCTGTTTGTTCTGAAATTGATTTTTGAGGGCTTTGTGCACCAAACATGGCATGATTTCCTTCATATTGTACTGGGCCAAGTTTTTCACTCATACCGTACTCTGTAACCATTGCACGCGCCATTTGTGTCGCTTGTTCAAAGTCGTTTGAAGCTCCTGTAGTTTGGACATTAAAGATAATTTCTTCAGCTACACGTCCACCCATTAAGCCAGCCAATTGTTCTTTCATATCTTCTTTAGATAGAAGCATTTGGTCTTCCTTAGGAAGTGCAATCATATAACCACCTGCACGGCCACGTGGTACAATTGTAACCTTATGAACAACGCGAGCATTCGACAAGACTAGGCCAACAATGGTATGTCCTGCCTCATGGTAGGCAACCAATTCACGTTCTTTTTTTGTGAAACTGTCTTATCTTTCTTAGAAGGACCAGCAATAACTCTATCTTCTGCTTCATCAATATCAGAAGCATCGATAATCGTTTTATTACGACGAGCAGCAACTAGAGCCGCTTCATTCAATACATTCTCTAAATCAGCACCAACAAAACCTGGAGTTTGTTGAGCCACTAATTTCAAATCAACATCTTCTGCTAAAGGCTTGTTCTTAGCATGAACTTTCAAGATTGCTTCACGACCTTTAACATCAGGGCGACCAACCAATACTTTTCTATCAAAACGTCCTGGACGCAAAAGGGCAGGATCAAGTACATCTGAACGGTTTGTCGCAGCGATAACGATAATCCCTTCATTTCCCTCAAAACCATCCATCTCAATCAAAAGTTGGTTCAAGGTTTGTTCGCGTTCATCATTACCTCCGCCGAGACCGACTCCACGTTGACGTCCAACAGCATCAATTTCATCGATAAAGATGATAGCTGGTGCTGCTTTTTTGGCATCTTCAAAAAGAGAACGAACACGACTAGCTCCAACTCCGACAAACATTTCTACAAAGTCAGAACCTGAGATACTAAAGAATGGAACACCTGCTTCTCCGGCTACTGCCTTAGCAAGCAAAGTTTTACCTGTTCCTGGAGGTCCCTCCAAAAGAACACCTGCTGGAATACGGGCTCCAAGTTTTGTAAATCGTTTTGGATCTTTTAAGAATTCAACAACTTCAACTAGTTCTTGTTTTTCTTCCTCAGCTCCAGCAACATCTGAAAATCTTACTTTAATATCTTCTTTATTTGCAGCTTTAGCCTTACTACGTCCAAAACTCATCGGGTTACGGCTATTATTTCCTCCCATATTTCCCATCATAGAGAATAGGAAGAAGAAAAGAATACCGAATGGCACAATGGATACAAGAATATTAATCCACATACCACTTGAACTTTCATGCTTAACAGTTACTTCCGCCTTATGGTCAGAAGCAAGTTTTTGCAATTCTGATACTGTAGTATCTGAAGGAAGAATAATACTTGAAAATTTCTCTACTGTTGTAGCAGAAGGAGAAAAGAACTGGATACCTGTTTCTTCTTTACTTGTTTTAGGATTTTTATAAACACCTGAAACTTCGATAACACTGCCATTTGGTTGGTAAGTCAATTCTTTTACATTGTCATCGGTAATTTCTTTTACCAATTCTGTATAATTAATTTGCTCACTTTTCCCTGCAACACTACCTGTACTAAAATACTGATAACCTGTAACTAGGAAAAAAATAAGTAATAACCATAGAAAAGGATTTTTAATTAAACCATTATTTTGTTTTTTCATTAAAAATTGTTCTTTCTAATTTGAATACACTTCTTCTTTCAATACTCCAACATAAGGAAGGTTACGATAATTTTTCTTTGTAGTCTAAACCATAACCTACTACAAACTCATTTGGGATAGTAAAGCAGGTATAGTCTGCCTCAATTTCTACAACACGTCCCTCTGGTTTTATCCAACAAGGTTGCAATTTTAACAGAAGCAGCTTCTCTTGCAATAAACATATCTCGTAAATTCTTCAAAGTTTGACCTGTATCAATGATATCTTCTACAAATAGAACATGTCTTCCTTTGATATCTTGAGTCACATCTTGCTTGATATTAATGACACCACTACTTGCTGTTCCACCATGATAGCTAGAAACCATCATGAAGTCCATTTCAATATGTGTGTCGATATGTTTAATCAATTCAGCCATAAAAAGGAATAGATCCTTTTTAAAATCCCAACTAAAATTAGATTTTTTTCCTGCATAGTCTTTAGTGAGTTGAGCACCTAATTTTTTAGCAGCTTCTGTAATTTCATCGTGTGAAACGAGGATTTTTTTAATATCGTTTTTCTAACATTTTTTTACCTATCTATTTTTTTCTATATAAAGTACAGTGTTCATTATATCATTTTTCGTGTTTTTTTACTCAAATTACTGGTCGCAATTCCCAAAAATTGAGACAATTTCACTAAAATTGCTCAATAATCAGAGCAGATTTTTCGCTTTTTCCATAGGGATTTTTCAAATCAATAAATAGACGTCTGAGTTTTTTTCTATGCCCATTTTGAATCAAAACATCTCCTGTTTTTCGATGACGAATGTGTATAGATGTTTCGCGTGAAACAGGTATTTGTTGAATTGATTCACCTTCTAAAGGAAGTCCAAAGGAAAATGTGTATCCTTGATAAGCTACCTGATTTTGATAGTGTAACACAAGTTCATCTTCCTTTTCATCAGCCTGCGGACTGATTTTACAAATCTGAAACTGTTGGTACTCTTTTTATCAATTCATAGCCATTTTTTTAAGCGGATGACGATACTGGCTTTTAGATTTTAAAATCTGCCGAACTTCATCAAACTGAGCTTTTGTAAGATTCAAATCTGGAAAACGATTCAGATAAGTTTGAAGTAAAACTCTTTGTGTCGACTCAGAGTAAGACAATAGCTGCTCTAAATTTTCTACATCAATATTTTTAGATAATTCAGCTATAGCTAAGTCATAATCTAAAATTTCATTTCCGATACTTAAGATTGCATCTCTAAATCGAGGATTTTCTTTTTCTAATTCTGGTAAATAAGAATTTCGAATACGATTGCGAAAATAATGATTTTCCTTATTTGATGTATCTTCAAAGTGGAAAATTGATGGAAAAGTCTTTTTTCTGAAAATGCAAGAAGGGCCGAATCATTTCTATCTCCCAACTACTTGCTTCTCCTTAATTCCTGATAGATAGCGCAAACGAGTGCCTCGAATCAAACGCATCAAAATCGTTTCCACCTGGTCATCAGCATGGTGAGCAGTGACTAAAGCTGTCGCACCTGTCTTTTTCATGACCTCTTGAAAAAAATCATAACGAAAATTTCGAGCACGCGCTTCTGAAAATTCTCCTGAAAAATTGCTGATATAAATAGGAAGCTCTGCTTCAGCAGCCAACTTCCTTAATTCCTTTTCTTCCCAATCTGATTCTACTCTCTGCTTATGATTCACATGAGCTAGAATCAATTCAATTTCTAACTCTTTTTGATAAGTAGACAATACCTTAAATAGAAACATAGAATCTAATCCACCAGAAAGAGCTAGCACCACCTTTAGTATGTTTTTTTGAAAATATCCTTCTTGAGAAAATGATTTAAAAAAATCTTGTTCCCTCATTTTTAGAACCTCATAAACATCCTTGGCTATCTGAGAAATCGTATCATAATCAGAATTCTTAGTGAAAATAGAAAGAACAAATGGAGAATCTGCATAGACAACACCCGTATCATGCTCAAATTCGTCCGCATCCCCAATTTTATGAGCTACCTTTCACAGAAACACCTTTGGCAATTCGCTGATTATCAAAATCTGTTTTTAGTCAAAGACTCCAATACAAATCCATTTTGATTATAAATAGCTTCCATAACCTTCCCAGCCATTTTAGAAGAAATCAATTTTTCTTTTGGATCCCAATCATCTCCCATAATAGCAGACATCTTAGACTTGAATGTTGCATCAGATTGGTTTGAAATGTAATATCCCAATAGATTATGAGCTACATTATCAGATTCTTTAGATACTTTCGTTATTAAGTCCTTGATAGAATACTCTTTATTATCCTCTTTTTTAGGAAGACTACCACTTCCCTCTGGTTTATAAGAACCTGGAAAAATCATTGACTGCTGATACGTATTTTACAGTCGTATCTAACTGATAAAGACCCTCATTTATTTTTTCTTGCGTATAGTAGAGATAAGGTAGTTTTAAAACACTAGCTGCATACATCTTTTCATCTTGATTGATACCAGCTTCTTTTCCAGTAGTCAGTTGCTTAACATAAATAGAAAATGAATCCTTCTGATATTTTTCAGATAACATTTCTTGGACTTTACTCATCCGATTATCTTCTTCAGAAGTTGATTCTTTATCTACCCATCCAGCCTGATCAATATGTAGAAATTCTCTTCCTTCTACAAACATGGTCTTATCGATTGATACTTGAGAATAAGCTGATAAGGATGATTTCACTTCTTTTAAATCATAAGGACTATTGTACAGTTTAAAATCAGATTCTAACCATACTTTTTTTATTGTTGGAGTTACCTCTGACTGATCATATAAAAAAATCGTTTGTCTGCAGCTATAAATTGATGGTTGGATAACTTAAATACTGGAATTCCTTGTTTATTTAAAGCGCCACTCAGTTATTTGGAAACTTGTTTTTGGAGTCAATTTTCCAGATTCTACAACTAAATCTTCATTCGCATAAACAGGAACTTCTCCATAAACCATAGGGAGAACTTTACTTTTTTTCTCTAAAATAAATACCAAAGTCAGATTGTGAAAGGTAATAAATTTCTTTCGAAGTATAGACAACTTCTTTTTCTGTGCTAACGACTTTTGAAATGGTCAAAAAACTCGGTAGCAACAAAATAATTAAGAATTTACGCATTCTTCCTTTCCTTTTCTTCTTGTAAACGCAATAATTGATTTTTATCAGCTAACTCTTCCAGCTTTTCATCCGATAGACTCAAAAATTGCTCAATTACATCTAATAAATTTTCCATTTTATCACCTTGGAAGCAAGTCAGGAATCGTATAAACAGCTTCCCGATTCTTAGAATAATAATATTTTGCACGCATGTATTTAGCAGCGTAATCTTCATCTTTCAACTTTGTAGCAAAAGCTGTCTCCTTCTCCTTTTCATCACTCAAGGTTTGATACTGAGTTTGCAAGTCTGATAACTGTTGACGTCTTTGGAGTAATTGGTGATAGCTTTGAGCAAGATTATAAGTTGGTAAAATGAACAATAAAATCATCAAAATCAGAACCCAACCCATGAAACGATTACGTTTTTGTCGTTCTTTCATCAGATAGCGACGACGTTGATGTTCATTTTGAATAAAAGAATTATTCAATTGTACGATATTTTTAGACATTTTCTTCTACCCGTGTTTCACTGATAATTTCATACATGCCTGCTGCATCTTCTTTTTTTGTACTATCTTTCATCTCCAGTACTTTTACAAGTAGCAACTTATTGCCAAAACGAATTTCAACTTGGTCATTAACTTTCAAATCCGTTGAACTTTTTGGCCAAGATTCCATTCACCTTGATTCTGCCTTTATCTGCTACTTCTTTTGCGACTGTACGACGCTTGATAATTCGTGATACTTTTAAATATTTGTCTAATCTCATTTTTATTACCTCAAATTATTATTGTACCATTTTTATCTATTTTATAGAAGAAAAATGTTAAAGGGAATTGCCTTCTTTCGACTCTTTTATCTCTAATAAACTTTCTCCAAAAATGAGCAGACCTTCTAAAATTTCATAGTCCTTCTTGTTTCGGACATCAAATACAACTTCCATTAATCCCTTATTCTCAGCTATAGCTGCTTTTAAGTTCGTTGCGGATAAAGCTTTAAAATAATCTTGAGCCAAGAAACAGTCGCTGAGTGACTTTTTCAAATTGAACTGTAATCTTATTTATCTTTTCTTTCCACACGTTGAACAAAGACCTTATCCAAATATGACTTGACCAAACCAATCTCTAAAAGATAGGCTACTACGTCTGGGTATTCTCCAAAAGCGGTCCATCAACTCTTCTTGTAACTCTTCATAATTGACACGGTTGTCAATTTGACGAATTTTCTTATAAATTTCAATCTTATGTCGTTGATCAGAAATATAAGTATCAGGAAGATAGGCATCAATTTGTAAAATCAACTCAGCATTCCCTTTGGTTCTTGTGTTTCCCATTACCATTTCGTTTAGCAATAGCTTCCTCTAATAACTGCGAATACAATTCAAAACCAACAGAATCAATGAAACCAGACTGGGATTTTTCCTAAAGAGATTTCCTGCTCCACGAATCGAAAGATCTCGCATTGCAATCTTAAATCCAGAGCCCAATTCTGTAAATCCTTTAATCGCTTCTAATCTCTTCTCAGAGACTTCACTGATTGATTTTTCTGGACGATACATGAGATAGGCATAAGCAATACGATTACTACGACCGACTCTTCCTCTTAACTGATACAAGGTTGACAAGCCCATATGGTCCGCATTTTTCAATAAATAAAGTATTGGCATTTGGAATGTCCACCCCTGTCTCAATAATGGTAGTTGTCACCAAAAATATCATACTGACCTTCAATAAAGTCCAGTAGAGTGTTTTCCAACTGAATTTCACTCATTTGCCCATGAACATACCCAATCGAAGCCTCTGGAATCAACTCCTGTAATTCTGAAACCTTCTGATCAATTGTGTCAACTTTGTTGTAAAGATAGTAAACTTGACCTCCACGCTCCATTTCACGCAAGACAGCATCACGAATGACACTATCATTCTTTTCTAAAACATAGGTTTGAACAGGATAGCGATTAGTCGGCGGAGTTTCAATAACAGACAAATCTCTGATTCCCAGCATAGACATATGAAGGGTACGAGGAATTGGCGTTGCTGTCAAGGTTAGGACATCCACTTGTTTTTTCAGTTCTTTCAAGGTTTCCTTATGCTTGACACCAAATCGCTGTTCCTCATCAATAATCATCAAGCCCAAATCAGCAAACACAACATCTTTTGACAAAACACGATGGGTTCCAATCAAAATATCAACTTGACCCGTTTTTCAATTTTTCAAGTGTTTCAGTCTGCTCTTTTTTACTTCTAAAGCGACTCAACACATCAATATTAACTGCAAAATTTTGGAATCGTTCCTTAAAATTCGTATAGTGCTGTTGCGCTAAAACCGTCGTCGGAACTAGAACGACAACCTGTTTGTGATCATTGACTGCCTTAAAGGCTGCACGCATAGCAACTTCAGTCTTTCCAAAACCAACATCCCCAACTAAAAGTCGATCCATTGGTTGAGAATCCTGCATATCTCTCTTGATTTCCTCAATACTACGAAGTTGATCATCCGTTTCAACATAAGGGAAGGCATCATCAAAAGCATGTTGATCTTCATCATCAGCTGAGAAAGCAAAACCCTTCAACTGACTACGCTCAGAATAAAGTTTGATTAAATCGTCAGCTATATCCTCTACCTGGTTCTTAACTTTTTGCTTGGCTTTTTTGAAATGACCATCATTTAATTTATTGAGTTTTGGAGCTTTCCCATCACTTGAAACATATTTGGACAGTAGATGAATCTGTTCTACTGGGATGGAGATTTGATCCCCATTTTGATACTGAACACTGACATAATCACGGTGAATCCCCTTGATTTCAATTGTTTCAATTCCTAGATATTGACCAATTCCATGGATATGGTGAACAACGTAATCTCCTTTTTCAAGTTCATTATAATCTTTTAATCTCTCTGCGTTTGAAACATGTTGTCTTCGAAAACGACGTTTCAATTTCTTTTGAAAAATCTCATGTTCAGTTATCAATAAAATCTTTTCATCTACAAAATGAAAACCATGTCTGAGATTACCCTCGATTAAGTTTACAGATTCTTTACAGATACTTGACTTATCTCTGGAATCCAATTTAATCTGGTATTCCTCTAAAACATCCTCCAATGTTTTACTTCCCATTGAATTGCTAGACTGCAGAGATAATAGTGTAATCCATTTTTTTGTATCGCTCAATTTCTTCTTTTAGAAAAAGAAAAATTGATTGAAAAAAACTCCTGCATAGGGATATTGATTAAATTGATAAATTTGATCAAACTTGAGATTTCCTAACCCCTTTTTGCAGATTAGAGAAAAAAAGGTAACTGGACTCTGTTTTTTTATAGATTTGCTCTGTATCTGCAAAATACTGCATCTCAGAAAATGCTTTACTATTCTGTAATTCTTCTGTAAAGTATTGCGCTAATTCTCTTTCAAATATTTCATACTGATTCATCAATTTTTGATAATCATCAAAGAATATTGGGGTATCTTTTTCAATATAGTCAAAAACAGTCCATGTCTTGTCATAACACAAAGATAAAAACTTCCTAGAATCTAGAATGAATTTGTTTTTGGTGAAAACTTGAAAGAATTTCTTCTAAGTATGATTTTAAAATAGGTGATAAGGTCTTTGAAATTTGCTTTTCTAAAGCTGACTGACCTCGTTGATAATCCTTTTCTCTCAAAAGCATATCACTAGCTGGAAAGATGGTGAGTTCTGTCTGATTTTCTTTCGATAATTGTGTTTCGACTTCAAATGACCTGAATACCATCAATTTCATCACCAAAAAACTCAATTCGGCAAGGTTCTAACTGGGATATTTCAAAAATATCTAAAATATCTCCTCGCAGACTAAATTCTCCTTGAGTTTGTACTTGTGTAACTTTTCGATAGCCTATTTCCTTTTAACTGATGGATAAGTGCGTGTTGGTCATATTCTTCACCAACTGATATTTTTACAATACTATCTTTGAATACATTGGGAGACGGTAAAATCAATCGACTTGCTGCGATATTACAAACTAAAATCCCTTTCTTAGATGGATCAGTCAAAAAACGCAAGGCTTCAACCCGTGAAATGATTTTTTCTTGTGAAGACATCAAAAACTCGACTATAGGGGAGTCATCTACCAAAAATGGATAGACAAGTTCCTCACCCAAGATAGAGATAAGATCACTAACAAGTCCTTCTGCTTCTCCATAAGTTGACGTCAATAACACAATCTTATCTTCCTGTCTCAAACTACTAGCAATTGCTAAAGCTTTTGTAGAAGTTGATAAACCTAACATTAATTGTCTTTTTTTATCTGTCAGATTTTGATGCCATTTTTTGATCTGATCATTTTCTGAGAATAAATCTAATAAGGTCACCATTTATCCGTTATACCTCTGCATCGTTTTTCTCAAAAGTTTTTTTCTCTTGTAAATAGTAGTTTACAGAATCGTCAACTTTGTCAATAGACTGTAAAAATACCAATATAATCATCCTTGTCAAAGGTACTCAAAACATGGTTAACAACTGACATGCCATTTTTTTAGGTCTTCCGATTCCAATCTTAACACGATTAAAGGTCTGAGTTCCAATATGTTGAATAATAGACTTGATACCATTATGACCACCTGCTGAGCCCTTTTTGCTCTTAAACGAATTTTTCCCAACTTCCATGTCAATGTCGTCGTAAATGACGAGTAAATCTTCAATATCCAAACCATAGTAAGTCAATAAAGCATGAACTGCTTTTTCCACTTTCATTCATAAAGGTCGTTGGTTTGACAAGATAAATTTTTTTCTCCATTTAGGAAAAAAAGGATGCTAGGTCAGCTTGAAATATCTTATCATGTGTAAAAAGTGACATTCTGTTTTCTTTCGCTAGTTGGTCAATCAACATAAAACCAACATTGTGTTTTGTTTCAAAATATTTATCCCCTGGATTTCCCTAATCCTACAAGTAATTTGGTCATTTATTTTTCCTTTCAAAAGCCAAAAGGGTTGGAATTTTTTTCCAACCTAATTGACACTATTCATTAAATTTTTTTAGACATTAAAGCGGAATTCCATGATATCGCCATCTTGAACGATATATTCTTTTCCTTCTTCACGCAAAGCGTCCCAGCTTCTTTTTACAGCCTTTTTCAGATCCGTATTTCACTAGATCCTCATATGACATGGTTACTGCACGAATAAAAGCCTTTTTTTCAAAGTCTGAGTGGATAATACCAGCTGCTTGAGGAGCCTTCATACCACGTTTGAAGGTCCAAGCGCGAACTTCTTTTTCACCAGCTGTGAAGTAAGTTCCCAGTCCAAGCAAGTGGTAAGCTGCACGAGTCAACTTGTCAACGCCTGATTCTGTCAACCCAAGTGCTTCAAGAAACTCTTGCTTATCTTCATCGTCTAACTCAGAAATTTCTTCCTCAGCACGCGCAGAAATAACGACTACTTCAGCATTTTCTGTCGCTGCAAATTCACGAATTTGTTTGACATAGTCGATAGAATCTGGATCTGAAACCACATCCTCATCTACATTGGCAACATAAAGAACTGGTTTAGTCGTCAAAAGGAAGAGACCTTTGACAACTTTTTGTTCTTCATCTGTAAATTCGATGGTACGAGCTGATTTTCCATCTTCAAGGACTGGTTTAATCTTTTGAAGAACATTAAATTCTGCTACTGATTCTTTATCTTTTTGCGTACGTGCCATCTTTTCTACACGCGCATAGCGTTTATTAACTGATTCTAAGTCAGCAAGAATCAATTCTAGGTTAATGGTATCAATATCTGCAAGTGGATCCACAAAGGCATCTTCACGTCCTTGCTCGCGCATGACATTTTCATCATCAAAAGCACGAACTACGTGAACAATCGCATCTACTTCACGGATATTGGCCAAGAATTTATTCCCTAGCCCTTCTCCTTTTGAAGCTCCTTTTACAATCCCTGCAATATCTGTAAATTCAAATGTTGTTGGAACTGTCTTTTTAGGAGTAATCATTTCAGTTAGTTTTTGTAGGCGTTCATCTGGAACTTCTACCATTCCAACGTTTGGATCAATCGTCGCAAATGGGTAGTTTGCTGCCTCTGCTCCTGCTTTTGTAATTGCATTAAATAGTGTTGATTTACCAACGTTTGGCAAACCAACGATACCTGCTGTTAAAGCCATATTTTCTCATTCTCCGTTTTCATTTCAATCCCTAATATTATAACACAAAAAGGGAAAACTTGCTAACCCTCTAACTAAGGGTTTCTCAGTCAATAATTTTATTCATTTTTCGATCAAAATCATAGCGTCCCATCATGACAACATGGTCACAATTACTGCATTTTGAATTTTGATATCTGCTCCCTACACGTGTAATTTCCCAACGATTTGCCTTTTTACCTGTTGACTTGATTGTACAAGCATGTGGTTTTTTCATCTCAACAAAATTTCCAACTTGATACATACTACTCTCCTTTTCTTTTTCGATTATATCATAAAAGAGGCGAGCTAGGCTCAACCTCTTTCACTTAATTTGTACGAACTGGTGTGATGAGCTGCATGAAGTCCTCGTCAGTATCTGCTGGCACAAGAGTAAATGGACGAACAGCTGAGATAAAGCTAATGGTCACCTTTTCGCTATTTAAAGCTTTAAGAGAATCAATCAAATAAGTTGGGTTGAAACTAATGGTCAAATCTTCACCAGTAACCTGATCAGTATCGATTTCTTCGTTTACTTTACCAACTTCTGGAGAGTGAACATGGGCGCTAACAATCCCATCTTTAATTTCAAGTTTCACAGTACCATTTTGAGTCGCACTTGATAAAAGACGAGCACGTTCCATTGACTGGCGTAAGTTTACCACATCAAAAGTAATAGTAGTGTTAAAGTCTGTTGGAATCAAACGATCTGTATCAGGATAGTTTCCTTCTAGGAGACGAGTGTAGAAGCTAATATTTTCGCTTCTAAAGAGGATTTGGTTATTGGCAAAGAAAATCTCTACAGTTTCGATATCATCTGTAAATACCGCTGAAAATTCGCGTAGAGAACGGCTAGGAATGACAACATCAAAATCATCACTATTTTTCTCAAGCGTTAATTTTTTCTGGCTTAGACGATGAGAGTCTGTTGCAACTGTTTTTAGCTCCTTGTGTTGACTCAATACAAAATGAACACCTGTCAAAATTGGACGACTCTCTTGTGTACTTGCAGCAAAAGCTGTTTCATTGATAATTTTCTTGAGTAATTTTGTTTCAAGAATCAAAGGAGTGCTTGCTGAAATTTCTTGGATTCGTGGGTACTGTTCGCTATCTTTTCCTTTTAGGGTAATTTCTGATTTTCCACTGGTTAAAACAATTTGATTTTGTTCAATTTCTTTAAAATCAAGAGTCACATCAGGTAGACTAGATACCACATTGATAAAGAAAGAAGCTTCAAGAAGGATCGAACCTAAAGAAGTAATTAACAAACCAGCATCTTCATTTTTTTGAGAAATAAAATTTTTCAATTGAAATTTGACCATTTGAACCAATTAAAAGTAACACCTTCATTGGTCACGTCAATTTTTTGACAGTTGATAAAATAGGAATGGCATTTTTTTAGAACTAATAGCTCTCTTAGTAGTATTTAATGCTTGTAGAAATAAATTTTTTTATTAATTGAAAAAAATGAATCATGGATTCTCCTTTATTTATTTTTTTAGTATTAGAAGGATAATAGTAATAATAGAGTCTGTGAAATCTGTGGAAAACAGACTTTAAACTAAGTCATATCAAGTTTTTTGGCTTGTTTAAAAAATGTGGATAAAAAAGATAAAAAAGCAAAAGTTATCCACAAGTTATTTGATTTTCTTTTTGATTGATTCAATTTCTAAACGTAAATTATCGTCTTCATCAATCAAAGATTTAATTTTTTTGGCATGGGCATGAATAACTGTTGTATGGTCTTTTTCCACCAAATTCCTTCCCAATTTTTTTGGAAGACTATTATCTGTTAGTTCTCTAGATAAATACATGGCTACTTGACGGGCTAAAACAATATTTTGAAGGCGTCTACTTCCCTTCATTTCTTTGACACTGACACCATAAAAGTTACCAACTTCATTTTGGATTTTATCAATTGGGATGACGAGTATTTGGCTAACATCTTGTTTGCGAGCTCTAATAGCTTCTGCAGCAACATCAATAGTGATATCTTTGAATTTTCTTTACTCTAGCAACTAAAGTGATGTCGTTGATTGCTCCTTCAAGATCTCGAACATTTGAATCAAATTGACCTGCTAGGTATTCTAGAGTATCACTTTTGGAAATTGTAGTCTAAAATGTTCTGTTTTGCTTTGTAAAATGGCAATACGTGTTTCAAAATTCAGGAGGTGTGATGTGTTTGCGTTAATCCCCAACTAAAGCGCGTGACAAGTCTTTCTTCAAGTCCCTTCCAGATGTTTTGGACTTCGATCACTGGTTAGAACAATTTGTTTTTTTGCTTGTCATGAAGGGCATTAAAGGTATTGAAAAAAATTCTTCTTGAGTTGCAACTTTTTTTCCACTCAGCGATTGGATATCATCAATCAATAAAAGATCAAGGCTACGGTAGGTTTTTTTAAACTTTTCCATTTCCCCCAGTCTTAGGTGATCAAGAAAGTCATTAATAAAGCTTTCAGCAGGGATATATTTAACACGCGCATCAGGAATATTTTTAGAATTTCATTACCCAATAGCATTTAATAGGTGAGTCTTACCAAGCCCTAGGTCCTCCATAGATAAAAAAAGAGGGTTATAGGTCAAAGCCAAATCTTCTAGAGACAGCTAAAGCAGCTGATATTTGCCCAAACATTTCCATCCCCTTGGATAAAAATTATCAAAGGTATACTTTTCTTTTTAATCCAGTATCCGAATAAGGAATAGATGCTAACTTTGGACTATAGTCATAAAGAGTTGAATTTGTAGCTTCTTCAACTTGTGAGATAGTCGTATCTTGAGGTTTGGTGAAAAATATAGTGGGGAGTTATTTCAGCATCATAAATTTCAAAATCCAGCTACTACAATAATATCTTTTAGTTGTTTTTTTCCCAGACCATTTCCATTTCAGATCGTGGTAAAAAAATATAGTAGCAACATTTTTCCTCTACCTTGATGAGTTCAGCTTGAATAGCATAGAAATCATACATGGATCGAGTCAGTCTTTCTTGAGCAAATTCTAATATACGATTCCAAAATTGTTTTTTTCTTTCAATCCTTTCTCCTCCTTTACTATTTAAAAAGTTTAATACTAGACTTATTTTTACCATAGATAGCAAGAATTTTTCCACAAGCTGTGAAAAAAATAATCCACAATGTTATCAAGTTTTTATCCACAGGTTGGGGATAAAAATCAGAAACTATTGATTTATTAAGCTTTTTTTATTGAAAAAAATAGTGGATAACCTTGTGAGATAAAAATAAAAAGAACAGCCTTATTTCAGGCTGTTGATAATTCTACTGTATTCTTCTTGATTTGAAAAAGAAATAATGATTTTTCCACTATCTTTTTTAGACAGTTTGATTTCTACATCTAATCCGAGTAGTTTTTTTAACTGTTCTTCTTCATTTTGTATGAAATGATCAGTTTTTTGCAGTTTCTTTTGTTTTTTCTCTGTCAGAAGAGCTTCTAACTTCCTTACAGAAATGTCTTCCTCTATAATTCGTTGAAAGAAATAGTCTTGTTGTTCCTTATTCAATCCCAACTAGAGAACGCGCATGAGCTTGTGATAGTTTGCCATTTTCTACTTCTGAGAGGATCTGTTCTGGCAAGGAAAGCAAACGAATGGAGTTGCTGATATAAGGACGAGACTTGCCCATTTTATCTGCAATTTCAGCATGGGTAAATCCTTTCTCTACAAGAGATTCATAGGCGCGTGCTTCTTCTATTGGATTTAAATTTTCTCTCTGTAAATTTTCAATGATGGACTGAACCATCATCTCTTGGTCTGAGAGCTGTTTAACAACAGCTGGGATAGACGTTAGACCTGCTAAAAGTGAAGCCCGATAGCGTCTCTCTCCTGCAAGGATTTCATAACCAATAACAGGAGATTGACGAACAATAATCGGTTGAATGACCCCATTTTCTTTGATAGACTGTGCTAGTTCATGTAGTTTTTCTCCATCAAATTCTTTTCGAGGTTGATAGGGATTTTTTTGTATATCTGTGATAGAAATCATTTCAAATTTTTCCATGATTCTACACTAACACATCTTTTCTCTTATGTAAAGCTTTCTTTACATAGATGTCAATTAAGATTCTAAATCACCTGAACTCTTGTCAAGTTTAATAGATGTAGTTTCTTCTTTACCGTTACGATAGTAAGTGATCTTAATGGTGTCTCCGATAGAATGATTGTAAAGAGCACTTTGTAAGTCTGTTGATGAAGCAATGTCTTTGTCATCTACTTTTGTAATAACGTCGTATTTTTCAAGGTGACCATTGGCAGGCATATTGCTCTGCACAGAACGAACAACTACACCAGATGTTACACTGCTTGGAATATTCAGTCTTCTAATATCACTTGTATTAATATTTGAGAGATTGACCATTTGGATGCCCAAAGCTGGACGAGTCACTTTTCCGTTCTTTTCTAACTGTTCAATAATATTGATAGCATCATTTGCAGGGATTGCGAAACCAAGGCCTTCTACAGATGTTCCTCCATTTGTGGCAATTTTACTTGAGGTAATTCCGATAACCTGTCCTTGAATATTGATCAGTGGGCCACCAGAGTTACCTGGGTTAATAGCAGTATCAGTTTGGATGGCTTTTGTAGAAATGGCTTGTCCATCTTCAGATTTTAAAGATACATTTCGATTGAGACTAGATACGATACCTTGAGTGACAGTATTAGCATATTCAGAACCTAACGGGCTACCAATGGCAATAGCAGTTTCTCCTACGGTTAACTTGCTAGAATCACCAAACTCAGCTACTGTTGTCACTTTTTCTGAAGAGATTTTGACGACAGCAATATCAGAGAAAGTATCCGCTCCGACGATTTCTCCAGGTACTTTAGTCCCATCTGACAAACGAATATCTACTTTGCTGGCACCATTTATAACGTGATTGTTGGTGACAATGTAAGCTTCTTTGTCATTCTTTTTATAAATAACCCCAGATCCTTCACTAGAGATTTGTTGAGAATCTGTGTCAGTATCATCATTGCCAAATACGCTATTTTGTCTGTTTGCTGAATAAGTAATAACAGAAACAACAGCATCTTTTACTTTGTTAACAGCCTGTGTTGTTGAATTTTCGTTCTTATAGGCAGTCTGTGTAATAGTGCTATTGTTGTTCGAGCTACTTACACCACTTTTTTGAGTTAGTTGAGTTATTGAAAAACTACCCAAGGCTCCACTAAAAAAGCTAATGACGATAACGACTAATAATTGAAACCATTTTTTTGTAAAATGTTTTTTTAGATGTTTTCATATTTGCCTCCATATGTTTGAAATTACTGAAAGTATAAACTGACTAGCTTAATTATAACTTAAAACACAAAAAGTTTTTTTCACAGATTGTGGATAACTTTTCAAAAATCTGTGGTTTTTCTCGGCTAAAAATTAACCTTTTTATTTTTGTGAATAAGATGTGAAAAAAATAGAGAATATGTTAGAATAGAGTCATGAAAATTAAAGTTGTAACAGTTGGGAAACTGAAAGAAAAGTATTTAAAAGATGGTATTGCAGAGTATTCAAAACGAATTTCTCGATTTGCTAAGCTTGAAATGATTGAGCTGGCAGATGAAAAAACACCAGATAGGGCCAGTGAGTCAGAAAATCAAAAGATTTTAGAAATAGAAGGTCAGAGAATTTTATCAAAAGTTGGTGACCGTGATTTCGTTATTGTGTTAGCTATTGAAGGGAAAACTTTCTCCTCAGAAGAATTTAGTAAGCAGTTAGAAGAAGCTTCTATAAAAGGATTTTCTACTCTTACCTTTATTATTGGGGGAAGTTTAGGGATTGTCATCAGGATGTAAAAAGAGAGCTAATCTTTCTGTTAGTTTTGGTCGTTTAACCTTGCCCCATCAGTTAATGAGACTAGTCCTTGTTGAACAAATCTATCGGGCTTTTTACAATTCAGCAGGGATCACCCCTATCATAAATAGAAAATTGACTTTTAATTGAATTTTTGGTAGAATGATTGTGTTAGGTCTCATAGCTCAGCTGGATAGAGCATTCGCCTTCTAAGCGAACGGTCGCAGGTTCGAATCCTGCTGGGATCAATATAGTAGCAAAGCTGGGAATTTTTCCCAGCTTTTTTTCTTAAAAAAAAGTACACTTGGGGAGAAAAAAATGACAGTTGAGAGAATTTTTATCTAAAAACGAAAATTCCATTTTGTATAATAGTTTTTTTGTAAGTTAGCTTACAAGAAAAAAACATTGAGGAGATTTTATTATGAAAAACACAGTTAAATTGGAACAGTTTGTAGCCTTGAAGGAAAAAGACTTGCAAAAGATTCAAGGTGGGGAGATGAGGAAATCAAATAATGCTTTATTTAATTTTCTTAAAAGAAGATAAAGGAGTAGAAGAATGAATTTTTTTCTTAGTATTAGATTTGTATATTATATTTTTTTATTATTAGTCACAGTTACCATTTAATTTGTAAAAGGTCAAAATAAAAAGCAAAGGAACTATACGTTTTTGGTGCTTATACATTACTAGTAGAAATCAGTACTTTGAACTTTTCCCTTTCTATCTTCTATATTTAGATGGGTTAGGGATTGAAACATTTTTTTATTTCCTTTGGGCTTATATTCCTATTTTTCGATGGATTAAAACAGTATGAGAGGGATAGAGGACTATTCCTAAGTTTACTACTATCTCTTTTATATGAGAGCACTCATACTTTTTTGTCCGTAACTTTTTCCTCTATAACAGGAGACAATTTTGTTTTACAATATTATGATCTATTCTTTTTCGTTGTAGCGGTGTTGACTTATGTCGTTATCGTAACAATCATTCGTTATTTCCACTTGGAACTAACCTATTTTGACAAAGACTACCTCTATCCTTTCTTGACAAAAGTATTTTTTGCTTTACTACTGCTACATATTGTATCTTTCGTTTCAGATATGGTAAGTACGATTAAACATTTGAATAGTTTTGGAAGTATTTTGTCATCTATTGTCTTTATCTCTCTCCTTTTGACCTTCTTTGCAATGAATTCGCATAAAGAACAAATGGAGAAAGAGATTGCTTTGAAGCAGAAGAAATTTGAACAGAAACATTTACAGAATTATACAGATGAAATTGTTGGTCTGTATAATGAAATCCGTGGTTTTCGACATGACTATGCTGGAATGCTTGTCAGTATGCAGATGGCAATTGACAGTGGTGATTTACAGGAAATTGACAGAGTTTACAATGAAGTTTTGGTCAAAGCAAATCATAAACTGCGTTCAGATAAGTATACTTACTTTGATTTGAACAACATAGAAGATTCAGCTTTACGAAGTTTGGTTGCTCAGTCAATTGTCTATGCTCGAAATAATGGTGTAGAGTTTACACTGGAAGTAAAAGATACGATTACTAAGCTCCCAATTGAACTATTGGATTTGGTTCGTATTATGAGTGTTTTATTGAACAATGCTGTCGAAGGATCGGCTGATAGTTATAAAAAAAGCAGATGGAAGTAGCAGTTATTAAGATGGAAACTGAAACAGTTATTGTGATTCAGAATTCATGTAAAATGACGATGACTCCTTCAGGAGATCTATTTGCTTTAGGATTCTCCACTAAGGGAAGAAATCGCGGAGTAGGATTAAATAATGTGAAAGAACTACTAGATAAGTACAACAATATTATTTTAGAAACAGAGATGGAAGGCAGTACATTTAGACAAATCATTAGATTTAAGAGGGAATTTGAATGAAAGTTTTAATTTTAGAAGATGTTATTGAACATCAAGTGAGACTAGAGAGAATATTGGATGAAATTTCGAAAGAATCGAATATTCCAATATCATACAAGACAACAGGGAAAAGTTCGTGAATTTGAAGAATACATTGAAAATGATGAAGTAAACCAGCTTTTATTTTCCTAGATATCGATATTCATGGGAATTGAGAAAAAGGGTTTGAAGTTGCTCAGCTTTATTCGTCATCACAATCCTTACGCTATTATCGTCTTTATCACCAGTCGATCAGAGTTTGCGACTCTAACCTATAAATACCAGGTATCAGCCCCTAGATTTTGTTGATAAGGATATCAATGATGAGTTGTTTAAGAAGAGAATTGAGCAAAAATATCTTCTACACGAAGAGTATGTTACTTGAAAATGAAGATGTGGTAGATTATTTTGACTACAATTACAAGGGAAATGATTTAAAAATTCCTTACCATGATATTTTGTATATTGAAACGACAGGAGTCTCTCATAAATTGCGCATTATTGGTAAGAATTTTGCCAAAGAGTTTTATGGTACCATGACAGATATTCAGGAAAAGGACAAACATACTCAGCGATTTTTATTCTCCTCATAAGTCATTTTTTTGGTAAATATAGGCAATATCAGAGAAATTGATCGAAAAAGAATCTAGAAAGTTGTTTTTCTATGAAGACCATCGCTGTCCTATTTCAAGGTTAAAAAAATTAGAAAATTGAAAAGATATTTTAGAGAAAAAATCTCAAAAGTGATTGACAATTAGTAAGAAATTGATATAATGGTTATATCTGCTACAGATAGAAGGTCCGTTGGTCAAGGGGTTAAGACACCGCCTTTTCACGGCGGTAACACGGGTTCGAATCCCGTACGGACTATTTTATCCGCCATAGCTCAGTTGGTAGTAGCGCATGACTGTTAATCATGATGTCGTAGGTTCGAGTCCTACTGGCGGAGTATAGATAAAAGGGAACACAACTGTGTTCCTCTTTTTGTATCAATTTGTATCACCAAGCATCTTCATAAGGAAGTCTGTTATTTCTTGAGGACTTTCTTTTTTTCCATGTGCAATCCAAGTTTGGCAGACACCAAAAAGTGCGTGAGTTAGATAGATGCTACTGTATTCTAATTCAGTGGTATTGAGATTCAGTTGCATAAATCGCTTTTGTAAATCTGTACTGAGCATGATATGAAGTTTATTTCGTAAGAAATTTTGGATTTCTTTGGTCCCATTTTCAGAAAGAAGAGCAGCCAGAAGTGGTTCTGACTCTAGATATTCAAATACTTCTAAAATAGCATCTCTTTTGTGATGAGCATGTTTTTGAAAAATATATTCAAATGTATGGAAATAGCTTGCTTTGATAGTGCTCAATCATATCATACTTATCCTTATAGTGAGTATAGAAGCTGGAACGACTAATTCCGGCTTTTTCTGCTAACTTGACAGTAGAAATTTGATCAAATGGCTGTTCCATCAGTAATTGTACCATAGCATTTTCAATAGTTCGCTTTGTTTTTAAGCGTTTGTTACTTTCTTGCATATTTCCTCCTTGTAAACAAATTAGACTATCTGTCTAAAAATGGATTTTTTATCTTGTAATTTAGATTTTTTAATGTATAATCTATTATATCAAAATTTTAGACAATATGTTTAAAAAAAGGAGAAACTATGTTTAAAGAATGGAAAGCAATTTTTTTAAAAAAACCAACCTTTATTATTGTCATGATAGGGATTTCTCTTATTCCAGCTCTGTACAATATCATATTTTTTTGTCATCAATGTGGGATCCATATGGGTCAATTGTCTGACTTTACCTGTGGCAGTTGTCAATAATGATAAAGAGGCTTCCTATAATGGTAATAGCATGTCTATAGGAAAAGACATGGTGTCCAATTTAAAAGAAAAATAAAACCTTGGATTTTTCATTTTGTAGATGAAGAGGAAGGTAAAGAAGGGATTTAGAAGATGGCGATTACTATATGGTAGTGACTTTACCAAGTGATTTATCTGAAAAAGCAGCTTCTATTTTAACGGATCATCCAGAGCAAATGCAAATCGATTATCAGACTTCAAGTGGTCATAGTTTTATTGCTAGCAAGATGAGCGATTCTGCTATGACACAATTAAAGCAGAATGTTTCTACCAATGTAACCGAGACCTATACTAAAGCTTTATTCAACAAAATGGTCGATTTAAAGGATGGTATGAGTCAAGCAGCTTCTGGTAGTGAAAAATTAACTGATGGAGCGAATCAGTTAGTGGCAGGAAGTCAAACATTAACTACTAACCTACACTCTTTAGCAGATTCAAGTTTAACATTTTCAAATGGAACGGAGCAGTTTACTAAAGGATTATCCTCTTATGTCTCTGGTGTTGAACAACTTCATCTTGGCTTAGGGAATTTTAATAGTGGTTTAGTTACATATACTGGTGCAGTGAGTCAATTAGATAGTGGGTTAGGTCAATTATCTTCTAAAAGTCCCTGAATTAGTAGGGGGAATCAATCAATTATATACTGGTGTAGAATCCTATACTGGCGGTGTTTCTCAGCTCAATGCTGGTCTTAATCAATTTTCATCTGGTGTTAGTGCCTATACAAATGGAGTGGGAAATCTTGCAACAGGTGCTAATCAGTTATCTAATCAATCAGCTACACTTCGAATGGGGGTGGAGCAATTAAGTGAAGGGATTCAACAACTTTCTAGCAAGTTAGATGCTTCGTCTGAGCAAAAAGATCAAATTAATCAATTATCTTCTGGTTTGAATCAGTTAAATCAAGCTATTCAAAATATTGATGTTGGAGATACAAAACAATTAGATTCTGTTTTATCAAGTATAGTATCTCTTTCTAATCAAATGTTAGCAAGTGCTCAGTCTGATAAAAGCAACTACATTAGCAAATATTCAATCGACAGCAGCTTATCAATCATTGACAAGTGAGCAACAAGCTGAAATAAGTGCTTCTGTATCTCAAAATTCGACTGATAGTATTCAATCGGCTCAGTCAATTGTAGCTTTAGTACAAGGTTTACAGGCAAGTTTAGAAAAACTTACAAAAATCAATCTTCTAATCTTTCGACTTTAAAAAATCAAGCTAATCAAGTATTACCGCTTGCTTCTACTTCTTTGACAGGATTGTCAAGTGGATTAACAGAAATACAGGGAGCAGTGACGAGTAAATTAGTTCCTGCTAGTCAGTCGATTACATCAGGTGTAAATGCATATACTGCAGGTGTTGATAAAGTTTCTCAGGGCGCAAGTCAACTAAGTGAAAAGAATTCCACCTTGACAGGTAGTTTGGATCAACTAGTTTTAGGCTCAAACACCTTGACACAAAAATCTTCTAGCTTGACAGCAGGAGTTGGTCAATTAGTTGAAAAAACTCCAGAATTAGTATCTGGTATTGAAAAATTATCAACTGGCTCTAACCAATTGAATCAAAAGAGTCAAGAATTGATAGCAGGAGTTGATAAATTGCAGTCAGGATCTAGCCAATTAGCTGACAAATCCAGTCAGTTACTTTCAGGTGCTTCTCAATTAGAGAATGGAGCTAATAAATTGGCAGATGGAGCTGGGAAACTAGCAGAAGGTGGAACAAAGTTAACTTCTGGATTGGAAGGTTTACAGACAGGAGTTGCTTCTTTTGGACAAGGATTAGGTAATGCTAGTGATCAACTCAAATCAGTATCTACGGAATCTCAAAATGCAGAGATTTTGTCAAATCCTCTCAGTCTATCCAAAACTGACAATGACCAAGTTCCTGTAAATGGAATTGCAATGGCTCCTTATATGATATCAGTTGCTCTCTTTGTTGCAGCATTATCAACGAATATGATCTTTGCGAAGTTGCCTTCAGGACGTCATCCAGAGAGCCGTTGGGCTTGGTTGAAATCTCGAGCTGAAATAAATGGTATTATAGCTGTTTTAGCAGGAATTTTGGTATATGGAGGAGTTCATCTTATTGGTCTAACGGCTAATCATGAGATGAGAACATTTATTCTCATTATCCTAACAAGTTTAGTATTCATGTCCATGGTGACCGCTTTAACAACATGGAATAGCCGTATAGGAGCTTTCTTCTCTCTTATTTTGCTTTTATTACAGTTAGCATCAAGTGCAGGTACTTATCCACTTGCCTTGACAAATGATTTCTTTAGAGCTATTAATCCCTGGTTACCAATGAGTTATTCAGTTTCGGGATTGCGACAAACAATCTCTATGACAGGAAATATTCATCATCAAGTTATTTTCCTTGCTGTGATATTAGTACTATTCATTGGTTTAGGTATGCTAGCCTATCAACCTAAGAAAATGGAAGAAGATTAAAAAAATCGACCGATTAACTGGTCGATTTTTAAACCTTAGATAACTTTCGTTTGTGATTATAGATTCCAAATAGTAAAAGTGAAGTAAAGGAACAGATTGATCCAGTAATAAAACCATTGGGAATAAAGGAAAGTGTAATAGTTCCTTTTCCCTTAGGAACGTCAACTTTCATAAATCCAGTTTGAGCTTGTTTTATTTCTATTTTCTTACCATCTTGGTAGGCAGACCAACCTTTGTCATAAGGAATGGTGAAGAAAATAGATGTATCTTGTTGGACATCATATGTAGCAAAAACCTTGTTTTTAGAAGTTGATACTGTTACAGGCTGTTCTTTAATTTTTTGAATGGCCTCAGTTAAAGTTTGGGTATCTAAACGGTAGAAGGTAGGAGATTCAAATGATACTTGTGAATTTCCAGGGAAACTAACATTGATATTGAAAGTCTTTTTCTCTTTTGTATAGCCTAGATTAAAGAAGGAGAATGTATTATCAGCTGTAAAAGTTTTCTTTTCTCCATTTACAAGGATGTCAACTTTCTTTTGTTTGTCATTAGAAAAGTGAAGGTTTGTGAAAGAAAGATAAATTTGGCTGTTTTCTGGTACTTCAATTTGATACTGGATTGCTGCATCCTCATTTGAAGAACTTGTAACACTAATCAAATCATCAGTATTTTCTGTTTTTTCATAAGGGTATTGGAGAAAAATAATCAAAATTGACGTTAGCAAGTTGATTTAAAAACGAGGCCTGATTATCCAAGGTATGTTCATTGAACTTGACATCATTGTAAACAGATTGACTAGCAAATGCAATCGGAAGAGAGAATTGATTTTCATATAGAGTAAGATTATCTTTTTGATAGATATCTTGAAAACCATACTTATCAATAGGACTGTCTGAGATATTGTACTGGATGCCCAAATAAACTATCAGCCAAAAATACTATTATTTGGCATAACGGAGATTGAGATTAGTCCCAGAGGATTTAAAACCCAAGTTTATCCAAAGTAGAGCTTGCTGAACGATTTCGAACAGATGAAAATTGAGAGATTCCATTGTAGTTGAATTTCATACTGTCATTTCCTGTCTGAGTTTGTAGTTTCTCAGTACGAGTAAATTGATTTCAATATATGTTGAGAAAGATTCCATAGCTGGGATATCTCTACTATAAGCACTTCGAGAAGCAAATCCCCATTCCTTAGCAATTCCGTCCATTTGAGATGAAGCATTTAAACTCATTTCAACCATTATAAATAAAGAGATTAGAATGGCAAATAGATTTACAGAGATAAACTTTTTGATAACTGCAAGGAGTAAAAGAGAATAGACAACCAAAAATTCAAGAGTCAGTAGAATATTCAAATCTGTTAAAAAAGAATAATGCGATTTTAGATAGATGGTAGCTAAAAATCCTGTTACTACAAGAAAAAGCGAAACTAAAAAATTCCAGATTTTAATTTCTTTCAGACGATTTAAGACTTCTGCTGCTGTGTAAATTAACAAGGTAGAGAAAATCCAAGCATAGCGATGTAAAAACATGTTTGGAGTATGCATGCCTTGCCAAAATAAATCAAGAGCTTCTATATAAAAGCTTGCAATTAGAAATGCAAAGAAGATTGCATAGATAAGTTTCACGTGAAACTTAATAGATTTCATCGTAAAAAATAAAATGGTCAAAATAAAGGGAAGTAGTCCGACAAAAATCATTGGGATAGCCCCATATTTTGTTGTATCAAAGGAACCAATGAATTGCTTAGCAAATAGATCAAGATACCAGCTACTTTCAGTTTGAAACTTTGTAACTTCAGTCAATTTTTCCCCATGTGTCTGTAAATCAAACAGAGTAGGAAGAGTCAGAATCAAACTAGCCATACCAGCTAAAACGGAGGTGATTATGAAATCAAGAAAAGATGATTTTCGAGTCTTAAAGTCCCACGAAATTTGATAGAGATACCAGAAAATAAGAAACAATGCTGTCATATAGCCAAAATAATAGTTTTGGATAAATAAGATTGACAGACTTGTAAAAGTACAATAGGAAATTTCTTTTCAGTGATAAGTAGCTGTAAAACCAGTTATAATTAAAGGAATCAAGATAAAAACATCTAGCCAGGTTTTTTTATCTCTAATTGACTGACAGTGAAACTCATCAGAGCATAGGAAGTAGATAAAGCTAGTTTTTAAAGGCTTTAGGAATCGATTGAAATAATTTATTTAAACTAAAAGTAAGTTGACAGTCCAATCAATCCAAATTTTAAGAGAGTTGTCAGATAGACAGCATCTGGCATATTAGTTAGATCAAAAAGTAAACTAGTGGTGAAAGGAAACTACCCAAGTAATAACTAGATAGGGCATAGAAATTCAATCCGAGGCCACTTGTAAAGGTGTAGAAACAAACTACCATTTCCATGTAGGATATTTCTTAGAGCTATATCAAAAAAATAACGTATTGATGAAACCCATCTCCTAATAGTGGAGATGTATCGCTATTCCAGTAGATACCTTGAGATAGATATACTCCTATCATAATGATTATGGGAATGATGAAAGAAACAAAAATAGGTCCCAATATGTTTTTAAAAAAATAATTTCATGTTACCTCATAAAATGTTAGAAAACTCAGCTGGTTAACCCAACTGAGTTTTGAAGTTTTTTTAGTCTTTCCAAAGTTCTTTAACTTTTTGCTTGTACTTCTGCATTTCTCTAGGAATTCATCATAGGTTTCATCGATACGGTCAATGACGCCATTTTTTTAGACAAGACAATGATATGGTTAGCTAGAGTTTGAATAAACTCGTGGTCATGGCTGGCAAAGATGATTGATTCTTTAAAGTTTTTTCAATCCATCATTCAAGCTTGAGATAGATTCCAAGTCCAAGTGATTGGTTGGATCATCAAGTACAAGGACATTTGATTTTAAAGAGCATGAGTTTTTGAAAGCATGACACGAACTTTTTTTCTCCCCTGACAAGACGTTTACAGTTTTGTTAACCTCATCCCCAGAGAAGAGCATACGGCCTAGGAAGCCACGTAGGAAAGTATTGTCATCTTCTTCTTTACTTGCGAATTGACGCAACCAGTCAAGGATTGACTCTCCTCCTGCAAAATCTGCCGAGTTATCTTTTGGCAAGTAAGAACGGCTAGTAGTTACTCCCCACTTGACAGTTCCTTCATAGTCAATGTCTCCCCATGATTGCACGAATTAATGCAGTCGTTTGGATGTCATTTTGTCCAATAAGAGCTGTCTTATCACCTGGACGCAAGATAAAGCTGATATTATCTAAAATAGTCTCACCATCAATCTTTACAGTTAGATTTTCTACTGTCAAGAGATCATTACCAATCTCACGTTCCGCTTTAAAGTTGATAAATGGATATTTACGACTAGATGGTACAATTTCTTCTAGTTCAATCTTATCAAGCATTTTCTTACGTGATGTTGCTTGTCTTGATTTAGAAGCATTGGCAGAGAAACGAGCAACGAATTCTTGCAATTGTTTAATTTTTTCTTCTGCTTTAGCATTACGGTCTGCTAGCAATTTAGCAGCGAGTTCAGAAGATTCCTTCCAGAAGTCATAGTTTCCGACATAGAGTTTGATTTTTCCAAAGTCAAGGTCGGCCATGTGAGTACATACTTTGTTTAAGAAGTGACGGTCGTGGGATACTACGATAACGGTGTTATCAAAATCAATCAAGAAGTCTTCTAGCCAAGTAATCGATTGGATATCCAAACCATTGGTCGGCTCGTCCAAAGAGAAGAACATCTGGTTTACCAAAAAGTGCTTTGGCTAGGAGAACTTTTACTTTTCTCACCGTTGGCCAATTCGCTCATATTTTTGATAGTGCAATTCTTCTGGAATGTTTAGGTTTTTGAAGTAGTTGAGAGGCTTCACTTTCTGCTTCCCAACCTCCAAGCTCGGCAAAACTCTCCTTCGAGTTCGGCAGCACGCACTCCATCCTCATCTGAGAAATCTTCCTTCATGTAGATAGCATCTTTCTCTTTCATGATGCTATAAAGTTTTTTTCATTTCCCATGATAACGACATCAATGGCACGTTCATCTTCATAGTCAAAGTGATTTTTGACGAAGAACAGAGAGACGTTCATCTGGACCAAGAGAGATGTGACCAGTAGTAGGTTCGATATCTCCAGCTAAAAATTTTTAAAAAGGTTGATTTTCCGGCACCATTAGCACCGATTAATCCATAAGTATTTCCTTCTGTAAATTTGATATTGACATCATCAAAAAGTTTGCGATCACTAAAAACGTAGTGAAACATCAGATACTGTAAGCAATGTTTTTTTCTCCTATATGTGTAATATATTTATTCTACTAGAAAATACGGAAATATTCAAATTTTTTTATCTGTCAATTTTTGTGTAAATTACATTTACAGTATCCTTTACACAAAAATCCGTAAATAGCAAGGCTGATTTATTTTTGATAAATTACGGTTATTTCATTAAAAAAATGCTATAATTGAAGGGACTATATCGAAGGAGAATAAAATGACTAAACCCATTATTTTTAACAGGAGACCGTCCAACAGGAAAATTGCATATTGGACATTATGTTGGAAGTCTCAAAAATCGAGTATTATTACAGGAAGAGGATAAGTATGATATGTTTGTGTTCTTGGCTGACCAACAAGCCTTGACAGATCATGCTAAAGATCCTCAAACAATTGTAGAGTCTATCGGAAATGTTGCTTTGGATTATCTTGCAGTTGGATTGGATCCAAGTAAATCAACTATCTTTTATTCAAAGCCAGATTCCAGAGTTAGCTGAGTTGTCTATGTATTATATGAATCTGGTTTCATTAGCACGTTTGGAGCGCAAATCCAACTGTCAAGACAGAGATTGCTCAAAAGGGATTTGGAGAAAGTATTCCAACAGGATTTTTGGTTTATCCAATAGCTCAAGCAGCTGACATCACAGCCTTTAAGGCCAATTATGTTCCTGTTGGGACAGATCAGAAACCAATGATTGAGCAAACTCGTGAAATTGTTCGTTCTTTTAACAATGCATATAACTGTGATGTCTTTGGTAGAACCGGAAGGTATTTATCCAGAAAATGAGAGAGCAGGGTCGTTTGCCTGGTTTAGATGGAAATGCTAAAATGTCTAAATCACTCAATAACGGTATTTATTTAGCTGATGATGCGGATACTTTGCGTAAAAAAAGTAATGAGTATGTATACAGATCCAGATCATATCCGCGTTGAGGATCCAGGTAAAGATTGAAGGAAATATGGTTTTCCATTATCTAGATGTTTTTTTGGTCGTCCAGAAGATGCTCAAGAAATTGCTGACATGAAAGAACATTATCAACGAGGTGGTCTTGGTGATGTGAAGACCAAGCGTTATCTACTTGAAATATTAGAACGTGAACTTGGTCCTATTCGTGAGCGCCGTATCGAATTTGCTAAGGATATGGGAGAAGTTTATAATATGCTTCAAAAAGGTAGTGAAAGAGCGCGTGAAGTTGCAGGTCAAACCCTATCTGAGGTTAAAGGAGCAATGGGACTTCATTACTTTTAACTAAGTTTATTTTTACAAGAAACTATCATTTCTATCTCAAAGAAAAGATAGTTTTTTATTTACCCCTGTAACATTTGACAAATTTTTATAGAATGGTATGATAGATACAATATAAAAAGAGTCAAGCTCAAAAAGAAAGAAAAGAGGAAACTTCGAATGTCTAATTGGGACACTAAATTTTTGAAAAAAGGTTTTACCTTTGATGATGTATTGCTTATTCCAGCTGAAAGTCATGTGTTGCCTAACGATGCAGATTTAACAACTAAATTGGCAGATAATTTGACTTTAAATATCCCAATTATTACCGCTGCCATGGACACAGTTACAGAGAGTCAAATGGCCATTGCTATTGCTCGTGCAGGCGGTCTCGGAGTTATCCATAAAAACATGTCAATTGCTCAACAAGCAGACGAGGTTCGTAAGGTAAAACGTTCTGAAAATGGAGTTATTATTGATCCGTTCTTCTTGACGCCTGAACATACAATTGCTGAAGCAGATGAGCTTATGGGTCGTTACCGCATCAGTGGTGTTCCAGTTGTTGAAACACTTGAAAAATCGTAAATTGGTTGGTATTTTGACAAACCGAGATCTTCGTTTTATTTCAGATTATAACCAACCAATCTCAAACCATATGACCAGTGAAAATCTTGTTACTGCTCCTGTGGGTACAGATCTTGCAACAGCTGAGAGTATTCTTCAAGAACACCGTATTGAAAAACTTCCTTTGGTAGATGAAGAAGGTCGTCTTTCTGGTTTGATTACTATCAAAGATATTGAAAAAGTTATTGAGTTTCCAAATGCTGCTAAAGATGAGTTTGGTCGTCTTCTAGTTGCAGGTGCAGTAGGTGTTACTTCAGATACATTTGAACGTGCAGAGGCTCTTTTTGAGGCAGGAGCGGATGCGATTGTTATTGATACTGCACATGGTCATTCTGCAGGTGTCTTGCGTAAAATTGCTGAGATTCGTGCTCACTTCCCAGATCGTACTTTGATTGCTGGAAATATTGCTACTGCTGAAGGTGCGCGTGCCCTTTATGAAGCAGGTGTAGACGTTGTCAAGGTTGGTATTGGACCAGGTTCTATCTGTACTACTCGTGTGATTGCTGGTGTTGGTGTTCCGCAAGTAACAGCTATCTACGATGCTGCAGCTGTTGCGCGTGAATATGGTAAAACGATCATTGCTGACGGTGGAATCAAGTATTCTGGAGATATTGTAAAAGCCCTTGCTGCAGGTGGAAATGCAGTTATGCTTGGATCAATGTTTGCTGGAACTGATGAAGCTCCAGGCGAAACTGAAATCTTCCAAGGACGTAAATTCAAGACTTACCGTGGTATGGGATCAATCGCAGCAATGAAGAAAGGTTCAAGCGATCGTTACTTCCAAGGTTCTGTCAATGAAGCAAACAAACTCGTTCCAGAAGGAATTGAAGGTCGTGTTGCTTATAAAGGAGCGGCAGCTGATATTGTCTTCCAAATGATTGGTGGTATTCGCTCTGGTATGGGTTACTGTGGTGCAGCTAACCTTAAAGAACTACACGATAATGCTCAATTTATTGAAATGTCTGGTGCTGGTTTGAAAGAAAGCCATCCTCATGATGTACAAATTACTAATGAGGCACCAAATTATTCTATGTAAAATAATGAAAAAGAACTCCCGTGAAAACAGGAGTTCTTTTTACAATGTTGTCAATTTTTGTTTACAGTAAACTTTTACCATCCTGAATAGTGAAAATACTTAGATTTTTCTGGTAGATTTTGAAGATGATCTAAGCTTGTTGTTGTAATAAAGGTTTGGATTGAATGAGAAATCGTTTCTAATAATTTTAGTTGTCTAGTGTTGTCAAGTTCGCTCATAACATCGTCAAGCAGTAATATTGGAGATTCTGTAGTAATACTTTCCATTAATTCGATTTCTGCTAATTTTATCGAGAGGACGAGACTACGATGTTGACCTTGACTTCCAAAACTAGCATCCATCCCATTTATATAAAAAGAAATGTCATCTCGATGAGGACCAACACCAGTATTCTTTTTAAATAAATCTCTGGACCTACTTTTTTCTAAAGCAATTTTGAAAGATTCTGATAAGTCTTCTTTGTCAGTTATCTTGACAGAAGATTGATAGGATATTGACAACTCTTCAATCTGATTAGAGAGTTCAAAATGTTTCTTACGACCAAATGCTTCTAGTTTTTTTATGAAATCTAAGCGGTGATTCATTACACGACATCCATAATCAACTAGCTGATCATCTAACACTGAAAGGAAGGTTTCATCTATTTTTTGAGCTGATTTTAGATAAGTGTTTCTTTGTTTTAGGATATGGTTATAATTGGTTAAGTCAGATAAATAGATTGGCTTAATTTGTCCAAGCTCCATATCAATGAATTTTCGTCGAACTGAAGGTGCTCCTTTAATTAGTTGTAAATCTTCAGGAGCAAATAAGACAACATTCATGTGTCCTACATAATCTGAAAGTCGTGCCTGTTTTAAGTGATTAACTTTTGTCACACGGTCCTTTTTGTGTTAGTTCGATTTCGAGAGGAATGGATCCAGTTTTTTTCTGAACAAGACCTGAAAGATGAAGTTGTTCCTCATCAAAATGAATGAGATTTTTATCTGTTCGAGTTCGATGACTACGTGTTAAGGCTAAAAAATAGATAGCCTCTAACATATTTGTTTTTACCTTGAGCATTACGTCCTAAAAAGACATTTAATTTAGGATTAAAGTCTATTTTCGTCTCTTTATAGTTACGAAAAGTTTTGAGAGATAGGTGTTGTAGCCACATGATTATCTACCAGGGAATCGCGGAGCTTGTTTGTTTTTGGAGAATGAAGTAGGTTTAGATTTGTCTTTTTTTACTCCCCTTATTCATCTCCTTTGACAAGTTTAGCGATTCGTTCTTTTTTCAACTTTATCAGCTTGGTATTCCTCTTGTTCTTCAGAAGTAGGTTGTGTCAACAAGATGTCAATATTCATGTCAGGGATGTCAACTTTATCGCCAATACGAAGTTTTTTTACCACGACGACTCTCTAATTCCCCATTAAAGTAAACAGAATGTTCAGAGAGAAATGATTTGATAGCTCCTCCGCTATGTGTAATTCCAAGTTCTTTGAGTAGTGCTTGAGGGTAATAAATTCTTCAAATAATTTGTATTCCATAATTCACCTCAATCTTTGGTATTATACCATATTTTCCTAAAAAAATAGTGAGAGAAACAGGGAGAAATGTAAGCGATTTTTTTATTTCAAAAAGTGTTACAGAGAACAAGAAAATTTCAGGTTTTTCGTGATATAATAGAAGTCTGTATATAAGGAGGTAAATCATGGAGTTAGTGCATGGAATTTCAACACATTTTATCCAATCAAAAAAGTTTAAAACGAACAAAATCACCGTGCGTTTTACCGCTCCAGTATCCCTCAATACGATTGCAGGTCGCATGTTGAGTGCGAGTATGCTAGAGACTGCTAATCAGATGTATCCCTACTTCTCAAGATTTGAGAAAGACATTTGGCCAGTCTATACGGTACAGATATGTCAACCAATTGTTTTCAGAAGAGGGCAAAAGTCACATTGTAGAATTGACATTTACCTATGTTCGTGATGAGTTTTTTTAAGTAGGGAAAAAAATGTGCTAACTTCTCAGGTTTTTGAACTTGTAAAAGAAACTATTTTTTCACCTGTAGTAGTTGATAATGGGTTTGATCCGGGTTTATTTGAAATTGAGAAAAAGCAATTGCTAGCAAGTTTAGCAGCTGATATGGATGATTCTTTTTATTTTTGCACATAAAGAATTAGATAAATTATTTTTTTCATGATGAACGTCTCCAATTGGAATATAGTGATTTACGAAATCGTATTTTAGCTGAAACTCCACAAAGTTCTTATTCTTGTTTCCAAGAATTTTTTTGGCCAATGATCGAATAGATTTCTTTTTTTCCTAGGTGATTTTAATGAGGTTGAAATTCAAAATGTATTAGAATCATTTGGCTTTTAAAGGTCGAAAAAGGAGATGTGAAGGTTCAGTATTGTCAACCTTATTCCAATATCCTTCAGGAAGGTATGGTTCGGAAAAAAATGTGGGACAATCCATTTTTGGAATTAGGGTTATCATTGTCCCTTCTGAATATGGTGATGAGCAACATTTACCCATGATTGTAATGAATGGTTTACTTGGTGGATTTGCTCACTCTAAACTATTTACAAATGTCCGTGAAAAATGCTGGATTGGCTTATACTATTTCAAGTCAGCTCGATTTATTTAGTGGATTCTTGAGGATGTATGCTGGTATCGATCGAGAAAAATCGGAACCAGGCTCGTAAAAATGATGAATAATCAACTGCTTGATTTTAAAAAAAGGTTATTTTTACAGAGCTTGAGTTAGAGCAGACCAAGGAAATGATTCGTCGGTCTTTGTTACTTTCTCAAGATAATCAAAGGTTCATTGATTGAACGTGCTTATCAAAAATGCCTTACTTGGAAAAATCTTCAGCAGACTTTTAAAAGGTTGGATTGCAAAAACTCGAGCAAGTTGACAAAGATGCTATTTGTAGAGCAGCTAATAATGTGAAACTACAAGCGATTTACTTTATGGAAGGAATAGAATGACAAAGGTTGTTTTTGAAGAAAAATACTATCCAGCTGTAAAAGAAATGGTTTATCGAACTCGTTTGTCAAATGGATTGATAGTTGCTCTTTTGCCTAAAAAGGAATTTAAAGAGGTTTACGGGAGTGTAACTGTACAGTTTGGTTCGATAGATACGCTTGTCACAGAAGTTTACGGAGATGTAAAAAGCTATCCTTCAGGAATTGCTCATTTTCTTGAACATAAATTGTTTGAGAGAGAAGATTCTAGCGATTTGATGTCGGCTTTTACGAGTCTAGGTGCAGATAGTAATGCCTTTACAAGCTTTACAAAAACAAACTATCTTTTTTCAGCAACGGATCATCTCTTAGAAAATTTAGACTTTACTTGATGAATTGGTAACATCAGCACACTTTACTGAAGATTCCATTTTAAGAGAGCAGGATATTATCCAGCAAGAACGAGAAATGTATCAAGATGATCCAGATTCGTGTTTATTCTTTTCAACTTTAGCGAATTTGTATCCTGGTACACCTTTAGCAACTGATATAGTTGGAAGTGAGGAGTCCATTTCCCAAATCAATCTAACTAATTTGCAAGAAAAATTTTTACAAGATTTTACAAACCTGTAAACATGTCTCTGTTTTTTTAGTTGGTAATTTTGATGTGGATCAAGTACAGGACTATTTTTGAAAGAAAAGAACTGGAAAGATTTAGATGTTCAGGAAGTAGTAAGAGAAAAAGTTTGTTTTACAAGATGTAAAAGCAAAACAGACAGTATGAGAATGGAAGTATCTTCTCCCAAAACTAGCGATTGGGTATTAGAGGTAAACGAGAAGTTGCTGAGGCTGATTGCTATCGACATCATATTTTATTAAAATTATTGTTTGCAATGATGTTTGGTTGGACTTCGGATCGTTTTTCAGAAAATTATATGAATCAGGTAAAATTGATGCGTCCTTATCTCTTGAAATTGAAGTAACAAGTCGCTTTTCATTTTTGTTATGTTGACAATGGATACAAAAGAGCCAGTTGCTTTTATCTCATCAGTTTAGGAAGGCTATTCGTAATTTTTACAAAAGGATTTAGATATTACAGAGGATCATTTAGATATTATCAAAAGAGAGATGTTTGGAGAATTTTTTTCAGTAGCATGAACTCTCTTGAATTTATTGCAACGCAATATGATGCTTTTTGGACAAGGTGAGACAATCTTTTGATTTGCCGAAAAATTTTACAGGAAATTACTTTAGAGGATGTCCTTGATGCTGGACACCATTTAATAGATGATGGTGACATAGTTGATTTTACAATATTTCCCATCGTAGTAACCTATCATAATCGACACTAGAAAGAAGGAATGACAAGTATGAGGAAAAAACAATTGGTGAGGTTTTACGTTTAGCTAGAACCAACCAAGGGTTGACTTTAGAAGAATTACATAAAAAAACAGAAATTCAGTTGGATATGTTGGAGGCAATGGAAGCTGATGATTTTGATCAACTTCCTAGTCCATTTTTATACTCGTTCTTTTTTGAGAAAGTATGCGTGGGCAGTTGAGCTAGATGAGAGAATTGTCTTGGATGCTTATGATTCTGGGAGCATGATTACTTATGAGGAAGTAGATGTTGATGAAGACGAGTTGACAGGCAGGAGACGTTCAAGTAAGAAAAAAATAAGACATCATTTTTTTACCTTTTATTTTTATTTTATACTCTTTTGCACTATCGATTGTCATTTTTTTGTGACTTATTATGTTTGGAATTATCTCCAGACTCAACCGGAGCGTTCATCTGCGTCTAGTTATAGTGTAGTCCAAGCAACAAGCTCGACTAGTTCTGTAACTCCATCTTCAAGTAGTAGTTCATCAAGTAGCTCTTCGAATATTGAACCAGCTATAAGTGTATCAGGTGAAGGAAATCATGTAGAAATCGCTTATAAAACAAGTAAGGAAACTGCAAAATTGCAATTATCGGTTTCAGATGCTAGAAGTTGGGTTAGTGTTTCAGAAAGTGAGCTTGAGGGTGGTGTGACCTTTATCACCGGATAATAAAAAGTGCGGAAACAACAGTTTCAACTAAAAAAATCCTGTGACCATTACTTTAGGTGTTGTCAAAGGTGTTGCTTTTAACAGTAGATAATCAGACTGTTGATTTATCGAAATTAACAGCTCAGACTGGACAAAATCACTGTAACCTTTACTAAAAATTAAGGAAAAAAACGAATGAAAAAAAGAACAAATTCCAAATCTCTTAACAATAGGTCGAATTCTCTTTATACCTATTTTTTTATCTTTATTTTTAACGATAGGAAATTCGATAGAGAGTCATATAGTAGCAGCTATTATCTTTGCTATTGCCAGTATTACAGACTATTTAGATGGATATTTAGCTCGTAAATGGAATGTGGTTAGTAACTTTTGGGTAAATTTGCAGATCCCTATGGCGGATAAGCTACTAGTTATGTCGGCTTTTTATTATGCTGATTGAGTTAGGGTATGGCTCCAGCTTGGATTGTTGCAGTGATTATCTGTCGTGAGTTGGCTGTGACAGGTTTAAGGCTTTTATTGGTTGAAACTGGTGGAACAGTTTTAGCAGCAGCAATGCCTGGAAAAATTAAAACTTTCAGCCAGATGTTTGCGATTATTTTCTTGCTATTACATTGGACTTTGCTTGGTCAAGTTCTACTTTATGTAGCCTTGTTTTTCACTATCTACTCTGGCTATGATTATTTCAAGGGTAGTGCCTATGTATTTAAAGGGACATTTGGTTCGAAATGAAATCAATAATTGATGTAAAAAATCTTTCTTTTTCGCTATAAGGAAAGTCAGGAATACTATGATGTGAAGGATATTACGTTTCACGTGAAACGTGGAGAATGGCTTTCGATTGTAGGACATAATGGTAGTGGTAAATCAACGACGGTTCGATTAATTGATGGTTTACTGGAAGCAGAATCTGGAGAGATTGTAATTGATGGTCAACGGTTGACTGAGGAAAATGTTTGGAATATACGTCGTCAAATCGGTATGGTTTTTCAAAATCCAGATAATCAATTTGTTGGAGCGACTGTTGAAGATGATGTTGCCTTTGGTTTGGAAAATCAGGGACTTTCTCGTCAAGAAATGAAAAAGAGAGTGGAAGAAGCTCTGGATTTGGTTGGCATGTTGGACTTTTAAAAAAGAGAGCCAGCGCGTCTATCAGGTGGCCAAAAAGCAACGTGTGGCTATTGCAGGTGTTGTAGCCCCTAAGACCAGCTATTTCTAATCCTAGATGAAGCAACGAGTATGTTGGATCCTGAGGGGCGTAGAGAACTGATTGATACAGTAAAAGGAATTCGAAAAGACTATGATATGACCGTCATTTCCATTACACATGATTTGGAAGAAGTTGCCATGAGTGATCGTGTATTGGTCATGAAAAAAAGGGGAAATTGAATCAACTAGTAGTCCCAAGAGAACTTTTTCTCGAAATGATTTAGATCAAATTGGATTAGACGATCCTTTTTGCCAATCAATTAAAAACATTCTCTGAGCCAGAATGGCTATGATTTACCTGAAAATTATTTGACAGAAAGTGAGTTAGAGGATAAGCTATGGGAATTGCTCTAGAAAATGTGAGTTTTACGTATCAAGAAGGGACTCCCTTAGCTTCAACAGCTTTGTCGGATGTTTCTTTGACGATTGAAGATGGTTCTTATACGGCTTTAATTGGGCACACAGGTAGTGGTAAATCAACTATTTTACAACTATTAAATGGTTTATTGGTGCCAAGTCAAGGGAGTGTGCGAGTTTTTGATACCTTAATCACCTCGACTTCTAAAAATAAAGATATTCGTCAAATTAGAAAACAGGTTGGCTTTGGTATTTCAGTTTGCTGAAAATCAGATTTTTTGAAGAAACGGTTTTGAAAGATGTTGCTTTTGGACCGCAAAATTTTGGAGTTTCTGAAGAAGATGCGGAGCAGATTGCGCGTGAGAAACTGGCTCTGGTTGGAATTGATGAATCACTTTTTAATCGTAGCCCGTTTGAGCTGTCAGGTGGACAAATGAGACGTGTGGCCATTGCAGGCATACTTGCCATGGAGCCAGCTATATTAGTCTTAGATGAGCCCACAGCAGGCCTAGATCCCTGGGGAGAAAAGAGTTGATGAACTTGTTCAAAAAACTCCACCAGTCAGGGATGACCATCGTCTTGGTAACGCATTTGATGGATGATGTTGCTGAATATGCGAATCAAGTCTATGTGATGGAAAAGGGACGTTTAGTTAAGGGTGGTAAACCAAGTGATGTCTTTCAAGATGTTGTCTTTATGGAAGAAGTGCAGTTGGGAGTACCTAAAATTACGGCCTTTTGTAAACGATTGGCTGATAGAGGCGTGTCATTTAAACGATTACCGATTAAGATAGAGGAGTTCAAGGAGTCGCTAAATGGATAGTATGATTTTGGGGCGTTATATCCCAGGGAATTCGATTGTTCACCGATTGGATCCACGTAGCAAATTACTTGCTATGATGCTACTGATTTTAATCGTTTTTTGGGCTAATAATCCCTTGACGAATCTAATTCTTTTTATAGCGACAGGGATATTTATTGCCTTGTCCGGAGTATCTCTTTCATTTTTTATTCAGGGCTTGAAATCTATGTTTTTCTTGATTGCCTTCACAACTATTTTTTTCAACTATTTTTTCATTTCTAATGGGAATGTTTTTATTTGAGTTTTTCGTTTGTGAGAATCACGGATTATGCTTTGCAACAAGCTGGGAATTATTTTTTTGTCGCTTTGTATTGATTATTTTTCTTTTTCAACTTTGTTAACCTTAACGACCATGCCCTTAAGTTTGGCATCAGCTGTCGAAGCTTTATTAGCACCTTTTAAAGCGTGTGAAAGTTCCAGTTCATGAAATTGGCTTGATGCTGTCCATGAGTCTACGTTTTGTTCCGACCTTGATGGATGATACGACGCGGATTATGAATGCACAGAAAGCGCGTGGAGTGGATTTTGGTGAAGGAAGCATTGTTCAAAAAGGTGAAGGCGATGATTCCCTATTTTGATTCCTCTTTTGCGACAAGTTTAAAACGTGCAGATTCCTTGGCTATCGCTATGGAAGCGCGTGGTTATCAGGGTGGAAAAGGTAGAAGTCAATACCGACAACTGAAATGGACTCGAAAGGATACGCTGACCATTCTTGTTATTCTCGTACTTGGTTGTTGCTTATTTTTCTTAAAATCTTAGTAGCTTTCAGGAATTGATAAAAAGTTACTGTAACAGTTTTTTTGATATAAAGGTAGGGATATGAACCGTTTTTAAAAAAAATCAAAAATATGTCATTATTGTTTTTTTGTCACTGTTCTGCTTGTGTCAGCTCTCTTAGCGACGACTTATTCAAGTACAATTGTGACAAAATTAGGAGATGGAATCTCATTGGTTGATAGAGTTGTACAAAAACCTTTTCAGTGGTTTGATTCTGTCAAATCAGATTTGGCTCATTTGACACGAACATATAATGAAAATGAAAGTTTGAAGAAACAGATTTACCAATTAGAAGTTAAATCAAATGAGGCGGAAAGTTTAAAGACAGAAAATGAACAACTGCGCCAATTGCTTGATATGAAGTCCAAATTGCAAGCTACAAAGACTTTAGCAGCAGATGTTATTATGCGTTCTCCAGTATCTTGGAAGCAGGAATTGACCCTAGATGCAGGCAAATCAAAAGGGGCTTCTGAGAACATGTTAGCTATTGCAAATGGTGGTTTGATTGGGAGTGTTTCAAAAGTAGAGGAGAACTCTACTATGGTCAACCTTCTGACAAATACGGAAAATGCTGATAAGATTTCTGTTAAAATTCAACATGGTTCTACTACAATTTATGGGATTATTGTTGGCTATGACAAGGAAAATGAGGTTCTTAAAATTAGCCAATTAAATAGTAATAGCGATATTAGTGCAGGCGATAAGGTGACAACGGGTGGATTAGGAAACTTTAATGTTGCTGATATTCCTGTTGGTGAAGTGGTTGCCACAACGCATAGTACGGACTATTTGACACGAGAAGTAACTGTTAAATTGAGTGCAGATACTCATAATGTAGATGTGATAGAATTAGTGGGGAATTCATAATGAGACAGTTGAAGCGGGTTGGAGTGTTTTTTTATTGCTTCCTTTCTTTGTTCTAATTGATGCCCATATTAGCCAGCTTTCTGGGCTCATTATTTTCCCCATGTACAGTTAGCTAGTCATTTTCTATTTTTGTTTCTCTTATTTGAGACGATTGAAGTATCAGAGTATCTCTATTTAGCCTATTGTTTTGTGGTGGGTTTGGTTTATGACATTTACTTTTTCCACTTGATAGGGATTGCGACTCTGTTGTTCGTCTTGTTGGGGGTATTTCTCCATAAATTTAATAGTGTTATTTTTATTGAATCGTTGGACGAGAATGTTGGCAATTATTGTCATGACTTTTTCTATTTGAGATGGGGAGCATATATACTTGCATTAGTGGTAGGTTTAACTGTGGATAGTATGTCTTTGTTTATAGTCTATAGTTTAGTTCCATCAATGATTTTGAAATCTTTGTATGGATGAGTATTTTTCAGTTTATTTTTTTGAAAAATATTTATCTATGAGAAAGAAATACAAAATGTAATAAAGGCGTAATATTTATTATGTCTTTTTTTGGTATACTAGTATTGTCTTTAAATAGAAGGAGTATCTACGTAATATGAAGAAAAAAATCTTAGCGTCACTTTTTACTAAGTACAGTAATGGTTTCTCAAGTAGCTGTTTTAACAACTGCGCATGCAGAAACTACTGATGACAAAAATTGCTGCTCAAGATAATAAAATTAGTAACTTAACAGCACAACAACAAGAAGCTCAAAAACAAGTTGATCAAATTCAGGAGACAAGTATCAGCTATTCAAACAGAGCAATCTAAACTTGCAAGCTGAAAATGATAGATTACAAGCAGAATCTAAAAAAAGCTTGAGGGTGAGATTACAGAACTTTCTAAGAATATTGTATCTCGTAATGATTCGTTTGCAAAAAAAAGCAAGCTCGTAGTGCTCAAACAAATGGGAGCTGCAACTAGCTACATTAATACAATTGTAAACTCAAAAATCAATTACAGAAGCTATTTCACGTGTTGCAGCTATGAGTGAGATCGTATCTGCAAACAATAAAATGTTGGAACAACAAAAAGCAGATAAAAAAAGTCTATTTCTGAAAAAGCAAGTAGCAAATAATGATGCTATCAATACAGTTATTGCAAATCAACAAAACACTAGCTGATGATGCTCAAAGCATTAACTACAAAACAAGCAGAGTTGAAAGCTGCTGAATTGAATCTTGCTGCTGAAAAGGCTACTGCAGAGGATGAAAAAGCAAGTTTACTTGAGCAAAAAGCAGCAGCAGAAGCAGAAGCTAAAGCAGCAGCAGAAGCAGAAGCTGCTTATAAAGCTAAACAAGCAAGTCAACAACAAACAGTTATTGCTTCTGGAAATACAACTCTTACGGCACAGGTTCAAGCAGTATCTAGTTCGTCTGAATCATCTTCAAGCAGTGCTTCAACAGAATCACAGCTACCCTGCGCCAGTGAAACATCGTCCAACATATAGTACAAATGCTTCAAGTTATCCAACTGGTGAGTGTACATGGGGAGCTAAAACATTGGCACCTTGGGCTGGAGATTACTGGGGTAATGGAGCACAGTGGGCTACAAGTGCAGCTGCTGCAGGATTCCGTACAGGATCTACACCTCAAGTTGGTGCCATTGCATGTTGGAATGATGGTGGGTATGGACACGTAGCTGTAGTTACAGCTGTTTCATCATCAACAAGTATCCAAGTATCTGAATCAAACTATGGTGGAAACCGTACAATCGGAAATAAACGTGGTTGGTTTCAATCCTACTACAACTTCAGAAGGTTTTTGTAACATATATCTATCCAAACTAATGAATAAAACGAAGAGGCTCTATTTGAGTCTCTTTTTATGATTTATATAGTTAACTTACTTTTAAAAAAATCTACTAAAAATAGCTTGAAAATATTGAAAAAGTATGGTAAAATGAAACTTGTCGTGTGAACGATAATACTCATTCTTGATGAATTGTGAAACAGTTGCCCTTGGGTCGTTTTGCGAGTTGAAGTCAAGAAGAGGAAAAAAACAAAAAGGAGAAATACTCATGGCAGTAATTTCAATGAAACAACTTCTTGAGGCTGGTGTACACTTTGGTCACCAAACTCGTCGCTGGAACCCTAAGATGGCTAAGTACATCTTCACTGAGCGTAACGGAATCCACGTTATCGACTTGCAACAAACTGTAAAATACGCTGACCAAGCATACGATTTCATGCGTGATGCAGCAGCTAACGATGCAGTTGTATTGTTTGTTGGTACTAAGAAACAAGCAGCTGATGCAGTTGCTGAAGAAGCAGTACGTTCAGGTCAATACTTTCATCAACCACCGTTGGTTGGGTGGAACTCTTACAAACTGGGGAACAATCCAAAAACGTATCGCTCGTTTGAAAGAAATCAAACGTATGGAAGAAGATGGAACTTTCGAAGTTCTTCCTAAGAAAGAAGTTGCACTTCTTAACAAACAACGTGCACGTCTTGAAAAATTCTTGGGTGGTATCGAAGATATGCCTCGTATCCCAGATGTTATGTACGTAGTTGACCCACATAAAGAGCAAATCGCTGTTAAAGAAGCTAAGAAAATTGGGAATCCCAGTTGTAGCGATGGTTGACACAAATACTGATCCAGATGATATCGATGTAATCATCCCAGCTAACGATGACGCTATCCGCGCTGTTAAATTGATTACAGCTAAATTGGCTGACGCTATCATCGAAGGACGTCAAGGTGAAGATGCAGTAGCAGTTGAAGCAGAATTTGCAGCTTCAGAAGCTCAAGCAGATTCAATCGAAGAAATCGTTGAAGTTGTAGAAGGCGACAACGCTTAATTTATACAAATAGTAATTACCTAGGAGGGCGGGGCTTAGCCCGGCTCTCCTATTTTTAAAAAATATAGGAGAATCAAAATGGCAGAAATTACAGCTAAACTTGTAAAAGAGTTGCGTGAAAAATCTGGTGCCGGTGTTATGGACGCTAAAAAAGCGCTTGTAGAAACAGACGGTGACATCGAAAAAGCGATTGAATTGCTTCGTGAAAAAGGTATGGCTAAGGCAGCTAAGAAAGCTGACCGTGTTGCTGCAGAAGGTTTGACTGGTGTTTATGTTAACGGTAATGTTGCAGCAGTTATTGAAGTAAACGCTGAAACTGACTTCGTTGCGAAAAACGCTCAATTCGTTGAATTGGTAAATACTACAGCTAAAGTTATTGCTGAAGGAAAACCTGCTAATAATGAAGAAGCACTTGCTTTGACAATGCCTTCAGGTGAAACTCTTGAAGCTGCATACGTATCTGCAACAGCAACTATCGGAGAAAAAATCTCATTCCGTCGCTTTGCATTGATTGAAAAAACAGATGCACAACACTTTGGAGCATACCAACATAACGGTGGACGTATCGGTGTTATTTCAGTTGTTGAAGGTGGAGACGAAGCACTTGCTAAACAATTGTCAATGCACATCGCAGCGATGAAACCAACAGTTCTTTCTTACAAAGAATTGGATGAGCAATTCGTTAAAGATGAGTTGGCACAATTGAACCACGTTATCGACCAAGACAACGAAAGTCGTGCAATGGTTAACAAACCAGCTCTTCCACACTTGAAGTATGGATCAAAAGCTCAATTGACTGATGAAGTGATTGCTCAAGCTGAAGCTGATATCAAAGCTGAGTTGGCTGCAGAAGGTAAACCAGAAAAAATCTGGGACAAAATCATCCCAGGTAAAATGGATCGCTTCATGCTTGACAACACTAAAGTTGACCAAGCTTACACACTTCTTGCACAAGTATACATCATGGATGACAGCAAGACAGTTGAAGCATACCTTGAATCAGTTAACGCTTCAGTAGTTGAGTTCGCTCGCTTTGAAGTTGGTGAAGGTATCGAGAAAGCTGCAAACGACTTTGAAGCTGAAGTTGCAGCTACAATGGCAGCAGCCTTGAATAACTAATAATAAAAAGGAAGCTAAATTGCTTCCTTTTTTCTATGCAGTCGATCTTTATAGGGAGATGTTCCTATTTTTAAGGTATAAATAAAAAGCCCTATAATAAGGGCTAAGTGTATTTAGGAGACTACACTTCAAATTCATAGAGTGCTGTAGAGAGATAACGTTCACCGTTATCTGGTGCTAGAGCAAGAACTTTTTTACCTGTACCTAATTTCTTGGCAACCTCGATGGCTCCGTAGATAGCTGCAGCTGAAGAAATCCCTACAAGGAATCCTTCTTTTCCACCAATTTCACGGCCGAGTGCTAGTGCATCGTCTGATGTTACACGAACAATACCATCATAAGCCTTTGTATCCAGTGTATTAGGAATAAATCCAGCTGAGATACCTTGAATTTTGTGAGGACCAGGTTTTTCACCAGATAGAATAGCAGATTCGTCTGCCTCTACTGCAAAAACTTGAATGCTTGAATTTGCTGTTTTGAGTGCATGAGAAACACCAGAAATTGTTCCACCAGTACCCACTCCAGCAACAAAGGCATCTAGCCCATCTTTACCGAAAGCAGCTAGTATTTCAGCTCCTGTTGTTCTTTCGTGTACTGCTGGATTAGCTGGATTGTCAAATTGAAGAGGAAGGAAACCATCACGTTCAGCAGCGATTTCTTGAGCCTTAGCAATAGCACCTTTCATTCCCTCGCTGCCAGGAGTTAGGACGAGTTCAGCGCCATAAGCTTGGATAATCTTACGTCGTTCTACACTCATAGTTTCAGGCATAACGATGACGACTTTATACCCTTTAGCAGCACCTACCCATGAAAGTCCAATACCAGTGTTTCCACTTGTTGCTTCAACAAGTGTAGAACCTGGTTTCAAAGTACCATCTTGTTCAGCTTTTTCAATCATGCTAAGAGCAATACGGTCTTTTACAGAAGAACCAGGGTTAAATGCTTCAAGTTTTACATAGACATCTGCGACGCCTTCTGGCACAATATTGTTGAGTTTAACGATCGGAGTTTGACCGATTAATTCAGTAATGTTGTTATAAATAGACATATGAATACCTCTTTGTATAAGATATTTCTAGTATAACGCTATCTATACCATTTGTAAAATATAGAAATCCTATCGAAGCGATAGGATTTTTTTATATCATAGGTCTAAGCCATTAATTTTTAAGCGATTGTGGTAGGCTAATTCTAGTAAATATGTATAAAGTGGAACGATATCGGTTTTCTTAGGAAATTCAAATTTATGAGAACTAAAATGTTCATTATGTGCTTTTAGAAAGACATTTTCTAAATAAGTAATAGCAATTTCACTATCATCTATACCTGCTCCTGCAGTTTCCATTTCAACGTTAATAATGTTCATTAAAAAGATTGATTTAATGGACATCTTACGACCAGTAGCGCCTTGTTTATCTGTAAAGATAATACGGATATTTGTAAATATAATCGAGTCACGAATCAGTTTATATCCACTTTGAATTTCTTCATTTTCTAGTAGATATTGTCCATATTCTTTGATAAGAGTTTCTTTGTTTTGCTCGCTAAAGTTACCAGCGAGTCCTTGAATGAATTTTCCAAATGCCATATTTTTCTCCTTTATTTACACTAAGTTTACAGGAACTTCAACTTCACGTAAACCTTGATCAGTTAAAGTAACTTTTCCATTAAAAAACTCCACCAGTGCAGCTTTAATATTTTCTTTTTCTTCTTTATCAACATAAATCATCGTATCGACTTGATCTGTAAAGTTTGTATCCAGTTCCATGAGATTATGTTCTTTAAGGAAGTTACTGTACTCTTGGTACTGAGCGTAAGACATTTGAATAGCAATGCCAGCTTGTTCTTTTATTTCAATGATGCCAATTTCTTTGACAGCTAAGGCAACACTGCCTGCGTAAGCACGAATCAATCCTCCAGCGCCTAGTTTAATACCACCAAAGTAGCGTGTCACTACCACACAGACATTAGTAAGATTGTGATTTTCTAGTACCCCAAGCATGGGAACGCCAGCAGTACCACTAGGCTCACCATCATCACTTGTACGTTTAATTTCACTACGCTCTCCAATAATAAAAGCAGAGCAGTTATGCGTAGCTTTGTAGTGTTCTTTTTTGATGGCAGTAATGAAGTCACGAGCCTCTTCTTCGCTATAAACACGCTTGGCATGACAGATAAAGCGGGATTTTTTGATTTCTTCTTGGACTTGACCGTCCTCTTTAATTGTTCTAAATTCCATGATTTAATTGTACTAAAAAATCATCTAAAGTGCTAGGTTTTTACGAATAAAGAAGTATGAAAGTAAATCCAAATTATCTCGGTCGGTTGTTTACGGAGAATGAATTAACTAAAGAGGACCGTCAGTTGGCAGAGAAACTTCCAGCAATGAGAAAGGAGAAAGGGAAACTTTTCTGTCAACGTTGTGATAGTGCTATTTTAGATGAATGGTATTTGCCCATCGGTACTTACTATTGTAGGGAGTGTTTACTGATGAAGCGAGTCAGGAGTGATCAATCTTTATACTATTTCCCACAGGAGGATTTTCCGAAGCAAGATGTTCTGAAATGGCGTGGTCAATTAACTCCTTTTCAAGAGAAGGTATCAGAGGGACTGATTCAAGCAGTAGACAAGCAAGAACCAACGTTAGTTCATGCGGTTACAGGAGCTGGGAAGACAGAAATGATTTATCAAGTAGTGGCTAAAGTGATTGATGAAGGTGGTGCAGTATGTTTGGCCAGTCCTCGCATAGATGTTTGTTTGGAGCTATACAGACGCCTGCAACAGGATTTTTCTTGCGAGATAGCTCTGCTACACGGAGAATCAGATCCATATTTTCGAACACCATTAGTTGTTGCGACGACCCATCAGTTACTGAAGTTTTATCAAGCTTTTGATTTGCTGATAGTGGATGAAGTAGATGCTTTTTCCTTATGTTGACAATCCCTACGCTTTACCGTGCTGTCAAGAATAGTGTAAAGGAGAATGGATTGAGAATCTTTTTAACAGCGACTTCGACTGATGAGTTAGATAGGAAGGTTCGCATAGGAGAACTAAAACGATTGAGCTTGCCAAGACGATTTCATGGAAATCCGTTGATTATTCCTAAACCTGTCTGGTTATCGGATTTTTAATCACTGTTTAGAGAAAAAAATCGGTTTGTCACCAAAGTTAAAGTCCTATATTGAGAAGCAGAGAAAGACAGCTTATCCGTTACTCATTTTTTTGCTTCAGAAATTAAGAAAAGGGGAGCAGTTAAAAGAAATCTTACAGGAGCAATTTCCAAATGAGAAAAATTGGCTTTTGTATCTTCTGTAACAGAAGATAGATTAGAGCAGGTACAAGCTTTTTCGAGATGGAGAACTGACAATACTTATCAGTACGACAATATTGGAGCGTGGAGTTACCTTCCCTTGTGTGGATGTTTTTCGTAGTAGAGGCCAATCATCGCCTGTTTTACCAAGTCTAGCTTTGATTCAGATTGGTGGACGAGTTGGGACGAAGCATGGATAGACCGACAGGAGATTTGCTTTTTCTTCCATGATGGGTTAAATACTTCAATCAAGAAGGCAATTAAGGAAATTCAGCAGATGAATAAGGAGGCGAGTCTATGAAGTGCTT